>OLYA01000860.1_pt1 | contig 13879 bp, 8 predicted proteins | sample 1674361 | NCBI WGS metagenome assembly OLYA01 (sample SAMEA103958165, study PRJEB25191) | human gut metagenome | biome: human-associated habitat [ENVO:00009003]; feature: intestine environment [ENVO:2100002]; material: feces | place: Germany | collected 2013/2015
GGTAGGGAGGGGGGAGTCGGAACACCCCTCCCTGCCTCTGGCCCAGCGGAGCGTCTTTGCACGCTGAATACAAGCAGAAAATTCCCCTGCGGAGCGCTCCAAACGCATTTTCACAGGAGGGGTCGTAACCAAAAACCGGCTGCCGCACGTTTTGTGTGCAGCAGCCGATCGGTGTTTTATTTAGAGGTCATTCTGCCAAAGTGGCCTTTTTCCTCTTCGTCCTTTTTAGTCTCAGGCTTTTCCGCCGGGGTCAGACGCACCTCGGTCACGCGGCGCTTGGCGGTGCGGGTGACTACGCCGTCGTAGCTGCCCAGCGTAAAGCGGTCGCCCACCTTAGGCAGACGGCAGGTCTTTTCCTGCACCAGACCGTTCACCGTGTTGGAGTCGATGTCCTCGTCCTCCGGCAGACCCAGCCGCTCGTACAGGTCGTCCACACCAGCGCTGCCCAGCACGATCCAACTGCCATCCGACTGCTTGCGGAAGTCCTCGGTCACCTCGTCGTGCTCATCCCAGATCTCGCCTACCAGTTCCTCCAGAATGTCCTCCAGCGTGATGATGCCCTCGGTGCCGCCGTACTCGTCCACTACCACAGCCATGTGATGGTGCTGCTCGCGCAGGGTGCGCAGCAGCTGGGAGATCTGGGTGGAGCCGGTGGTGTAGAGGGTGGGCTTGACCAGATCCTCCAGCTTGACCTCCTTTTTCAGGCGTGCCATGTAGAAGTCCTTTTCATGTACCACGCCAATGATGTTATCAATGGTGTCGTGGTACACCGGCAGACGGGAGTAGCCGGACTCCGCAAAGGTCTGTGCCACCTCTTCCAGCGGCATATCGTCCTCCACCGCGATCACATCCACGCGGGGGGTCAGGATCTCCTCCACCTCCACGTCATCAAACTCGATGGCGCTGCGGATCAGCTCGCTTTCCCGGTCAGTCAGCTCGCCGTCATTCTCGGCTTCGCTGACCATGGTCATCAGTTCACCCTCGGTGATGGTGTCCTCCTCAGTGCTGTGGACAAAGTGCCCCAGAAAGCGCTTCCACTGGCTGAACAGCCATGTCAGCGGGGTAAATACCAGCATCAGCAGGCTGAGCACCGGTGCAACTGCGGTGGCAACCGTTTCCGGCATCTCCTTGGCAAGGCTCTTGGGGGTCACCTCGCCAAAAATCAGCACCACCACGGTCAGCACCATGGTGGACACCGTAGCGCCCCGCTCTGCACCCAGCATCTTGGTGAAAATGATGGTGCCGATCGAAGCTGCGGCAATGTTTACGATATTGTTGCCGATGAGGATGGTGGAAAGCAGCTTATCGTATTTTTCAGCCATTGCCAGCACCCGGGCGGCAGAGGTATCGCCGTCCTCAGCGCGACTTTTCAGGCGGATCTGATTCAGGGAAGAAAATGCGGTCTCGGAGGCGGAGAAAAAGGCAGAGAGTGCCACCAATACTACCAGCGCTACCCAGAGCGTCATACTGCCATCGTCCATAAAAAGGAAAATCACACTCAACTTTCTGTTTTGATTTGCCCCGCTCCGGCAACGCGCCTGAGCGGGTTTTGTCTATAAACTTTCCTACATACAAAAATGTGCTTTCCATCGTTGCCGTTTCCGCGATGAAAAGCACATCAATGTTACTTTTTATAATAGCATATTCTGCACACGGGTGCAAGCTTTTGGCCTGTTATCCGCGTACAAAAGCTGTAAAATTTAGCGTAAAACCAGTGCACTGCCGTCATAATCCACCGTCAGGGTATTGCCCTCGGCATAATTGCCCTTGATGATGGCCTTGGCGATCAGGGTCTCCACGCGGCTCTGGATGAAGCGCTTGATGGGACGTGCACCATAAACACTGTCGTAGGCAGAATCAATGATGAAGTCCTTGGCGGCGGTGGTGACCTCCAGCTTGAGGTGCTTGCCCTCGTCCATGCGCTTGCGCAGATCCTGCAGCTGCAGATCCACGATCCTGCGCATCTCGTCCTTGGTCAGGCTCTTGTAGTAGACGATCTCGTCCAGACGGTTCAAAAATTCGGGACGGAACTTGCTCTTGAGCAGCAGGTCGATCTGGTGCTTTGCATCCTCGCTCAGCTCGTTGGAGCCCTGCGCACGGCGCTGCTCCAGATCGTTCAGGATGATGTCACTGCCCAGATTGGAGGTCAGGATGATGACCGTGTTCTTGAAGTCCACGGTACGACCCTGACTATCCGTGATGCGGCCATCGTCCAGCACCTGCAGCAGAATGTTGAACACATCGGGGTGAGCTTTTTCCACCTCATCGAACAGCACCACGCTGTAAGGTTTGCGGCGCACAGCCTCGGTCAGCTGGCCGCCCTCTTCATAACCGACATATCCCGGAGGCGCGCCGATCAGGCGGCTGACGCTGAACTTCTCCATATATTCGGTCATATCGATACGCACCATGTTGCGCTCGTCGTCAAACAGGGCCTGTGCCAGTGCCTTAGCCAGCTCGGTCTTGCCCACGCCGGTAGGGCCAAGGAACAGGAAGCTGCCGATGGGGCGGTTGGGGTTGGCGATACCGGCGCGGCTGCGCAGGATGGCCTCGCTCACCTTGGTCACGGCCTCGTCCTGACCGATGACCCGCTGGTGCAGCACATCGTCCAGATGCAGCAGCTTCTCGCGCTCGCCCTCCACCAGCTTCTCTACCGGGATGCCGGTCCAGCGTGCCACGATGCGGGCGATCTCCTCATCGGTCACGCGGTCACGTAGCAGGCTGTCCTCCTTCTTGGCAGCAGCCACCTTTTCCTCTTCGGCCAGCTGCTTTTGCAGCTGGGGCAGCTTGCCGTATTTCAGTTCGGCGGCCTTGTTCAGATCGTACTCACGCTGGGCTTTCTCGATGGCGGCATTGGTCTGCTCGATCTGCTCACGCAGGCTCTGCACCTTGCCAATGGCGTTCTTTTCGTTCTCCCACTTTGCCTTCATGCTGCGGAACTTATCCTGCAACTCGGCCAGTTCCTTTTCCAGATCCTTCAAACGGCTCTGGCTCAGGGCGTCAGTCTCCTTTTTCAGGCTCACCTGCTCGATCTGCAGCTGGGTGATGCGGTGTGCCAGATCGTCCATCTCGCTGGGCATACTGTCCATCTCGGTCTTGATCATGGCGCAGGCTTCATCCACAAGGTCGATGGCCTTATCCGGCAGGAAGCGGTCGGTGATATAGCGGTCGGAAAGGGTAGCAGCGGCGATCAGGGCGTTGTCGTTGATCTTTACGCCGTGGAACACCTCATACCGCTCCTTCAGGCCGCGCAGAATGGAGATGGTATCCTCCACGGTAGGCTCATCCACCTGCACCGGCTGGAATCGGCGCTCCAGCGCGGGATCTTTTTCGATATACTGGCGGTACTCGTCCAGCGTGGTCGCGCCGATGCAGTGCAGCTCGCCGCGCGCCAGCATGGGCTTGAGCAGGTTGCCTGCGTCCATGGCGCCGTCGGTCTTACCGGCACCCACGATGGTGTGCAGCTCATCAATGAAGAGGATGATCTTGCCCTCGCTCTTCTTCACCTCGTTCAGCACGCTCTTTAAGCGCTCCTCGAACTCGCCGCGGTACTTTGCACCGGCCACCAGAGCGCCCATGTCCAAGCTGAACACGGTGCGGTTCTTCAGGTTTTCGGGCACATCGCCGCGCACGATGCGCTGCGCCAGACCCTCGGCGATGGCAGTTTTACCAACGCCGGGCTCGCCGATGAGGCAGGGGTTGTTTTTGGTCTTACGGGACAGGATACGGATCACATTGCGGATCTCCTGATCGCGGCCAATGACGGGGTCCAGCTTCTGCTTGCGGGCAAGCTCCACCAGATCCTGACCGTACTTCTGCAGCGCGTTGTAGGTGTCCTCCGGGTTATCGGTGGTCACCCGCTGGTTGCCGCGCACGGCGGTAAGCTGCTGCAAAAAGGCGTCCTTTTTCAGGTTGAAGGCGCGGAACAGCTCGCTGGTGGTCTGGTCCTGCTCGTCCAGCAGGCCAAGGAACAGGTGCTCCACGCTGATGAAGTCGTCCTTCATGGCCTTGGCCTCACGGGCGGCGGCGCTGAGCACCTTATCGGTTGCCTGCGAGATATAGACCTTATCGGGGTCACGGCCGGAACCGGACACCCGGGGCAGCGCGGACAGCTTTTCCGCCACGGCGGCGGCAAAGCTGCCGGGGTCAACATTCAGCTTTTGCAGCAGCTGGGGGATCAGGCCGTTCTCCTGCGCAGCCAGTGCGTGCAGCAGGTGGGCGGGTTCCAGCGCGTTGTGCTGGTACTCCACAGCCAGCTGCTGGGCTGCCTGCAAAGCCTCAAGGGTCTTTTGGGTATATTGATTGGTATTCATAAAGTCAAGCCTCCATTCATACCGGAAGGTTTATTTTAGCGGACTGATAAGTTATTTGCTAACAGCTTCGCGTCCGGCGGCAGAGCCGTGATTGACTTGTATAGATGTTCTTCTTCATGGTTTTGCACACCTCCTGCGGAGCAGTCCGTTTTGTTTTTAGCGCTCTATCTGTTCGACTGCTAAAAATATACTCCTGTCCACCTACTTTGTCAATAGGGTTCACAAAAAGTTTGCAGAATAGACGCAAAACCATGCTTTTTATTTTAGGGTGTATCTGAACCTCCCATGAAAAAAATTCAGCCAAGCCCGCAGGCTTGGCTGAATTTCAAATCAAAAGTATTTTTCCGCCGAAAAAACGTTCCGCTTACAGCAGCGGGATGCCGGCCTTAGCGCAGGCTTCGCGGGTGGCCTTGTCCCAGACGCTGGCCTGTACCTCGCCAATGTGGACGCTGCCCAGCAGCAGCATGCACAGGCGGCTCTGGCCGATGCCGCCGCCGATGGTATAAGGCAGCTCGCCAGCCAGCACTGCCTTGTGGAAGGGCAGGGCGCGGCGGTCGTCGCAGCCCGCCATGGTCAGCTGCTTGTCCATGCTTTCCGGGCTGACGCGGATGCCCATGCTGCTCAGCTCGTAGCTGCACTGCAGCGGGTCGTTCCAGAATAGCAGATCACCGTTCAGATCCCAGTCGTCATAGTCCGGGGCGCGGCCATCATGGGGCTTGCCGCTGCGCAGGGGTGCACCGATCTTCATCAGGAAGGTGGTGCCATTCTCCTTGACAAAGGCATTCTCCCGCTCCTTCGGGGTCAGATCGGGGTACTTATCTTCCAGCTCCTGTGAGGTGACAAAGGTCACGTTGGGGGTGTGCAGGGGCAGATCCTGCAGCTGGGGGAACATGGCGTGCAGGTTCATCTCGGTGGCGCACACCGCAGACACGATGCAGCGCACCACGTTTTTCAGGTAGGTCTCGTTGCGGTCCTCCACCGTGATGATCTTTTCCCAGTCCCACTGGTCCACATAGACGGAGTGGAGGTTATCCAGCTCCTCGTCCCGGCGGATAGCGTTCATGTCGCAGTACAGACCCTTGCCCACGCGGAAATCGTAGTCCTTCAGTGCCTGCCGCTTCCACTTTGCCAGCGACTGCACCACCTGTGCCTCGGTGCCGCTGTCCTTGATGTCAAAGGTCACCTTGCGCTCCACACCGTTCAGGTCGTCGTTCAGGCCGGTGGAAGCCTCCAGAAACAGCGGTGCGGACACGCGGTACAAGTTGAGCGTAGCGCACAGGGTATCGGCGAACAGCCGCTTCACCGTGCCGATGGCGCGCTGGGTGTCGTACAGGTTCAGCGCGGGTTTGTAGTTTGCCGGGATGATGATCTTGCTCATAACGTTTACCCCTCATTCTGTGTGGTTTGCGCCCCGCTTTCCCTAGCCGGGACGCGGCTTTTGTAAAGCCGGAATACTGCACCCATTATGGCACAATTTTTTACGAAAGTAAAGTGATAGCGAAAAAAAGCAGTTCCGAAACGCCCTTGGGCGTTTCGGAACTGCAAATCAAACTATTTTTCCGTTTACCCGCCCAGATAGGCGCTGCGGACACGCTCGTTGGTCAGCAGCTCGGCACCGGTGCCGTCCATGACTATGCGGCCGGTCTCCAGCACATAGGCGCGGTCGGCCACCGAAAGCGCCATCTGCGCGTTCTGCTCCACCAGCAGGATGGTCATACCCTCCTTGTGGATGTCGCGGATGATGTCAAAGATCTCCTGCACCAGCAGCGGCGAAAGACCCATGGAAGGCTCGTCCAGCATCAGCATGGAAGCGTTGCTCATGAGCGCACGCCCCATAGCCAGCATCTGCTGCTCGCCGCCGGACATGGTGCCCGCCAGCTGCTTGCGGCGCTCCTTCAGGCGGGGGAACAGGGTGAACACCTTTTCCTTGTTGGCGGCGATGGTGGAAGCGGGCTGGGTATAGGCACCCATGTCAAGGTTCTCGTCCACTGTCATGTGCAAAAACACATGGCGTCCCTCCGGCACCTGTGCAAGGCCGCTTTCCACGATCTTGTGGGCGCGCACGCCTTTGATGCTTTTGCCCTTGTACAACACATCGCCGGTGCGGGGCTTCAAAAGGCCGGAAATGGTTTTCAGGGTGGTGGATTTGCCCGCGCCGTTGGCACCGATCAGGGTGACGATCTCGCCCGCGTTGACGGTGAAAGAGATATCCTTTACAGCGTGGATGTTGCCGTAGTAGACGTTGATGCCGTCCACCTTCAGTAATGTATCAGCCATGGCTCAGCCCTCCTTTTTGCCCAGATAGGCCTCGATGACCTGCGGGTTATCGCGGATCTCGTCCGGGGTGCCCTTGGCGATGATGCGGCCAAAGTTCAGCACCGCAATGCCCTCGCAGATGCCCATGACAAGGCTCATGTCGTGCTCGATGAGCAGCACGGCAATGTTGAACTCGTCGCGGATGCGGCGGATGGTCTCAGTCAGCTCCGCCGTCTCGGAGGGGTTCATACCGGCGGCAGGCTCGTCCAGCAGCAAAAGCTTCGGGCCGGTAGCCAGTGCGCGCATGATCTCTAGCCGCCGCTGTGCGCCGTAGGGCAGGCTGCCGGCCTGCGCGTTGGCAAGGTCTGCCATGTGGAAGATGTCCAGCAGTTCCAGCGCACGCTCGGTGCACTTTTTTTCCTCTTTCCAGTAGTTCGGCATCCGCAGCAGGGAGGAAGCCAGATTATACTTCATGGACTCGTGCAGACCCACCTTGATGTTGTCGATGACGCTCAGCTCTTTGAACAGACGGATGTTCTGGAAGGTACGGGCCACGCCCATGCGGTTGACCTGATAGGTCTTTTTGCCGGCGGTGGGCATACCATCGATCAGGATGGAGCCGCGGGTGGGCTGGTAGACGTTGGTGAGCAGGTTGAACACGGTGGTCTTGCCTGCGCCGTTGGGGCCGATCAGACCGGTGATCTCGTTGCGGCCGATCATCAGGTTGAAGCCATCCACGGCGGTCAGACCGCCGAAGTCGATACCCAGCTCACGCACGTCCAGAATGGGCTTTTTGTCCTTGTCGCGGTCGGTCAGAAAACCGCCGGAGGGAACACTGTGCAGTCTGGTCTTGAACTCACTCATGGTCAGCGGCCTCCTTTTCGGTATGTTTGTGGAACAGTTCGCCGTTCATGGCCTTTTCCACGATGCGGCTCAGGGAGAAATCGTAGCTGCCCAGCAGTCCGCCCGGGCGGAAGATCATCATCAGCACCAGCACCAGCGAGTAGACCACCATGCGGTAGCTGTCAAAGCTGCGGGTCGCCTCGGGCAGGATGGTCAGCACGGTAGCGGACAGGATGGAGCCCAGCATGGAGCCCATGCCGCCCAGCACCACCATGACCAGAATTTCGATGGACTTCATAAAGCCGAAGGTGGAGGGATCCAGCACGCCCAGATAGCAGGCGTACAGGCCGCCCGCCAAGCCTGCAAAGGCGGCGGAGAAGGCAAAGGCCATCACCTTATAATAGGTAGTCTGGATGCCGCAGCTCTCGGCGGCGATCTCGTTGTCGCGGATGGCCAGCACGGCACGGCCGTGGCGGCTCTTCATCATGGCGTGGATGAGGAAGCAGGTGATGACCACGCACAGGAACACATTCCAGTAGTTGGAGTACTTGGGGATGTTCTTCAGGCCCTTTGCGCCGTAGAACAGCTTGAAGCCCAGCACATCATCAATGTTGTTCAAGGTGATGCGGATGATCTCGCCAAAGCCCAGCGTCAGGATGGCCAGATAGTCGCCGGTCAGGCGCAGGGCGGGGATGCCGATAAGCACCCCGAACAGCCCGGCCATGATCCATGCCAGCACCAGACCGATAACAAAGGCAACGCCCTTGGGCAGGTTGGAATACTTCGTAAACAGCGCGCAGGTGTAGGCACCCACGGCCATAAAACCGGCGTGACCCAGCGGCAGCTGCCCCAGATAACCGGTGGCAACGTTCAGCGAGACAGCCAGAATGATGTTGATGCCCACGGTGAGAAGCACCTTGTTCTGGTAGGTGGACAGCACGTTCTGGGTGAGGAAGGACAGGCCCACGAACAGCAGAGCCACCAGCACGGCGTTCATCAGGTAGCGCACGGGCATTTTGATGGTTTTACGGTTGGTTTTCATCGTTATGCCCCCTTACACTTTTTCCTGCACCTTGCGGCCAAGGAAGCCCGTGGGCTTGACCAGCAGCACGATGATCAGAATTGCAAACGTAACAGCGTCCTTCCAAGCGGAAAGACCGATGGCGGAAACAAAGCACTCGCACAGGCCGATGGCAATGCCGCCGATCATAGCACCCGGGATGGAACCGATGCCGCCCAGCACGGCGGCAACAAAGGCCTTCAGACCCAGCATGGAGCCCATGGTGGGGGTAGCCTGCGGGTAGGAGCAGCAGTACAGTACGCTGCCGATGCCCGCCAGCGCCGAGCCCACGGCAAAGGTGAAGGAGATGGTGCTGTTGACGTTGATGCCCATCAGGCGGGCAGCATCCATATCTTCCGAAACGGCGCGCATGGCCTTGCCAAGCTTGGTCTTTTGCACCAGAAAGGTGAGCACCAGCATGGACAGCACGGTGACCACCAGCGTGATGATGGAGGTAAGACCCAGCGGCACCTTGCCCAGATGGAAGGTCTGGTTGGTGTAGTAGGCGGGGATCACCTTTGCACCCGAGCCGAGGATCAGCTCTGCCGTGTACTCCAGAAAGAAGGAGACACCAATAGCGGTGATCAGCAGCGAGATGCGGGGTGCGCTGCGCAGGGGGGTGTAGGCGATCTTTTCGATCACCACGCCCAGCAGCGTACAGGTGATGATGGTGGCGCACACAGCGGTGACCGGGCCAAGACCCAGCTGGTTCATGACGAACCACGACATGTATGCGCCCACCATGATGACATCGCCGTGGGCAAAGTTCAGCAGCAGGATAATGCCGTACACCATGCTGTAGCCCAGTGCGATCAGTGCATAGATGCTGCCAAGGGACAAGCCGTTGATCAGCTGGCTAAAGAACACTGTCATGGTTGGATACTTCCTTTCTTTGCGGCGTTTACACTTTTTGATATAAAAAACGGAGAACGCCTGACCAGAAAAAAGCTGTTCCGGCGTTCTCCAGAAAATCATGGGGTTTGCTCTGTGCGGGCGGCTCCATCACCGGTGGATGGAACGGCGCAGATCAGAACATTTCCTTCAGCACGGGGGTTGCGCCGTCGAAGCACAGGATAGCGGTCTGCTTGACGGGGTTGTGGTGCTCGTCGAAGGTAAAGGTGCCGGTGATGCCCTCGATGGTGCCGCCGGCAATGGCGTCGATGACGGCCTGCTTGTACTCGTCAGAGCCAGCCTCGAGACCCTGCTCCTCAGCTGCCTTGATGCCGTACACAACGGTCATGGCTGCATCGTAGCCCAGAGGTGCAAAGCCGTTGGGGTACTCCTCGCCGTACTCAGCCTTGTAGGCGTTCTCAAAGTCGGGGTTGGAGCCCTTTGCGTAGTTTGCGCAGAAGTAAGCATCCTTCAGCTGGTCGGCAGTAGCGTAGCCCTCCAGACCATCCCAGCCGTCACCGCCCAGGAAGGGAACGGTCAAACCGACGCTCTCAGCCTGAGCCAGGATCTGACCCACGTCCTGATAGTAGTTGGGGCAGAACACCACCTCGGGACCCTTGCCCAGAATGGTGGTCAGCTGGGTCTTGAAGTCCACATCGCCCTCGGAATAGCTCTCCTGATCAACGACGGTGCCGCCCAGACTCTCGAACTCGGTCACGAAATTCTCGGCCAGACCCTCGTTGTAGTCAGCGCCCTTCTGGAAGATAACGGCTGCCTTGGTGTAGCCCAGCTTCTTGTAAGCGTAATCTGCCATCTTCACGCCCTGGAACGGGTCGGTGAAGGTTGCGCGGAACACGTTGGCGTTCACGGTGTCGGTCTCGGCATCGTAGGTGACAGCCTCGGCAGTAGCGGAAGCGGTGACCATGGGCATATTGTAATCGGCGCTCTCAGCGGCGACAGCCAGCGTCGGGGTGGTGGTAACATCGCCCACCAGAGCGGTGATGCCCTGATCGCACATCTTGGTAAAGCAGGTAACAGCCTGCGTAGCATCGCCCTGCTCGTCCATGGTGATGATCTCCAGCTGCTTGCCGTTGACACCGCCATCGGCATTGACCTGCTTCATGTACAGGCTTGCGCCGTTGATAACAGCCAGACCGTAAATGGAAACATCGCCGGTCATGGGGCCCAGAACACCCACCTTGATGGTGCTGCCGGAAGCAGCAGCGGAACCGGCGGTAGAACCGGCAGCAGAAGAAGCGGCCGTGCTTGCGGAAGAACCGCCGCAGGCAGTCAGAGCGCTTGCTGCGGCAACAACACCGGCAGCAGCCATGAACTGACGACGAGTGATCATCTTTTTCATAAAAATCTCCTCCTTCGGAGTGTTCTATAAAGTAAATTGATAAAAACGGAAGCAAGGCCCTTCCCCTCTAAAGTGGCCTTGCTCCTGTTCTTATCTGTTATTATAGCTATCTGGGTTCAAATCCGCAATTCACAAACCGTCCATACTTTTGGGCGCATTTTCTCGGCTTTGTTGATACTTTATACAAAAATTAAAGCGCGATTTTGTGCACTATTTCAAATTGTTCATTTTGTTTATCTGTGAGATGAAATGGATTCACAGGTTGCAAAACGGTTACAGGGTTTCCATCTCGGCGTCGGCGGCAAATTCGGCCTCGGCGCGGGTCTCTGCGGCTTGTCCCTCGGCCTCGGCAACAGCCAGCGGCTCTGCCAGCGCCTTGCGGATGGCGGTGACGTAGAACACCATGGAAAGCGCCGTACCGATGCACCAGCCCACAGGCCATGCCATCCAGATGCCGGTGGAGCCCAGCGCGGTGGCACTGAGCACGGCGGCAATGCCCACGCGCAAAATCAGGTCGGTGAAGGTGGCGATCATGAACCGCACCATTAAGCCGCAGCCGCGCAAGATGCCGTCTGCCACCAGCTTGACCGACACCACAAAGTAGAAGGGAGAGAGGATGCGCAAGAACAGCATACCGGTGTCAATGGCGGGGCCCTGCGGGTCGTTCATGAACAGCAGCAGCAAAAAGCGGCCAAAGAAGAAGTACAGCACCACCAGCGGCACGCACAGCAGCCACACCAGATTGCGGCCTGCGCCAAAGCCCTCCTTCACGCGGTCCATCTTGCCGGCACCCATGTTCTGGGAGGTGTAGTTGGAGATGCCGTTGCCCAGGGTGGTAAAGGAGGTGATGACCATGTTGTTCAGCTTGACGGCGGCAGAGTAGCCTGCAATGACGCTGGCGCCAAAGGTGTTGATGATGCTCTGCAGGATGATGTTGCCCACCGAGACAAAGCTCTGCTGCAGGATGCTGGGCACAGCCACCACGGCCACCTTGCCCAGCATATTCCACGAGAACAGCTGCACATGACCCTCGGTGCGGAAGGCGCGGATGCGGCGGAACACCACCACCATGGCCAGCACGCAGCTGACACCCTGACACAGGAAGGTAGCCCATGCCACACCGGCAATGCCCATCTTGAAACCGGCGACGAACAGGATGTCCACGCCGATGTTGGACAAAGAAGAGACTGCAAGGAAGTAGAAGGGGGTCTTGCTGTCGCCAAGGGCAGAGAAGATGCCGGTGGCAATGTTGTAGAAGAACATGAAGGGCAGACCCAGAACATAGATATCCAGATACAGCGCGGAATCTGCAAGGATCTCCTCCGGGGTGTTGATGAGCTCCAGCAGGGCGTCGCAGCCCAGCAGACCAATGCCCATCAGCACGGCGCACAGCACGGCAGAGCCGATGAGGGAGGTGTAGACCGAGGTCTTCATCTCGCCGTATTCCTTTGCGCCAAAGTAGCGGGACACGATGACCGAGCAGCCGATGTTGCAGCCAAAGGCAAAGGCGATGAAGATCAGGGTGATCTCGTAGCTGTTGCCCACCGCAGCCAGCGCGTTCTCGCCGATGAACTTGCCCGCCACCAGACTGTCGGCGATGTTGTACAGCTGCTGGAAAATGATGCTGCCGAACATGGGCAGACAGAATTGCCACAATACCTGTGACGGCTTGCCCACCGTCAGATCCTTATTCATTGCAAAAATCCTCCTCTATAACGACTATAACTGGGAAAACAGCGTAAACGCCGCAACCAGTATAGAACCGAACTGCCAAAAAGTAAAGAGAATTTTTGGTATATTTGCCATACGAAATTTACATGGCAGGCATAACATATCCGCGCTACAGAAATCAATTTTCCGAATAAAGGCTTCCCCCGGTCGGGGGAAGCTGTCACCGCAGGTGACTGATGAGGGCGCGGAACAGCTGCATTTAGCCTTGAATACCCCTCATCCGTCTGCGTTCGCAGCCACCTTCCCCCCAAGGGGTGAAGGCTTTTTCACTGGGTCAAATCTCAAAAGTTGATTTCTGCGAACGTATCCCTGCTGCCGCAAGGGGGCAGACTGTAAACGGGTTTTCCACGGCGGTTTGCGCCCCTGTTAAAAATTTAGGTCTGCAAACATACGCACCGGCTCTTGCACCGGGGCGCAAAGCGTGGTAGGATATTGGCGGTTAGTTATATATAACTATCTAAATAGAGCCGTTCCCCATCTGCCCTCCCGGGTAGTATGGGAGAGAAAATGATATTCAGGAGGGTTTCAAGATGAATTATCTGGAAATTGAATCTGTTGTAGGCCGCGAGATTCTGGACTCCCGCGGCAACCCCACCGTGGAAGCCGAGATCACGCTGGCGGACGGCACTGTGGCGCGCGGCTGTGCCCCTTCCGGTGCATCCACCGGCGAGTTTGAGGCGCTGGAACTGCGGGACGGCGACAAGAGCCGCTATCTGGGCAAGGGCGTGACCAAGGCGGTGGAAAACATCAACACGGTCATTGCGGACGCTGTTGTGGGCATGGATGCTTCCGACATTTACGCCGTGGACGCCGCCATGATCAAAGCGGACGGCACCAAGGACAAGTCCAATCTGGGCGCAAACGCCATTCTGGCGGTGTCTATTGCAGCCTGCCGCGCAGCAGCCGCTTCGCTGGAAATGCCGCTGTACCGTTTTCTGGGCGGCGTAAACGGCAACCGCCTGCCCGTGCCCATGATGAACATCCTGAACGGCGGCGCACACGCCGCCAACACCGTGGACACACAGGAATTCATGATCATGCCGGTGGGTGCCCCCTCCTTTAAAGAAGCGCTGCGCTGGTGCGCCGAGGTGTTCCATGCGCTGGCTGCCATCCTGAAGTCCAAGGGTCTGGCTACCTCCGTGGGCGATGAGGGCGGCTTTGCGCCCAACCTTTCCAGCGATGAGGAGACCATCGAGACCATTCTGGCTGCCATCGAAAAGGCGGGCTATCTGCCGGGCAAGGACTTTATGCTGGCAATGGATGCCGCCGCTTCCGAGTGGAAGAGCCCCAAGGGCAAGGGCTTTTATAAGCTGCCCAAGGCGGGCACCGAGTTTACCTCTGCCGAGCTGATCGCACACTGGAAGAGCCTTGTGGAAAAGTACCCCATCATCTCCATCGAGGACGGCCTGGATGAAGAGGACTGGG
>OLYA01000861.1_pt1 | contig 13868 bp, 10 predicted proteins | sample 1674361 | NCBI WGS metagenome assembly OLYA01 (sample SAMEA103958165, study PRJEB25191) | human gut metagenome | biome: human-associated habitat [ENVO:00009003]; feature: intestine environment [ENVO:2100002]; material: feces | place: Germany | collected 2013/2015
ACACCCGCATCGAGCTGCGCCAGATCGGCGTGCGCGACGAGAGCAAGATGATCGGCGGCCTCGGCATCTGCGGCCAGCCCTTCTGCTGCTCCCGCTTTTTGAAGGACTTCCAGCCCGTTTCCATCAAGATGGCCAAGGAGCAGGGCCTCTCCCTGAACCCCACCAAGATCAGCGGCGCGTGCGGCCGCCTGATGTGCTGCCTCGCCTATGAGGAGAGCGCCTACGAGTACCTCAACAGCATCATGCCCATGGTGGGCAGCACCGTCCGCACCCCGGACGGTCTCGGCACCGTACTGGAAGTGAACCCCGTTTCCGGCTACCTGCGGGTGCGCTGCGGCTCCGAAGCCCTGACCCCCCGGTACTACAAGGTCGGCGTGTGCGAGTATGTCAGCGGCGGCAAGCGCGCCCCCCGCCGCCCCGACCCGGACGACGACTATTCCGGCGTGCGCAACCCCGCCCCTGTGGTGGCTGCAGCGGACGCCGACGGTAACCCCGCCGGCTGTGGAAACTGCCCCAAAAAGGCGAAATAATTCCCAGAAAAATGGTGGGAAATCACAGTGGTTAGTATCATAAAACTAACCGCGCTTCGTGATTTTCGCTAAAAATCTCCCTCAATTTTCCCGTAAAGTTAGCCGTTGCTTTTGTGCAACCCAACAAAAAATAAAAAAAGCCCTTTACGGCGGTACGGTTAGTCTTGCCTTTTCATTTTTGGTTTGTTAGAATGCAGACAAGGATGAATTCCGGAGCAGCTTGCTGGCACCGTGCGAGGGCAGGCTCCTCCTAAACATTGGCACGGGAAATAAAGGAGAGTTTTATTATGGCACACAAGGTTTCTGACGCATGTGTTGGCTGCGGCGCTTGCGAGGGCGCTTGCCCCGTTGGTGCTGTCACCGTTGAGAACGGTGTTGCAGTTGTGAACGCAGACGCTTGCATCGATTGCGGCGCTTGCGAGGGCGCTTGCCCCACCGGTGCTATCACCGCTGAATAATTTCACGGCGATATCCGTAAAAACGCATCAAAAGCAGCAGACCTGTTCAAAGCGGGTCTGCTGCTTTTTGTTTGCGGGCGGTTTTCCGCCCTGCACAATTTTCCCGGAGATTCCGGCCCGATATTTTGGTAAAGGATTCACGGCACAGATATGGAACATTCCACCGAGATTTTGTATAATAAAACAGAAGTCTTTTGTTCGGCGGCCCACCGCTTCGGGTCGGACGCGCTGCTGCTGGCCCGGTTCACGGAGCCAAAGCGCAGCCAGAAGGCCGTGGACCTGTGCTCCGGCTGCGGCATCGTCAGCTTGGAGTGGCACGACCGGGGCCACCGGGGCGAATGCGCCGCCGTGGAGCTCCAGCCGGAGGCAAGCAGCCTCCTGCGTGAGGCACTGGCCGCACAGGGCATCGACCACATCACCCCCGTCTGCGCCGACCTGCGCACCTACCGGGCGGGGGAGGGCAGCTTCGATGTCTGCGCCTGCAACCCGCCCTACTTTACTGCCGGGTTCCAGAGCAGCGACCCCGCCCGCGCCGCAGCGCGGCACGAGACCGACTGCACGCTGGAGGATGTCTGCCGCTGCGGCTTCCGGCTGCTCAAGGACGGCGGGCGGCTCGCGCTCTGCCACCGGCCCGAACGGCTGGCCGAGGTGCTGGCCGTGCTGCGGGCCAACCGCTTGGAGCCCAAGCGCCTCGCCTTTGTGAAGAACAAGCCCGACGCGGCCCCGTGGCTCTTTTTGGTGGAGGCGCAGAAAAACCGCAAGACCGGGCTGCGCATCCAACCGGATGTGCTCATCTCGGCGGGGGCGGCCCTGTACGGGAACAACTGAAATTGGGAGGTCTGTATGGCTGGTACGTTATATATCGTCGCAACGCCCATCGGCAACTTGGACGACATGCCGCCGCGGGTGGCGGCGACCTTTGGTGCGGCGGACTTCATCGCCGCCGAGGACACCCGCGTGACCATGAAGCTGCTGAACTTCCTCGGCCTGAAAAAGCCGATGGTCAGCTACTACGAGCACGCTTTGCAAAAAGGCGAAGGCATCCTGCGCCGCATCGAGGCGGGGGAGAACTGCGCCCTTTGCTCAGACGCCGGAATGCCCTGCGTCTCCGACCCCGGCGAGGTCATCGTCCGGGATGCGCTGGCCCGCGGCATCAAGGTCGTGCCGGTGCCCGCCGCCTCGGCCTGTGTCACGGCGCTGGCGGTTTCGGGGCAGGACACCTCCCGCTGGGTGTTCGAGGGCTTCCTGCCCGTGAACAAAAAGCAGAAGCGGGAGCGCTTGGCCGAATTGCAGGGCGAGAAGCGGACGGTCATTTTCTACGAAGCGCCGCACAAACTGCGCACCACGCTGGACGATCTGGTGACGGCCTTCGGCACTGAGCGGAGCATCACCCTCTGCCGCGAGCTGACCAAGCTCCACGAGGAGATCTGGAAGACCACCCTCGGCGAGGCACAGACCCACTACGCCGAAAATGAGCCCCGCGGCGAGTATGTGCTGGTCATGGCCGGGGCACCCGCCGCCGAGACCGAAGAGAGCCTGACGCTGGAACAGGCCGCCCAGCGCGCCTTAGACCTGACAAGCGAGGGTTACGGCCCCACCGCCGCCGCCAAAGCCGCCGCGCAGGGGACCCCGTATTCCAAGAGCGAGGTCTACAAGCAGATGCTGGCCATGCAGAATAACTAAATTTTAGGAGGACGTTGTCCCGTGACGAAACTTTTGATCCTGAGTGACAGCCACAACAGCACCGGAGCTGTCGAGCGCATTCTTCATGCGGAAAGCGACGCGACCGCCGTGATCTTTCTCGGCGACGGTCTGCGCGATCTGGAAGAGGCCCTGACGCTCTACCCGAAAATAAAGGTCTATGCGGTGGCCGGAAACTGCGATTTTGGCGCGCTGGAGCCGCTGGACGGTCTGGCCGCCTTCGATCAGGTCGTCGTCTTCTATACCCACGGCCATATGTATGGCGTAAAATACGATCTGGATACGCTCACCGATGCCGCCACCGCCCGCGGGGCCGAGGTGGCCCTGTTCGGCCACACCCATATCCCGGTGGCCGAGCAGCGCGGCAGTGTGTTTTTGTTCAACCCCGGCTCCTGCGGCCGGTGTTATACCGGCCCCAACACCTACGGTGTGCTGACGCTGGACCAAGGGAAGATCATCTCCCACGAACACAAAGAGGTACCACATTCATGAGCATCAACGAGGTGCGTTATCTGCCCGAATGCGGCAGCACCAACGCCTATGTGAAAGAGCATTTCGAGGAATTCGGCCCGGTGGGCGCGGTCTACACCACCAACCAGACCGCCGGCCGGGGGCGGCTGGGCCGCAGCTGGGTCAACGCGGAGGGCAAGGCGCTGTACTACACCGTCGCCATCCGGGAGCCGCTGGCGCAGCCCGCCACCCTGCCGCTGCTGGCAAGCCTTGCCGTGCGCAGCCAGCTCAAGCTGCGCTACGGCGTGGACTGCCAGATCAAGTGGCCCAACGACCTTTTGCTGAACGGTAAGAAGATTGTCGGCATCCTGTGCGAATCCGTCTCCTACGGCTACGAGCAGCAGGGCCGGGGCATTCTGTGCGGCATCGGCATCAATCTGGCCCAGCCCCAGAGCTATTTTGACGCAGCGAACCTGCCCCACGGCACCTCGCTGGCACTGCAGGGAGCAGCCGTTGATCTCGCCGCCGACCCGCAGTGGCTGGCCGAGGGCCTGACCGATTTCGGCTTCGACCGCCCGATGTACGTCTTCGCGCGGGAGGGGTTTGCCCCCTTCCGGGAGGAATACAAGGCCGCCTGTGTCAACATCGGCCGCCGCGTGACCTTTGACCTGCCGGGCGGCGGGCAGGGCGCGGGCGAAGCCATCGACGTGGACGAAGAGGGCCGCCTCGTCGTCCGCACGGACAGCGGCGAGGAGCACGTCTTCACCGGCGAAGTCTCCGTCCACGGCATTTACGGGGCGGTATAAGCGGCATCACCCTCTCCGTCATCGCTGCGCGATGCCACCTCTCCCGAAGGGCGAGGTTTATTCGGAATCCTTTATCAAGAAAAACAAGAACCCCCTCCGGCGCTTGCGGTACACCGGAGGGGGTTCCTGCTTTTTGGGGTATTGCTTTGGTGTGAGGAGGAATCATGTGCAAGGGAGACGGTTGCGGCCCCGCTCCCTTGTGCTCTATAGTATACCCGATTTCGGAACAAAAGTCATTACATTCTTGTAAATTCTTGTGAAACTTTTATGACAGCATCGTGATTTTTCGCGTCCGTGACATAGTGCTGCGCATTTTCGACGTTGTGTGCAGCCTGTTCGGCGGAGATGGTCTTGATGACCCGCGCCGGGACGCCGACGGCCACGGAACCGTCCGGGATGACCATCCCTTCCGGCACCAGCGCCCCGGCCCCGATGATGCAGTTTTTCCCGATGACGCAGTGGTTCAGCAGGGTGGCGTGCATCCCGATGAGGCTGCCGTCCCCCACGGTGCAGCCGTGGACAAGGGCGCTGTGGCCCACCGTGACATTTTTGCCCAGCAACACGGCCCCGCCGGGGTCGCAGTGGAGCACCGCGTTATCCTGCACGTTGGTATTCTCGCCAAGGGTCAGGGTGCCGTCGTCCCCGCGCAGCACCGCCCCGTACCAGACGCTCGAACCGGCTTCCAGAATCACATCGCCCAGCACCGTGGCATTGGGGGCCACAAAGGCCGCGCCGCGGTCTTGGGGCGTTTTTCCACCAAAGGAAACGATCATTGTTGAAAAACCACCTTTCTCTTTTGCTTCTTTTATGGTATTCTTTTAATAGTTCTTTTTCAACCCCCATCGTGGAAGCCGGGAACTTCCGAAGGAGCTTTTGACCATGTACATCCATTCCTTTGCGCACCGGGTGTTGGCGCTGGTGCTGACCGCCGCCATCGCGGCGGCGGCTGCGCTGCCCGGCTTTGCCGTTTACGCCATGCCCATCCAGACCGCTTACCCGCAGGAGTCGATCTATCTCTTCGACGCCGACACCGGGGAAGTCCTTGTGGAGCAGAACCCCGACCTGCCCCGCTGCGTTGCCAGCCTGACCAAGATGATGACAGCCCTGCTGGTGATCGAGCGCGGAAATGACCTGAACGCGGAGATCACCATCCCGGACAGCCTGACGCCGGAGTTTGCAGCCATCAAGGCAGACCGGGGCCACACCATCGGCCTACAGGCGGGGGAGACCGTCCGCCGCATCGACATGCTCTACGCCATGCTGCTGCCCAGCGCCAACGATGCGGCCAGCGTCCTCGCCAGCGACGATGCCGGGGGCGACCTTGCGGCCTTTGCAGCCCGAATGAATGCCCGCGCGGCTCAGCTGGGCTGCACCTCCACCCAGTTCACCTGCGCCCACGGCCTCTACGACACCGGCAACTACTCCACGGCCCGCGATATGGCCAAGATTGCGCTGGCATGCTACGCGAACCCTGCTTACCGGCGGATCGCCGACACTACGGCTTACGAGCTGCCCGCCACCAATGTGCATCCCGCCCGGACCGTGACCACCACCAACAAGCTCCTGCAGCCCGCCAGCGCCTATTACCGCAGCTACGCCCACGGGATGAAGACCGGTTTCACCACCCAAGCGGGGCGGTGCTTCGTCACCTTTGCCCAGCAGGACGGCCACACCTACGGCCTTGTGATCTTGGGTTCCAACAGCCAGAACATCTTCCGCGAGGCCGCCGAGCTGTTCGACTGGGCCTTCACCAGCCCGGAACTCCATCCGGCACCGGTGGAAACTGCCCCGGCACCCGAAAAGTACACGTTGTTCTCGTTCTGGCAGAAACTGCTGGGATGATCTGAATCTTTTGGGAGGATATGCTCATGCAAAAAAACACCTTCTTCCGCCGGGCCGCTGCCCTGCTGCTGACGACTGTGCTGGCCGTCTCGGCTGCACTGCCGGGTCTGGCCGTGTACGAGATGCCCATCCAGACCGCCAATGAGGGCGAATCGGTCTACCTGTTCAACGCGGACATCGACAAGCCCATCTTGGAACAAAACATCGACCAGCAGCGCTACATCGCCAGCCTGACCAAGATGATGACGGCCCTGCTCTTCCTCGAAAGCGGCAAGGATCTGAACGCGGAGATCACCATCCCCACCAGCCTGACGCAGGAGTTCAAGGACATCCAGAACGCCAATGGCAGCACCATGAACCTCCGCATCGGCGAGACGGTGCGCCGCATCGACCTGCTGTACGGGCTTCTGGTCGCCAGCGCCAACGACGCCGCCAGCGTCATCGCCAGCGACGTGGCGGACGGCAGTCTGCCCAACTTTGTGGCCATGATGAACCAGAAGGCGCAGGAGCTGGGCTGCACCTCCACCAGCTTTACCTGCGTGCACGGCCTGTATGACTACGGCAACGTCTCCTCGGCCCATGACCTCGCCCTCATCGCGTCGGCCTGTGCCGCCAACGAGACCTACATGAAGGCCGCCAACACCCTGAGCTACACCCTCCCGGCCACCAACCTGCACCAGAACGAGCGGACCATCACCTCCACCAACCTGATGCTGAACCCGGAGTACCCCTACTACCGCGACTACATCCGCGGCATGAAGACCGGCTTTACCACGCTGGCGGGCCGCTGCTACGTCACCTTTGCCCAGAAAGGCGGCCACACCTACGGGCTGGTCATCCTCGGCTCCGACCTCGACAACATCTACAAGGAAGCTTCCGAGCTGCTGGACTGGGCTTTCGCCAGCTTTGCAGACCGTCAGCTCGTGGACACCGAAACGCCGCTGACCACGGTCCCGCTGACCAAGTGCCGCAGCGAGGAAGCCGTGGAGCTTTATGCCGCCGAACCCCTCAGCGGCTACGGCCACGCCGACGACAAGGTGACCTGCAGCTTCGAGCTGCCGGAGAGCGTCTCCGCCACCGTCAAGAGCGGCGCCGTCCTCGGCGAGGCCACCGTCTATCTGGACGGCTACGAGGTGGGCAAGGTCAGCCTTGTGACCCATCAGGAATACGTCTCCGACTTTCGCACCGACCTCAAAAGCACCCTGCTCCTCATGGCGGCTCTGGTGCTCATTCTTGCAGTCCTCAGCTTCGTCACCATGGTCGCCAGCGGCGGTTCGCTGAACCTGAACCGCAAGCACCGCACCCGGAGAAGATAAGATATTTTCAGCATAACAACAAGAAAAGCAGCCGCAAACGCGGCTGCTTTTCTTATTCAGAAGCTTCTGAATTTTGCGGCCAGCACAGACAGAACGATCTTCGGGTTGACCTGTGCGCTGAGGCGCTGCATGGCGGCATCGGCGGCTCCCAGCGCCTTGCGGGCGGCATCGCCCTGCACCGGGGAGCGGGGGCTGCCGCGCAGCCCGGCAGCGGCGACGGCCCGGAAATCGGCCAGCAGGGCGGCCGCACCGGCTTTATCCTTTTCGTAACCGGCCAGCAGGACGGCGGCGGCGTAGCTGTCCTTCGCGGCGGCGGCCTTGGCCAGCGTCAGGGCCTGTTCCACCTGCTCGCGGCGGGCATCGTCCCGCGCGGCGGCCAGCACTGTGCCGATGTGGCCGTCGAAAAGCTCACTGTACAGGGCCGCCGCCTTGGCGTCCACCCCCTGCTTCGTGCAGTAGCGGGCGCAGTCGGCAGGGGAGACGGGGGCCATGGCAAAGCTGATGCAGCGGCTCCGGATGGTGGGCAGCACGCCCGCCAGCGAATCCGCCGTCAGCAGAAAGAGCACGCCCTCCGGCGGCTCCTCCATGACCTTCAGCAGGGCGTTGGCCGATTCCTCGTTCATCCGCTCCACATGGTAGAGCAGGACGGCGCGTCCCTCCGCCGAAAGGCTGGTGTTGAAGATCTCCGACCGCATGGCCGTGACCTGACCCACAAGATATTTTCCGCCGGAGCCCATGCCGGTGACCGAGATGGCCTCCCGCACGACACCCGTTTCGATCTGGCCGCTGTCGCGCTTGCCGGCCTTTGCCACGGCACGGCAGCATTCGCCCCGTACAAGCGCCTCAGCGGGCGCTCCGCCTTGGGGGTAAAGATAATCGGCCGCAACGCAGCGGGCCGCGAAACCGGCTCCCAGCCCCTCCTCGCCCACCAAAAGGACGCTGTGGGTCAAGCGGCGGCTGTCCAGCATGAGGCGAACGCTGGATTTCAGCTCCGCGTTGCCTTCCAATCGATCCAGCATCATCGGCGGTTCTTCCTCTTCCACTGTTCACGGCGGACCCACGCGCGGACACTGCGCCACGCCTGCGGGCCAAAGAAGACAAGGAAGTTCACCATGCAGAGCAGATAGTTCAGCTTGCCCGCTGCCCCGGCACCGAGGAAGCTGAGCAGCCACAGCGCCCCCGCGAACAGGCCGAAGTACTTCACCCGGATGGGGATGACGAAGAAGAGCAGCACCTGAACCTCCGGGTAAAGCATGGCAAAGGCCAGCAGCAGCGACAGGGACAGGCAGTAGGTATCGGCGTAGCCCGTCAGTAGACAGGCCGCCACCGCGCCCACCATGCCCAGCAGGATATAAAGGTTGAAGCGAAAATCGCCCCACTCCTTTTCCAGCGCGCTGCCGATGAACCACGTGAAGTAGATGCCCAGCACCACGCTCAGCGGTCCGCCGCCCGAAAACGGAACGAACACAAAGGTGATGACCCGCCAGAGCTGACCCACCAGCAGGGCGGTGCGGTTCAGGCTCAGGTAGAGTGAGATATACTGATTGACGAACAGCTCCACGGCGTAGACCAAGATCTGCGCGCCGACCAAGATCGAGATGAGGTTCGGGATGCAGATGCGGCCATACTTCCGCTCCAGTTTGGTAAGCCAGTTCATAGGCAGACGCCTCCATGATCGTAGAATTTGCCCCGGTCAGACGGGGCTGTGTGTATTTTTTATTGTACCATGTTTGGACGGGCCATTCAAGGAACTCCCTGTGAACAAGGGGCTTGGCTGTCGCCGTGGGGGAGTGCCAAAACGACCGGTTGTATCCATTTTTGGTGCTGCCGGATGGACTTATCCACTTTTTCCACGGTGTTTTCCACTGAATTTGTGAAAAAGAGGGGCAGTTTCCCACGGTGTTTTCCACTTTTTCCACCGAGTTTTCCACAGGTGCGGAGACTGATTTTTATACGTGATGTATTTCCCTGCATTTTCCATGGAGGGTTTTGGGGAGAAATGCAGGAGAATTTTCTTTTTTCCAAAAGAAAGTCGAGGCCTTTTCTTTTCTTTTTTCACCGGCTTTCCGCCAAGCCACTCCGCATTCTCCCCGTTGGAATCTGATCCCCTGAGTTTTCCACATCCCGCAATGTATAAAACTGCGGTGTTGAAAACTGTAAAAAAGAGAACGGGTGCAGCCGCGGCAAAACCGCAGAGACATCAGTTCTCCGAACGTTTTACATCATATTCCGGAACACGAGCTGCGCGATCTGGAAGTAGAGGATCAAGCTGCACGCATCGACGATGGTGGTGATGAAGGGCGTCGCCATAATGGCCGGGTCGGCTCCCAGCTTCTTGGCGGCCAGCGGCAGCATACCGCCCACCAGCTTTGCCAGAATGACACTGAAGAACAGCGACACGCTGACCACGACAGCATAGCCCAGCACGTTCTCGTACTGGCCCGCAAAGATGAAGGTGTACATCAGGTAGATGCGCAGACCGTTCACAAGGCCCAGCACTGCGCCCACGATGGCGGAAACGCGGAGCTCCTTGCCGAGAACTTTCAGGAAATCGGAAGGCTCCACCTCGCCCAGCGCAAGGCCGCGGACCATCAGGGTGCTGATCTGGTTGCCGCAGTTGCCGGCGGTATCCATCAGCATGGGCATGAAGGAGACCAGCAGGGGAAGGCTGACGAACGCTTCCTCGTAGTGGGTGGTGACCATGCCGGTGAAGGTCGCCGACAGCATCAAGATCAGCAGCCAAGGGATGCGCTGCTTGGCGTGGGTCCAGACGCTCGTGCCAAAATAGGTCGTTGCATCGTCATCCGGCAGAATAGCAGCCATCTTCTGCATATCCTCGGTGGACTCGTCGGTCAGGACGTCGATTGCATCGTCGATGGTGATGATACCCACGAACATGCCCTCGTTGTCCAGAACAGGCATGGCGGTGAAGTCGTAGCGCTGCATCTCACGGGCCACATATTCCTGATCGTCCGTGACCTTCACGGTGACCACATTATCGTCCATGATGTCCTCAATGGGAGTCTGTGGGTCGGCCAGCAGCAGACTGCGGGCCGACACAACGCCCAGCAGACGGTTTCGCTCCACCACGTAGTTGGTGTAGACCGTCTCGGCGTTCTCGCCCTGTCGGCGGATGGCGGCCAGCGCCTCGCTGACGTTCATATCCTTCCGCAGACGGACGTATTCGGGGGTCATCAGGCTGCCGGCCGAGCTTTCGGGGTAGTTCAGCAGTTTGTTCAGGCTCTCACGGGTCTGCTTGGAGGATTTCTCCAGCACCCGCTTGACGACACCGGCGGGCATATCTTCCAAAAGGTCGGCTGCGTCGTCCAAGCTCATCTCTTCGATGGCGCTGACCAGCTCGATATCCGAAAACGCATTGACCAGATCGTCGCGGGCCTCATCGGACATGTAGGCAAAAGCTTCCGTTGCGACGTCCTTTTTCAGCAGACGGAAAACCACAAGGCGGTTATTCTCGTCCAGCTCTTCCAACAACTCCGCCAAGTCGGCGGGCTGCTCTTCCTCGGTGACCTCACGCAGCTTCACGTACTGCTTTTTCACCAGCATCTTGAGCAGACGGCTCTTGGTCAGCATTTCGGGGTTGGCCTTAACCTCTTCGTCCTTGGCCTCTTCCTTTTCAGCGTCGCGCACGTCCTGCTTGAGGTCCTCGGTAGCTTCTTCGTTCAGGTCTTCGGCCAGCTTCTGCCGCACCTCTGCGGGGATATCCGTGGGCAGTTCGGGCACGGGGAGCGAGGCTTCCGGTGCCCCAGTCTTCTTTTCTTCCAGTTCCATTTTGTGTTTCTCCTTACCGTTTCCGGCGGATCGGACAGCTCACAAAACAAAAAGCGCCGCCCAGCGCAGGATCGGGCCCTTTCGCCCTTACCGCGCACAAAGCCGCGCCCTTTCTCCCCGCTGAGAAGTACCAAACGGCACCTCTTACCGGGCAAAAAAGGCGAACGCAGCTGCTTTTTGCTGTTGCTGTTTCGCAGTTGATCCGTGTCTTCGACTATGATCCGGGTCCATTGTCCTGCGTTCACCTCCTAAAATTCTTTTCCACTTTTTATTATAGCGTTCACGAAAAGGCCGGTCAACCCTAAATCTGCCAAAAGACGAGGGAAATTTCCGTCAAAAACGCAGAAAGCCCCTTCCAGCACTTGCGGAACGCTGGAATGGGCTTTCTGTTCGGATATTGCCTTGGTGTGAGGAGGAATCATGTACAAGGAATCGGTTGCGGCCCCGGTTCCTTATGCCTGTAGTATAGCACAGAATGGGTTGCTTTTCATGAAAAACCTATGAAGAAAGTGTAAAATAGGGCAGGCACAAAAAATACGCCCCGGTCACCGTTGCCGGTGAGCGGGGCGCTAAAAACGGGATTCGTTTTTGACTGCGGCAAGATCCCTGCGAAGCAGGTCTTATGCCGTAGGCGGAGCAAGGTATCTGCAAGCAGACCTTATGCTCCTGACACACGCGGGGTGTGCTTTCAAGGACCCTCGCGGGCGCTTTGGTATTTCAAACACCCGGCTCCCTGCGGATCAATGCCGCAGGAGAGCGTGGGAATGAAATCAGAGTTTCGCTTGCAAAAGCGGAAGCGTTGTACGTTCTTCTGCTTAGAATTTCAGCTCTCACCTGCCACAGTTTCGCACTGCTGCGTTGCGCAGTAACCGCCAGTGCGGAGCAGCCGCCTTTCGGGCTAGGGTGCCGCTGCGGCCCGTTCAAACCAGAATTTCCAAAGAAAGATTACTTGTACAGCTCGACCAGACGGGTCAGATGCTCGTAACGGTCGTTTGCAACCTGCTCGTTGCGTGCGAACAGCTGCTTTGCACGATCCGGGAAGGCACGAGTCAGGCGGCTGTAACGGGTCTCGTTTGCCAGCAGTGCCTGATACTTCTCGGCGTCGACAGCCTTGGAGGTCAGAGTGAACGGGTTCTTGCCCTGAGCCTTGTTGGCCGGGTTGAAGGTGAACAGGTTCCAGTAACCAGCCTCAACTGCCTTCTTCATCTCGTTCTGGCAGTTGGTCATGCCGCCCTTGACACCGTGCAGCTCGCAGGGAGCATAGCCGATGATCAGAGACGGGCCGGGATAAGCCTCAGCCTCAGCAATTGCCTTGACAGCCTGATTCATGTTAGCACCCAGAGCGATCTGAGCAACATAGATGTAGCCGTAAGTCATTGCGATCTCAGACAGGCTCTTCTTGCTGATCTCCTTACCAGCAGCAGCGAACTGGCAGACTTCACCAATGTTGGAAGCCTTGGATGCCTGTCCACCGGTGTTGGAGTACATCTCAGTATCGAAGACCATGACGTTGACATCCTCGCCGGAGGCCAGAACGTGATCCAGACCGCCGAAGCCGATGTCGTATGCCCAACCGTCGCCACCGAAGATCCAGACGGACTTCTTCGCGATGAACTCCTTGCTCTTCAGGATCTCAGCGGACTCGGTGCAGCCAGCGGCAGCAGCCTTCTCCAGCTCAGCGATCAGAGCCTTAGCGGGTTCGTCGTTGGCCTTGGTGTTGTTCTTGGTCTCCATGAACTTGTCGAACGCAGCCTTCAGCTCAGCGGAAGCCTTGTCAGAACCAGCGACCTCAGCGATGCGCTTGATCAGGTTCTCACGGACGGTCTTCTGGCCGAGGTACAGGCCCAGACCATGCTCAGCGTTATCCTCGAACAGGGAGTTGCACCATGCAGGACCATGGCCGCTGTCCTTGTTGACGGTGTACGGAGAGATGGAAGCGGTGCCGCCCCAGATAGAGGAGCAGCCGGTAGCGTTGGAGATGTACATCTTCTCGCCGAACAGCTGAGTGATCAGGCGAGCATAAGAAGTCTCGGCACAGCCTGCGCAGGAGCCAGAGAACTCCAGCAACGGCTGGTTGAACTGAGAACCGATGACGGTATCATCAGCAAACTTGGAAGGCTTCTTGGAGATGTTGGCGACGCAGTAGTCGAAGACTGCCTGCTGATCTGCCTGAGACTCCTGCGGAACCATGGCGATTGCCTTGGTGGGGCAGACGGTGACGCACTCGCCGCAGCCCATGCAGTCCAGAGGAGACACAGCCATGACAAACTTGTACTCGTTTGCCGGGCGGTTGTCGCGGCTCTTGGTCTGTGCGGGAGCAGCAGCCAGCTCGTCAGCAGTCAGCTGGAAGGGACGGATGGTTGCATGAGAGCACACGAATGCGCACTGGTTGCAGCCAACGCACTTGGAAGCATCCCACTCAGGGACATTGACGGCAGTGCCGCGCTTCTCATATGCAGAAGCACCCTGCTCCCACTCGCCGTTTGCATTTGCAACGAAAGCGGAGACGGGGAGGCTGTCGCCGTCCATACGAGCGATGGGCTCCATGACGTCGCGGATCTGCTTGACCAGTTCCGGACGGCCAGAGAGAGCCTTCGGGGCGGGATCGGCTTCGGGGTTGGACCAAGAAGCGGGGACATCGACCTTGTGGATCGCGTCAACACCGGCATCGATGGCCTTCCAGTTCATCTCAACGACGTCCTGACCCTTCTTGCCGTAGCTCTTCTGAGCTGCCTGCTTCATGAAGTTGACGGCGTCCTCGATGGGCATAACGTCAGCCAGCTTGAAGAAAGCGGACTGCAGGATGGTATTGGTACGCTTGCCCATACCGATCTCGATTGCCTTATCGATTGCGTTGATGGTGTACAGCTGGATGTTGTTGTCAGCGATGTACTTCTTTGCCTCAGCGTTCAGGTGCTGATCCAGCTCCTCATCGGACCACTGGCAGTTGATCATGAACACGCCGCCGGGCTTGAC
>OLYA01000892.1_pt1 | contig 13539 bp, 10 predicted proteins | sample 1674361 | NCBI WGS metagenome assembly OLYA01 (sample SAMEA103958165, study PRJEB25191) | human gut metagenome | biome: human-associated habitat [ENVO:00009003]; feature: intestine environment [ENVO:2100002]; material: feces | place: Germany | collected 2013/2015
AAAACCGGAAGAAGCGTATTTTATGAGATGCAAATTGCCTCGTGGAAAAAACAATCCGGGATTTACGCTGAAAATACATAGATATATTCTTAAAATTACACCTTCTTCATCAACCCATTCTCCTTAAAAGGCAACCTCCCTTCCGACGATCACAGTGTCAGAAGGGAGGCTGTTTTTTTAGCGGACTTCATTTCCATAAAGCTGATATTTGGCGAAAGTGCCGCTAAGAAACCTTGTTTTTTGGGGGCGTTTTTTGTACAATGAAGCAAAGCAACCCACAACAACGATAAAGGACATTTGGAATGGAAAAAACAGAACTGCGATATCAGGCTTATCTTCAGATATTGAAGGAAGAACTCATCCCTGCCATGGGCTGCACCGAACCCATCGCGGTGGCCTATGCCGCCGCCGTGGCCCGGAAGACGCTGGGGGCCGTGCCGGAGCGTGTGTGCGTCGGGGCCAGCGGCAGCATGATCAAGAACGTGAAGTCCGTCATCGTGCCCAACACAGACAACCGTAAAGGTCTGGAAGCTGCGGCCGCTGCGGGCATCGTGGCGGGCCGCCCGGAACAGAAGCTGGAGGTCATCGCCGACGTGACGCCGGAGGAAACGAAAGCCATCCTTGCCTATCTGGACCAGACCGAGATCACGGTCGAGCATGTGGACAATGGCGTGACCTTCGACATCATCGTGACGGTCTGGAAGGGCGGGCACTCGGCCCAAGTGCGGATCGCAGTCTTCCACACCAACATCGTCCACATGGAAAAGGACGGCGAAGTGCTGCTGGACCTGCCTGTTCACGGCGACGACGAGGAAAACCTGACCGACCGCAGTCTGCTGGATATGGAGCACATCTGGGACTTCGCCAACACGGTGGACATCGAGGACGTGAAGCCCATTCTGGACCCCCAGATCAAATACAATATGGCCATTGCCGAGGAAGGTTTGCGGGGCGATTACGGCGCGAACATCGGCAGCGTCCTGCTGGACATGGAGGGCGACAACGTCCGTGTCCGGGCCAAAGCCTACGCCGCCGCCGGTTCGGACGCCCGGATGAACGGCTGCGAGCAGCCCGTGGTCATCAACTCCGGCAGCGGCAATCAGGGCATCACCACCTCGGTGCCGGTCATTGTCTATGCGCGGGAGCTGAAGGCCGGCGACGAGCAGCTTTACCGGGCCTTGACCCTCTCCAACCTGACCACCATCCACGAAAAGACCCCCATCGGCCGCCTGTCGGCCTACTGCGGGGCCATCAGCGCGGGGGCGGGGGCCGGTGCGGGCATCGCTTACCTCTGCGGCGGCGGGTACGAAGCCGTCATCCACACCGTCGTCAATGCGCTGGCCGTGGTGTCCGGCGTCATCTGCGATGGTGCCAAGGCGTCCTGCGCCGCTAAGATCGCCACGGCGGTGGAAGCCGGACTGCTCGGCTATAATATGTACATCCGGGGCCAGCAGTTCCGCGGCGGCGACGGCATCGTGGCCAAGGGGGTCGAAAACTCCCTGCGGAACGTAGGCCGTCTCGGCAAGCAGGGCATGAAGGAGACCAACCGCGAGATCATCGATATCATGGTCGGCTGCAAATAAGCAGACAGCAAAAAACCACCGGAGCACCGGTGGTTTTTGCTTAGAATTCGTTTGCTTTCAGACGCTCCAGCACCTCGGTCAGGCTCTTGCACTCTGCCGTGTACAGGCTGCGCATCTCGTCGTCGGCGGGGAGCAGGTCGGGCACCATCACGGTGACGAAGCCGCCCGCCGCCCCGGCGCGGACGCCGTTGTAGCTGTCCTCCAATACAAGGCAGCGGGCCGGTTCCACGCCCAGCTGCTGTGCCGCCAAGAGGAAGATTTCCGGGTCGGGCTTGGAGTGGGTGACCTGCTGGCCGGACGCCAGCGTCTTGAAGTAATGGGTCAGGCCCCAATTGTCGAGGTTGCGCTGGATGATGTGCATCCGGCTGGAGGAAGCCACTGCCATGGGGATGTGCTGCTCGTCCAGCCACGCCAGCAGCTCATCCAGACCCGGCTTTTTGGGCACCGGCTTCTGGAACTCTTTGTCCGCCACCCGGTGCAGACTGTCGATGATGGCATTGGCGTCGCAGTCCTCTCCGTAGAAACTGCGGACGATATTCCGCGAAGTTTCCCCTGCGGTGCCCCGCTCGGCTTCCGCCAGCCCTTCTTTATAAGGAAGCCCCAGCGCCGCAAGCGCCGGTTCCCAGAATGTTGCCCACATCCGCTCCGTGTCGAACATCAGGCCGTCCATATCAAAAATGACACCTTGAATCATGTGTTTTGTCCCTCTGATTGCATACTTGTCCTTCGTACAACCTCTCCGTCATTGCTTCGCAATGCCACCTCCCCTTGTAGGGGAGGCCTTGGCAGTCCTCGCAGAGTTCCCGGTTTCGCCAGAGGCTCCCCTACTAGGAAAGACTCCCTCCGGCCGGAGGGAGATGTCGCGTACGCGACAGAGGGAGGACGACTGGCGAGCCGTAGGCGAGACTGAGAGGTTAATTCCTTTTCAAATAATATCACAATTCCCGGCAACTTACAGCCCCCAAACATGAAAGATTTTGTGTTTCCTTGAAAAATGTGCTCATGCTATTATAATAGAAGACAACATTCGGCAATTTCAGGCGCGGGAGGAGCCGCGCGTGTCAGCTGTGTGAGATCAGAAAAGAGGGAAAATTTATCATGTTGGATATCAAGATCACCCGGACTACCCATCCGAAGGAGAAGCCGCAGGACGAGACGAAGCTCGGCTTCGGCAAGAAGTTCACCGACCATATGTTCGTTATGGACTATACCGAGGGCGAGGGCTGGCACGATGCCCGCATCGTCCCCTATGCTCCGTTCTCGCTGGACCCGGCCACTGTCGTGTTCCACTACGCACAGGAGATCTTTGAGGGCATGAAGGCTTACCGCACCGCGGACGACACCGTGCAGCTGTTCCGCCCGGAGTGCAACGCAAAGCGCTTCCAAGATTCTGCCGACCGTCTGTGCATCCCTAAGATCCCCGTGGAGGATTACATTCAGGCCGTTGAGGCTCTGGTGGATGTGGACCGCGACTGGGTGCCCCACTCCGATGGTGCCTCCCTGTATATCCGCCCCTTCATCTTTGCAAATGATGTGGGTCTGGGCGTCCATGCTTCCAAGCACTACATCTTCTGCATCATCTGCGCACCGTCGGGCGCTTACTATGCCGAGGGCATCAACCCCGTCCGCATCTATGTCGAGGACGAGTACATCCGTGCCGCTCCCGGTCTGACCGGCTTTACCAAGTGCGGCGGCAACTACGCTGCTTCCATCAAGGCTGGCGAGCTGGCCGAGGAGCAGGGCTATGCACAGGTGCTGTGGCTGGACGGCGTTGAGAAGAAGTACGTCGAGGAAGTCGGCAGCATGAACATCATGTTCAAGATCGACGGCAAGGTGTACACCGCCGCTACCGTCGGCACGGTTCTGCCCGGCGTCACCCGCCGCAGCTGCATCGAGCTGCTGAAGGATTGGGGCTATGAGGTCATCGAGGGCAAGCTGGCCATCGCCGACATCATGCAGGCTGCCCGCGAGGGCAAGCTGGAGGAAGTCTTCGGCACCGGCACCGCCGCTGTCGTCTCCCCCGTCAAGGAGCTGGTCTGGAAGGGCGAGCACGCTTACATCGGCGACGGCAAGATCGGCGCTGTCACCCAGAAGCTGTACGATACCATGACCGGTATGCAGTGGGGCAAGATCCCCGATACGAAGGGCTGGATCGTGCCCGTGGAGAAGAAGTACTAAGCAGCTCCTCTCCCCCGATCGTTCGAGATTTTTGCAAGCGCCGTCCGGCAGCTCACCGGACGGCGCTTGCTGTATAACCCAAACGGCTTTGCCCTCTCAGTCAAAGCCTGTCGGCTTTGCCAGCTCCCCCAAAGGGGGAGCTTTCCGAGAAGATGAACTTGCCGGTATTGCGAAAAACCTCCCACTTTGGGGGAGGTGGCATCGCGTTAGCGATGACGGAGAGGGCAAGCCCGCTGGCGGAATGGATTGCGTTCCATACAATTGCATTTCTTCCCTATTGGTGCTAGACTAAAAGCACAGTAACAGGATTGAGAGGGAACTGGAAATGATCAAAAAATGGAGCGTGAGCTACCCGGCAGTGAACGGCACGGAGCAGCGGCGGGTCTATGTCTACCTGCCCACCATGTACGAGGCCGATCCGGACCGCCGGTATCCGGTGCTGTATATGTTCGACGGCCAGAACGTCTTTTTCGACGAGGATGCTACCTACGGCAAGAGCTGGGGCATGGCGGATTATCTGGACTACACCGACACGCCGCTCATCGTGGCGGCGGTGGAGTGCAACGCGGGGCCGAACAACGAGCGGCTGGTGGAGTATTCGCCCTACCGCTTCGATGACCCCCAGTACGGCCACTTTGACGGCAAGGGTGCGGCCACGATGAGCTGGTTCATCCACCGGTTCAAGCCCTTCATCGACCGCAATTTCCGCACTCTGCCCGACCGGGGGCACACCTTTATCGGCGGCAGCTCCATGGGCGGCCTGATGAGCCTGTACGCCCTGCTCAACCACAACGACGTCTTCAGCCGGGCGGCGGCGCTGTCGCCCTCCATCTGGGTCTCGCCGGAAAAGCTCGACGGCCTTGTGGGCCGCGCCAAGCTCGAACCGGGCACGGTGCTTTACATGGACTACGGTTCCCGCGAGATGGGCAACCACGACGGGATGCGCAAGGGCTTTGCGGAGATGTGCAGCAAGATCATGATCCGCGGCATCCATCTGACGTCCCGTCTGGTGCCCGGCGGCACCCACAGCGAAGCCAGCTGGGAAAAGCAGCTGCCCTTTGTGATCCACACCCTGATGTACGAACTGGATTGATGAAAACTCCCTCAGTCACGGCTTACGCCGCGCCAGCTCCCTCTGGGAGGGAGCCTTGGCGTAACGGCAAGCTGTGAAAGCCTCCCTCTCAGAGAAAGACTCCCTCCGGCCGGAGGGAGATGTCGCGTAAGCGACAAAGGGAGGACAGGTGGCATCGCGCAGCGATGACGGAAGGAGTTAACAAAAGGAGGAATCAACGATGGAAATGCAGTATTTTAAGGATTACAGCCCCGCTCTCGGCCGCGAGATGGAGTGCAAGGTCTACGGCCATGCGGGCCGCCCGATGCTTTACATCCCCTGTCAGGACGGCCGCTTCTTCGACTTTGAGAATTTCCACATGGCCGATACGCTGGCCCCGTGGATCGAGTCCGGTCAGGTGATGGTCATTTCCATCGACACCATCGACAAGGAAACGTGGTCGGACACCAGCGGCGACCCCTACTGGCGCATCCGCCGCTACGAGCAGTGGATCCGCTACATCGTGGAGGAGGTCGTGCCCAAGATCCAGCAAATCGCCCGCGAGCGGAACGGCTGGGACGGCGCGCCCGGCGTCATCGCCTTTGGGTGCAGTCTCGGCGCGACCCATGCGGTCAACCTGTATCTGCGCTTCCCGAACATCTTCTGCGGCTGCATGGCCCTCAGCGGCATCTACACCGCCCACTACGGCTTCGGCAACTATATGGACGAGCTGGTCTATATGAACTCCCCGGTGGATTACATGGTCAATTTCCCGGAGAATCACCCCTATATGGAGCTGTTCCGGAACCAGAAGGCCGTCATCTGCTGCGGTCAGGGCGATTGGGAGAAGCCGGACACCACGTGGTATCTCAAGCGCATCTTTGAGGCCAAGCACATCCCCATCTGGGTCGATCTGTGGGGCCACGATGTCAACCATGACTGGAACTGGTGGTATCAGCAGGTCGTGTATTATATGCCTTATATTTTAGGCTGAACAAAGAGGAATCAACAAAACCATGAGCAATTTTATCTTCATCTCCCCGAACTTCCCGACGAACTACTGGCAGTTCTGCCGGGAGCTGAAAAACGACGGCATGAACGTCCTCGGCATCGGCGACCAGCCCTACGATGAGCTGAAGCCGGAGTTGAAGGACAGCCTGAACGAGTATTACAAGGTCGGCAGCCTCGAAAATTATGACGAGGTCTACCGCGCCGTGGCCTTCTTCACCTTCAAGTATGGCCGCATCGACTGGCTGGAGTCCAACAACGAATACTGGCTGGAGCGGGATGCCGCTCTGCGCACCGATTTCCACATCACCAGCGGCTTCCAGACCGAGGATATGCCCCGCATCAAGTACAAGAGCAAGATGAAGGAGTACTACCAGAAGGCCGGCATCGCCACCGCCCGTTATCACATGGTGGATAACTTTGAGGGCTGCAAGAAGTTCATCGAAGAGGTCGGCTACCCGGTGGTCGTCAAGCCCGACAACGGCGTGGGCGCTTCCGACACCCACAGGCTGTCCGATGAGGAGGAGCTGCGCACCTTCCTGACCTACAAGAACATCCATCACCCGGATGTTTCCTACATCATGGAGGAGTTCGTCCGCGCCGAGGTCAACAGCTACGACGCCATCATCGACGGCAGCGGCAACCCCATCTTCGAGGCGGGCAATGTCAGCCCCATGTCCATCATGGACATCGTGAACGACAACGACAACTCCATCTACTACATCATCAAGGACCTGCCCGACGACACCCGCGCCGCGGGCCGCGCCGTCGTCAAGAGCTTCGGCGTCAAGAGCCGCTTCGTCCACTTCGAGTTCTTCCGGATGAGCGAGGATCAGACCAGCATGGGCAAAAAGGGCCAGATCGTTGCGCTGGAAGTCAACATGCGCCCCTGCGGCGGCTTCACGCCCGACATGATCAACTTTGCACGCTCCACCAACGTGTACAAGATCTGGGCCGACATGATCGCCTTCGGCGGCACCGATATGCCCGTCGGCGAGCACTTCTACTGCCCCTTTGCGGGCCGCCGCGACGGCAAGCACTTCGTCTACAGCCACGAGCAGCTGATGCAGAAGTATCAGGACAATATGCGGATGGTGGACCGCATCCCCGACGCCCTCTCCGGCGCCATGGGCAACCAGATGTACGTGGCCACCTTCCCCACCTTTGAGGAGATGGAGCAGTTCTACGCCGACGTCCTCGCCGTCACCGACGAGAACAACGACGCCATCCAGCAGGAGTTGGTGAACGTGCTGGCTCTCGGCGAGCCCGCCGCCAAGGCCCTCATCCCAAAGCCCAACCTCTCCCCCGCCGTCAAGCCCACCACGGCCGTGACTAAGACCACGACCAAGGCCGTCACCAAGACGGACAGCCGGAAGAAAAAGTAAAGGATGAAGAGACCAGCCCCGGAAACGGCCTGAACGGCATCGTTTCCGGGGCTGGTCTGCGTTTCGGAAATGTGCTATACTGTCCTCAAAGACACTGTTGAGAATGAGGTACAGATATGAAAATTCCTGCAAATGGTTTTACACATGCGGGCAAGTTCCACGCGGATGATGTCTTTGCGACGGCGCTGCTGCAGATCATCCGCCCGGACATCAAGATCACCCGCGGCTTTGTGGTGCCGGACGATTTCGACGGCATCGTGTACGATATCGGCTTCGGCATGTTCGACCACCATCAGGAGCCGCGGGAAATGCGGGCCAACGGCGTCCCCTACGCAGCCTTCGGTCTGCTGTGGCGGGTGCTGGGGCCCGGCCTTGTGGGCGAGCGTCAGGCGCGGCTCATCGACGAAAACTTCATCCAGCCCCTCGATCTGAACGACAACACCGGCGAGCAGAACAGCCTGTGCGACGCCATCGGCTTCTTTAACCCGGTGTGGGACTCGAAGGAAGATCAGGACACCTGCTTCTTCAAGGCGGTGGCCGTGGCGAAGCAGATCTTGGAAAACCAGATCGCCAGCGCCAACGCCGTGAACCGTGCGGATGAAAAGGTCCAGCAAGCCTACAAAAACTCCCGCGACGGCATCGTGATCCTGCCCTGCTACCTGCCGTGGAAGAACGGCCTGTACCGGACGGATGCCCTCTTCGTGGTCTACCCCAGCCAGCGCGGCGGCTGGAGTGCCCAGTGCGTGACCGACCACAAGACCAAAAAGCCTAAGCTCCCCTTCCCCCAGTCGTGGGCGGGCCAGCCGCAGGAGGTCATCGAGCAGAAGAGCGGCATCGAGGGCATCAGCTTTTGCCATGCCAGCCGCTTCCTCATCACGGCCAAGGACAAGGAGACCGCCCTTGCGGCCTGCCGTCAGGTGCTGAAAAACAACGGGAGACTGTAAGATGAGCGGCGGAGCGGAACACGAAGAACGGGCCTACGTCTATATGGTGCGGTGCGCGGGCGGCCAGCTCTACACGGGCTGGACCAACGACCCCGGTGCCCGGCTCCACGCCCACAAGACCGGCAAAGGGGCCAAGGCGACGCGGGCCATGGGGGCCAAGCGGTTCGCCTACTTGGAGCGCTGCGCCGACAAATCCGACGCCCTGCGCCGCGAAGCGGCCCTGAAAAAGCTGCCCAAGGCGAAAAAAGAGGCCCTGTGCGGGGAATGGGAAGGGAAGAATCTGCCCCGGCTGTCGGTGGCGACCCGCGCGGATGCGGCAGATATCCTTGAAATTTACAACTGGTACGTGCTGAACCACACGGCGACCTTTCAGGTCACGCCCTCCACGCTGGAAGAGTACGAGGACTGGGTGGACAACACCCGGAAGGTGGCCCCGCTGCTGCTGGCGCGGGACGCCGAGGGCAAGCTGCTGGGCTACGCCTGTGCCCACCGGTGGCACCCGCGGGAAGCCTACGACTGGTCGGTGGAGAGCACCATCTACTGCGCCCCGGACGCCCGCGGCCTCGGTGTGGGCACCCTGCTCTACCGCGCCCTGCTGGAAGTGCTGGATGTCTGCGGCTATTGGAACGTCTACGCCCTTGTGGCCGACCCCAACCCCGCCAGCGAGCACATCCACCAGCGGCTGGGCTTCTCCTGCGTGGGGCGCACCCCCCACACAGCCTATAAGTGGGGCTGGCTGGGGCTTTCGACGTGGTGGCTGGCGCTGCGCTCCGGCAGCGAAAAGCCCGCCCCCGTCCGGCTCGCATCCCCCGAAGAGACCGCCGCCATCCTGAAAAAATACGGCAGCATATAAAGCAAGAGCCTCCCGGTTTTCACGCCGGGAGGCTCTTGCTCTTGTAAGGGGGCTGTCCTCGGAGAGGACTGGGGGAGTTATTTCAGCATCTGCTGGACCTTGAACCACGCCCGTGCCACTTCATACTTGGAAACGCTGCGGTCGGGGTCAAAGCGGGAGGCGTCGCTGTCGTCGGCGGGCTTCACAAGGCCGTTGTCGATGGCCCAGCGGGTCGCCTTCTGAAGCTCGGCGTCCTCGGTGGAAACATCGCCGTACAGCGCCGGGAGCACCACGTCGGGCTTGCCCGCCGTCTCCCACAGCAGCTTCACCAGTTCGATGCGGTTGGCCGGGACCGGCACGCCGCCGGGCAGGGAGAGCTGCAAATAGCTGTCCACGCCGAGGCTCACGCCCTGCCACACCAAGATGCCAGCCGCTGCGCCGCCCACGGCCACGGTGGCCATGGTGCCCAGCACCGACGGGCCGTCGTCATCGTCCGGCAGCTCCGCCGGGCGGATGTCCAGCCGGATGGTGAAGCTCTTGTCCTCGGTGTACTTGCTCAGGTCGGGCATGGGAAAGGTCAGGGGTTCGACTTTGTTGCTGAAGTTGGAATCCTCGGCCGTCAGCGCCTTGATCAGCGCGGTGGGCAGGTCCCAATAGTTGAAGCTCATGCCCTCCTGCATCTCGCCCACGGTCAGGCACACTTCGTCGCCAGCCTCCACCACCGCGCTGGTCTTGCCGTTCACAAGCCCGCCGCCGGTCACGGTGAGGGTGTAGGCGTTCGGAGTGATGGGCTTGCCATTGAGCGTGCCGGTGCCGGTGATGGAATCGCTGACCGTGCCGGGGTCAATGTTGGTGACAGCGCCATTGAACACGCCATTTTCGATGGTGCCGTGGTTCTCAACAGCGCCGTTGAACACGCCATTTTCGATAGTGCCGTGGTTCTCAACAGCGCCGTTGAAGGTGCCGCCCAGAATGCCGCCGCCGTTGTTGATGACCTTTCCGTTGAAAGTGCCACCCTGCACGGCAACGCCGTGGCCGATGAACAGCTTGCACTCTACGGGAGAACCGTCGGAGATTTTGCTGAAATCGATCTGCGCATCCGACAGGAACAGGAAATCACCGTGTTCCGGGTTGCCGAGGATGTACTCCCAGCCTTCGCCCTTGCAAGCGGTCTTTCCGCCGTTGGATGCGGTGGGGTAGCCATTGGTCATGGTGAAGGGTTCATGAATGATCGTGTCGTTCAGCACGATATCTTCTTCTTTTGGGGGAGTAAACGTCTGGTAACCCTCCTCATCCGGGTCGCTCAGGCCGCCGTAATCGACTCTGCCGTTGATGCAGGTGATTTCTTTATTCGATAAAAGTTTTACTTTAAGGGTCGGAGTTCCGGTAAAGTAAAGTAGGTCCGTGTTGCCAGAAGATAAATAATTTGCCCTAAAGAAAAAGTACTCGCCATTTACGTCCTTCACTGTATGGCGTGTAAAACTATTGCCGCTGGTCAGTGTGCTCAACAAACAGCTCAGCGTGCCGTTGTTTGTGATCCATCCTCCCGCGATCAGGACGTCTTTCACTGTGCCCGAATTGGTGAGGCTGTTTCCATTGAGGATGCCGCCGGTGATCGCCGCACCCTCGTTCACAATAACATTGCACCTGACATGGTTGCTATGGCGTGTGCCGGTACTGCTTTTGGGGTAAGGATAACTAAAGTCGTATTCGCCGTTTTCCAGCGTCAGCGTGCCGTTTTCATACTTCCAGCCGTTGCCCTTGTAGCCGATGAGTTGTTTCGTGGGGTCGTTATCTTGATAGATCGGCTCACGCCCGGTCGTTACGGGGAAGCCGCGGGGAGTCATCTCAAGGTCGGTATCGTAGTGTTGGAGGTTCAGCACGATATCTTCGCCCGCCTTGGGAGTAAACGTGTAGTAACCAATCACATCCGAAGTCTTCAGGCCGCCGTAATGCTCTTCGCCGTTGATGTATTGGATAGGGTTATTATCAACCTTTACGGTGAGCGTCGGAGTTCCGGTAAAGTAAATCGTACGATCGGACCAGAAAGATTCTGTGTTTCCAAATGAATAAAGTAACACCTCGACGGCTAAGTTGTCCGCAGCTGTCAGCGAGTGATATCCTATGCCGAAAGGTTTTGATTTGAACAGACAGTTCAGAGTGCCGTAGTTTTTGACATCGGTTCCGCTGAACAGACCGTTTGTAACGGTGCCATTGTTCAAAAGTTTTATTTCCTCGAACACACCGCCGACGATCGTTGCGTCCTGCTGGACAACGATATTGACCACATTAACCGCGCTGAGGTGGTCGCCAGTGCGGCGTCCGGGAAGAGTATAATTAAAATCGTACTGGCCGCTTTTCAGCGTCAGCGTGTCGCTGATATTTTCAATTTCATACTTCCAGCCGTCGCCCTGATAAACACCCGGCGAAACCGGTGTTATTCCGGAAAGGTCGGGCTTTCCTTTGCTGTTCATTCTAAGGTCGGGCAAAGGTTCATTACTCGTATAACCGGCTGAACCGATACCCCCCCCCGTATCTGCGAGGGCAGATACCGGCAAAAGGGAAAGCATCATGCTGAGGGCAAGAAGCAGGGCGAGAATGCGTTTTTTCATAGAGACCTCACTTTCCGTTTTGTAGCTGCATAGAGACGACGGTTTTCTTAAACTGATTGTACCATAAAATGCGTCAAAAAGAAACAAAACCTGCGTGAATGGGGGTGTTTTGTGCGTGAACGGCGGTTCCGGGGCACGAAGGGGCCAAAAAGGCCCGGCAAAAGCCTCCGCATATATGCAGTACGATTGCATAAAAATTGCATAATTTACAAAATATTTGCATAAACATACAAATTGACAGAAACCGCACCGGAAACGGGCAGAAGGTTTGGCGGTTTTCGGCATTGACGGAAAAACCGCACGGCGTATAATAAAAAGCGTGATAAGCAAGCGATGAATCGAGCGTGCCGGGAGGGATGCCCGGTGCAGAAAAACAAAAGTGTAATCATGAAAATAAAGGAGCGTTCATCATGAAAAAGGAAAACATCAAAAAAGTCGTTCTGGCCTACTCCGGTGGTCTGGATACCTCCATCATCATTCCTTGGCTGAAGGAAAACTACAACAACTGCGAAGTCGTCGCCGTTTCCGGCGATGTGGGTCAGGGCACCGAGCTGGACGGTCTGGAAGAGAAGGCCAAGAAGACCGGCGCTTCCAAGCTGTACATCCTCGACCTGAAGAAGGACTTCGTGGAGAACTACATCTTCCCCACCCTGAAGTTCGGCGCCAAGTATGAGGATTATCTGCTGGGCACCAGCTTCGCCCGCCCCTGCATCGCAAAGGCTCTGGCCGATATCGCCATCAAGGAAGGCGCAGACGCCATCTGCCACGGCTGCACCGGCAAGGGCAACGATCAGGTCCGTTTTGAGCTGACCCTGAAGGCCCTCTGCCCCGATATGGCCATCATCGCTCCGTGGCGTGAGTGGGACATCGAGAGCCGTGACGAGGAGATCGACTACGCCGAGGCCCACAACATCCCCCTGAAGATCAACCGTGAGACCAACTACTCCAAGGACAAGAACCTGTGGCACCTGAGCCACGAGGGTCTGGATCTGGAGAACCCCGCCAACGAGCCGCAGTACAACAAGCCCGGCTTCCTCGAACTGGGCGTGTCCCCGGAGCAGGCTCCCGACACCCCGACCTACCTCACCCTCCACTTTGAGCAGGGCATCCCCACCGCCGTGGACGGCAAGGAGATGGGCGCTGTGGAGCTGGTGGAGTACCTGAACAAGGTGGGCGGCGAGAACGGCATCGGTCTGCTGGACATCGTCGAGAACCGTCTGGTGGGCATGAAGAGCCGCGGCGTCTACGAGACCCCCGGCGGCGCCATCCTGTACAAGGCCATCAACGTGCTGGAGACCATCACCCTCGATAAGGAGAGCGCACACTTCAAGGCACAGCTGGCGCAGAAGTACGCCGATATCGTCTACAACGGCCAGTGGTTCACCCCGCTGCGGGAGGCGCTGGATGCCTTCGCCAACAGCCTTGAGAAGACCGTGACCGGCGATGTCAAGCTGAAGCTCTACAAGGGCAACATGATCAACGCCGGTGTGACCTCTCCGTTCACCCTGTACGATGAGCAGACTGCTTCCTTCGGTGTCGATAAGGACTACGACCAGTCCGATGCCACCGGCTTCATCAACCTGTTCGGCCTGTCCATCAAGGAGCGTGCAAAGCTCTCGAAGAGCTGGCCGAAGATCGAGGGCTAAGCGGTACACAAAGCCAACTTTCCCCGCTGCGTGTTTTCTACACTTTCACACAGCGGTTCTAAAACCGGCATGGTTGCCGGCGGCACCGCCGCAGGAGCGTTTTCCCCTGCGGCGGCTTTGCCGTTTTTAAGAGGTATATTTTTATGGCAGAACAACTCTGGAAAGGCCGTTTTTCGAAGGCGGTCGATTCGCGCGTCAACGACTTCAACTCTTCCATCCGCTTTGACCAGCGGATGATCGCGCAGGATATGCGCGGCAGCGGCGTCCATGCCGCCATGCTGGCAAAGCAGGGCATCATCT
>OLYA01000893.1_pt1 | contig 13539 bp, 26 predicted proteins | sample 1674361 | NCBI WGS metagenome assembly OLYA01 (sample SAMEA103958165, study PRJEB25191) | human gut metagenome | biome: human-associated habitat [ENVO:00009003]; feature: intestine environment [ENVO:2100002]; material: feces | place: Germany | collected 2013/2015
AATCTGGCCGTGGTGATCGCAGAAAACTACTGCTGTATGGCGTCGGTTTGCCACTACAAGGGCAAGCAGACCTACACGGTGCAGCTGAACGGCTTTAAGAGCGACGTAGAAATTTGTGAGCGCGTCCTGCTGTTCGCTGTGGAGTTTGTTCAAGGCAAAAACAAAATGCGTCAGTGGAGCGATAACTACCCCTACTCACCCAAGGAAAAGTTGGCGATCTGCAACGCATACGGGGAGGGCTTCACATCAGGGCTGGACGAAAAATTCGACAAGCAGAGCCGCCAGCAGGCGGTATATGCGCTGGTTCTGAAAACGCCGCAGAAGGTCAAGGATTCCTTGAAAGATTACGGCACGTTGAAAGCTGATTTCACCCCCACGCTGGACGGCATAGGCTACGTCGCAATGTCGGACATGGCCGCACGGCACGGAGAGGGTCTTTACGACGGCAGAAATTTTGATGTGAGGGAAAAGTTGGAGGCGTAAGGTATGGACGATCAGAGCAACGAAATTTTCAAAATCCCGGCTCGCCGCTGCTCTGTTTGCGGCGGCCTGTTGACAAGCGACAAGTCCATCCGGGAGGGCTGCGGCCCCGCCTGTAAGCTGAAACGTAAACGCGCCGCGGAGGCAGAGGAGGCCACCAAGAATCAATGCAGCCTCTTTGATATGGAGTACATCGAGGAGATACAAAATGAATCTTCACAAGACTAAGATAGATTGGGCAACCCACACATGGAACCCGGTCACGGGATGCTTGCACGACTGCGAATACTGCTACGCCCGCCGCTTCATCAGCAGGTTTGCGCCACATGCCTGTGAGCGCCCATCGGAACCGATCAAAAAGTTGGACGGCCTGTCCTGCTACCAGATCGACCACCCGGCGCGGCTGGTGGACGAGCGCGGTGACTATGTGCGCTCCACGCCGTACCCGAAAGGTTTTGAGCCGATGTTAAGCACTTACACGCTGGACTACCCGGTCAAACGGAAAATCCCGTCGCGCGTTTTCGTTTCCAGCATGGGCGACCTGTTCGGTGCGTGGGTGCCGGATGCGTGGATTGAACAGGTGTTCGAGGCGGCCAAGGCAGCCCCGCAGCACAAGTACCTGTTCCTGACAAAAAATCCGAAGCGATACTGCGATCTGGCCCGCTGCGGGAAACTGCCCGGGGATAAAAATTTCTGGTACGGAACTACGGTAACAAAGGGTGGCACTGCATGGCAATGGTGCGGGGAGTGGTCGATGCCGAAAGCATGGCACACGTTCCTAAGTATCGAGCCGCTGCTGGATGATGTGACGATCTGGCTTGAAAACGGCGGCTACTATCCAGATTGGCTGATCGTGGGTGCAATGACAGGCCCGGGCAGCAAAGACCATCAGCCGCGGCGCGAGTGGGTAGAGAATCTGGTGCGCTACGCGCGGGAACGCAACATTCCGCTGTTTATGAAAAGCAACCTCAAGGCGGTATGGGGCGATGATCTGATTCAGGAATACCCGCCTGAACTGCTGTAAATGGGGTGCAGTAAATGCGCCATAAAATCTACTGCGAGGCATCCGCAGACCGGGATGCGTTGGTTACAATCCTCGCCAAGAACGGCTATACCGTGCGAATCGGCAAGGAGCAAAAAACAAAAAATTCACGCTACACCTACTACATCGAGTATTGGAGGGAAGATCGAGATTGAAAAAGAAAAACTGGCAGAAAACGCCGGATGAAAAGGCGATTCATCAGCAGGCCGTAAAAATCCGCAAAATGACCGATCAGCAGATTGTGGAGCGTCTGGAAAGCAGCGCGGAGGTCAGCGCCGATCAGCGACGCGCCGTTATCAACGAGGCGCTGGATGCAATCGCGGTGCGGGATGAAAACGGAGATCGCGTCAGCGACATCACCATCCGCAAGATCAGAAAAATCTTGCAGGGCAAGGGGCTGTTGTGATGCGCAGGAAAAGAGCGCACAGGATGCGCGTTCTGGAAATGCCGGAGGATGATCTGCATGTCAGAATCCCGGTTCCCATCGGCAAGACGGTATACCGGGTGCATCAGAACCCGGCTTGCCACTACGGCGTGAGAGCGGCAGAAAGGGCCGTTTTCGGGCGCGTTATCACACCGAGGTATGTTGTTACCCCTGTACCGTTCGCCGTCGAGATGATGCGTGAGTGGAACCGCACGGTGTTTGCGCGGGTGCTGGACGCAGAAAGGAGAGCAAAATGGTTGATCGCAAAGTCGCAGGACTGAAAAACAAGGTGAACGGCGCGTTCTTCGAGGACATTATCAATCAGGCTTGCGACTTCTACCGTGTGCGCGGCGTGGCAGACATCGAGAAAACGCCGGAGCCTGTACGGCTGATAAAGCCGATCAAGGGCAAGCCGGGTTACTTCGTGGCCGTCCACAACGAGGCTGCGCAGGTGGACTACAAAGGTTTTCTGCGCGGCGGTCAGGCAGTGGAGTTTGAAGCAAAATTCACCGACACGGGCCGCATGAAGTTTGAGCGCGTGACCCCTAACCAACAGGCACGGCTCCGGCGGGCGCAGGAGTTTGGCGCGATTTCGTTCGTGATCTGCTGTTTCGGCGGGGTGCAGTTTTATCGCATCCCGTGGCCGGACTGGCAGGAGATGAAAACGGTGTTCGGCAGAAAATTTGTCACGCCGCAGGACTTGAAAGCCTACGAGATCAGGTTCCGCGCTCCGGGAGCTTTGATGTTTCTGGACGGCTACTATGACGAATGATCGGGTGCAGCCTGTGAAATTTGAAGTTTACGACGCGGCGGGCCGCCGGATGTTTCACACGGAATACAAAAGCTGTCTGCCGACGGAAGAAGAAATTCTGGCTATGAGGGCAGCCGGGTATAAATGCTACATGGACGGGCGAGTCTACCCGCCAAAAAGGGGGAGTGCAAAATGACGGATGCAGAAATGTGGATGCACAGGGATAAGCTGCGCAGCACGGCAAGCCAAGTGACGATGTGGTGCGGCATCATTGCGCTGCATCAGGAGGATGGCATCGGAAAAGACCGCCTGAACAAGCTGACGCAGGGCATCATGGAGGCCGAGAACGCAGCGGCCTTGCAGATCGTGGAGCTGGGCATGGCCGAGGCCAGCAGCAGATTGCAGCGCGAAATGCACGGCATCTGCGAAATCTCGTTTCATGTGCCTTACGTCAAGCGGCCAAAGAAGCATCAGGAACTAAAAGACCAGATGGAAAAGGATGCGGCGGCTACATTCGGTTGGCTGGTGCTTGCCAAGGCGATGCACAAAACCTACGGTTACGGCAAAGATCGCCTTGCCCGCCTGTATAAGAACACGCAGGAAAATTACCGCCAGTTTGTTGTCTGGTATGCGGAAGATGAAAGCTGGGCCTACGAAAAGCTGCGCCAGTGCATTGCGCGGGCCTTGCAGGAGGAGATCGTGGTCGTACCGGACGACTACGGCGAGCTGACCTTTACGCTGGCGTCGGAGCAGCAGGAGGCTGCGCGGCAGATCAAAACGCAGGTGTTCAACGAGATGGCCCGCCGCAACAGCAAAAAGCAGGTTTGCCCGCTGCTCTCCGAAAAGGAAATGCAGCGCCGTTGCCGGGAGGTACAGAAGCAGATTTTCGGAGGTATGAATTGAACGATAGAGAGATCAAACAGACCCGCTGCCAGATGTGCGCGGAGCATGGCAGTTGCAACCCGAATTGCTCGCTCTGGGTACTGCGCGAACATGGCAAAACCTGCACATGGAGCGTTTTTGCGCACATCGGCTGGGCCGAGCAGAAAATGAAAGAGTGGAGGGCTAAGCATGAAAAATCTGTTGGAGCTTAAAAGGTTCCAGATCAAGGGCAGCCGCGTCAATCAGATTTACCATTTGACGGAGCATGGCGTACTCTACATGAAATCACCCTACAAGGAGGAAATTTGCGATGGCAATGAAAACTAAATTTATCAACATTCGCATCCGTGAGAGCAACGACGGCGAACCGGCTTGCTTCGACATCGACGCGGGCGGCTCTCTGGATGATATTCTGCACATGCTGTGCGGCGGTATGGATGCCATTGTTACACAGTTTTGCGCCGAAGATGGCGATGCAAAAATGCGAAAAGACATGCTGCGCAGTGTAGCAATGGAGATTTTGAGCCTTGCGGATGCGGGCGGCGCTATTCACGATGCCGTAATGATTAAGATTCCCAGAAAGGGTGAAAACAATGGATAATTTGATTCTCGACCCGAAGATCAGGTCGATGCTGGAAGAAGCGTTCCCGAAATGCTTCATCAATATGCGGTTGGAGTTGGTCGTCTATCCGCTTAGAAACACATGGGTTCCGCTGGATGGGGTGCAGACCATCGACGAGTTGCGGGCGCGGGTGATCGAATATCTCAGCCGTGAGGCGTTCAAGGGTGGCAGCAACCGAAGCCAGAATTACCACCTGCACGGCATCAACAAGGTATGCGGCATGTCGTTCAGCCGGGAGTCGATGGAGTTTATCTACTGCGAGCTGGGCAACGCCGTGAACCCTAAGCTATGCCGCAGGTTTGTGAGCGAGATGGACTGCAACCTGAACAAGCTGCAACGCGCAGTGCTGGAAATGCGAGGCGTGAGAAATGGACCTTACTAAGTTTTGCCCGATCATGTCCAGACGCGGGTTCGGCCTGTGCATGAGAGAACGCTGCGCATGGTGGAGCGAATGGGGCCGCTGCTGCTGCATCCCCATGCTGGCCGAGACTCTATGCGATCAGGCCGCGCAGGATTGCGTATATGCGCCGGACATTCGTCCGGAAGAAGAAAAACAAGCGACATGAGTTGTTATATACAGCACAATTAAAGTGAGACGCGATGAAAAAAGATAATGAATGGGGCTTCTACACCCTGCCGACACAAACCGACCCGGAAAAGCGGGCAATAGAGCGGCTGAAAATTGCCAGTGAGTTGTCACTGGCACAATACGGTACGCCGCTGGTCGTTACTACCAGCGGCGGTAAGGACAGCAGCGTGTGCGTGGAGCTGGCTCTTAGGGGGGGCATCCCGTTCGAGGTACAGCATAACCACACTACGGCTGACGCGCCGGAAACGGTGCGATTTGTACGGCGGGAGTTCGCGCGGCTCGAAAATCTAGGTATAAAATGCACCGTCAATTACCCCACCTACAAAGGAAAGCGGACAAGTATGTGGGGGCTGATACCGCAAAAACTCATGCCGCCCACGCGCATGGCGCGTTATTGCTGCGAGGTGCTGAAAGAACACGGCGGCGACGGTCGCTTCGTTTGCACCGGCGTCCGATGGGGCGAAAGCGCCCGCAGAGCTAAGATGCGCGGAATTTTTGAAAAACAGGTAAAAGACCGCGACAGATCGGTTAAAGTTCAGGAAGATGGCGGCAGCCTTGAAGAATTGTTCGCGCCTTGTAAATTGAAAGCAAAGCACATCGTGAATCCTATCGTCGATTGGACGACCTCGCAAGTTTGGGATTTCCTGCGGGATTCAAAAGTCCCGGTAAATCCGCTATATGAATGCGGGTTTGATCGCGTCGGCTGCGTCGGCTGCCCGCTCGCAGGAAAAAAGCGGTACAGGGAGTTCAACTACTGGCCCGCCTACGAAAAGTTATATATACAGACGTTCGACAGAATGCTGGAAGAACGCCGCAGACGCGGGAAGATGCGAGGAAACTGGATGATGGGCGGTACAGGGCAAGATGTGTTCCGCTGGTGGATGGAAGAAGATGTACTGCCCGGTCAAATGAGCTTATATGACTATGAGGAGGGATAAAGGATGCTGACTCTGCCCATCAAACAGGAATGGTTCGACATGATCTGTCGGGGCGAAAAGCGTGAGGAGTACCGCGAGGTCACAGAGTATTGGCGTAAGCGAATCGACTCTGCCAGAACACTTGACTACAAACAATTCAAGGAGATTTTCGAGGTCAAAATCCGCGCCGGGTATAACTCGAAATCGCCAACAGCAACCTTGCGGGTGCATCTGACTTTGGGAAAAGGGGTGCAGGAATGGGGCGCAGAGCCATATAAAGACTACTACATCCTGCAAATTCTTGAAGTACAGAAGATCGAAAATTGGAGTCAGGAGGCATCAAAATGAATACGATGGTAGGTTGTCCCATCCCCGGCGCGAGCCAGCCGAAAGACCCTGTGCGGCTCGTTGACGCGGACGGCATATTGCGTTCGGTAGACATGAGCGGCTGTGCCTACGACGGCAGCGAATATCAGGCATATAAAGCTGGCGCCGAATATGTGCGCGGTCTGATCGAGGACGCGCCAACGATCAACCCGGAACCCCAACGCCCCATTGGAACATGGATTGTGACAAAGACAATTATCCGCGGGGTAAACAGATACGAATGCCCGTTTTGTGGCGCAACAAGATTTAGAGCGTCGGCGTTTCGTCTGAACTACTGCGATGATTGTGGTGCTAAGTTGGGGGTGTGACCATGCTGATAAACGACCATCCGCGCTGTGGCAGGTGCAAATACTGGAAAGCCATGCGGTGCATAAACCCGGAAAGCAAGATGTATGAGTTCCATAGGTTCCAGCGTGCGGATGGAAAATGTAAACTCTGGGAAGATGGCAGCGGACTTTTTGACGATGAAGATAACAGTGAGTGCAAGGATGGTGAAATAATGACTGAACGTGAAACCGCACAGAGCAAGGCAAGTCTTTACAGGCGGGCTATGCTCGGCAATGTGTACAGGCACTTCAAGGGTGCAACCTATGTTGTGGACGGCATCGCGGTACATAGCGAGTCGGCGGAGCTGATGGTGATTTATCACAGGGTTGGTGAACCTACAAAACAGTGGGCGCGGCCGCTTGAAATGTTCCTGTCGCCCGTGGATAAGCAGAAATACCCGGATGCAGCGCAGGAAAGACGCTTCGAGGTGCTGGCCGATGAAAACAAGTGAACATTGCCCGCACAAAGCGGATTGCCCGGCCCGCGGCCAGTGCGACACCTGCGCACACGGGGTACAATACGCCAAAATGGCGAAGATCATCAAGCGGCAGGGCAAAGAGCTGCGCCGCCTGAAAGCCGGAAAGAGTGCATCAAAATGAGCAACATCGGAATCAAGCTGCGCCCGATCAGTTGCGAAACCTGCTATTATTGGGAGCCGTTCAGCGGGGTATGTGTGAATGCGGATAGCCCGATGTGCGCAGATTTCACCGAGGAGGACGATCTGTGCGCTGGCTGGAAAGATATGGTGAACGATGAACGCGCCGTGCTGGAACTGTAAGAAGCGCTTGGAGGGCTGCCACAGCGAGTGTGCCGACTATAAAATTTTCCGATGCGAGGTTCAGGCCATCCGGGAATACGAGCGTAAATTCTTTTCGTCCATCGACAGCATGAACCTGACCCATGGGCAGCAAGTAAAAAATCGCAACAAAAAGTACAAAGGAGGGAATCAGTAAGAAGATGGCCCTTGTGACAAAGAAATGTGCGCAATGCGGCGAGGAGATGCACAATGTTTACCCAAGCAAAAGGTACTGCCCACGCTGCATGAAAGAGCGGGCAAATGAGATTTCCAGAGCTTACTACGAAAAGCACAAAAATGATAAGCCTAAGCCGGAACGCCCAAAAAGGAAGAAAATCCACAAGAAAAAAGTCTGTCAAGGTGTGCGCTGGAAGCCTATATGCTCAACATGAGTTACGGCAACTATGTAGCGCAGGGCCTAGACAAAGAGGAGGTAGACATCGAGCTATGAACACAGAGATCATGTTTTCCAGCAAAACGGATATGTGGGCCACACCGCAGGATTTTTTCGATATGCTGGATTCGGAGTTTGGGTTTACCCTTGATGCCTGTGCTGTGCGCGAGAACGCAAAGTGTGCCACCTATTACACGCCGCAGCAAGACGGCCTCTCGCAGCCGTGGCCCGGGCGCGTGTGGTGCAATCCACCCTATGGCCGGGAGATTGGACGCTGGGTGAAAAAGGCATCCGAAACGGCTGCGGGGGGATTTGTCGTAATGCTACTGCCAGCGCGAACAGATACAAAATGGTTCCACGATTACATCTACGGAAAATCGCAGATCAGATTCATAAAAGGACGCCTGAAATTCGGAGGCTGCCAAAATGCAGCACCGTTTCCCAGCATGGTAGTAATTTTTGACGGAAAGGACAAAAGAGTATGAGCGTTGAAAAACTGAAAGTATTGAAACTGATGCCGGATGCAGAGCTGCCCACCTACGGTACGCCGGGGGCCGCGGGCCTCGACCTGTACGCGGCAGAGGACGTGACGATTGTACCGGGTCAGACGGTAAAAGTCAGAACGGGCCTCGCCTTTGAAATTCCGGCGGGCTACTACGGGGCCTTGCACATCCGCTCCGGCATCTCCACCAGCGGGCCGCTGATGCTGGCAAACGGCGTGGCTGTGATCGACAGCGACTACCGCGGCGAGGTGATGGTTCCTCTGTACAATCGGCCCAGCTACATCGTCACACGCGGAGAAGCGGGCGAGAATTTCGTCACAAAGCCAACGGCTGCGCTTGACATTACCCCAGTTTGCATCAGCAAGGGTCAGCGCATCGCACAGATGTTGATCCTGCCCGTGCAGCATCCGGCAATCGTGCAGGTGCAGCAGCTCTCCGACACACAGCGCGGCAACGGCGGCTTCGGCAGCACAGGGAGGTAGAAAGATGAAGGGTTTCATCGAGAGCCTTAAACTGCTGCTTGCACTGCTGGAAAACGTTCTGTTCGGTGCGGCAGTTCTGCTGATTATTGCGGCAGCAATTATCTTCACCGGGCTTGCGATCTGGAAAATCGCAATAATCGCTGCCGAGCTTTTCAAAATTGACATGTGAGGCGCGGCATGAAGAAGAAAAAGCAGGAGATCAGGATTCACCTTGATATGAGTTTGCAGCAAGCGCAGATTATCAGCGAGGCCGTGGAGGAATATATGCGGCTGCGTATGTACCAGTTTTCCGATCTGGCCGACGTGCTGGCCCGCCGCAACTTCCGGTACGATCAAAGCGACCCGCAGTGCGGCGAGAAATTCAAGGCGTATATGCAGCGTCGGGATGAAATCACCGAGCTGTTCGAGCAGATCAGGCGGGTGGCTCTTGACGGCGCAGAGTGTGCAGATCGCGGCGAGGATGCGGACATCGCGGGGGATCTGTGGAGCGTTCTGCGGCACGAGATTTACAAGGCGAAAGGCGGCGACCCGGCCACAGGGGCCTATGACTCCTACCCGGCTATTCAGCTTGCAAGGGAACCGCTGGCAAAGTGCTGGTTTACCGCGGGCGATCTTCACACGGAATCTCGGTACAGGGTGCTGGAATATTGCCGCCGCTGCGCAGAGAACGGCAGGTGCAAGGCCCGGTGCTTGCAGGAGTATCGTAAATTGGAGGGAGGAAAACCGAAATGATCTACTTATACTTGGGGCTGCTGATCGGCGGCTGTGTGGGCTTCTTTGCAGCGGGCTTGATGCGTGTTGCGAAGATAACAGAACTGGAAAGCGATCTGCGCAGCGCCAGCAGCCGTTTGAACTGGGCGCTGAAAGAGGCTGATTTTTGGAAAGCCAAGTACGAACGCCTCGACACCTTGGTGCATGGAAATTGCGTTATGATGGCGATGCAAGACCCGGCTGTGTTTCGGGAGAAGATCAACCAGATGCAACGAGCGCTTGACAAGATCACCGGGGTAAAGAAAGTCACGCAGCAGGAAAAGCAGCAATAAAAAATGCCGCCCACTCCTAAGAGTGAACAGCATAGCGGACGATGCTATTATAACATAAGAGAGGCGGCATTGCAAATGCAGATTACAAAACAGGAGATCGAGACCATGATTCAACAGGCGGTTCTTGCTGGTAAGGCAGCCGCCGACACTTCGGCCAAGGATTTTTACAAGGCTACCGAGCGCAGACTCTATGCGCTGGAAACGCTGCGGGCCAAGATTGCAGAGGATAAGGGACGGCTGGAAGAAATCAAAAAGTATGGCCCGGCCCAGCGCAGCAAGGGCATCGGGCGATTTATGAAAACGGGGGTGCGGCTGACCCCGGACGAGATTCAGGAGGCCGTCGTCTGCGACATGGAGGCTACCATCGCGGCGGACGAGTACGAGGTAGAGACGATGGACAATGCTCTTGCAAAGATCGCGGGTGACTTCTACTACAAAGCAGTCTCCGGCAAATACATGGAGGGCCTGTCGGACGATCAGGTAGCAGCCTACCTAAACTGCGATGTATCCACGGCGTGGCGTAACCGCAAGCGGCTGGTGCAGAAGCTCTCCGTCTGGCTGTACGGCGCTGCTGCCTCGAAATAAAGCCAAAGAAATTGCAATTTTCCGGCGCAAAAAAGATGCAATAGACTTATGAAATTTACTGTGATATACTTTTTTACAGTGAAAAATTGTGGCAAGCAAAAATTCATCTTACGAGCGCCTGAAAGCACAAAAAAGATTCGTTGCATCGTTAAAATATATTGAACATGCAGCGGAAATGTGGTATAATATGATATGGGAAATACCCATATATAAAAAGGAGCGCTCAACTATGAAAAAGATTTGCTTATTGGATTTGAACTACACTCTCGTCGGCAATCAGCGGGAAACCCGCCTGATTCGTCCGTTCAGCGCCCGCATGAGGGCCGAGGAGTACCGCACCGACCTGATCGAGAAAATCAGGGACGACTATGTGATTATCGTCACTGCCCGCCCGGATTACCAGATGCAGGAAACGATGGAAAACCTGTATCGAAAGACGGGCTGGAAACCGCAGGAGTGGTATTTCAACGACATCGACGCGCAGCCGCCCATCTTCAAGGAATCGGCTCTGCGTCGGTTCGTGTTCCCGAAGCACGGCGAAGCGCCGGAGCAGTATTACGCTGTGGAGAGCAATCCGAGAACCCGCGCGATGTACGCGCGTCATGGCATCTGCGCGGCCCCCTATGAGACATTCATCAAGGACGGGCTGGTCGAGGTTAAAAAGGTGCCACAGGAACCGCAGGCTGAACAGCTTGCGTTCTGCTGATCTGACATTCTCTCTCTGCCATATTTTCTCCTATCACAGTACCAAAAGGGCCACGGTCAAAAGCCGTGGCCCTTTTGGTTTGCATATCAAAACCCAAGGAGTGAAAACAGTGGAACCTATCAAAACGCAGGTGTTCAGGCTGGACGACATCAAACCTGCACCGTATAACCCCCGCGTAGAGCTGACCGCCAAAGACCGGGAGTTTAAGGCACTGACCGCCAGCATCGAGCAGCACGGCCTCGTGCAGCCCCTGATCGTCAACATCCGCGACGGCTACCTGATCGGCGGCCACCAGAGGTTGAACGTGCTGAAAGCCGCAGGGGAGACGGAGACGGAGGCCGTCGTCGTCGATCTGGACGAGGCCCACGCCAAGGCGCTGTGTCTGGCCCTGAATAAGCTCGATGGCGAATGGGATTACGGCATCCTGTACGACATCATGAACGAGCTGCGCGATGCCGGGGCCGACACTCTGTCCACGGGCTTTACTGACCGGGAGATTGACGACCTGATCGGCGAGATCGGGCAGGAAATCGACGAGGAAGAAGATGCCGACATCGAGGCCAACGAGCGCAAGGCCGACGACTCCGACGAGATCAAGTGCTATGTAGGAGTTTTCAAATTCAAGCTGACGCAGGACGAATTTGACGGCATGATCGCGGATGTCCGCGAAAAGGTCGGATTCACCCGTCAGCTCGTTGAGGAAGAAATCAAGAGGAGGCTGTTCCGCGCATGAAATACCAGATCAGATACCAGACCTTGAAGCTGGCAGACCTTGTGCATCCTCCCTACAATCCCCGTGTCCAGATCGAGCGCGACACGCCGGAGTACGACGCGCTGAAGCGCAGCCTCGAACAGCACGAGCTGGTGGAGCCGCTGGTCGTCAACCTCTGCAATATGCACTGCGTCGGCGGCAATCAGCGTTTGACAGTTATGCGGGATATGGGCGTTGAGGAGGAAACCTGCGTCGTAATCGAGCAGCCGGACGAGCTGAAAGAAAAAGAGCTGTGCCTGGCCCTGAACAAGATCAAGGGTCGCTGGGATACCGAAAAGACCGGGGAACTGCTGCGCGATGATGCCGTTCTCGATTTTGAGACAGGTTTTGATCTGGATGAAGTAAAGTCCTACCGTGCCATTGAGGAGGCCGCCGCCACCGACGGCGACGACCTCGACGAATTGGAGGACGACACCGAGGAGCCGGAGGCTTACGGTACATCTGCCAAGATCGGCCAGATCAAGATCAAGCTGACCGCCGACGAATACGACGAGCTGCTGAACGGCATCCGCGACGACGGCATTTTTGCCGAGAAAGACATCTCCGCCGAGATGAAACGGAGGATTCTCAAAAATGATTAAGCTCGTACCCATCGAGAGCATCCACGCCTCGGACTACAACCCCCGAAAAAATGATGAAAAGCGCCTGCACCTTGCCGAGCTGTCATTGAGAAAGCTCGGCTTTTTGCTGCCGATCTACGCAACCGAGGACGGCGAAATCCTTAGCGGACACCAGCGCACCCTCGTAGCAAAGCGCATCGGCTTTGAAAAGGTTCCCGTCGTCTACGTTGAGAACCGCGACCTGAAAGCCCGCAAGGGCGTCAACCTGATGTTCAACCGGGCCACGAACGACCTTGCCAAGCAGGACACCTGCGAGATCATCAAGGCGAGATTATACAAAATGGATATTGATTCCATGATTGACAGCTTGCCGGACATCGACCCGAACAGTGAAGAAGCGTTCCCGTGCATCTATCGCGCCAAGCACATGGACGTTGTGCGGCTGGCAAAGAAGAACCACCGCAAATTTAACCCTCACATCCGGCAGCTTGCAAAGGCACTGGAAAACAAAGTCGGTCTGATGCCGATTGTGATCGACCCGGAGGAAAATGTCATTAACGGCATTGGCCGCCTTGAAATTGCCGCCGACGCAAAGCGCCGCGTCATTACGGTGGTTCCCGTCACCGCGGAACAGGCAGAGTTCGCCTCGGCTATGCTGAACCTGTTGAGCATGGATTTTGACATGCAGTCCACCTACGCCGACGATCTGCGCTACAACTCGTTCATGCGTGAGCGCAACACCCGCGAAACCGACGAGAACGGCAACTGCGCGTTTGGCGATGGATTCTTTAAGGGTGTTTGGCCCAAGGCCCGCGGCATCGACTTCTTTACGTTGGAGGGCAAGGCTCTGGAAACGTGGAAAAAGCACTACGGCAGCAGCGTGGTGGATTTCGGGGCCGGAAAGCTGAACAATACGCGCACCCTGCGAAAGGCCGGGGTGCATTGCGCCGCCTTTGAACCGTATTTCGTCACGTTTGGCGGGAAAATCCATAAAGAAAAAGTGCTGGAAATCGCAAACGAGTTTCTGGACGACGTGGAGAGCGGTACGCCGTACAGCACGGTGTTCATTTCCAGCGTGTTCAATTCCGTACCGTTCATCGTGGACAGAAAGAACATTGCGATCATCGCGTCGGCCCTTTGCTACCCGGACGGTATGACCGCCTGTTGGTGCCAAAGCTCCCAAGCCCCGCAGTTTGTGCAGACCAAGCGCAAGGTCGTTACCGACGAAAAGAAGCTGACATTCGATCTGGATTATGAGCCGAACGTCGTGCTGGGCG
>OLYA01000905.1_pt1 | contig 13320 bp, 14 predicted proteins | sample 1674361 | NCBI WGS metagenome assembly OLYA01 (sample SAMEA103958165, study PRJEB25191) | human gut metagenome | biome: human-associated habitat [ENVO:00009003]; feature: intestine environment [ENVO:2100002]; material: feces | place: Germany | collected 2013/2015
GCGCATGGAGCCATTCAACGTGATCTACCAGACCGCCGAGGACGGTCTGGCGGACACCATCAAGCCAAGGTTAGAGAGCGCAGGCGCAGACTGCACGCGCGTGCTGGTCATCGACGAGGGCAAACGCGAGCTGACACTCTGCGACGCAAGGCTGGAAGAAGCGATCCGCAGGACAGCGGCAAAGCTGATCGTGCTTGACCCGCTGCAGGCGTATCTCGGAAGCGATGTGGATATGCACCGTGCGAATGAGGTGCGCCCGGTACTCAAGCGGCTTTCCCTGATGGCGGAGCGCACACAATGCGCCGTCATTCTGATCGGACACATGAACAAGGCGCAGGGCTTGAAATCCGGCTATCGCGGTCTCGGCTCTATCGACTTCCGCGCTTCAGCCAGAAGCGTTTTGATCGTCGGGCGGCTGAAAAGCGGCGATACGCTCCGCATTGTTGCGCAGGACAAGAACAGCCTTGCACCGGAGGGCGCAGCCATTGCATTTGAACTTCATCCGGAGCACGGCTTTCAGTGGAAGGGCTTCTGCGATGCGACTGTTGACAACATCCTGAACGGCACCGGGCAGGTGCAGACAAAGACCATGCAGATGGAAGACGAGCTGCGCAGGTTTCTGACGCAGCCAAGACCAGCCGAGGAAGTCCTTGCGCTTGCAAAGCAGCTCGGCATTTCAGAGCGGACGCTGAAAATCGCAAAGCGAAATCTCGGCATTCTTTCGGAGCGCCGCGCCGACCAATGGCTCTGGCGTTTGCCGGAGCAAGAGGGTAAGGGGGTAACGCCTTGAACGGTTTGCATCCTTGCACCCTTCCACAGCGGGCACCGTTCGCCGCCGTGAGGCGCGTGTCGCCGCTGTGTGTGGCTTTCCAAGCAGGCTGCGAGTATGTGCGCGACAGCACAGCAAAAGCCCACGTTGCACCGACGTGCAAAGAACAAAATCGCAATCTAGCAACGCGATTGCGATTTTGAGAGGAGGCGCAGCGGAATGGACGAGACCTGCCGCTTGCGGCGGGGCGAGGGATATGGAGCTTGCATCGACGAAGCGGCGATATCACGGATGCCTGCGTTCGGGAGCTGCGCGGCTTCGGTGTTGACACCTCCCGCATCGTCACCGGAGACGGCCGCTTTGGCGTCTACTATGTCGAAGGCGGCGCAAACCAGCTTCCCAGCCGCGTGATCTATGACCGCGCATGGTCGGCCATCGCCATGGCGAATCCCGGCGATATCGACTGGGATAAAGCCTTCGAGGGCGTGGAGTGGTTTCACATCACGGGTATTACGCCTGCAATCTCCGAATCCGCGAGGGCGCTGTCGCTGGAGTCTGTACAGGAAGCCAAAAAGCGCGGCATTACCGTTTCCTGCGACCTGAACTATCGCAAGAACCTGTGGAAATATGCCCGCATAAGAACAACCACCGGCTTCGCCGGTGGCTGTGTTTTACTATTCTTTCAATCAGGCGTTTTCTGCCTTTGCCTCGCAGTACAGGCAGCGGTATGTGCGTGTCGCCGGGTCGGTCAGCGTGAATATCTGCGGAAGCTCCTGTTCCACGGAGGTTATGCAGCGCGGGTTTTTGCAGTGGATGACATTTTTGATCCGCGTCGGGAGCTTGAGCTGGCGCTTTTCCACCTGCTTGCCGTCCTTGATGAAGTTCACCGTAATGCCCGGGTCAACATAGCCGATCACGTCCCAGTCCAGATCCAGAATGCGGTCAATTTTGATGATGTCCTTGCGGCCAAGCTTATTGCTGACAACGTTTTTGAGCAGCGCCACCGAGCAATCGAGCTTGTCAAGCTCCAGTACCTTATATAAATACATGGCCTTACCGGCAGTAATGTGGTCAATAACAATGCCATTGGAAATTGCATCAATAATCATCTTTCAGAACCTCCCTTATTCGATACCAAGCATCTTCATAATCAGAGCCATGCGGATATACCGGCCGTTGCGAACCTGCTTGAAATAGCAGGCTCTCGGGTCGTCGTCGACCGCGACGGAAATCTCATTGACACGGGGCAGCGGGTGCAAGATGCACAGATCCTGCTTCGCGTTTTTGAGCTTTTCCGGCGTCAGGATATAGCTGTCTTTCAGACGCAGATAGTCTTCCTCGTTGAAGAAGCGCTCGCGCTGCACGCGGGTCATGTAGAGAATGTCGAGCTCCGGCATCACGGATTCCAGATCGGTCGTCTGCTCATAGGGGATGTTGTTCTTCTTGATGACCTCGTTTTTCACATAGCTCGGCAGCTTCAGCTCCTCCGGCGAGACAAGCACAAACTTGATGCCGGTGTAGCGGCTGAGCGCGCTGATGAGCGAATGAACCGTGCGTCCAAACTTGAGGTCTCCGCAGAAGCCGACCGTCAGATCGTTGAAGCGGCCCTTTTCGCGGTTGATTGTCAGAAGGTCTGTGAGCGTCTGGGTCGGATGGTTGTGTCCGCCGTCGCCTGCGTTGATGACCGGAACCTCCGAGCGCATCGAAGCGACAAGCGGCGCGCCCTCCTTCGGGTGGCGCATGGCAATGATGTCTGCGTAGCAGCTGACCGTGCGCACCGTATCCGCTACGCTCTCGCCCTTTGCTGCGGAAGAGCTGTTAGCGGACGAGAAGCCGAGTGTCTTACCGCCCAGGCTCAGCATGGCCGATTCAAAGCTCAGTCTTGTACGGGTTGAGGGCTCAAAGAAGAGCGTGGCCAGAATTTTACCGTCGCACTTGTGGGCATATGCCTTGGGGTTTGCGATGATATCCTTGGCCTTTTCGACCAGCTCGTCGATTTCCTGCGTGCTCAGCTGCAAAATGTCAATCAGATGGTTCATATCAGTTGTTACCTCCAATCCATGATTCGTCTGCGGGGTTGTTCCGGAACTGAATCAGCCGGACAACGTCTTCTTGCTTGATATAGTTCTGCTCCGCTGCAACAGCAGCGATCACATCAAAATTTGTCAGGCTCACGTTCTTCACGTTTGCCGCGGCCAGCCGCTCGAGACCCTTTTTCATGCCGTAGGTGAAGATGCTCACCACACCGAGCACCTCCGCGCCTGCCGCGCGCAGAACCTTCACCACGTCCAGAACGCTTCCGCCGGTGGAAACGAGGTCCTCCACCACTACGACCTTCTGACCCTTTTCAAGTCTTCCTTCGATCTGGTTCTGCCGGCCATGGTCCTTGCTCGAGCCGCGGACATAGCCCATTGGAAGCTTCATCATGTGTCCGACAATGGCCGCGTGCGCGATACCTGCCGTGCTCGTGCCCATAAGCACCTCCGCCTGCGGATATTCGCGCTCAATGGTCTGCATGATCGCCGTCTCCACCTCCGTGCGCACATCAGGTGCAGTGAGAATCAGGCGATTGTCGCAGTAGACCGGGCTCTTGATGCCGCTGGCCCAGGTAAACGGCTCGTCCGGCCGGAAAAACACGGCGCGGATGGAAAGTAAGTCCTCTGCAATTTTGCGTTCTGTTGCGTTCATGCGCTTGTCCCCCTGTTGTTCTGATAACATGATCTTCGTAAATTCCTCCGGTGTCCGGCAGATCAGATCTGCGCCTGCCTGCGCAAGCTCTTCCCGGCTTCCGTAGCCGTACAAAATTCCGGCTGTCCGGATGCCTGCCAGCTTGCCGCCAATGATATCGTGCTTGCGGTCGCCCACAATCATCGCCTGCGTAAGGTCGGTGCAGCCTGCTTTTTGCAGCGCCGCGCGGATTACATTCACCTTTTTTCCTGCTTGCGTATTATCGCCCGGCGCGCCGCAGATCGCTTCAAAATACGGCGCCAGGCCGAAATGCCCCAGCACCTGCACGGCCATGCTCTCGAGCTTCGAGGTTGCCACAAACAGCCGAAAGCCGTTTTTTTGCAGCGTGTCCAGCATCTCGCGCACACCCGGGTACGGCTCGTTCTCTAACCATCCGACGTCATGGTAGTACACGCGGAACTGGTCAATCGCGCCCGGGATATCCTCTTTCGGCATAAACTGACCGAACGTCTCGTCAAGCGGCGGCCCGACAAAAAAGTCAAGCTCCTGCCAGTCTCTCTCCACCCCATACGCGCGCAACGCAAACTGCGAGGCCTTCATAATGCCGGGACCGGAATCGGTCAGCGTGCCGTCCAGATCGAATAAAATGATACGCTCCTGCATCGCTTACCCCACGAACTCTTCTGCGCACCGCAGATACGCCGCAACCGGGTCGGCCGCCTGGGTAATGGGACGGCCAACTACAATGTAGTCAGAGCCAATCTCCCGTGCGCGTGCCGGAGTTGTGATGCGCACCTGGTCGTCTGCCTTGCTGTCTGCAAAGCGGATGCCGGGTGTGACCGTGGCAAAGTGTTTGCCGCAGGCCTCATGAATCTTGCCTGCCTCCAGCGGCGAACAGACCACGCCGTCAAGTCCCGCCAGCTCCGCGTTTTTCGCGTAGTCGATGACGACCTCGGAAAGCTCCTTGTGAATTTCAATCTCCTCTTCCATGCTCTGCTGGCTTGTCGAGGTCAGCTGCGTAACGGCAATAAGAAGCGGTCTCGTTCCGTCTGCACGGGTAAGACCCTCCAGAGCGGCTGTCATCATCGCGCGCGTGCCTGCCGCATGCAGGTTCACCATATCCACATCAAGCGCCGAGAGCACCGCCATCGCCTTTTTGACCGTGTTCGGAATGTCGTGGAGCTTGAGGTCCAGGAAGATTTTGTGACCCCTTGCCTTGATTTCGCGGACGATGGACGGACCCTCGGCATAGAACAGCTCCATGCCGATCTTCACAAACGGCTTGCGGTCTGTGAACTGATCGAGAAAGGCCAGCGTCTTTTCGCGGCTGTCAAAATCCAGAGCGATGATTACGTCTTTACCCATGGTGTGCACCTCCTATGATATCTTTCAGATTCTGTATGTTGTAGTTCTGCATTGCCTGCGGAAGATCCCGGACAATATCGCGGCAGGCATAGGGATTCACCAAGTTTGCCGCGCCGACCTCCACCGCCGTTGCTCCGGCCAGCATCAGCTCCAGCACATCTTCCGCGCGCGTCACGCCGCCCATGCCGATGATCGGAATTCTGACCGCCTCATAGACCTGCCAGACCATCCGCACGGCAAGCGGAAAAATTGCTGGACCGGACATGCCGCCCGTTTTGTTTGCCAGCAGCGGCCGCTTCGCGCGCAGGTCGATGCGCATGCCAAGCACCGTGTTGATTAAGCTCACCGCATCCGCGCCCGCGTCTTCGCACGCCCTGGCGATATCTGCAATGCTTGTGACATTCGGAGAAAGCTTCACAATAACGGGCTTTTTGACCGCAGCCTTTACTGCCCTTGTGACGCTTGCAGCAGCTTTCGGATCCGTTCCGAAGGCGAGGCCGCCGCCGTGGACGTTCGGGCAGGAAATATTCACTTCCAGCCAGCCAACCTGCTCGCATGCGTCAAGCTTCCGGCAGACCTCAACGTACTCTTCAATCGAAAACCCGCTCACATTCGCCATGACTGGCTTGTGAAAAACCTGCTTGAGCCGCGGAAGCTCTTCTGCTATCACCGCGTCCACGCCCGGGTTTTGCAGGCCCACGGCGTTGAGCATACCGCCGGGCGCCTCTGCAATGCGCGGCTGCGCGTTTCCAAGGCGCTGCTCGCGTGTTGTTCCTTTAAAGGAAAAGGTTCCAAGGCAATCGATATCGTAGAGCTCTGCAAACGTGTACCCGTAGCCAAAGGTTCCGCTGGCCGGAATGACGGGGTTGTCGAGCTCAATGCCGCAGAGTGAAACTGCTGCCCTCACCATATCAGTTCCTCCTTTCGGAATACGGGTCCTTCCTTGCAGACCCGTTTCGGCCCATGTGCTGTCTCAATGGTGCAACCCATGCACGCGCCAAAGCCGCAGCCCATCCGCGCTTCCAGGCTCAAAAAGCCCGGCTTTTCCGTCCTGGCGCACAGCGCGCGCAGCATCGGCATCGGCCCGCAGGCACAGAATGTGTCAAACGCTTCCGGCAGTGCATCTGTTACAAAGCCTTTGCTACCCACGCTTCCATCGGCGGTTGCAAGAATCGTCTCAATTCCAAGCGCTTCAAATTCTTCTTTGTAGAAAATCTCGCTCGCCGTATTAAATCCAAGAATTGCAGCCGGTGTTTTCCCAGCCGCAAGGAGTCTCTTTGCAAGGCTATACATCGGCGGCACGCCGATGCCTCCTCCGATCACAAGCGTCTTTTCTCCGCACGCCGTCACGTCAAATCCATTTCCAAGGCCGCACAGCGCATCAATCGTCTGACCAGGCTTCATTTCGGCCAGCGCCCTTGTGCCAACTCCGACCGCGCGGTATAAAATTGTGACACTTCCGTCCTCCCAGTCGCAGACGGAAAGCGGCCGTCTGAGGAAAAAGCCCGGAATACTGAGCTCCAGGAACTGTCCTGGCGCGGTGATGGCCGAGGCGTCCCCTGCCAAACGTAGCCGGTACACATTCGGCGCAAGCCGCGCGTTTTCTGTCAGTGTAAAGCGTACTTCGTTCAAAGCGTTTCCTCCTTCCAGACGATCTTTCCATCAATCATTGTCATCTTGCATACGCCGGTGAGCGTGACGCCTGCAAACGGCGTTGCCCGACCCATCGACAAAAACTGTTCCGGCTCTACTACATAGCTCTCGCTCAGGTTGAAGACTGTCAGATCTGCCGGCTGCCCGATGGCAAGCTCCGTGCCGCAGCCAAAGCGGCGCATCGGCGCGTCGTGCATCAGATCCATAAGCTTTCCGAGCGGCAGAACGCCGGGCTTCACTAAGCTTGTGTAGCAGGCGGCAAAGGAGGTTTCCAGACCCACAACGCCCATCGCGCTTTTTTCCAGTCCGCGGGCTTTTTCTTCCCGGCTGTGTGGCGCGTGATCGGTCACAATCATGTCAATCGTTCCATCCAGAAGTCCCTCGATCAGCGCGTCGCGGTCTTCCCTGCTTCTGAGCGGTGGATTCATCTTGAACCGTCCGTCCTCCTGCAAATCATCCTCCGTAAAGGTCAGATAATGCGGTCCTGTCTCGCATGTTACATTTACGCCGCGCCGTTTTGCCTCCCGGATGATCGAAACACTTTCCTTCGTGGAGACGTGACACACATGATATGCACAGCCTGTCTCCTCTGCCAGGCGCACATCGCGCGCAATCTGGCCCCACTCGCTCTCGGAGCAAATGCCCCGGTGGCTGTGGGTCTTTGCATATGCGCCGTCGTGGATATAGCCGCCGCGAAGCAGGCGATTGTCCTCACAGTGCGCGGCCAGAATTTTCCCAAGCCTTCTGCACTGCTCCATCGCCTCGCGCATCAGGCTCTCCGACTGTACGCCCTTTCCATCGTCGGAAAATGCAATTACCTCCGGGACCATCGCGTCCAGATCTGCCAGCTGCTCGCCCTTTTGCCCGACGGAAATTGCGCCGTAGGGGTGCACATGCACGCAGGCGCTTTCCCGGATACGGCGCAGCTCCTCTTCCAGTGACGCCTTGCAGTCCGGCACCGGGTTCAGGTTCGGCATCGCCGCCACGTGGGCAAAGCCGCCGTGCGCCGCCGCGAGTGTTCCGGTGCGGATCGTCTCCTTATAAGAAAATCCCGGCTCACGAAGATGAACATGCACATCAACGAAACCGGGAAAAATAACTGCGTTATGAACTTCATTACAAACAGTATCCGTGGAGCAGGAAACACGATCTCCGATAGAAACAATTCTGCCGTCTGAAACAAGAACATCTGCCGGACGGAGCGAGCCGTCTTTCCATACCTGGGCATGCTTGAAACAAATCCGCATAACTGACCTCCTGTGTTTTGGCGCTCGATGCATTATAAAAGATCGCGCGGCGATTGTCAAGTTTTTTTCGCTTTTCCGGCAGAATTCCGCAAAAGCCCTCTTAGCTGTTCTATATTGTTCCAAGTTCACCATTTTCAAGCCCCCGCGCCGCTCGCCTGGGGCGCAGCAAAGCCGGTGCGCAAGCCTGTTCCTTAACGCACAGGTCGTACGCACCGGCAGTCGCTTATTCTTATTTAAAGAGCGGCAGCACAGACTCTACCGCCACGCCGAGATACTGGCTGATGGTATCAACAACCAGCCAATGATCTTCCTGCTGCTCCATGCCAGAAACGGAAATGGCACCAATGAAGCCGCGGCCTTTGAGGTTAATCGGGAAGCAGCCGCCTACACCTGCGAACTTTGCAGGTTCCAGACCGGAATCGGCAAACGTATCGCCGCTGGCTGCCATCTCCAGGCCGACCAGATACGAACTCTGCCGGAACATGTTGGCTGTGCGGATCTTTCTGCCAAGTCAGCTGAGGTTGATGGGGCGGATCGACTGCATCGCGTAATAGAACAGCTGCTCGTCGCCAAGGGAGATCGAATCGACCACGTCATGGCCGAGCTTTTCCACGCCCTGCTTGATTTTCGTGCCGATCTGGTATGCATCCTCATTCATGAACTTCTCGAAGACCAGCGCCTGCTCCTGCGCGTGGATAACTTTCATCAGCTTTTTTCCGAGTATCCAATTTGCACTTGCAATTCGCATAAACTGCTTAATTAAGGAATAGTATAATACTGATATTCAATTAAAAACTTTCATTCATGGAATTGAAGTTTTTAATATGAAGATCACTATGAGATGGGAGCGGTTACGCCAAAGGCGGAACCTTTCTGATGAAAGAATTTAATCAGAAAATAGTATTAAACGCCAGTCCTCCTGTTTTGAGAACTACAAGAAAGCCTCCGTTTTTGGTATAATAGAAGAAACGGAGGTGTTCTGTATGGAAGAATGGAGAAGAGACGGACGGAAAGAAGTTGTAATGGTAGACCTGGAGGCTCTGGTGCCGAAAGAGCATCTGCTGCGGAAGATAGAAAAGGTCATGGATTATGAGTGGCTGTATCTATAATATGCTTCAGAGCTGATGCTTTGGTATTGGAATGGTTTTTACTGTATTTGGTATTTCTGAATGCTGCATTGGACTGAATATGCAGGATAAACTTGGGGCTTGTCAAATCCGCAGCTGCCTCTGATAGTCCGCCTGTTCCATCTCACCGTTCTCTGCCTTCTGCCGCAGTTCTACAGCATACCGCGACCACTGCTCAAACTGAGCGGTGGTCATTTTCTTTTTCAGGTAGCGGGCATAGTGCGTTTTGTATGCGCGATTGTACGCGAGCCAGATAGGATCATTTTTGCATTTATCGTCATACCGTTTGCGGGAACCGACATCGCGGCAGGTTTTGCTGGGCTCGTTTTTCAGCGGGCGATTGCAATAGCTGGAATACTTTCCGGCGGTGAGTAAAAACCACCGGTGGCAGTTCTCACATTTCCGGGGCAGATAATTTTGATTTAAACCGCGGAAGAAATCCGTATAGAGAAATGCGCCGAGACTGTCAAAGAAAGCTGTTTCGCAGAGCCGCTCAACGCCGTCTTTCCAGCGGATAATCTCGTAACGCATTTGCGCTGCACCTGCAGTCTGCAAACGCGCACTGCGATTGCCGCTGCTGCGCAGATACTGCATCAGGCAGGATGCGATTTCAGCTTCACTCAAAAACCGACGCTTCGCGTGCAGATAATCCTCCAAAAGCTCTGCATAAGTAGTCTGCACGCGCAGTACGTCCTGAACGAATGTGATATAGCTGTCAAACAGCGTGGCTGTTGCATGGTTGCAGTCGCGAAGAACCAGTAAAATTTCTGCCTCGTCAGACGCGGCGAGTTCCGGTTCTGGGAAAAAGTGCTGATGATAGAATGTGGCATGTCCGTCCTCATCTGTCACGGAAAACCCAACCTCATCTGCATAATCGCTGCTGTAGTAATCCACGTCCGGCTCCAGCCCAATATTGCTGTCCCAAAGTGAAAATCGATTCAGACAATCCATGAGCTGCGGCGCATCAAAGCTATGGTCATCCCGATACAGCGGAATCCGTTTCGCAAGCCACCCAATTTTGAAAAGCAGGTTCTGTGCCTGCTGCACATAACGGTCATAGTTCTCGTTGAACTCGATATCCAGCTCCTCTGGAAGCTGAATTTTCTGACGCAGGAATTTCAGCTCTTCTAAAATCGCACGAAGATCTCCTGTGCGTAGATTCAGACAGGCGGTCAAGATCTCGTTGCTCTGGAAATAGTGTTTGCCGGTCAAAACCTCTGTGCCGTAAAAACACACGCTGCAAGCGAACATAAATGATCAAAACCTTTCGGAAATCGAAGTTGCAAATCGCAAAATAGAGAATATCAATATTTTTATAACACATCTATTTACAAAATGCAAGCGGATCTGCTAAAGTTCAAAATAGAGGATAGAAAAACGATGAAGCGACATCGAATACGAAAGGAAGAAATACAGAATAAAGAATCAAACTACAAGAGCTACGACGAACTACCGCTGTTCCTGAACGCAGCGACCGTGGCAAAGGTGCTGGGCATCGCGCCGTCCAGCAGCTACGAGCTGATGCACGAAAAGGATTTCCCTGCGCTGCGGATCGGCAATCGGATTGTCGTTCCAAAGGAAGCGTTCATCCGCTGGGTGGAGCAGCACACAGGAGGGACGGAGTGAAGCGCAGCCTATGGCCGACGCGCGACTCGGTCAAGGACTACTTCCCGCTGCCGAAAGAAATTTTCTCGCTGGGTCTGAGCGCAGCAGAGATCGCCATTTATGCCTACCTGCTGTTCTGCGAGGATCGCCAGACGTTCCAGTGCTGGCCGAGTTATCGGAAAATCAGCGAAGCGGTTGGGCTGAGTCCGAACACCATCCGCAAACACATCCGGTCGCTCGAAGAACATGGGCTGCTCATCACAGAACCGACAATGGTCACAACAAAGGATGGCTGTAAACGCAACGGCAATCCGCTATTCACAATCCGACCAATTCAATTCGCGCTCCAACAGGACTATGATCGGCAGATGCGGAAACTGGACGAGGATGCCGCAAGGAGGAAATATTCCGGTTTCATTGAAAACACAGGCTGAACGCACAGCCAAAACGCCAGTCACAGCCCGTCGCGCCCGTGTTGGCGGTTTGTGCGGCTTTCGCGGCACAGCCGAGCGTGTACCCACCGGAAACCCAAAACCGGACGTTGCGCCGATGTGCGGGAGCGTTGCGGAAAATGCAAACGCAGAAGAAGAACGCCTCCGGGCGGCTTTCGGCGGAGGAACGAGCCGCAAGCGGCGAAGCAGCCGGCTATGGATTTGTCAAGGGATAAAAATGCAGAAGAAATGAAATGGTCACCGCTGGAAATGGGCGCGGCAATGCAGGCTCACGGGGCGTGAGCAGGCGGATATGGGTGTGAAGCTTCTATGCGGCGGTCGGCAGAATCGGCTCGTAGACCTTATGGTCACGCAGAATGGCAAATACCACGGCAGTCATTTTCCTCGTCACATGACCGATGATCGTCATGTATTTGAGTCCTTCTGCGGCTTTCTTCTCGTAATACGCGCGGAACATGGGATCGCGCTGTACGGCGACCTGAGACGCCATCCAGATGCATCTGCACAGATACGGAGAGCCACGTTTGGACATATGCGCGTGCGCAGCCTGGAACTCGCCGGACTGGTTGACAGACGGATCGACGCCAATATAGGCTGCGAGCTTGTCCGCAGAAGAAAAGCGGGAGATATCTCCGACTTCGCTGAGAATGACGGCTCCAATGATCGGTCCAACGCCGGGAATCGTCGTGACCGACGTATCAAAGCTCTGAAACAGTTGAGATATTTCTTTTTCCAGAGCGTCTGCCTTCCCAGAGAGCGACTGGATCTGGTCGAGCATCAGAAGAATCAGCGTGGAATACGCACCGTCGCAGTCTTCAACGCCGAAGCTGTTTCGTGCAAGCTCTTTGAGTTCGCGCGCCTTCCACTCGCCAAAGTGACCGTTGCTGCTGTTCCAGAGCAACTCCGTCAGCTTATCCAGATGTGCGTTGGAAAGCTTCTGCGGCGTCGGATACTTTTTCAGAACCGCCACGGAGGACTTGCAGAAAATTGTATCAAACTGCGCCTCGTATTCCGGAAAAACACGGTCGATCAGCGCGATCAGTTTTCGCTTGAGGTCGCCGGCCATGTCGACCAGATAGAAGCGGTTCCGGCACAGCTCCTTCAGCGCCAGCAGACGATCCTGTGCGACGTTGTTCTCGGCATAGCGCCCGAAACGGATCAGCTCGGCGATGATGAAGGAATCCTTGGCATCGGTTTTGATCTTGCGGATGAACATATCCCGCATGGCGCTGGTCTGGATCGGGTTGAGCAGAATGACGTGGTAGCCGTCCTTGCGCAGCCGCGTAAAGAGCGCCAGCCAGTAATGCGCGGTGGACTCCATCGCAAATACGATCTGGCTTTTGATGTTCGTGTGTTTTCTGATTTTCTCCAGCATGAGATTGTACCCGGTGCAGTTGTTGCGGATAGAGAATGGACGCTGAACGGTCTGACCGTCCGATGTGATCATGCAGACCTCGTGGCTGCGCTTGGCGACATCGATACCGACAATGAACATAACATACACCTCAACGTAGATTTACAGACAGTCCTCATGGTCTTATGAGTCATACCCTGCTTCGATATCAGCGGAGAATCCCGCATCCGGCTCATAAATGAAAGCTCATAAGAGAGAGGTCCCACGCTGCCTAGAGCGGACGAGCGCCGCAAGGAGAAAAGAAGAGAACCTCTGTCTGCATGAGGATATTATATCATCGCGCATCTGCGCGTTGATAACGGCGAAAAAAAGAAGAACTGCGGTCTCATACAGCAGCGCCGAATGCTGCTTAGAGCGAACAAATTTCGCAAGGACAAAGAATCGGACTGCCGCCGGAACGAGCTTGGAAGCCGCATTTTCATGGGAAGGGTTTTTGGCGATTATGCGGAATGTTTGCATTTTTATCCGAGTTTTTCCTATGGACGAATTATAGCAGGACAAAGCCGTGGGGTCGTGCGCGCCCCGTGGCGGTCACATCTGCCCGCGGTGCGGGCAGTTTCGGGGATTTACGAGGGCGTTCTAAACACAGCGAAAAACAGCCGGAGGGCGTTGCGGAATGAAAAAAACCCGCCGTTTCAAGGGAAACAGAGGGGTTCCGACGAAAAACACGAGGTGAATACAGAAAAATGGTAAAAGGAAAAGAAAAATTTGCACTCTGGATCACGCCGGAGTGTAAGCAGCTCGTCGATGACTGTTATGCGGACGATCAATGTCAGAGCCGCAGCGAGTACATTGAAAAGGCAATCTTATTTTATACCGGCTTCTTATACGCCGAAAAAGCAGATCGTTACCTTCCAAAAGTCTTGCAGCAAATCTTATCTGGAACGCTGGATCGATTTGCAGAGCGCATTGGACGGCAGCTTTTCAAGCTGGCAGTTGAGCAGAATGTCGGCGTTGATTTTGGTGCGATCACCGACGACGCGGAGGCCGTTGCTGCGGC
>OLYA01000907.1_pt1 | contig 13291 bp, 11 predicted proteins | sample 1674361 | NCBI WGS metagenome assembly OLYA01 (sample SAMEA103958165, study PRJEB25191) | human gut metagenome | biome: human-associated habitat [ENVO:00009003]; feature: intestine environment [ENVO:2100002]; material: feces | place: Germany | collected 2013/2015
AGTCCCGGTTTGTCCGCCCGAAGATTCGCCCCTACAAGACCAACAACTACTATGCGATTTTGATGAAGGGAGGCATGACCTATGATTCCGTTTTGGAAAAAGACCGGTAAGCACAGCAAGCCGCAGTCTGCGCAGAAGCGCAGGCAGAACGCAAAGCCTGCTGTGCCCCGGACCGCCCAGCAGTCCATCCCCATGCAGCGGATGTTTGAGGACGGCACCTGCCGTGTCCGTCCCGGCTACTACACCCGCACCATCCAGTATCAGGACATCAATTACCAGCTCGCCCAGCAGGAGGACAAGACCGCCATTTTCGAGGAATGGTGTTCCTTCCTCAACTTTTTCGACAGCTCCATCAAATTTGAACTGTCCTTTGTGAACATGGCAACCGACAGCACCGAGTTTGAGAAAAGCATCCGCATTCCGTTCCAGAAGGACGGCTTTGACGATGTTCGTGCCGAGTATTCCCAGATGCTGCGCCAGCAGCTTGCCAAGGGCAATAATGGTCTGACCAAGACCAAATTCATCACCTTTGGGGTGGAGGGCGAAAGCATGGCACAGGTCAAGCCCCGGCTCGACCACATCCAGAACGATCTGCTGAACAACTTCCACCGGCTGGGTGTGCAGGCAAAACCCCTGAATGGTGCCCAGCGGCTGAAACTCATGCACGATATGTTCAACATGGACGGCGTATCCAAGTTTCACTTTGACTGGAAAGACCTTGTGAAAAGCGGGCTGTCCGTGAAGGATGCCATTGCGCCCACCGCCTTTGCTTTCAAGAACAGCCGTACCTTCCAGATGGGCGGCATCTATTGCGCCGCCAGCTTTCTGAGCATCACGGCCTCCGACATCAGCGACCAGCTTTTGAAGGATTTTCTGGATATGGATTCGTCCCAGATCGTCACCATGCACATTCAGAGTGTCGATCAGAACCGTGCCATCAAGACCGTCAAGCGCACCATCACGGAACTGGATCGCAGCAAGATCGAGGAACAGAAGAAGGCAATCCGTGCCGGATATGATATTGACATCATTCCGTCGGATTTGGCGACCTACGGCAGAGATGCCAAGGCTCTTTTGAAGGAATTGCAGAGCCAGAACGAGCGGATGTTCCTTGTCACCTTTCTGGTGCTGAACACGGGCAGGACTGAGCAGGAACTGGAAAACAATGTTTTTCAGGCCAGCTCCATTGCCCAGAAACACAACTGCAACCTGTGCCGACTGGATTTCCAGCAGGAGCAGGGGCTGATGAGCAGCCTGCCGCTGGCAGACTGTCAGATCGAAATTCAGCGAGGGCTGACCACCAGCAGCACCGCCATCTTCATCCCGTTCACCACGCAGGAACTGTATCAGTCCGGTAAGGAAAGCCTGTATTACGGCCTGAACGCCCTGTCCAACAACCTTATCATGGTGGACCGGAAAAAGCTGAAAAATCCCAATGGGCTTATCCTCGGCACTCCCGGCTCTGGCAAAAGTTTCTCGGCAAAGCGAGAGATCACCAACGCTTTTCTGGTGACGGATGATGATATTATCATCTGCGACCCGGAAGCAGAATACGCTCCGCTGGTGGAGCGTCTGCATGGGCAGGTTATTCACATCGGTCCCGCCAGCACTCAGTATATCAACCCCATGGACATCAACAGCAATTACAGCGAGGAGGACAATCCGCTGGCATTGAAAGCTGACTTTATTCTTTCTCTGTGTGAGCTGGTGGTGGGCGGAAAAGAGGGCTTGCAGCCGGTAGAAAAGACGGTCATTGACCGCTGTGTTCATGTGGTCTACCGCAAGTATTTCGAGAATCCGACCCCGGAAAATATGCCGCTGCTGGAAGATCTGTACAACGCCCTGCTGACGCAGGACGAACCGGAAGCGCGCCATGTGGCGGCAGCATTGGAGATCTACGTCAAAGGTTCTTTGAACATCTTCAATCACCACACCAACGTGGACATCCACAACCGCATCGTCTGCTTCGACATCAAGCAGCTGGGCAAGCAGCTCAAAAAGCTGGGTATGCTCATCGTGCAGGATGCCGTGTGGGGGCGCGTGACCGCCAACCGCAGTGCCGGAAAATCCACCCGGTACTATGCAGACGAATTCCACCTTTTGCTGAAAGAAGAGCAGACTGCGGCGTATTCCGTGGAGATCTGGAAGCGTTTCCGCAAGTGGGGCGGCATCCCGACAGCCCTAACGCAGAACGTCAAAGATCTGCTGGCAAGTCCCGAAGTATCGAATATTTTTGAGAACTCGGACTTTGTGTATATGCTCAATCAGGCGAACGGTGATAGGCAGATCCTCGCAAAGCAGCTCAACATCTCTCCCCATCAGCTTTCCTATGTGACCCACTCCGGCGAGGGCGAAGGGCTGCTGTTTTTCGGCAATGTCATTCTGCCGTTTGTGGACCGTTTCCCCACCGATCTGGAACTCTACCGCATTATGACCACCAAGTTGGGCGAAGTCTCGGAGGGCGCGCAGAAATGAGTGAACCGAAGCTGAACATCAAAGAGGAAACGTCCGCAAAAAAGACCCGTTCTCCCCCGAAAAAAGCCAAGGTAGAGCAGTCGGTGTCCAGAAAGAAGAAACTGAAAACCGATGCAGATAAGGCTGCGGAAAAGGCACAGCATCTGCGGTTTGGCAAGGCGGAACTGACCCCGGACGAGTTGAGCCGGTTGAGCAAGGCGCAGAAGCGTGAAATGTACGCCGCCCATGCCGCTCGCTCTGCGGTGCACCGGGAAGTTGACCAGTACGAGGACGACAATGTGGGCACGCAGGCGTTGAGCGAGGGCGAAAAAGCGGCAGGAAATGTTCGTGATATTTCCAAAAGCCGCTATGCCCGGAAGCTCAAGAAGAAAGCCAAGATGCAGGGCAAGAAAGGCTCCAAAACCGCTAAATCTTCCGCATCGGAGCCGACTGCGGCACAAGATGCAGGCGCATCCGGCACCAGCGAGGGCGGTTCCAACTGGCTTTCCCGGTGGCGGCAGAAACAGGACATCCGGCAGAGCTATTATGCCGCCGCCCGTTCGGGCACAGCGGCGCAGACCGCAGGCGGCAAGGCGGTATCCAACGGTGCATCTGCTGCCCGGTCCGGCGTGGAACAGGCGGTGGAGAAAGGCAAAACTGCCGTCAGCACCGCTGTGAAAGGGCTGATGAATGCCGCCAAGGGCAACGCACACGTTCTGGTGATCGTGGGCGTTTTTCTTTTGCTCATCCTCATGGTCATGTCTGGTTTTTCCTCCTGCGGCATCCTCTTTTCCGGCGGCACACAGGTGTCCGGGCAGACCATGTACTCCGCCGAGGACAGGGACATCCGGGGCGCAGAACAGGATTACAAGAAGCTGGAAAAGGAACTGGATAAGAAAATCAAGCGCACCCCCACCGACCATCCCGGCTACAACGAGTACCAGTACCATCTCGACCCCATCGAGCATGACCCGTGGCAGCTTACTTCGTATTTGACCACCCTCTACGACGATTACACCCGGTCGGAGGTGCAGGGCAAGCTGAAGGAGACCTTCAAAAAGCAGTATAAGCTGACCACATGGGTAGAGGTGCAGATACGGTATAAGACCGTCTGGGTCATCAGCCCGGCAGGAATCCCAGTCCCCACGCAGGTGCCCTACGAGTACCGCATCTTCCACACCAAGCTGGTGAACCGTGGCTTGGAAGTGGTCATTCGGGAAGAACTGAATAACGATCAGTGGAAACGGTACGAGATCTTTCAAGACACCTTGGGTGGTCGGCCTTATCTGTTCAACGGTGGTCTGCCGCCCGGTGGCTCCGATGGCTCCGGCACACCGGGCATTGACTATCAGGTTCCGGCAGAAGCCCTGACGGATGAGGAGTTCGCCGCCATCTACAAGGAAGCCCAAAAGTATGTGGGTACGCCCTATGTGTGGGGCGGCTCTACCCCGGAAACCGGGTTCGATTGCAGCGGCTACGTCTGCTGGGTGTACAACCAGAACGGCTACGATGTGGGCAGAACGACCGCCAACGGTTTGTGGAACAAGAGTCAGCACATCAGCGAGGCCGAAGCAAAGCCCGGAGATTTGGTCTTTTTCAAAGGAACCTACGACACCCCCGGCATGAGCCACACCGGGATCTATCTGGGCAATGGCATGATGGTCAGTGCTGGCGACCCCATCAAGTACGCAAACATTCACTCGTCCTACTGGGAGAAGCATCTCGCCGGGTTCGGACGGCTTTCAAAATGATTGGAGGAGTTTTATGAGCGAAAAATCGGATAAGCTGCGGGCGATGCTGGAAAAAGAGAAGGAGCGCCGCATCAAACTGAACAACCGCATTGAGATTCTGGAGCGGCGCATTCAGGAAGAGGATTCTGCCGAGGTCAACGAGATGGTGCGGACTGCAAAGGTCACGCCGGAACAGCTCGCCGCCCTGCTGCGGCAGTCGGCCACCACTACCCCGAACCCGGCTGCGCTGTCCGCTGTAGGTGCAACTTTTGAGAAGGAGGTCGATGCTGATGAAGATTAAGAAACTGGGCGCACTGCTGGTATCGGCGGCACTGTGCGCTGGCATGGCGGCTCCCGCCTTTGCCTTTGAGGGCGAAGCTGCCCCGGTGGAGCAGCCGGTTCTGCCGGAAGTCGTGGAGGAGGATGTTGTCACCATCACAGATGAAACCTCTGGTGCCCTGACCCCGGAGGGCAACCTGACGCTGGTGGACGACTATCACACCTCTTACTCGGACGGCTCTGGACAGCAGTTCATTACGCTGGTGTCGAAGTCGGGTGCCACCTTCTATCTGGTCATTGACCGCAACGCCAAAGGGCAGCAGACCGTCCACTTTATGAATCTTGTGGATGAAGCCGACCTTTTGGCGCTGATGGAAGAAGATGCCGCCGATGCCTACACCGCCGAAAAGGAAGCGGCGGCGCAGGCAGAACAGGACAGACTGAAAGCCGAGGAAGAAGCCAAGAAAGCTGCGGAAGAAGCAGCGGCATCCGGCACGGAAACGCCCAAGGAAAACAAGGTCACAAAGATTGCATCCGGCTTTCTGGGTGTAGTCGTGCTGATTGCGCTGGCGGCAGGCGGCATTTTCTACGCTTTCGCAAAGCAGAAGCAGAAAAAACAGGCCGAAAAAGAAGCCCTTGACCCCGATGCAAATTACACCGAGGACAAGGGCGATTTTGAAATTCCTGTGGAAGATGAGCCGGAGGAGACCGGCGAGGAAGATACCGAACCCATCTGATTTTGAGGCGGCGTTTTGCCGCCGTACATATTGCAATCCAAAACAGAATGGAGGGATTTTTATCGCAAAATTGATCGTAGCAGAGAAACCGTCCGTTGCCAAGGCTTACGCCAAAGTCCTTGGTGCTACCAACCGTCAGGACGGCTACCTTGAGGGCAACGGCTATCTGGTGAGCTGGTGCGTGGGGCATTTGGTGGAGTTGGCACCACCCAATGTCTACGATGCCAAATACGTTAAGTGGAGCATTGCAGATTTGCCTATCCTGCCGCAAAAGTGGCAGTATCTGGTGTCTGCCAGCACTAAAAAGCAGTTTGGCATCCTGCAGAAGCTCATGCACCGCCCGGATGTGGACAATGTGATTTGCGCTACGGACGCAGGGCGCGAGGGCGAACTCATCTTCCGGCTGGTGTACCAGCAAGCGGGCTGCAAAAAGCCGTTCTCTCGCCTATGGCTTTCCAGCATGGAGGAAAACGCCATCCGAGAAGGGTTTGCCCACCTGAAACCGTCAACTGAATACGATGCGCTGTACAATGCAGCACTCTGCCGGGAACGTGCCGACTGGATGGTCGGCATCAATGCGTCCCGGCTTTTTTCGTGTCTGTACGGTCAACCGCTGGCGGTGGGGCGTGTTATGACCCCGGTGCTTGCCATGACGGTGGTGCGAGAAGCCGCCATTGCGGCCTTTACCCCAGAGAAATTCTACACGGTGGATCTGGAACTGACCAGCGGCTGCACGGCATCCAGCCGCCGCATTCCTGAAAAATCCGTTGCTGAAAACCTGTTGAAAGCCTGCCGGAAGGAGATGGTAGCAACGATCCAGCGCATCACCCGCAAGGAAAAGTCCGAGAATCCACCACCGCTGTATGATCTGACCACCCTTCAGCGAGATGCTAACCGCTTGCTGGGGTACAGCGCACAGCAGACGCTGGACTATGTGCAGAGCCTGTATGAGAAGAAACTTACCACTTATCCCAGAACTGATAGCTGCTATATCACCGACGATGACGAGGAAATGCTGGAGGAACTGACTGAGGAGTTGGAGGTTTTTCTCGACATTACCCCGGCAGATGTGGACGAGGCTGTGCCCCGGACACGGCGCACCGTCAACAGGGAAAAAGTCACCGACCACCACGCCATTCTGCCCACCCGCAGTATGCTGCAAGCTGATTTGGACGCACTGCCCAAGGGCGAGCAGAACGTCCTGAAGCTCATCATCGCCCGGACGCTGATGGCAGTCAGCAAGCCCTTCCGTTATCTGGAAACCCTGCTGACCACCGAATGTGCTGGAGAGGAGTTTACCGCCAAAGGTAAGGAGATTCTGGAGGAAGGCTGGAAAGCGGTGGAGCGCAAGGTGCTGGCAGATATCCTGAATCGGAAACAGGAACTCACCGCCCTGCCCAACGCAGCGGAAAACGAGTGCGGCATCCTCAACGCCGAACTGAAAGAGGGTCAAACGTCCCCGCCGAAGCATTTTACCGAGGACACCCTGCTGCACGCTATGGAAACCGCCAGTGCAGACAGTATGCCGGAGGGTGTGGAGCGTCAGGGTATCGGCACTCCAGCAACCCGTGCCGCCACTATCGAAAAGCTGGTGCAGAAGGGCTTTCTGGAACGGAAAGGCACCAAGAAAACCAAGGTGCTGCTGCCCACGGATAAGGGAAAAGCCTTCATCACTGTGATGCCCGAAGAAATCCAATCCCCGGAAATGACCGCCGATTGGGAAACAAAGCTGCTGCAAATCGAGCGCAGCGAAATGGAGCCAGAAACTTTTATGACTGAAATCAAAGAAATGATCTCCTCGCTGGTAACGACCACCGAGGCTGCGAAGGGAGCGAATGCACTTATGAAAAACAAAATCATTGGTATCTGCCCGAATTGCGGTGCAAATGTTGTGGAGCGTGAAAAAGGCTGGTTCTGTGAATCCAACCCTTGCCGTTTCGTGCTGTGGAAGGACAATGCGTTCTTCAAGCGTCTGGGCAAGCGGCTGGACGCTCATGTGGCGGACAAGCTGCTGCGGGATGGTCGTGTCCGCTTGAAGGACTGCAAGAGTGCCAAGGGCAAGACCTACAATGCCACCGTGCTGCTGTCCTGTGAAGCTGATGGCCGCAGCAAGTTTTCGCTGGAATTTGAGGGAGGGCGCTGATGAAGGATGATGCCGTAATAAAGGACAACGAGGCGGTCTACCTCCTCAACGAGCAAACGTATCTGCATCTGCGGGAAAATCTCGCAGGTGTCGGGTACGAGGTTTTTGACAAGAACAGCCCTCTCCCGGTGGAGGAAGGGCAGATTCCACGGGAGGTTCTGGGCAACACCCAGCGGCGTATCGAAACTGCCCGTGCGTACTATCTGGCAGAGCATCAGGACGAGCCTGTGGGGAGGATTCAGAACGTTGCCGTCACCACTTTGGAGAAGTTTCGCTCCGGGGTTCGCAGGCGCAGGAATTTGGCTCCGCGCTCTCTGCCGGACAATGATGTGCGCTTCATTGACCCGATGTACAACGAGCTGTTCCGGGTGCCGGACGGCGGTGTTGTGCAGATAACCTACCCGGATGGACATCAGCGCTCCGAGAAGGTCGAATACCTCGATGACTATCACATGAAAATCGGGTCCACCGTGCAGCACATCTGTGAATTTGCAGAGCGCATGGCGCGCAGCCGTGGCATTGTAGAGCCAGAGCCTTTAACGCAGCAGGACTGCCGGGCATGGAATCTGGAATACGACTATTATCTCACCGTACAGGCAGATAATGGCTCGTGGAATTATGCCCTCTATCAGGGCGACTGCTGCCTGTTGGAGAGTGGGAAAATCGACGCACCCGAACTGATGATCGAGGAAGTGCGGGACGAAATTATGTACACTCATAACCTACGGAACAAGGACTGCATCCCGCTCACGCAAGAGGAGTTTGCCCAGAAGCTCGCAGACCGAAACGAGATCCAGTCATACCGGATGAAGCAATTCCAGCAAAGCGGGCACGACTGCTATCTGGTCATGCAGCTGCAACAGGATGCAGACCCTGCGCTCCGATTTGCCGCCATGCGCTATCTGAATAAGCAGAACATCGCTCCGTCCATCGAGAATTACGAGATCCTGTACAGGGGCAACCTTCCGGAAGGAAAGCGCAGCGTTCCGCAAGCAGAACTGCTGGAACAACTGTACCAGAAGTTCAACTTTGCCCGCCCGACGGATTACCATGGGCACAGCCTGTCGGTCAGCGATGTGATCATGCTGAATCAGGATGGGAAGATTTCAGCGCATTATGTGGACAGCATCGGCTTCAAGGAACTGCCGGGGTTTCTGGATACAAAGCCGGAACGTCCTTCGGTGCTGATGAATCTCAGGGAAAAGTGCGATGCCCCGGAGTGCAATCCCACGGTCTGCAGGAAAGTGAGGGATGCCCATGAACTTTAACCATGAAGAACTCATGCTGATGATGCTCTACAACACCGGCACCCGGCTGGGGCTTATCCACGAGTTGCGGCTCATGCAGTGTTACCTGATGCCGGATGAAACCGCCCTGCGGGAACTGTCAGAGGGCGTTATCGAAAAGCTGAAACTGCTGACCGATGCCGAGTTTGCCGAACTGGAATTTCCGCTCGACTGAATTTTGCCGCCTGCGGGCGGCGTACATATAATTAGAAAAGTTACTTTTCCTTTCAGACGAATTGTACTCATCAGGCATAATATTGAGATTCCCTTGCAGGAAATGCTTAATAAGCGTATATTATAGTTAATATCGAGTCGCGCAATATAGGAGATAAGCGGATATTTTGCTATGCGCCTTGCAAAGGCGGTACAGTGACGAACGTGAGCGACGTTTTAAGTCCGCTTTTTGTTTACTAAATTTTACACCATTGAAGGGGGATATTCATGCTTACTTTGTGTTATGCGCCATCGTATGGAATCGAGATTTGCGCAGCTCGTCGGCTTACCACAGAGGAAAAGAAGCATTATGCAGCATGGTTTGCCGAAACTGGTTTTATCGGAGTCGGCAGTCATGTAGATCTCCCTTGTATCTCTCACGAAGATCTTCCGAATCGTCCTGACGATGGAAGCTTTCTGGGCTGTTATAATCAGGCATGGATTATTACAGAAGCAGAGGCTGCATCATACGAGAGACTAAATCATCAGCGCCAGAATGAGAAGGATTTAGCCCAAAAAGCTGCGCAAGATGCTTATAACGCAAAAATTGCCGACTTTGAAACGGGCTATGAAAATTTCAAGAAGCAATTTGAAAGCTGGACGGTTACGGATGTAAAACAAAAACAGGGTGATTTATTCGCTGAGCACACATTTGTTCTTCATGGAAAAGAGTTCTCTTTTGTTGAAAGAGATTTGCATGACCTTGGGTTTGTAATCAATCCTATGTACCGGATTGATCCTGATTCTACCGCTAGTGGATATCTTACTTGCGATGACACTGGCGCAAAAGTCTGGTGTGTAAACGGATCTCGGTATATTCCGTTATCGGAAGATGAGACTCTTTGTGTCAATGCGATTTGCCAGTATGGAAAATTTGTAAATTCTTCAATTCGTATGTGAGGTATATGGAGATGACTCAAAATCTATATCCCCCGATGGCGTTATTAAAAAAGACCGCCCAGCAGTATCCAAAAGCATGGGAACTTATGGCAAATTTCCATGCCGAGAATGGTATGAATGGGCTACCAACATGGCCGGATTGGTGCTATGCACCGATGTCTGCGGCGGTAGCAATTGCCAGTGGTGGACGTAATTTATTATTACTTCCGGTAAACCAACAGCAGGATATCATAAACTCTGCTCAAAAGATATTTGCCCTTGCAACATGGCGTTTAAGCAAAGAAGTATATCAACTTGATCCAGACTTCGCGCAGTTGCTTTTTGAGCAAACTAATGATTTGGATATTCCTTCGGAGATTTTTTTACAGCTTCCTTATCCTTGCTTCTACATCGAAGTTCCAGACTTGTTTTTTGGAGCCAAGCCGATTCATGGCTTCTTCGTAAACTTGGAATATGATGTTAATAACGGTGACCGTGAACTGCGGCTTTATTTTTTATATCAAGATGGTACTGGCTTTGGCTATCCCATTCATATAGACGAGCATACCATTTCTGACAATATGGCTCATGTTGCCAAGGAAGCCCTATACAATTCCAGAAACGACAAATTCATACAGGCACAAACTTATCGGGCAATACAAGAAACCGATGCTCTGCAAGAGCTGCTGCTTAAAGCACTTCAAGTTGTTCTTTACATACTGGCTTCAAATGCTGAGATCGTTCCCAATAGTGAACAGTCATTCATAACGAAACGAGGTGCCACTATCAAAGATAAATATTCTGAAATTCGGAAATGGAATGTAGGCATTCGTATTGGAACAGCTATTCGTCAGAAATCTGCGTCAGTAGAAAAAGGAGAAAGTATAAAGACGGCAAGCGGCCATTCCTCACCTCGTCCACATATGCGGAGAGGCCATTGGCATCATTATTGGACTGGACCACGCAACGTTTCTGAAAACAGACGTCTTATCTTGAAATGGCTCTCTCCTATGGCAGTTGCAGCAACACCAGAGGATACTCCTATTGTTATACATGAAATAAAAAACAATTCCTGACGGCGTTTATGTTCCGAAAATTTTTCATAACCCGCAAGAAAGTGGTCTTGATAGAATGCTTCGATTCATGCTATACTAGAACAAGCATTATTGTACGGACAAAAATAGAAAGTGAGGCTTGCCAATGGACACCACAAAACGCTCTCCCCTTGACCGCCTGCTCTTTGCCACTTTTCTGAAAGGCCGCACTTCTTCCCGTGACTTGTGGGAAGAAAAGGGTGATATGACCCCCGAAGATAACCAGAAGATCATCGAGGAAACCAACGAGATCATCAACGATGATTCCACCTATCCCTTCATCAGCTACCTGTCCGACCTGCTTGCGAAGTCCAAACCCTCCGATGATGCTGTCAAAAAACTACATGAACACATTGACACTATCGCAAAAGGATTGTATGAGGACAGCACCGACGTGTTCCGTGCGCTCCTTGCAAAACTGATTGAGCAACCGGAAGAAAAGCAGACCTTTGACCGTCTGCTGGAGATGGCAGAAAAGTTTGCCGCACGATACGAATAAAACACCATAGATTCCATAAGCGAGTGACCTGAAAAGGCCGCTCGCTTTTTTGTTTACCACAGAGCTGAAAGGAGGCCAAAATGCCAAGCAAAACCGAAGAATATCTCGCCCTTGCCCAGCGCACGGCCAACGGCTTGACCCGGTACTGGGAAAGCTGGACGGACTACCTGACCACCGCATCCCGACTGTACAAGTACCCCTTTGCAGACCAGCTGATGATCTACGCCCAGCGCCCCGATGCCACCGCCTGCGCCGAATTTGACATTTGGCGCAACCGGATGAACCGCTATGTCAGGCGTGGCTCTAAGGGCATCGCTCTGCTGGACGAATCCAGCGGATTCCCTCGACTGCACTACGTTTTTGACGTAAGCGACACCGGGGTGCGCCGCAATTCCCGTGACCCGGAGGTGTGGCAGCTCGGTCCCGATTTGGTGCAGCCGGTTTCAGAAATGCTCGCCGCCACCTACGGCATCAGCGGAGAGCGTGTCAGCCAGCAGCTTGCAGATGTTGCCGGGAAACTGGTGGCGGATTACTGGGACAACAACGGTGGCGATATCCACGCCATCGTTGACGGTTCGCTGCTAATGGATTATGATGAAGCCGGGGTGGAGATGCAGTTCAAGTCCGCCGCCGCCATCAGCGTCACCTACACGCTGCTGGAACGCTGCGGCTTTGAGCCGACAGGGTGGTTCGACAAGGACGACTTCCGAGCCATCCACGATTTTTCCACCCCAGACAGTGTTTACGCCCTCGGCGCAGCCGTCAGCGACATGAGCCGGGAGGTGCTGCGGAACATCGAGCGCACCGTAAAAACCACCATTCGCCGCCGAAACAATGAAAGGAGCCAGCATGAATATGAGCAGCAATCTGAGTTACACGCAGACCGGGGATTATCTTCTCCCGAACCTGACCCTGAACCAGCCCCGGAAGCCGCTGGGCAAGTACGGCAGGCTGCGCCGGACGTACCTGAAGGACCATCGCCCGGTGCTGTACAACACGATGCTCCTGAACGGGAGCCTGTATCCGCACCTGATGGAGGTGGAGCAGACGGCAGAGAGCCGGATGCAGCAGACCATGGCGCAGCTTCTGAAACAGAACCCGGCTCCGAACAAGGAGCAGAATCAGATGGCATGGGTGCAGCACATGAACAGCCTGAAAGCACAGGCCGAGGAACTGGTGATGAACGAGCTGATTTACAGCTAAGTTTCTTCGATGTGGCTATTCCCACCGAAGCCGAACAAATTGAATCCATCGACCAAGCGGAGAGCGAAAAATCGCCCTCCGCTTTTGTTTTGTCGCAGGCGGAAATTGAGAACGAACTGCGCAAGCACGGTTCAGGATTTATGGGCGGCAAGCAGCGCATTATGGCTCTGTACCAGACCCAGCCAGACCGCAACCTCCGTGCCAAGGCACTGGCAAAGGAGTATGGCGTTGGTGGGCACTCCCACGATTTTCTGGACGGCAGCAGAGGCTTTGTCAACCATGACTGGAAAGGGCTGGAATTCGAGCGTTACCCTGACCACCAGAAAACCACCCTAAAATGGACACAGGTGGAACAGTATATCGACCTGATGATCCAGTCCGACCGCTATCTGACCGACAAGGAGAAGGAGCATTACACGCCCCCTGCGCCCGTCAACGCAGAGCCAGATACCACCCTGACCCATGCCAAAAACCTGATCCGGGAGTTTTGTCAGGAAGAATACGATTCCGAGCCAGACTTCTCTGACCTGACCAAGATCGGCATTGCCTACACCAACGCCACCGATGAGGAAATCCCCATTCAAGTTAATGTGGATTTGGTGGGATACCGGGTGGAACGGTATCTGGGCGAGGTGCTGATAGATGAACGCCAGTACGAAAGTCTGGAAGATCTGACCGAAACCGAATTGGAGGCTCTGGATTTTTCGGAACTGGTCAGTGTCACAGACGAGGAACTGGAGCACTATCACAGCAAGGCAGAGGAACGCCCGGCAC
>OLYA01000917.1_pt1 | contig 13193 bp, 5 predicted proteins | sample 1674361 | NCBI WGS metagenome assembly OLYA01 (sample SAMEA103958165, study PRJEB25191) | human gut metagenome | biome: human-associated habitat [ENVO:00009003]; feature: intestine environment [ENVO:2100002]; material: feces | place: Germany | collected 2013/2015
TTTGTCCCATACGCTTCAAAATCCAATGGAAGAGCTGCCAATGCTGCATCCATCTTCTGTAACAGTTCTTCTGTCTGCTCTGGATTCTCTAAAACTGACACCATTTCTTTTCCTGGTTTTTCCCAGAAGAAATCATCCGTAAATGGTCTGTCTATCTCTTCCGGAAGACGGTCATAAAAGCGGAGTACCTTATTCGCCATCTGCTCCCGTTCATATTCCGGCATACGAGCATAATCTTCTGCCTGCAGGAACTGGTCATTCTTTATCAGATAATCTACTCTGTTTGCAACTTTATTCCAGGATAATAAAATTGACGTATATGGATTCCCATAAGCACCTCTTGCAAGAAACAATCCTTTTCCATCATAGTTTGCGTGTGAATCATCGGCACCAGACAGTGCGTGACTGCTTCCACCGATCCCATACTGTTCCTTGATAAAACCTGTCCTCGCTCTTTCATCCTCATGCAGCAGATAAAAGGAATACGTCCTGAGCCTGCCCTGTGAATACGCTCCACCTCCTGCAAGATAAGCATCAATCTCATCCTGTGTAATGAACATCGGATGTTCTTTCCAGGCAAACCCATCCCTTGCCTGATAAGGGATGATCTCATCCGCAAACTTCTGAAACTGCTTTGAGATATTTACAGGATTATAATGATGGAAACGCATAAAGGAACTGTCCATTTCATAGGCTTCTGCCAGTGCATCCAGTCTTTCATTTAGTTCCGAAAGCCACTGGGGATCTTCCAATTTTTCTTCCAGATAATCTGTGATCTCCGGATAGATACTGCGAAGATGTGGTAAATCCTCCTCATCGAAAACAATCTCCGCTACTCCTTCTGCCATATCCCCTTTCATATAAGCAAGAGCCTGGGCGTGTTCTTTTACTGCATTACTTCTTGCCGCATCCAATACAGACTGTGGTGCATATTCACCCTGATCTAAAAGCTGATGGATACGTCCGCTGACATCTTCCCATGATAAAAATGCCTTATCTAAAATCTGGTCTGTGACCGTATGCCCCACTGCGATCTGCATCCCGGTTTCATCAAACCAGACCGAATATTCATTTCCATCAATCTGAAAACCTTTTCCCCCTTTGCGGTATTCACGCTTCACAAACTCCGTATATTCCTCCGGTGTCTGTTCACTCATGAAATTATAGATGATCCGGAGCTGGCTGGCTTTCCGGTTTCCTCCTGTCCGTAAGATCTCATCGACAACTTCCTCTGGAATCGGGATTTCTCCGGCATAAAGGGCAGCTGCTCTTTCTTCTATCTGCCGCCTTTGTTCATTTGCGGAGGGATATTCGGGCAAAGATAAAGCAGAGGCGATCTCTTCCTCTGCTTTACTCAATCCATCTTCTCTTGTATCTTCGACTAACTGTATACCAATTCCGTCAAGATGCTCTCTTCCGCTGTTGCCATCAGTGCGTTCATGTGTGCTGTCCATGCCATCGGATCTGCTTCCTTGTCCGGTGCCGGATTCTTCTCCAGTAATTTCTCCATCTGGCTGTCCATTCTCTCCTGTGCTGCTTTCTCGATCTGTTCCAGATGGCTGTTCAGCTTCCCGGTCAGGAACAGGCTCTGATAAAGGCTGTTCTTGTGTTCCTTCAGAAATGTCCTCCGCAGCATCCCGTATTTCCCGATCGTCACTTCTTCCTCTTCGACGGTCAGATTCGGAAACAGGTAATCTCCCTTGCGATGATATGTCAGTTCCATAATCGGTTCCTCCTTCATTTTCAATATTTTCTTCTTTTTTCGTTTCTGCATCCCGGTTTTTAGTTTCACGCATTAACGCGGTAAAGTTATTATAATTCCTTTCATTGGAATTTTCAACCTCTTTTCTCGCTTCTTCCAGAGAAATTTTATGTACGGTCTTTCCAATATCAATCAGAATACTCTCACTGAGCTGGCTTGCCGCATTTCCAAGGAAGGTGAGAACTGACAGACGGTTATAATCTGTGATATGCATGAAGTCCTCTTCTTCCAGAAGTTCCATCGGGTCAAGCCCGCATCGTCTGGAAAGCAGATAGTAAACACTGTCTGTTGCCAGCTGACGGAAATCACTGCGGATCGTCACCTCATCCAGATCTTCCAGATAAGTACCTTCTACAGCATATTCCAATCCATCCAGGTATTCCTCCAGATTGTCATTGACCATTTCCCTTGCGACCGCCATCAATGCGTCCTGCAAAGTTGCCGCATCCTTTTCTTCCAGAGCATAGACTTCTGCCAGATGGGTGAGGATCTCTTCTCTCTGGTGTTCCTGCATCTTCCAAAGATATGGGCTTCTGCCTCCGGCTACCATGTGGGTATCCGAAATATCAAACACATAACGAAGTTTGGTATTCTGCCAGGTTTCATCAAACAAGGCAATTCCTCTTGCACCACGATTTACCCAGCGTAACATCTTTTCATTCCATAGTTCCAGTGATGCACAGGCTGTTGCGTCTGGACGCTGTGCATGGATCAGAAGCTGGTCTGAAAAAGAATAACGATATAACCTTGATGCTGTGTCCATATAATCCATCCAATCCCCTGGCGAACTGCTCACTGATACGGCATGTTCCTGCACCAAGTTTCGGATGTCCTGTAGTTTAGACATTTAACTTCCCTCCTGTCAATAAAAAACAGCCTACTCTTTTTAGAATTGGCTGCATAAAATGTACTTTACTTTTCGGAGAGAAAATGCTATATTCTAATTGAAAAGAGTAACCGCCCACAAGGTGGATGCTCCTGGATTAGGTTTTAATTTATTTTGCTCTCAAAGAGAGCTGCCTATCCTGTTGGCAGACAGGGTAGGCTATTTTTTTCGCTTGTTGTCCCTATTATCCAAATAGGCAAGCAAAGCAATCAGAAACGTACCGCCTAAGAACAATAAGCTCAAGACTTCGTATGTATCCATTCGCTCCACCTCCCTTCTTCTGTATCCCTTAACGAGATCTGAAAATCCAGGAGGTTTTTACCAACCCTGTACACGGTTACTCCAGTAATATTCTAACAGGTAACTCTCCGCAAAGCAATTCCTTTTTACTTCATACGGTTTTATATTCTGTTTTTCTCTTATCCTCTGGCCAATGCAGTTTCCATTCCAGATATTCCTCTTCTGTAATTCTTCCATCGCCCAGTTTCTGCTTTTTCCCCATCCATTCCTGCAGATAAGACATTGTTTTTTTATCCCTCATTGTGATTCCAACTGTTTCACTTTCTGAATCATTTAGCAGGAACAGATGAAAAAGCCCTCTATTTTCTTCATCCATCCAGAATAAAGTTTCCATTAATTCGTCCATTGTCGCAATTCCAGGACTTAAAAAATTTCGGACATCAACTTCCAATATTTCTGCTATCCGGATAAGCGTTTCCTGCTTCGGTGTACGCTGTCCACTTTCATATTGGGCGATTCTCACATCCGCACTACTTTCCCCATATCCTAATCTGCGTCCCAATTCCTTTTGAGTTATGTTGCGAAACATACGGATTTTTCTTATTCTTGCTCCTAATTTCAATTTCTTCTCCTTTTCAAAATGGGGCTGTGCAGTAACCACAGCCCCAGAACACTATTTATATTATCATTTGCGTTTTCTCTTAACTGTCACTACAGTTCCCAGACATCCTGCTGATACTGCAAGTGCCAGCACAAAAATAGCAATATTTGTATTATCTCCTGTTTTTGGTGAATTGGATACAGAAGTCGCATCAGAACCATGGGAACCAGGAGTGCTGACTCCCTGGTTTTCTGATGTTTCCGGAGTGTCTTTTTCCGGAGCTTTCTTATTTGTCAGATCCAGAGTATATTCAATCACAGGAGTACGGTCATTGACATATTCAAACTGAATCTTATGCTCGGTTTCATCAAGCTGATAGCCATCCAGTGTTTTTGTTTCTTTCAGGATATATGTGATTGCTTTTTTATACTGCCCATTCTTAAAAGTCGCAATCGGATAATTCTTTGATTCTGCATGGCCAGCACTGTCTGTTACCAGAGTTTCCAGAACTTTACCTTTGCTGTCACAAAGGGCAAATTCTACACCTTTCATTGGCTTCTTGGTATCTTTATCCGTTTTATTTAAGATTACCTTGCCCATTGCCTGTTCATCTTCCATTTTGGCTCCCTGAACATCTCCGGTGTCCTTAACCTCAAATGTCACTTTATTTGCCACAATATAGCCTTTCGGTGCTGTTTCCTCCAACAACGTATAAGTGCCGACTGAAAGTTTCTCTACATAATGGGGCTGATCACCAGATGTCCAGCTTTCCATAACTTCCTGGTTTTCATTAAGAATATACAGTTTAGCACCTTTGACCTCGCTGCTTCCATCTGTCATATCAACTTTACTGATCAGAATTTTTGTTGTATCATCCTGCATTTCTACTTTCTGTATATCTGCAGTATTTTCTACTACAAACGTAATGGATTCTGCAGTTGCATAACCATCAGCAGGAATTGTCTCTGTTAATGTATATTTCTTTCCAACTTCCAGTTCCTTAATGATGTGTGGTGTGCTTCCGGAAGTCCACTCGTCCACAACGTTTCCCTCTGAATCGGATACTTTCAGTTTTGCACCTGGTAATTCTTCCCCGGTTGTAATATCTGATTTTGTGATTTCAAAAGTAGTTGGCTCATCTTCATAAGTGAACTCAAAGGATACTTCTGCAACCTCTTCTCCCGCATAAGCAAAATCAAATTCCTTGATTTCTTCTGTTGTCACAAATCCAGCAGGAGCCTGCACTTCTTTTACATAGTAGTTGCCATTGATTGGAAGATCTGCCGTAAATACAATCCTTCCATCCTGATCCGTAGCTTTCTGCTCGATCATGGTATCTGCTTTCAGGATTACTTCGCCTTCTGCATTTAAAATATCATTCTTTGTATAAAGTGCAAATACTCCGCCTTCCAGAACACGGTCTGTATTTTTTTCTTTCTTAACTACAGTTACTTTTGCTTTCTGGCGGTTATTCTGCCAGTCCTCATCATAAGTCACAACCGGAGTATTCTGATCACGATAAGTCAGATCAACCTCTCTGATTTCTCCATCCAGAACATATCCATCCGCCGTCTCTTTTTCCTTTACATAATATTTGCCTAAAGGAAGATCTTCTGATCTTGCATATCCAAGAGCATCTGTCGTAATTGTTGCTACCAATTCGTCCTTTTTATAATAATCACTGCTTTCCCCATCTGCAGCCTTGATATCCTCCGCTGCATAAATTTCAAAAGTAACATCTTTCAAAGAACCTGTAACATAGCCAAATGCTGCGTCCATGCCGCCTGCCAGCATATCTTTCCAGGTAACTTCCTTGACAAATTCACCTTTTTTATTGATGATGATTCGTCCAACCGGAACAGCATCCTTCATTTCTACTTTTTGAACATCTGCAGTATCAGAAACTGTAAATTTCACTTCCTCCGCCTGCAGATAACCATATGGTGCAAACTCTTCCCGAAGTGTGTAGGTTTTTCCCACATGGAGTCTTTTTATTACATGAGCTTTTCCTTTTACAGAAGTCCATTTTTCTACTTCTTTTCCGTCTGAATCCAAAACCGTCAGTGTTGCTCCGTCAAGTTCCACACCTGTTGTAATATCTGATTTCGTAAATTCAGTTGTTGTCGGCTCATTCTTAAAAACGGTTTCCAGTTTTACTGTTTTTACTTCCTGTCCCTGATATTTCGCAGTCACCTCAATCTGCTCATCTGAAGATACAAAACCATCTGGTGCTGCCAGTTCTTTTATATAATAAGTTCCAAATGGCAGATCCTGCTCAAAAACAGTTTTTCCATCTTCACCTGTTACCGCTTTTGTAAGCAGTTCGTCTGCTTTTACCAGTACCTTATCCCCTGCTTTTATATCCTCTTTTGCGTAAAGACCAAACTCTGCTCCAGAAAGCCCTTTCTCATTTTCAGCATCTTTTTTCACAACTGACACTTCTACTTTCTGGCGGTCATTTATAAACTCTGCACTCTGTGAGATCACTGGTGTATTCTGGTCTGCATAGACGAAAGAAATCTTCTGTTCTTCTTCATTTAATACAAATCCCTCCGGTGCAGTCTTTTCTACAACTTTGTATTCTCCTAGAGGCAAATTATCAAGCTCTGCTTTTCCGGATTCATCCGTTGTCAGTTCTGCAACTTTTTCACCCTTTGCATATTTCAGGATTCTTTTTCCTGTATCATCTTTCTGGAAATCTGCTGTATAGATATCCTCTGCAGCATATACTTCATATACTGCACCGGAAAGGTTTTGAACTTCATACCTAAAATCATTCTTATAGGTCGAAAGAACCTCTCCTTTTTTCTGTACAGTGAGTTTTCCTTTCACCGAATGGTCCTCATATACCACTTCAATGACCGCATCACCTGAAACCGGATCCGTCTGATACAGGGTATTGGTATCCACCTGTATTTCGACATAATTTTTGTTAATGGTATAACCGTCCGGTGCTGTTACCTCTTCGATTCTATAATGACCAATTTTTAAATTCTGAGGCAGTATCAGATATCCATCTATATCTGTGAAATATGAGGTATGTGTAACAGTTGTCGGGTATGTAGTTACCTGCTCTACATATTTTTCATGATCCATATCATAAATTTTAAACTCTGTTCCCGGAATTAGAACAGATTTTTTAGTCTCATCATCCTGTTTGATAATTTTCAGTTTTGCAGAAAATTCTTTATCCAAAAGAACTCTCCATGTCTGCGGCTCTGTTGGTTTATTCTCTGTAATCCGGACAATAAAATCATCTACAGGTTTGTAATTATGGGGTGTTGTAGTTTCTCTCACCAGATATGTTCCATATGGAATTGCAATGGATTTTACATAGCCTTTCTCATTTGTAAAAATTTCCGTTGCTCCATTTTCACCGATCACAACTGGCTCTGCAGAGGAAAAATCATAATTTCCATCCTCTTTTACCACCAAAGAAGATACCAGATATGCACTAAATCCAGCTCCGGATAGTAATGCAGCATCTGTGTCTCCATTATTGGCAGCTTTAATAAGTTCAAACGGCTGTTTCTTCACCGTTTCCAGTGAGGTACACTCTTTTTCTACAACCGCTGTCAGATCACCTTCATCACTGCATACAAGATCATATTCATGCTCGTCTGCCAGATATCCTACGGATGGGGTAATTTCCTTGATGTAATACTCTCCAAGATAAAGATTCTCTATCCTTGCTTTTCCTTCTTTATCGGTAGTTAGCGTACCAATCTGGCTTCCGGCTTTATAAATAACGCCTGTCTTTCCATCTGGATGGGTAATGTCGTTTCTTGCATAAAGTCCATACACCGCATTTTCCAGGGAAGCATCTCCCTGTGCCTTATTTTCTTTTGTCTCGGCATCTTTTTTATTCAAAGAGATTGCAGCACTGACCCTGTCATTCACAAAAGTATGACTGAAAGAAATTTTTGCCTGTTCATCATTGGTATAACTGAACTGGAAAGAATAAGTATCTTTCTCATTTCTGACATAACCAGCCGGAGCCTGGACTTCTTTTACATAATAAGAAAATCCCACTGGAAGATCTGCTTTAAATGCTGCTTTTCCATCAGTACCAGTAATTGCAGTCTCAATCAGAGCATCTTTTTTTACCGCTACTTTTCCATCCACAGTTTTCATATCCTGCGCTGCAAACAGAGCAAAATGCCCTCCGGATAGTGTATTTTCAGTATCTTTGTCTTTCTTTATCACCTGCACCACTGCTTTCTGACGGTCATTTGTAAAGGTAGTCTCTGAGAAAGCCGCTTCTGCAGTCTGCCCTGCATAAGAAATGGTTACTTTTTTTGTTTCTTTTGCATTATAAAAATTTTCCGGGGCCTGTGCTTCTGTTACATTATAGCTTCCAAGCGGAAGATTCTTTACCGTTACAGAACCGTTCTCACCTGTGATCAGATTTTTCGCTACTTCTGCGCCTTTTTTGTAAACTGTTTTTCCACCTGCTGTTACAATATCCTCAGCAGCATATACGTTATAAACGGCTCCTTTCTGACGGCGTTTCTCATACTGGAATGAAGTTCCATTTTCATCAGATACAGCTCCTACAAAAACTTCTCCCTCTTTATAAACGGTCAGATTTCCTTTCTGCTCTTTGTCCGTTACAGTCTGTTTGGTTGTACTGCCAACTACTAATTTCACTCCATACGAAGAAGCCTGGACAACATAACCTTCCGGTGCTGTAATCTCTTTTAAGTAAACAGTATCCTGTGTCTTGGTAAGAGTTACTCGTGAAGAACCATTGCTGTCTGTTGGCGGCATCTTAACAATCAGCTTTGTGCAGGCGTTATCACTATATACTCCATACACGGCTCCGGCCAGATTTTTCCCAGTATCTCCATCTTTCTTTGTAATTTCGATAACTGCTTCTTCCGGCCAGTCAACTGTAATCTGCAGATCAGCGGAATCCGTATAGTAGCCAAATCCAATATCCTGTGAACTCTCCAGTTTTAAAAGCATTGCATGGAAATCCAGGGGAAAATTGGAAGTGATCGCATACTTTCCTTTCAGACTGCCCATATTGGCTGTTGTAGCTACAAGATGAAATTTCTCTCCACCTTTTACAGTGACATTTCCAGATGCCGTCTTTCCTGTAGTTTCGTTGACAAGGCTCACACCATTTTCCAGATGAATGGTAATGGTAAATGCTTCATTTGCCTTCCAGGTAAAACTTTCTGTTTCCTTTCCCGTTGCATTAACGGAAAGTCCTGGAAGAAGTTTCATTGCTGTCGGATCAGGCATTTTAGCAAGAGCTGCTTTAATCTCTTTCAGCATATTTTTAGCGGTTGTAGAAAGCGCACCTCCAAATCCGGATTCGCCATCATATAAATAGTCAACCAGGTAATGCTGCATGGCTCTTGTCTCAGAACTACATCCATATTTTTCCATAATGGATTTTACATTATATCCATTGAATGTATGTCCCCATCCTGGACCGCCATATCCATAGAATAAGGCTTTTCTCAAATATTTATCATCTCCGCCTTCATCCAGTTCAACCATATTTTTATATGTTGTCCCACTTGGAGGTGACTGCATGGAGTGCTGCATACAATACGCATTTACTGTATAAGTCTTTCCGCCTGCTTTGTAACGAACATATTTGTAGCTGTCATTTCCACCCTGTCCCATAACTGTATCAAACGGATGAAGCTGGCCATCTGAATAATAGTAATATTTATTTGCTTCAATATTTGTTGCATCATCCCATGGAGTATCGGTTGCAAGTAACATGATACCGTTTTCTGCCTGATCCATGGAAACACTTAGGTCAATGTCATCTGCTGGCATTTCAAAACTGAATTTATCCGATTCTTCGTGATAAGTCACCTCAGAATACAATAAATCTTCTGTATTCTCTGTCTGGTTTGCCTGTACTTTTGTTGTTCCTACTGCAATTAAGCTGCCTTGCGGCATATCTCCGGAAAAAACAACGGTTTCTCCTGGCTGATACTGTCCATCTTCATGGTTCAGCTCAATATGAAATTCCTCTCCACGAACAATATTTACCTGATAATTTCCATCTGCATCTTCTGTTTTCTCTGTTCCATCTGTAAAAGAGTCGTCTGTCGCCTCTGGCATTTCTTCCGGATCTGTATCTGTAATTTCTTCAAATGTGCTGTCTGTATCCGGATTATCATCTATGGCAGGTTCTTCTGTTGAAACTTCCTCAGACGGGTTTTCCGGGATTGGTGTATCTATTGGCTCTTCCTCAACCGGAATTTCTGTCGGAGTTACTTCTTCATAGATTTCATCCTCTGACGGAATTTCTACATTTACCTCATCCTGCACAGGTTCTTCACTCTCTGCAGTGCCTATGGCTGGTTCCTCGCCTTCTGCTTCATTCTCATCTTCCTGGTTGCTTACAGATTCCTGATTCTCAGATTCAGCAACCTGCACCACCGCTTCCTTTACAATCAGCTTACGATTGATCTGATAAATTGGGTGGCCACTTACTGGCTCTACATAATAAACAGCTTTGTATGTATCTTCGTAATCTGTTGTAAAGTCCTGCTTTTCCTCATTTTTTGCCTCATGGAAAGTGATCTTCACCTTTTTTTCATCTGGTATTTCCAGTCCGGTAAAATCTTTCTCCACTTCAAAAATACTGCCTGTTTCCAGTTCCAGATCTTTTGCTTTTACCACCTCATCTGCATCAAGTTCATTTTTTACCTCTTCGTATAACGGTGGCTCTTCTGGCACTGGCACTACATCTGCCGCATAGGACAGTATTGGAGATAGAATTGTAGATAACACTGTAAGCATTGCCAAGAATCCCGACAAAAATCTTCTCATATTTTTTTTATTCTTCATTCTTTTTTCCTTTCTTCCGTTCCGGGAAAATCAATTGAAACTTTGGATTTCCGGTTTCTGAAACCTCCATCTTTATAGTTGCTTCATACTTCCTTTTTGTTTTCTCTGATACCAGATCTTTGAAATGCACCTGCTTCTCACTCAGCAGCTTCCTGACAGTTGCTTCATCAAGTGTTTTTCCCTGACTCTCAAAAAATCGGTTATTTTTCCATAAAGTAAAACTGCAATCACTTCCTGAACAATAATAATTTCTCTTTCCCACATAAACCTTATTGCCACATCTTGGGCATTTTCCAATTTCTTTCCGACCATCTGAAAATAGTTTCTGGTATTCTTCCACTGGCTGTCCATTATCACTTACCAATTTGGTAACCATTTTTTCAATTTCGAAGAGAAATTCTTCTACATTTTTCTGGCCTCTGGAAATCAGTGTCAGATCATTTTCCCATTCTGCTGTAAGTTTTGGTGATTTGATCATTTCCGGAAGAATCCTGATCAGATTTCTTCCATCTGCTGTAGGTAATATCTGCTTCTTTTTACGCTCAATAAAGCCTTTCTCAATCAGTTTTTCAATAATCGCTGCCCTGGTAGCCGGAGTTCCAAGCCCTTTTCTCTCTGCGTCTTCTATCGTATCCGAACTTCCAGCGTGTTCCATGGCACTAAGGAGCGTATCCTCCGTATAATGTTTCGGCGGTGAAGTTTTCCCTTCACGGAGACTTGCTGATACAGCTTCAAAAGTCTGTCCTTCCTGCAGCACAGGGAGAGCGACAGCTTCATTTTCTTTGTGTTCCGTTTCACTCTGCCTGATACTCATACGGTGAATCCGTTCCACCTCTTTCCAGCCGGACTGTAAAATAGTCTTTCCTTTTGCCGTAAAAGTATATCCCTGGCAGTCCAATATAGCGGTGACTGCTTCAAACCGGTTTGCCTGCGTTGTGGCACAAAGCAGTCTGACAGCAAGCAGGGTAAGCACATCCCGCTCCCCGGAAGGAAGCTCCGACAGGTCTGTCCGTGCAATCTCCACAGTTGGGATGATGGCATGGTGGTCGGTCACTTTGCTGTCGTCTGTTACCCGGTCAATGTCCGGCTCTCCGGCGCAGCCTTTTCCAAAGGGCATATTGTCACGCAGCCATAGGATCAGGGAAGCGGCGGTTGCCTGCATGTCCTTCGTCAAATACTGGCTGTCCGTTCTCGGATAGGTTGCCAGCTTCTTTTCATAGAGAGATTGCACATAATCAAGGGTCTGTTGAGCCGTATAGCCATAAATACGGTTACATTCCCTTTGCAGAGTTGTAAGGTCATAAAGGCGGGGAGGCTGTATAGTTTTTACCTGCTTTTCCGCAGAACGCACAAAAGCGGAGTTGTGGTCACAGTCCATACGGATTTTTTCAGCCTCGGATCGTTCCGTCATTTTTTCGCCGGAAGCAGTAAAACCTCCGCAGGTGATTTCCGGCATATAAAAAGGCTTGCTGATGAAGGATTCAATATCCGACTCACGCTGTACCAAAAGTGCCAGCGTCGGTGACATAACACGGCCGACATTTAGTGTGACACCATACAGGACAGAAAAAAGCCGGGTGGCATTGATCCCGATCAGCCAGTCGGCTCCTGCCCGGCAGACCGCCGCATCATAGAGTTTATCGTAATCACTGCCGGGACGGAGATGGTCAAAACCCTCACGGATCGCCGCATCCTCCATACTGGAAATCCAAAGGCGTTCCATAGGCTTATTACATCCGGCATATTCATAGACCAGACGGAAGATCAGTTCTCCTTCACGCCCGGCATCCGTAGCGCATACCACAGAATCAACCCGTTTGTCCTTCATCAGCCGGCACAAAAGGGCAAGCTGCTTTTTCTTATCCTTTGGAACTTCATATTTCCAGTTTTCCGGTAGGATCGGAAGGTCCTCATACCGCCATTTGGCGTACTGTTCTTTGTAAGCCTCCGGCTGTGCCAGTTCCAAAAGATGTCCCACGCACCAGCTCACCAGATAACCGGAACCTTCGAGATAACCGTCTTTTCTTTCCGTTGCGCCTAATACTGCTGCCAGTGACATAGCAACAGAGGGCTTTTCTGCAATCACAAGTTTCATATTTTTGTAACCTCCATTTCTTACAGACTTACTTCACTGCGGTGGGGCTGCTTTGGTGCTGCAAACGCAATATTTGCCGTATATTCTGATAACTTATCTTTTCCGATCACTTCATTCAGGTACTCTGTCTCTTCCCCTGTTCTTCCATCATTCCAGAGAATTGCCGGACGAATAACATTATCATCTTTATCCAGAGCAACCAGACCATGCATCTGGCCTCCAAAGCTGATTCCTGCTACCTGTGACTTATCACACTCGGCAGTCAGTTCTTTAATCCCTTCCATTGATTTTTCAAACCAGTCTTCCGGTTTCTGCTCTGACCATCCCGGATGTGGGAAGAAGAGCGGATATTCTTTCGAAACAATCTTTTTAATATCTCCTGTCTCATCCATCACCAGAAGTTTTACTGCTGATGTTCCAAGATCTACACCTATGTATAACATCATTTACCTCCTTAATCACTTTTAGGACTTAAAAATTCAGTCCCATCTCTTTCTATTACTTATTACCTGTCCGTTATTATCCCCATGGATTCTCTGTCGGATATTTTACCCCTGCCGGCTGGTTATAACCAATCTCATCTACCGGAACTCCGATATATTTGAATACTTCAAACAGTTCTTTTCCGAAATGTCCAAATGCAACAGCTCCGTGATGTGGGAATCCTTTTTCTACCAGTACGTGACGATAGAATCTTCCCATTTCCGGAATAGCGAATACACCGATACCACCAAAGGATTTGGTTGCTACAGGAAGGATTTCACCTTCTGCGATGTAAGCACGCAGC
>OLYA01000929.1_pt1 | contig 13093 bp, 9 predicted proteins | sample 1674361 | NCBI WGS metagenome assembly OLYA01 (sample SAMEA103958165, study PRJEB25191) | human gut metagenome | biome: human-associated habitat [ENVO:00009003]; feature: intestine environment [ENVO:2100002]; material: feces | place: Germany | collected 2013/2015
AAAAGAGCAATCTGACGCTGGAAGAAGCTGCGGCTTATTCCGGCATTGGCATCAATAAACTGCGTGAGATCACCAACGAGGATAAGTGCAAATTTGTCCTTTGGGTGGGCAACAAGCGTTTGATCAAGCGCCGTCTGTTTGATTGCTTTATCGAGCAGGCGTATTCTATTTGAGAATGATGCAACGTCTTTTCTATTCGATATCGGTGGAAATCGCATGGTCGGTATGGTATACTAAAATCAACCCCTATATGCGCTTTTCACAGAAAGGAGCCTCTAAATGCCTGAAAAGCGCAAGGATAGCAAGGGCCGTGTTTTGAAGGATGGCGAAAGCCAGAGAGCAAACGGCACCTACGACTATCGATATACCGATATCCACAAGAAACGGCGTTGTATTTACGCTAAATCCCTGACAGAGCTGCGAAAAAAAGAAGAAGAACTGTGGCGCGATTTGGCAGACGGCATCGACTACGCCGCCGGAGAGATGACGGTGGCTGATCTGGTTGACCGCTATATGAACCTGAAACGTGGGTTGAAACCCAATTCACTTCGGTCGTACAACACAGCGGTCAAGCGGATTCATGCTGACCCTTTCGGGCAAAAAGCCATCAAAACGGTAAAATTGTCCGATGCGAAAGGCTGGTTCGTGTTTCTGCATGACAGCGGTTTCAAGCAAAACACCATAGGAATCCTGCAAAGCGTTGTCAGACCGGCGTTTGAGATGGCGGTAGAGGATGACATCATCCGCAAGAACCCATTCAAGTTCAAGCTGTCGGATGTTGTGCCGAAGGACGCTTATGTGCGCAATGCCCTGACCAGAGAACAGCAGGAGAAATATCTGCAATTCGTTCAAGACTATGGCGGAAACTATTATGATGATATCGTCATTCTTATGGGAACCGGCTTGCGTGTGAGTGAGTTGTATGGCCTGACACGAGCAGATATCGACTTTGAACGGCACTGCATCCATGTCCGGCGGCAGCTTTGTCGGACGGCTGAAAAGCCCTACTTTGTCACACCGCCGAAAACAAAAAGCGGTATCCGCAATGTTCCCATGACAGATACCGTTTGTGCAGCGTTGAGGCGTGTAGTAAAAGCCAGAGCGTCCACGAAAGTGGAAGCGCTGGTAGATGGTTGCAGCGGATTTCTCTTTCTGGACAAGTCCGGGATGCCGAAGGTGGCAATGCACTTGGAAAACTATATGCGTGGCGTTCAGGGAAAGTTTGAGAAGGCGTACGGCAAACCTGTTCCGCGCATTACACCTCATGTGCTGCGACACACCTTCTGCACCAATGTTCAGCAGGCCGGGCTGGATGTAAAAAGCCTGCAATACCTGATGGGACACTCCAATGCCAGTGTGACGCTGGATGTCTACACGCACAGCAGCTTTGAATCGGTTGAAAGGGCCTTTGAACAAATCGCCGGCAACCTGTGATTTTCGACGTATGAAGCGGAATTGCTTACGCCGAAACTTACGCCAAAACTTACGCCAATCACCCGGTAAGTGGCGTAGATTTGCGTAGAAAAGCGTGGATCGTGCAAAAACGGAGAATCTGGAAAAATCGGCTTGTGGCCTTGATAATTCTACAAAAGCCCTACGTTTCCCGATATTCGTGATTCGGCTCCAAAAGTGTGGTTTGGAAGGGCGGCATGTACTAAGCCAAAACCGCCGCTCCCAAGAATCCCAATTTATAAAAAGAACGCAGGCAGAACTTTTCGCAAAGGCGAAGGCTCTGCCTGCTTTTTTGCACCCCTGCCGCACTTTTCTCTTCGCCGCAAATGTGCTACAATAGCCTTAGCATAAGGAAAAGGGGAACGCGCATGGCCAGAAACAGGCAGAACCTGAACATCATCTACATCTCGGACCGAATGCGGGAGACGCTGCGGCCCATAGCGTCCTGTGCGCTCACGGCGGTGGTGGCCCCCATGGGCTACGGTAAAACGACGGCGGTGCGCTGGTTCTTGGCAGAGCAGGCCAAGGCGGGGGCCGTGGTGCTGCAAGCCAGCATCTACTCGGATAACCGCTCCATCTTCTGGAAAAGCGTGCAGAAGGCCTTTGCCGCCGCCGGGCTGACGGTGCTGGAGGGCTACGACTGCCCCGCCGACGCCAGCGGCGCGGCTTTGCTGCTGGAGGACCTGTGTGCCGCGCTGGGCGGCAAAACGCCCTACTATCTTTTTCTGGACGATTTCCACCTGCTGGGGGACGAGCGGGTGGCGCAGTTTTTGTGTCGGCTGGCCTACCGCCTGCCCGAGAACGTCCACCTTATCGTGGCCAGCCGCAACCGCTTTCTGCCCGGGGAGCAGGTGGTGCGGCTGGGGCGGCGGCTCCACCGCATCGAGGCCGACGGCCTTCGCCTGAACCGGGAGGAGCTGCTGGCCTACACCCACCGCTGCGGCGTGGAGATCACCGCCGCCCAGGCCGAGAGCCTGCTACGCTCCTGCGAGGGGTGGTTCTCCGCCGTCTACCTGAACCTCCATGCCCTGGCCGAGCGGGGGAGCCTGCTGCAGCCGGGGTCGGACATCTACGCCATGTTCACCGCCGCCATGCTGGAGTCCCTGCCCGAGAAGACCCGGGGCTTCCTCGCTGTGATGGGGCTGGCCGATGAGTTCACGGTGGAGATGGCCCGGGCTGTCACCGCCCTGCCCGACGCGGAGGAGGTGCTGCGGGCCCTCACCCAGCAAAACGCCTTTGTCACCCGCCTGCCGGACGGGGTGAGCTTTCGCTTCCACCACATGATGAAAGAGTGCGCCGAGCGGCTCTTTGCCCAGCTGCCCGCCGCCCGGCAAACGGAGGTCTGGCAGCGGTATGGCCGCTGGTATGCCCAAAAAGCCCAGTACCTCCACGCTTTGCAGGCCTTTGAGCACTGCGGCGACCGCGACGCAGCCCTTGCCGTCATCGAGGCGGACGCGGGGGATCTGCTTGCCTCCCTCAGCCCCGCCGAGCTGCTGCAGCGGCTGGACCGCTGCCCGGTGGAAGCGCTGCAGCGCCACCCGCTGGCCATTCTGGTGCTGATGCGCCGGATGTTCACCTGGCAGCAGATCCCCAAAATGATGGAGCTGAAAGCCCTGCTGGAAGCCGCCGTGGCCCAACACCCCGAGTGGCCCGCCGCCGAGCGGGGCAACCTGCTGGGGGAGTGCGACCTCATCCAGAGCTTCTTGTTCTACAACGACATCACCCAGATGAGCCGCCTCCACCGCAGCGCCAGCCGCCAGATGAGCCGCCCCGCCGTCACCCTGCGCAACAGCGGCAGCTGGACCTTCGGCTCCCCCTCGGTGCTGATGATGTACTACCGCGCCCCCGGGGAGCTGGGCAAAGAACTGGCCGAAATGTACGAGTGTATGCCCCATTACTATAAGATCACCAACGGCCACGGCCGGGGGGGCCGAGCTTTTGATGGACGCGGAGGCCGCCTACCTGCAGGGGGCGTGGGAGAAAGCCGCCGTGCTGCTGGAGCGGGCCCGGGCCGACGCCGCCGGGCAGGAAAACATGACCCTCTGCTGCGACTTTTTGGCCCTGCGGCTGGCCCTGTGCGGCAAGGGGAAAGAGGGGTACGATTTTGCCGCCAAGCGCGCCGCCCTGCTGCAAAAGCACGACGGGGTGCAGGTGCATCTGCTGGAAAGCATCGCCGCTTATTTCTACGCTTTGCAGGGCAGGCCGGAGCAGGCCCCGGAGCTGTTCCGGGAGCACAAGCTGGCCGAGGTGAGCTTCTTTGGGCCCTGCTGCCCCATGATGTCCCTCATCGAGCAGCAGGTCTGGCTGGCGCAGGGGGAGTACGTGAAGGTGATCGCCCACAGCGAGGGCCTGCTGCGCCGGTGCGAGGCCATGCACTACGGTCTGGTGGGCCTGCAGGCCCGTATCCAGCTGGCGGCGGCGCAGCTGCGCTTTGGCCAGCGGGCCGAGGCCCGGGCCGCGCTGGCAGCGGCTTTGCTGGACGCTGTGCAGGACGATTTCTGGGTGCTCTTTGTGGAGCAGTATCCCGCTCTGGCCCCCCTGCTGGAAGGGGAGGACTGGGCCGCCTGCGAGCCGCGCCTGGGGCCCTTCGTGGCCCGTATCCTGCCCGCAGGCCGGGCCTTTGCCGCCCGGCTGGGCCTGCCCGCCCCCGCGCCGGAGCTGCCCCTGACCGACCGCGACCGGGAGCTGGCCCGTCTGGTGGCCGGGCGGTGCACCAACAAGGAGATCGCCGCCGCCCTCTACCTCTCCGAAGGCACGGTGAAGCAGTACATCAACCAGCTGTACGCAAAGCTGGATATGGGCGGCGACCCCCGCACCCGCCGCGCCCGCCTGGCCGAGTGGTACCAGAAAAACGCCCCCCGGAATTAACCAAAAACTAACCCCGGGTTAATAGCAAAAACCAAAGCTCCACGGTATCCTAAAAGTGAACCGTGGAGCTTTTTTCCTGCAACAAAATTGGTAGAAAAAGGGAGGCTTTTGCAATGAAACGAAGATGGAAGAAATTCCTCGCCGGGGTGCTTTCCGCAGCCCTCGCGCTGAACCTCGCGGCCCCGCTGGCACTGGCAGATTCAGGGGGCTGCACGGTGGCAGGTCGGGTACTGTCTGGTGATGTTGATTCTGTCACAGGAGAATACATCCAAGGCAAAGTGTCTTATCTCAGTAACACCCTGACCTTTGACGGAGACGTGAAGCTGGATACACGAAGCAGCACAACATCGGTACCACTGATCCAAACCTCAAATAGTAATACTACTCTAACCGTCGCGGCAAACGGTACAGTGGAAGGCTGGACGAAAAGCAGAGGTTTTGATAGACCGAAGGAAATAACGGGAGGAACGTACATCTTCCACAATACCGATTGGAACAATACGTCGAAAGGAATTTTAGGCGCTACAAACGATAAAACGACGATTGCTTCCGATACTAGAATCACGCTGAAGGGTTTCCAGACGGGCATCGGCTGGGGAAGCGTTCAGATCGATGGCAAGGTGAAGATCAGTAGTGCAGCATGCGGCATCGCCAATTTCACTACCATGAACCATGGCAGCGAGCTGTTGATCTATGCGCAGCAGTACATCGGGGAACAGGGTCATCTGACCTACAACGGCGGCCACCTGCTCCTGAATGTGACGACTATCGGTATGGACTTCGGCCTGAGTAGGCTGGGCATCGGAGAGGACGTAAGCAGGTTCTGGTATCGCACCGACGATGACGCGGGTTATACGGAAATCGACACCAGCGTGCAGGAAAAACTTGACAGCTTTTTTGAAGTCAAAGAGACAAACCACGCCTATCTGGAGCTGACGGATGTGGACCCGGACCGGCAGGAAAGCGAAACCTACGCCCTTTTGGTAGCAGGCACGCAGGTCACAAAGAGCAACCAGAACGACGTGCTGGAGGATGGCGGGTCTGTGAAGTTTGACCCGACGACCAACACGCTGACCCTGAACGATGCCGATCTCACGCTGGATGGGGCCGCAGGCGTTTCCAGCTGCATCGATTCCCAATTGGCGGAAGAGCTGACCATTACCGGCACAGCCACCCTTTCCAACGCCGATGGAATCCTTACGGAAGGCCCGCTGACGCTGGATAACGCAACCCTCACCCTTACGGGCAATATCGACGGCGACGTTGGTGATGACGCAATCCGGGCAGGCCGCTCTGACGAGGACATCACCATCGAAAACAGCAAGGTGACCATTGCAGGCACGAACTCGGAGGGCAACTTCTTCCAGTTTGGCATTCGGTGCGGCAAGCTCACCGTGGCGAACAGCACGCTGGATGTGAAAGCCGGCGGCTCGGCCGTCGTGGCAAACGAGTTGGAGGCTTCCGGCGCAGGCACCGTCATCACGGCGGAAACGGATGCATCGGAGGAACAGGATTATTATGCCCTCGAACTGGGACGCCTGATCATGTCTCACGGCCTTGATCTGGTGGAAGGCAAAATGAACGAGAGCAAGAAGGCGAAGATCGCCCAGCCGGAGCAGGCCCCCACGGACTTTAAGGTTTACTGGGTCGTCCGCCCGGGGGACGAACCGGTGAATGGAGGAATGCAGTTCCCCGGTGCAATCACCGGCAGCGAGGAGGAAGCCCGCCTCTTTGAGGGCTGGTTCCTCGAAGACGGCACCCGCTTGGAGGATAGCCCCTACTACATGGGCCCGGGCGCGAACCATGTGGGCAACCTCGACCGGGACGTGACCTTCTATGGCCATTGGCGCACAGCCGAGAGCGGCGAGGGCAGCCCAGACGGCGGAGACGGCTTCGGCACCCTTCTTGCGGTCGGCGCAGTCGTGGGCGTGGCGGGCGTCGTGGCCTATCAGGTGGGCACGGAGCTCATCCTTGACCAGCTCCTGCCTGCAGGGGTGGCCGTGCCCCATACCCGCGCCGAGCTGGCAATGCTCCTCTGGAACACCGCAGGCCGCCCGGCCCCGGCCGCTCTGCCCGCCTTTGCGGACGTAGCCGACCCGGAGCTGGCCCAAGCCGCCCAGTGGGCCATCGAGCAGGGCTACCTGAAAGCCCGCGCCGACGGCAGCTTTAAGCCGGACAAGGGCGTTGCCAAGTGGCGCGTCATCCGCGGCTACCGGGCAGTGACCGAACCATGACCGTGCAGGTAAAATAGCCCCACAGCACAAGGCCCCGCAGACTTTGAAAAAGGTCTGCGGGGCCGCTGTTTGTTTATGCGTGGCGTGCAGGGAAAGTTTGAGAAGGCGTACGGAAAACCTGTTCCGCGCATTACATCTCATGTGCTGCGACACACCTTCTGCACCAATGTTCAGCAGGCCGGGCTGGATGTAAAAAGCCTGCAATACCTGATGGGACACTCCAATGCCAGTGTGACGCTGGATGTCTACACGCACAGCAGCTTTGAATCGGTTGAAAGAGCCTTTGAACAGATCGCCGGCAACCTGTGATTTTCGACGTATGAAGCGGAATTGCTTACTTAATAAGTACCTTATGGAGACGGGATCTCTTCGGAGACCCCGTCTCTTTTTGTATAGAAACCACAGATGTAGTCCACTCTATCAAAAAGGGGTGAGCAGATGTCCGGCAAACGGGTATTGGCGTTGTATGCAGCTGTTCTGCTGGGGTTTGCGGTAGTTTTGTGCCGCCTGTATTTTCTGGCAGAGAACCATACCTATGCTGCCCGGGCCGAAGCACAGAGCACGGTCCGGCTCTCGCTGCCTGCCCGGCGGGGCAGCTTCTACGACCACAGCGGCCTGCTTCTCACCGGGCTGGAAACGCGGTATCTTGCCCTCTGCTTCCCGGGCGAAAACAACTACACACGCCTGTATGCATTTACGGACAGTGCCGGGCAGGCACTTTTGTACCGGAACCGCAACCGCTCCGCACCGTTTCTGCTGGAAGTGGACCGCGACCTTTCCGGGCGCGGCATACGCTGCTTTGCAACGGCACGGCGCTGCGCAGAAGTTCCGCTGTGCCAGCATCTGATCGGTTATCTGGATGCAGAAGGCCGCGGCATTGCCGGGCTGGAAAAGGCGCTGGACAGACAGCTGGCCGGGACAAAGGAGCATGACACGCTGGTGTGCGCGGTCACAGCACAAGGACGGCTGCGGGCCGGGGAAACACCGCAGCTCACCCGGCAGGACAGCAGTGCGGTGGGCGTGCAGCTGACGATCTCCCGCCCGGTGCAGCGTGTCGCCGAAGCGGTGGCCGCAGACACCATGACCAGCGGCTGCATTCTGGTTCTGGACACGGCCACTGCTGCGGTTCGCGCCAGCGTCAGCGTACCGGGCTATGACCCGGATGACCTTGCCGCAAGTCTGGATGCACCGGACAGTCCGTTCCTGAACCGCGCACTGGAAAGCTATGCTGTGGGTTCAGTGTTTAAGCCGGTGCTGGCTGCGGCAGCGCTGGAGCAGGGCATCCTGCCGGAGTACGAATGCACCGGTGCTGTGGTGGTGGATGGACAGATCTTCCGCTGCGCAGGCGGTGTTCCGCACGGAACGGTGGACATGACTGCGGCTCTGGAAAAAAGCTGCAACGGCTATTTTATCCGGCTGGGGCAGCAGCTGGGGGCAGAGACGCTTTTGCAGATGTCTCGGCAGCTTGGCTTCGGGCAGGAGGTGCCGGTGGCAGGTGCGCTGCACGCCGATGCCGGAAAGCTGCCGTCTGCCGGGGAGCTTGCCCAGAGCGGCCAGCTGGCAAATTTCAGCTTTGGGCAGGGCGGTCTGCTGGCATCACCGGTACAGATCGCCGCCATGATGAACACCATTGCTTCCGGCGGGGTGTACCGCACGCCTTTCTTTGTGTGTGGCTCGGTGGATGAAACTGACGGTACGCCGCTGGAAACGCTTGCACATCCGCAGTCAAGGCGGGTGATGAGCGCGGAAAATGCAGCGCTCCTGCGTAAAATGCTGCAGCGGGTGGTGGAAGAGGGCACCGCACAGGATGCTGCCTGGCTGGAAGAAGGGGCTGGCGGCAAGACCGGTACCGCGCAGACCGGGCAGTTCACACCGGATGGCACGGAACGCAAAAACTTGTGGTTCGCAGGGTTTTACCCGGCGCAGCAGCCGCGCTACACCATTGTGGTGCTGCAGGACGGGCAGGTGAGCACGGAACATTCCAGCGCCGCCATCTTTGCCCGGCTGTGCGCAATGCTGGACCTTCTGGCATAAAAATGCACGGTTTCTGCTTGCTTTTTTGCGCTTGTTATGCTACTATATATTTGTATTTCTGCGTAGTTTTTGTTGAATTAAAATAAAGGAGCGTTTCAATCCATGTCTGTTATCGAAATTGTTGGCGGTGTGATCCTGCTGATCGCCTCGCTTGTCATCGTTTTCCTCACTCTCATGCAGCACACCCACGGTCAGGGCCTTTCCGGTGCCATCAACGGCAGTATGGGCGGCGCAAACAATGCCCGTTTGACCCCGGCTGATCAGATGCTGGCCAAGACCACCCGCATTGCAGGCATTGTTTTCTTTGTGGTTGCCATTCTGGCATGTCTGTTTGCAGGCCGTCTGGCAGGTTGACAAGGTTCGTGCAGCCCCGTGTAAAGGACGGGGCTGTTTTTCTGTGTTATGATAGGATGTCAGCGGCAGTCTGACCGCTGGGCAGGGTGGGGCAGCTGGCCCACGATTGGCAGCGCTGCGGCACGTTGGAGGCTGCGGCCATGGAAGAGCAAGGAGAAAAAATATTATGGCAATGCGCGATAAAATTGAGCACGCGATCCAGAATCAGCCGTGCACCGTCAAAGACCTCAAATCCAAATTCGGCGGGGACCGCGGCTCGGACCGCAAGGTGATGGAGGCTGTGGATCAGCTGGTGCACGAGGCGGTCATCTGCCAGCGTCAGGGCGTGTTCTTTACGGTGCGCTCCGGCCGTGCAGACAAGGCTCTGCTGTGCAAGGTGGTAAAACTGGGCAAGAATTTTGCCTTTGTCATGCTGGAGGACGGCACCAGCGATATCTTTATCCCGGGCCGTTTTACCCGCGGTGCCATGCCCGGCGACATGGTGCTTGTGGAAAAGTTTGAGCACCCCCGTGTGGAGGGCAGCGATGAAGGCGAGATCCTGGCCATTCTGGAAGAAAAGAACGATCTGGTGGGCACTGCCCGCCGCATTGATGGCCGCCTGAAGTTCGTGCCGGACGACTGCCCGGCCATCTCCATGCAGATGATGCGTGATTGCGAGGGCGGTGCAAAGGACGGCGACAAGGTGGCCGTGGAGATCCTGCAGCGCGGCAATCGGCAGGAAGATCACCGCGTGGGCGTTGCCATGCGGTTTGGCAGCTCGGACGAAGCAAAGCGCTGCGCAAAGGCCCTGCTCTATGCGCAGGATATCCGCAGCCGCTTCCCGGATAAGGTTCGTGAGGAAGCCAAGAAGCTGGAGAACGCTGAGGTCTCTGAAAAGGACACCGAGGGCCGCATGGATCTGCGCGCCCTGCCCATCTTCACCATTGACAGTGCTGAGACCAAGGACATCGATGATGCCATCAGCCTGACCAAGACCCCGGAGGGCGGTTTTGAGCTGGGTGTCCACATTGCAGATGTTTCCAACTATGTCAAGCCCGGCAGCGAACTGGACAACGAAGCGTTTAACCGCGCAACCAGCGTCTACTATGCCGATCAGGTGGTGCCCATGCTGCCCAAGCAGCTTTCCAACGGCATCTGCAGCCTGAATGAGGGCGTGCTGCGTCTGGCCTTCTCCTGCCTGATGCATCTGGATAAGGATGGCAACCTGATCGATTACCGCTTTGTCAAGTCGGTCATCCGCAGCCGCGTCAAGGGTGTTTACTCCGAGATCAACGCCTTGCTGGCCGGCAGTGCTGACGACGAGCTGAAGGGCAAGTACCATGAAGTGCTCAGCCAGCTGCCCGCCATGAAGGAGCTGTACGGCCACCGTGCCCGCCTGCGCAAGGAGCGCGGCTGCATGGATATCGAGAGCGGCGAGGTGAAGCTGATCCTCGACGAGGACGGCCACTGCATCGATGTGAAAAAGCGCACCTCCGGCGAGAGCGAAGCTATGATCGAAGAGTTCATGCTGCTGGCCAACCAGTGCGCTGCCCACTTTGCCCGCGTGAAGCAGATCCCCTTCGTGTACCGTGTGCACGAGGAACCCAATGCTGAAAAGCTGGAGCGTCTGCACACTCTGCTGCAGGCCTGCGGCATCAACGATCACTTTGCCAAGGATGTGCCCACCCCCAAGGAGCTGAGCGCCATTCTGGAAGGTGTGCGCGGCGGCCCGTATGAGCAGATCATCAATACCGGTATGCTGCGCTGCATGTCCAAGGCTGTGTATGAGGAAAAGCCCAAGGGCCACTACGGTTTGGTGCTGAAGGACTACGCTCACTTCACCAGCCCCATCCGCCGCTATCCGGATCTGGCCATCCATCGCATCATGACCGCCCAGCTCAAGGGCATGGATAAGGATACCATGGTGCTGCGCTACAGCGACTTTGCTGAGAAGGCAAGCAAGCAGTCCAGTGAGCGCGAGATCATTGCAATGCAGATCGAGCGCAAGGCTGAGGACTGCTACAAGGCCGAGTATGCCCGCCGCCATCTGGGCGAGTGCTACGAGGGCCGCATTTCCGGCGTGACCCAGCGCGGCCTGTTCATCGAGTTGGAGAACGGCGTGGAGGGCTTTGTGCCGGCTTCCAGCCTGACCCCCTCCGGCACCATGCTCACCGAGGGCATCCGCCTGTCCGACCCCGTCTCCGGCAAGAACTGGAGTCTGGGCGACACCATGATGATCACCATTGTGCGTGCGGATGTGAACCTGGGCAAGATCGACTTTGAGGTTGCTCCGGCAAGCACAAAGTAAGCAAAAAAGATCAGAACACCTGTACGGCGTTTTCCTGCATAGGAAGAGACTGTACAGGTGTTTTTTGTCCGCGGACAAGAAGCGATGGAAAAGGGGAGAACGACATGCTGAAAAACGAAACACTGCGCAGAGATGCAGATGCCATCATCCGTGCCAGCCTGAACGCTGTTCTGCCGGACGAAGCGGTGCGCCGCGCGCTGAAAAATTTCCGGCCGCAGGGCGGCAGGGTGCTGCTGGTGGCTGCCGGTAAGGCAGCATGGCAGATGGCCCATGCGGCGGTGAAATTTCTTGGCCGGGTGGATGGCGGCGTGGTCGTGACCAAATACGGCCACGTGAAGGGCACGATCCCCGGCGTGGACTGCTGCGAAGCCGGGCACCCCGTGCCGGATGAGAATGGCTTTGCCGCCACCCGGAAAGCGCTGGAACTGGTGCAGGGCTTAACGGCAGAGGATACGGTGCTGTTTCTGCTGTCCGGCGGCGGCAGTGCACTGTTTGAGAAGCCGCTGATCCCCGGCGCAGAGCTGCAGCAGGTCACGGGCCAGCTGCTTGCCAGCGGTGCCGATATCGTGGAGATGAACACCATTCGCAAGCGCCTGTCCGGGGTCAAGGGCGGGCGGTTTGCACAAAGCTGTGCGCCCGCGCAGGTGTTCAGCATCGTGCTCAGTGATATTCTGGGCGACCCGCTGGATATGATCGCCAGCGGCCCGGCGGTGCCGGATACCTCCACCTGTGCACAGGCCCTTGCCATTGCGGAAAAATATCACCTGCAGCTTTCGGCACAGGCCAAGGCTCTGCTGGCACAGGAGACTCCAAAGGTGCTGGACCATGTTGCCACGCAGATCACCGGCAGCGTGCGGGAGCTGTGCAGCGCAGCAGCCAACGCCTGCCGGGAGCTGGGCTATGAGCCGGTGATCTTGACCGACAGGCTCTGCTGTGAAGCGCGGGAGGCTGGCAGCTTCCTTGGTTCCATAGCCCGCACCCACGCGGGGCAGGGCAAAAAGCTGGCCTTTCTTGCAGGCGGTGAGACGGTCGTCCATCTGACCGGAACAGGTCTGGGCGGGCGCAATCAGGAGCTGGCCCTTGCTGCAGCACCAATGATCGCCGGGCTGGATGCAGCGGTCTTTTCGGTGGGCAGCGATGGCACCGACGGCCCAACCGATGCTGCGGGCGGCTATGTGGACGGCAGCACGGCCGCGGCACTGGCGCAGAACCAGCTGAACGTGTACGATGTGCTGCAGAACAACGATGCCTACCATGCCCTCAAGGCGGTGGATGGGCTCATCATCACCGGCGCGACCGGCACGAATGTCAACGATGTGGCCGTGGTGCTGATCGGAAATCAAGGATAGAACAAAGCCACCGGGAGTTCTCTGCAAAAAGCGGAAGCGGAACGGATAGAGCTGCAGCGCCGCAAGGAACTTACGGAACAGATGTTCCACGGGATGGCCCGCATCGTGGACCGGTTTGTGGTGTGTGATCTGGAAAATGACCACTATGAATAATGCCTTGCAGGATCATGGATTATATGGGTAAAAAATAAGGTGCTGTCCGCACAGACAGCACCTTATTTTTATGGTTTACATGTGCAGCAGGCTGCGCTGCTCGCTGGCGCGGAACTTGAGTGCCGCAGCAATGAATGCCTTGAACAGCGGGTGAGCACGGTTCGGACGGCTCTTGAACTCCGGGTGGAACTGTGCGCCCAAATGGAAGTCACGGCCGGGCAGCTCCACAGTCTCTACCAGACGACCGTCGGGGCTGGTACCGGAAATAACAAGACCGGCGTCCTGCATCTCCTGACGGAACTCGTTGTTGAACTCGTAGCGGTGGCGGTGGCGCTCCCAGATCTCGGATTCGCCGTAGCACT
>OLYA01000935.1_pt1 | contig 12958 bp, 16 predicted proteins | sample 1674361 | NCBI WGS metagenome assembly OLYA01 (sample SAMEA103958165, study PRJEB25191) | human gut metagenome | biome: human-associated habitat [ENVO:00009003]; feature: intestine environment [ENVO:2100002]; material: feces | place: Germany | collected 2013/2015
GCGTCACGGAGGACAAAATCCCCTACGACAAGTGGCATGAGCGCGGGATGCTCCGACTGTCAGAGGGAAACAAGATCCGCTATGAGGACGTCAAAGCATGGTTCATCGAGGTGCAGGAAGACCTCGATATTTTTATCCCCTTTATTGGGTATGATGCGTGGTCTGCGTCTTATTGGGTGGACAGCATGGCGGACTATTTCGGGACCGAGGCCATGATCGCCGTGCATCAGGGTGTCAAGACCCTGTCCGAGCCCATGAAGCGCTGCGGGAACGACCTCGAATCCAAGCGGATCGTCTACAACAACCACCCGATCGACAAGTGGAACCTAGCAAACACCGCCTACGACGAGGACAAAAACGGCAATATCCAGCCGCACAAAACGAGCAAGTCCACGCGCCGCATCGACGGCACGGCGGCCCTGCTCGACGCCTACACGATCTACGACCAGAAGCAGGCGGAATACACCAGTATGCTCTAGGAGTGACAACATGGGATTTTTGAAAAACCTCCTGACGAATATCACGACCACCAAACGCGTCTCAACCGTCCAGATGGTGCAGGAGCGCGGGAATGGCTTTTACAGCTACAACGGCAAAATGTATCAGTCAGACATCGTCCGCGCCTGCATCCGGCCAAAGATCAAGGCCATCGGCAAGCTGACGGCCAAGCACATCCGGGAAACGGTCACGGCATCGGCGCGGAAGATCGCCGTCAACCCGGAGCCGTACATCCGCTTCCTACTCGAAGAGCCGAACCAATACATGACCGGCCAGATGCTGCAGGAAAAGCTGGCCGCGCAGCTGGTCCTCAACAACAACGCCTTCGCCGTGATCCTCCGGGATGAAAACGGTCTGCCGAACGCCATTTTCCCGGTCGCGGCCGTGCAGGCAGACGCCGTTTACGACGCAGGCGGGAATCTGTACCTGAAATTTTACATGCAGAACGGCAACGTCCTGACGTTTGCCTACGACGATGTGATCCACCTGCGCGGGGATTTCTACGAGAACGACATCTTCGGCGACCCCATCGCCCCGGCCATCGTGCCGCTCATGGAGATCGTCACCACGACGGATCAGGGCATTGTAAAGGCCATCCGAAACAGCGCCGTGATTCGCTGGTTGCTGATGTTCGCCGCGTCCATGCGCCCGGAGGACGTGAAGCAGCGTGCGCAGGACTTCGCGGACAGTTTCCTGAACGTGACTAACGGCACGGGCGTTGCAGCAGTAGACGCAAAGGCCGAGGCCAAGCAGATCGACCCCAAGGATTACGTCCCGAACGCCGCCCAGATGGACAAAACCACGCAGCGCATCTATGCCCTGTTCAATACCAACCCGCACATCGTCACATCCATTGCGACGGAGGATGAGCAGAACGCCTATTTTGACGCCGAGATCGAGCCGGTTTTGAAGCAGCTGAGCGGCGAGTACACCCGCAAGCTCTTTTCCCGGCGCGAGCGCGGCTGCGGGAACCGCATCGTCTTTGAGGCCTCCGCGTGGGACTTCGCCTCGACCTCGACCAAGCTCAACCTCCTGCAGATGGTCGACCGCGGCGCGCTGACGCCGAACGAATGGCGCCGCGCCTTTAACCTCGCGCCGGTCGACGGCGGGGACAAGCCGATCCGCAGGCTGGACACGCAGCCGGTCGACCGGAACACCACGCAGAAAGGAGATGAAACCACATGAAGATCAGCATTCGCGGGCCCATCGTATCCAGCAATCAGCACCGCTTCTATCAGTTTTACGGAATGGAGGCGACGAGCCCGAGATCCGTAGCCGACGCACTTGCCAAGGGAAACGGCGAGCGGGCCGAAGTCGAGATCAATTCCGGCGGCGGCGAGATCTTCGCCGCGAGCGAGATCTACACCGCCCTGCGCAACTACGCGGGAGGCGTCAACATCCGCATCGTCGGCCTTGCGGCCTCGGCCGCGTCCATCATCGCCATGGCGGGCGAGTCGGAAATGACGCCGACCGGCATGATGATGATCCACAACGTCCAGTCCAGCGCCGACGGCGACTACCGCCAGATGGAGCACACCGCCGGTGTCCTGCGCGACGCCAACCACGCCATTATCTCGGCCTACGTCGCCAAGACCGGCAGGCCGGAGGCGGAGATCGCCGCCATGATGGACGCAGAAACATGGATCACAGCGGAGCGGGCCGTCGAGCTCGGACTCGTTGACCGCGTGATGCAGCCGGACACCGGCCAGAAGCCGCTGGCGGCGGATTTTTATTCCGGCATGCTCAGCGAAGACGCGCTCCGGCGCGCGGAAAACTTTTTAAAAGGTCAGGCCGCAGAGCCTGATTTTTTTATGCCCGAACGGGCGCAGGCAGAAGCAAAACTGAAATTTTTAAAACTCAAAGGAGAATTGAAATGACAAAGGAAATTTACAACATCCAGCGCCAGAAGCTCATGGACGACGCCCAGAAGCTGCTGGACGAAAGCAAGACCGCAGAGGCGCAGGCCAAGATGAAAGAAGTCGAGGCCCTCGACGCCAAGTTTGAGGAGGAAGCCAAGATCCAGGCGAACCTCAACGCCCTCGCGGGTCAGAAGGTCGCGGCCCCGGCTGCGGCGGTACAGTCCGTCGACCTGTCCGGCACGGCGAAGACTCCGGACGTGCTCGACCGGTACGACACCGACGAGTACAAGCGGGCCTTCATGAACTACGTCCTGACCGGCAAGAAGATCCCGGCAGAGCTGACCAACGTGGACGCCAACACCAAGACCTCCGACGTCGGCAGCGTCATCCCGACCACGACCATCCAGAAGATCTACGAGAAGATGGAAGCTATCGGCATGATCCTGCCGCGCGTAACACACACGTCCTACGCGGGCGGCGTCCAGGTCCCGACCAGCTCGGCCAAGCCGACGGCCTCTTGGGTTGCCGAGGGCGAAGGCTCCGACAAGCAGAAGACGTCGACCGGAAAGATCGTCTTTGCGTACCACAAGCTGCGCTGCGCGATCTCCATGTCGCTGGAAGTTTCCATCATGGCATACCCGATGTTCGAGGCACAGTTTGTCCGGAACGTCGCAAATGCGATGGTAAAGGCGAAGGAGCAGGCCATCATCAACGGCACCGGTTCCGGCCAGCCGAAGGGAATCCTTGCGGAGACCGCCCCGACCGGCCAGAACATCGACATTGCCGCCGCGACAACTGCTCTGACCTACAAGGATCTGTGCAAGGCCGAAGCTGCGCTGCCGCAGGCATATGACGGCGCGGTCTGGTTCATGTCCAAGAAGACCTTCGAGACGCAGATCGTCGGCATGGTCGACAACAACGGCCAGCCTGTCGCGCGCGTCAACTACGGCATCAACGGCAAGCCCGTAAACTTCATCCTTGGCCGCGAGGTCATTCTGACCGGCGACTACCTGCCGGCATTTGCGGCGTCGGTCACGGCCGACACCGTCTTCGCCTTTATGTTCGACCCGGCGTACTACCTCTGGAACGAGAACATGGGCATGACGGTAAAGCGCTACACCGACGAGGACACCGACGACGAGGTCACAAAGGCCATCGAGATCGCCGACGGTGCGTGCGTCGACGTCAACAGCCTCGTCACGCTGACTAAGAAGAAGGCCTGACGGCGCGCGGCCAACAGGGAGGGATAACCAATGGCTTTGATCAACGTTGCAAAAACCGCCCTGCGGCTGACCACCAACGCCCTCGACGACGAGCTCGCCGACGAGATCGACGCCTGCCTCCTGCGCCTGCACCTTGCGGGCGCAGAGGGAGCGGACGAAGATCCGCTGGTCAAGGACGCCGTCCGCGCATACGTCCGCTGGCAGCATGACTTCTGCGGCCGCGGCGACGAATGGAAGACGTGCTTTGAGGAGTTGCGCGACGCGATGGGCCTGTCCGACGACTATTCGCCAGGCACCGAGGGAGGGGGAGCGTGCTGTGATCTTTGACACCCAGATCACGCTGCGCCTGCTGTCCTACCCCATCGTGAGAGGGAAGACCACCGAAAAGCTCGAACGCGAGACAACCGTCTGGGCCGCTCGCAAGTCCGTAAACCGCGCCGAGTATTACCAGGCCGCACAGGCCGGCAAGCGCACCGACGCGATATTCCGCATGCACAGCGCGGAATACGGAGGCGAGCAGCAGCTCGTCTGCGGCTCGGACGTTTTTGACGTCGTCCGCAGTTACGGCGCGGAGACGGAAGAGGTAGAGCTGACCTGCAAACGGAGGGACGGCGCATGATGATCTATGAGGCGCTGGAAAACCTGGGCGTACCGGTCTGCCACCCGCCATACAAGGGCGGAGAAGAAACCTACATCACCTATCAGCTGCTCGGCCAGTCCGGGCAGTTCTACGCCGAGGGCGGAGAGGCCGAGACCGGCGTGCAGTACGCTGTTTCCATCTTTGCCGAGGGCTTTGCCGCCGATCTGCTCCAGCGCACGAAAGCCGCGCTGGAGGCCGCAGGCTACATTGCTACCGTCGACATGGAGACCTACGACAAGGAAACAGGCCGCACGCAGATCGCCCTCATCGCCGAGACAGAGGGCGCAGCCTATGGCTAACATCTCCATCACCGGTGTCGACGAGCTCATGGCCACGCTCCAGAAAGCGAATGTTTTTGACGAGGACATGCAGCAGGAGCTCCTGTACGCCGCCGGGGATATCATCGTCGAGGAACTGCAAAAAATGGTAAAGGCGAGTGGGTTTCAGACCGAGGCATATGCATCCAGCGTGAAATACCGCAAAACCATCAAACGCGACAAAAACGGAGACCCGTACATCTCCATCACCGCAGTCGGCAAAAACGAGCACGGAACGCGCAGGGCGACCGTGCTTTTTGTTTTGAATTACGGCCGCGCGAAGGAGCACGGGCAGATCACAGGAACTTATTTTTGGACAAAGGGCGTCAGGAACGCGCAGAAGCGCGTAAACGCGGAGCTCGAAAAGATCCTTACACAAAAGCTGAAAGAAAGGGGCCTATTGTAAATGCCTAGTTTTGACTTACGCGGCATCCGGGCGGGAAAGTATAAAAACACGTCCGGCACCGTGACCTACACAGAGCCGACCGACGTCGGCGACGCCATGAGCGCGCAGCTGGAACTCAAGTTCGCCGAGGGCCGCCTGTACGCGGAATCCAAGCTTGCCGAATATATCAAGCTTGCCACCGGCGGCACGATCTCGCTGGCTGTCAAGTACATCAAAAGGGCCGCACAGGCCATGCTCTACGGCTGCACATCCGATACGAGCAAGGAAAATCTGAAATTCTCGGCAAAGGACATCGCCAACTACGTCGGCGTCGGCTTCTACGCGCCGGATAAAATCGACGGCGTAACCAAGTACACCTGCATTTGGGTGCCGAAAGCGCTGTTTGGCCCGCCCTCGATGAGCTATCAGACCAAGGGCGAGAATATCCAGTTCAACACGCCAACCACGACCGGCGAATTCCTCGCGGACGACTCTGCCGACGAGCTGCTGCTCGAGACCGAGACCGTCGACACCGCGGCAGAGGCCGTTGCCTGGATCAAGGGAAAGTTGGGTGAGACCTAATGGAGACGACCAAGCTCAACACCGTCGACTATGAACTTGAGGGCCGGGTCTACCGGCTCTCCTGCAACATGAACGTCCTTGCCGACGTGCAGGACGAATACGACGGAAATCTGCTGCGCGCGCTGAATACGGTGCACGGACTCAAAAGCACGCTGGCCTTCCTGGCCGCCATGCTGACAGACGCCGCAGACACGCAGGGCATCACCGACGAAAACGGCCTTCCGCTGCGCTTTACGAGCAAGCAGCTGGGCCGCGCGCTCACCATGCACCAGACACTCGAGGCCGGGACGCGGATCTACCCGCTGATTCAGGCTGCAGTCACGCCGCCGGAGGAAGAACCCGGTGAAAAAACGTCGGAAGACGAAAAAAACTGACACCGCCGGGGAAACCGAAGCAGCTGGGCTTTGATTTCCCCGGCTTCCTCGCAATCTGGCTCTTCCGGCTGCATCTGCCAGAGCGGGATTTCTGGAAGGCCATGAGCCCACACCGCCTGACGATCCTTCTGGATGCGCTGGAGCCGCCCAAAAAGCGGGAAGAGCCGCAGAGCCTCTCGGCCTACATCAACGGAGGCACGTAATATGCCAAATATCAACACAAGATTTACGCTTTCGGGCGAAAAAGAATACAAACAGGCCATCTCCGAGATCGGCAGCGGCATGAAGGTGCTGGATTCGGAAATGCGAAAAGTCACCTCGGCATACGCGCAAAACGCGGACAGCGTCGAGGCGCTGGGCGCGAAAAACGACGTGCTCGAGCGAAAGCTCTCCACACAGACGGAGAAAATCGAGTATCTCAAGGCTGCGCTCCAGCAGTCCGCCGAGAAATACGGCGAGGCAGACAAGCGCACCATGCAGTGGCAGACCAGCCTCAACAACGCCGAGGCGGATCTGAACAGCCTCAACAATCAAGTCGACGAAAACAAGCAGAAGATCGCGGACTCCGGCAAGGAGATGGGCAACCTCGGCGACGTGGTGAACGGCCTGACGTCTAAGCTTGGCATCCAGCTGCCGGACAGCATGAAGTCCTCCATGAACGCCATGGGGAACCTCGATACCTCCGCGCTGGCGATGGCGGGCGGCTTCGCTGCCGTCGCGGCGGCGATCGTCAAGGCAGAAAAAGCCATGATCTCCATGACGAAGGAGTCCGCCGCCTTTGCCGACAACATCATCACGCTTTCCATGCAGACCGGGCAATCGACACAGCAGCTGCAGGAGTTTTCCTACGCAACCGAGCTGATCGACGTCTCCGTCGATACCCTGCAGGGCAGCCTCCGCAAGCTGACCAACAACATGCAGGACACGATGAACGGCACGGGCAATGCAAAGGCATCCTTTGAGGCACTGGGCGTCTCCGTGACCAATGCCGACGGCAGTATGCGCAGTGCGAACGACGTTTTTTATGAGACGATCGACGCGCTCGGAAAGGTGAAAAACGAAACCGAGCGGGACGCAATGTCCATGGACATTTTCGGACGCTCCGCGCAGGATCTGAATCCGCTGATCATCCAGGGATCGAAAACCCTCAAGGCCTACGCAGACGAGGCACACAACGTCGGCTACGTGCTCGACGACGAGGCGCTTTCCGCACTCGGAGCGGTCGACGACGCATACCAGCGCCTGCAGAAGACACAGGAGGGCGTCAAAAACCAGCTGGCCGTCGAGTTTGCCCCGTACATCGAAGAATTCTACGGCGACGTCACCACCATGGTCAAGGACGGCGGCAAGGCCATCAAGGACTCCGGCATCGTCGACGCCTTCGGCATGCTACTTGAGACCGTCGGCGATATCCTCAATCCCATGTCCGACCTGTCCAACAACCGCGTCCCGGCGCTGACAAAGGCGCTGCAGCCGCTGGCAAAGGTCATGGCGCTCATGGCCGACGCGGCGGAGCTGCTCAAAGGCGTCATCAACTTCGGCACCGGCCACATCAGCGAGGGCTGGGGCCAGATGAAGCATGCGCTGGGCTTCGGCTACAGCAGCGGCAACGGAAACAACTACCAGAACCTGCTCGACAGCTACAACGAGCAGCAGTGGGGCCAGAGCGCGTCCGACCTCTCCAAGGCCTACGAAGAGGCCGTCGCCCGCGGCGACTCGTCGACCCTCGGTATCACCGAGGACGAATGGCGCAGGCGGTATCTGGGCGGCAACGCCGCCGGCACGGACAACTGGTCTGGCGGCTGGACGCGGGTCAACGAGAACGGCCTTGAGCGGATCTATCTGCCATCCGGATCGCGCATCCAGACAGCCAGCGAGACCCGCTACACCTCCGGCGATACCTACAACACCACCGTCTACGTCGATCACGTCGAAGACCTCGACACCATCCTCCGCATCGCCAAAAACGCACGCATCACAACCAGAATGGGGGCGAAGTAAATGCCGACGTTTACAGTGCAGGCAAGCGGCTCGACAGCAGTCGCGAAGAACCACCCGAACACAAACTATTCGGATCTTACACAGTACAAATTCTTCGTAGAGCCGTTTACAGGAGACGCGGGAAACATTAAGCGAGGGGATAACGTATATATCAACTTCCCTGTGCCGGGCGACGCATACAAGTTCAAACGGGTAACAAAAGTAACGCTTGCATTTTATGCACAGCCAACAGCAGAAAGCGACGCTACATACAAGGGGATTTGGACATATGTAAATGCGTTGGCGAGTCAATTTGATGCGGATGCAATGACATATGCGACAAGGCCTGAGATATACCAGACCTTCACAGGGGTCTCGGAGCAAGCAAACGGAAACTGGACGGCTCTGAATGAAATCATACAGCTAAATGCAGTTTTTGACCTGAAAAATTACAAATCAAAAAAAGAAGAACTGCAGCAAGGAATAAGAAATGGCTTTGTGGTCGCGCTTCGAGGAGGAGAATCAGGGACAAGCGAGGCGATCATATTCGGCGCAAAGTCAACACGGAAGCCATCGCTGGTGTGCGAGTATTCGGACGACACTGTAGGGATAACAGCGGATGGGTTTGCTCCGACAGCCGGCGCTTTTGTGAACAGATTTGAAAAAAATATGTTTACATGGCGCTGTGACGATGACACAGCCGACTCACAGGTCTGCTTCGCAGAGATAAAGCAAACCTCCGCCGTCTTCGAGTGGCGCGTAAAAAACGCAAGCACATCAAAAACGATCAGCGTCTCCGGCGCGACGACCGCTTGCACGGTCCCGGCAAACACATTCCCGTCCGGGACGATCGAGTGGCGCGTAAAGGTGACGGCGAACAGCGGCACGACAACAACGTCCGCATGGCAGGAGATCACGACCACGGACGTCACCCCGACGGCCAAGCCTGTTTCCCCATCCGGCATCGTCATCGACGCCACCATCGTCAACCGCTTCTCGTGGCAGCACATCATTTCCACCGGCACGCCGCAGAGCAAGGCCGACCTGCAGTGGTCCGCCGACGGCACGACGTGGAATACCCTCGCGACCGTCACCGGAGAAAATCAGTACTACGACGTGCCCGCGAACACCTTTACGAGCGGGACGAAATACTGGCGCGTGCGCACCTACAACACCGACGGCACGGCCTCGGCGTGGAGCGAAAAGGCCGAGTTTATCGCCATCAACGCCCCGTCGGCCCCGTCCATCGTCATCCAGTCTACCGGCCCGCGCCCGCGCATCACCTGGCAGACCTCTGAGCAGGAGGCCTATCAGCTGACGCTCTCGAGCGGCTACGCCTCCGGCACGGTCTACGGCACGGAGAAGGCATGGCGCTCGCCGGTCTACCTCGCCGACGGCAGCTACACTGTCCGCGTCCGCGTGCAGAACAAGTACGGCATGTGGTCCGAGTGGTCCGCGGCCGCTCTGCCAATCTCGCACACCGAGGGCGAGGCCATCACCCTGACCGCCACCGCCGGCCATGAGGCCGCGCTGACCTGGCAGACCGCCGGGAGCTACGATTTTTACCTCGTCGAGCGGGACGGCGTGGCCATCGCCCGCACCGTCCAAAAGCAGTACATCGACCACACCAGCATCGGCTCCGTCACCTACCGCGTCCGCGGATGCTACGACGACAGCGATAACTACGGCGTGTCCAATTCGGATACCGTCGAGATCCTGCCCGAGACCAACATGATCTGCGACCTCGAGACCGGCGTCTGGCTCGAGATGCGCCTGTCCGAAACGCAGCTGCGCACCAACCGCACCAGCTTCTCGGCCGGTGTATCGACCGTCCATCTGGCGGGCATTGCCTACCCAGTCGAGGAGCGCAGCGAGCAGCGCGACCGCGCCCTGTCCGTCGCCTGCGCCTGGCCGCACGCGCAGCGGGCCGCCGCCCTCGCGCTTGAGGCCCTTGTAGGCCGCCTCGTCTGCCTCAAAGACCGATACGGAAACATGGCCATCGGCTCGCTCCCGTCGCTCGAGAGCAACTGCGACGAGTTCATGCGCCGCTATTCCTTCACCATCTCGCACACGAACCGGGAGGAGGCGATCACCCTTGACCCGTGACGTCCGCTTCCGCGTCGACGTACTCAGAAACGGCGCGCCCATCACCCACCTCCAATGGGACACCGGCAGCGCCCCGCAGATCATGTGCGACCGGACAGCCACCCTGCACGGCTCCTTCAAGGGCAGCTTCCTGCCAAACGATCTCGCGGAGCTGGAGTCCGACGAGCTGCGCCCGTGGATCAGCATCAACGGCGTCGAAACATCGCTCGGCATCTATCAGGCCGCGACCATCAGCAACAAGGGCAGAAGCTCCGGCACGCGCGTCGAGATCGAGGCTTACGACCGCTGCTGGCGGGTGTACACGCAAAAAACAGAGACGCTCCTGCATCTTGCGGCCGGAGCGTCCTACCTCACGGAGATCCGAAAGCTCCTGACCGCCTGCGGCATCACGCTGGTGATCGCGGCGCCGAACGACGCAGTCCTCGCCACAGACCGCGAGGACTGGCCGATCGGCACGAGCTACCTGACGATCGTCAACGCGCTGCTCTCCGAGATCAACTATGAGAACCTCTGGTTCGACGCCGACGGCGTCTGCCGCCTCGAGCCGTACCAGGAGCCATCCGCCGCCATCATCGACTGGCGCTACGGCACGACGGACCTGTTTCTCCCGGAAAAGCACCCCGGGCAGGACTGGTCCGACGAGACGGACATCTTTGACGCCCCGAACGTCTTTGTCGTGACCTGCAACAACCCGGATATGGACGCAGCAATGGTGGCGACCGCCGTCAACGACAATCCGGCGTCCAAAAAATCCACCTTCAAGCGCGGCATGCGCATCACCTCCGTCGAGCGGGTGGACAACATCGCCTCGCAGGAGGAGCTGCAGGCCTACGCAAACAAGCGCCGCAACGAATCGCTGCTAGCCACGCGCACGATCACATTTTATACGCTGGCCGAGCCGGGCCACGGCGTCGGCGACATCCTCGCCCTGACGCACGACGAGATCGGCGGCATCTATCTCGAGACCGGCTGGTCTGTCACCATGCAGCCCGGCAGTCTCATGACCCACTCTGCGAAAAGGACGGTGATTGCCTGATGGAGGGCATCAACAGCTTATTTGTATCATCGATCAGCATGCCGGACGAAAATCTGCCGGAAAACTTTCTGGCGACCGTCGGCGCGGTCTATGACGACGGTCTGTCCCTCATCCTCGAGGGGCAGACCGAAGCCACGACCAAGCACTATAAATGCAACACGTCCGCCACCTTTGCCGCGGGAGACCGCGTCAAGGTCGCGCGGATCTCCGGCAGCTACGTCGTCGAGTACGTTGTCGGGCCGCCGGGAAGCGGCGGGAGCGGAGGAGAGAGCGCTCCGCCAGACAGAATCAAAAAAGATGGTTACGGCATGTACGTCAATAGAAATTTCTTGCTGCCAATTTACGGGAATGAAAGCATCGGCGCGACAAATGTGCCGTTTTACGGGGTGGCTGCAAATAGGGTTTGGCTGTGCTATAACGCAAGCAAATACGCAGCATTAAGGTGCAACAGCGACGGGAAACTGCTTGTGAACGGCACTGTGATTGGATAGGAGGCGAAATGACATGATCCAAATACACGTAAACAAAGCCTCCGCGCATCTCTGTTCGCCGCCGGAGCTTTTGACGGCGGGGATGAGCAAAGCCGTGACGGTGCAGTTCGTCTTTTCGCCCGAGTGGGACGGGCTGACGAAGACAGCCGTCTTCTCGAACGGCAAGACCACCGTCGACGTTCTGGCGGCGAACTGGGACGGGGATACCGTTCCCGTCCCGCACGAAGTTCTTGCCGTCCCGGGCCGCCACGCCCGCGTGGGCGTCTATGGCGCGGACGAAAGCGGCGTCGTCCTGCCGACCGTCTGGGTGAGCCTCGGCAAGGTCCAGCCCGGCGCGGATCCGTCCGGCGACGCCTCGGCCGACCCGTCCCTGCCCGTCTGGGCGCAGCTGCAGAAGCAGATCGGCGATCTGGACGACCTCAAGACCTACAACAAGGGCAACCTCGTCGACGCCATCAATGAGGCCCGCAGCTCCGGCGGCTCTGGTGGCGGGGGCATCCAGTCGGCACAGATCGACGCGATCCTCGTGATGACAAAATCCGAATATGACGCGCTGGACAAAAAGGACGCGCGGACACTGTATCTGTTGGAGGGATAACATGCTGGCAGTTGGACTCAAACGCATTCTGGAGCTGTTCATCGGCTCCATGGGCATCAAATCCGCCCACCTGGGCACGAAAACCATCTACGAAAGACCGGGCGGATTTTTGTACATTGAACTCACAAGCGAAGAAAGGGGATAAATCCAGATGGCAAGTTTTTTCAATCTGACACTTGATACGCTGGCACCTGCCGGCCTATCGCTGATCCTGAACGACGGTGCACAGTACGCGACCAGCGCGACCGTCACGGCGAAGATCTCTGTCTCCGACGAGACAACGACGGGCTACCAGATGAAGATCTGGGGCACGAAGACGGCGGAGACCGAGGCGGAAGCGTCGTGGGAGACATTCGCCACGACAAAATCCATCACGCTGCCCGACGGCGACGGCCTCAAGACGATCTATGTCAAGATGCGCGACGACGTCGGCAACGAAACGGCCGCAGTCAGCGACACGATCACGCTCAACACGTCGATTCCTGCCGTGACCATCACCGGCCCCGACAAGAGCAGGATCTCGAAGGTCACGGGCTACGATGCAGCGGCGTTCTCCTTCGTCTGCGACGTGGACTTTGAGGAATACACCATTCGCGTCGTCCCGGCGACGAGCAGCCTGCACACGGCGGGCACGCAGATCCCGACGACGGGCGGCTCCACCAACGTCAGCGGCACGGAGGGAGGCTACAAGAAGAACACCGCCATCAACGTCACTGTCAAGGGCGCGGACCTCGAGGCAGCGTCTTCCGGCGACGGCACGAAGATCGTCAAGGACTGCGCCGACAAGTACGGCGTCTATATGGCCGGCGGCCAGGATCAGCTCAAGGGCCGCATCGTCCGCGTGGGCCACATGGGCTGGGTCGACTGGG
>OLYA01000955.1_pt1 | contig 12742 bp, 10 predicted proteins | sample 1674361 | NCBI WGS metagenome assembly OLYA01 (sample SAMEA103958165, study PRJEB25191) | human gut metagenome | biome: human-associated habitat [ENVO:00009003]; feature: intestine environment [ENVO:2100002]; material: feces | place: Germany | collected 2013/2015
TCCAAATCAGCAAGCCGTTTTATGCGTGGGCGGCAGGCTTTGGAGCAGATATGAAAATCCTGTTCCCGCAGGCCATAGTCAATGAAATGCGGGCATTCATTCAGGAATTATCCGAGATGTATAAAGATGATGGGAAGATGTGAAAACATCTTCCCATTTGTTCATTGTTGCTATTGGATGTGCGAAGATGATAGAAGATGCTCTATCATGCTACGCGCCAGCACGCATTAAATTGTCCAGCGGGTTTAACTTCTCAATATCCCGTTTCAAATCCAGACCGTAAATATTGACGTAGTGGCGCGATATTTCCAGTGTAGCATGACCGAGCAAGGCTTGAAGTTGAACCATTCCGCCGCCTGCGAGAATAAAATTTTTCGCAAATGTATGACGGAACAGGTGAATGGAGGTCTTTGACACGCCGCGTTCAATGTTATACCGCCTGACCGCACCTTGGAACGAGCGCAAATTAAGCTGTGCCCCCTCGTTCGATGGAAATAGATAATCGTCCGTAGTCCAGTCCCACGTTTTCAGATAATCGAGCAAAATTTGTTTCAGCGCAGGCGAAAGCGGAATGATTTGCTGCTTGCGGCTTTTGGTTTTGACAAGGCGGACTGTCATATTTCCAAAATCCACATCGGAGATTTTGACATTCAGAAGCGTGCTGGCGCGGTTTCCCGTGGCAATCAGATAATTGATGGATGCCCACGTCCGCCACTCCACCCAACTGTTTCCCTCCGGACGTTTGAGCAGGCGGCGCAGCTCTGCGTCGGAGTATGGTTCTTTGATGATTTCATCTTCTTTCATCAGTTTCAGCGTGATCGGCTTCATATATTCCCGTTCCGCGCAGAATTTGAAGAACACGCGCAGTCCCCGGATGCGCGAATTAAGGGACGTGATTTTCTTGCCTGCGTCTAACTCTGAGACAATGAAGTTTTCAAAAACGTCCTGACTGACTTCATCGACATACCGAACCGGCACACACGCATGAAAATACTTCAAATCCTCCGCATAATAGCGCATGGTTTGAGGGCTCAAATTCTTTAGTTTACAGTGTTTCGTGAACAGTTGTTCCGCTTCTGAAAAGGACGTTCGTTTGACCTGTTTTGCGTTCAAAATTGTGGTTCTGCGCATAAAAAATCCTCCATTTTCACGGCAAAAAATCTAGCGTCAAAATGGGGGTAAAAATCTGGTATCGCGATTTTCAAACGCGGAAAAAACCGAATTTTTGATAAAGAAAAACTCCTCAAATTCCGAAGAATCTGAGGAGTTGGTGCGCGAGGCGGGACTTGAACCCGCACGTCCGGAGTGGACACTAGAACCTGAATCTAGCGAGTCTGCCAATTCCACCACTCGCGCGTTTGCAGTCTTTCAACTGCTCGGATATATTACCACAGATATTCCTGCTTGTCAAGCGGAAGGTGCAGAAAAGTTGCGAAAAACATACCGGCGAATCGCCGGTATGACAGGGCGGCGCAGGGGCATTTAAAAAATCATGCAGATCCCTGCGATCACGGCGCAGAGGGGGATATAGAGCAGGAAGTGCAGGATGTGCGTCCTTTTATTGTAGCCGATGCGGCCCTACGATGCCCTTCAGCTCGGGATAAAAATGCGGGAAGAAGTTTGAATGGCAGAGCAGGAACCAGTCGAAAAAGAGAATATCGTAGAGCTCCATGCAACAGAGCATGATAAGATACCGGCCAAAGAAGCGGAAAAATCCAAAGCCGTTTCGGATCCCGTCCTTCTGAACGTTTTGTTTATACTACCACAGAACTGGCCTGCGCGCAAAAAACAAAGGGCTGCGGCTGCGGCGGCACCGCACAGCTGGCGGGCAAGCACGTGGTCAGTGGGAAGATGATCGCCGTAGAGCTTGCGGGACTCGCACCCCGGCCAAAGCAGCCGCCACACGGAATTCTGGACGCCCGAACCGCTTGAAGCAGCGGAAAATTGATAAAAGAAAAACCTTGAAAACAGATGTTTTCAAGGTTTTTCTGGCGCGGAAGGAGAGATTTGAACTCTCGCGCGCTTTTTACACGCCTACTCCCTTAGCAGGGGAGCCCCTTCGGCCACTTGGGTACTTCCGCAGGTCGGTTGAGCCGATATGAAGGAAAGAAAATGGCGGAGAGAGTGGGATTCGAACCCACGGCACATTGCTGTGTCACTGGTTTTCAAGACCAGCTCCTTAAACCGCTCGGACATCTCTCCGAATGCCGGCCTCCAAAGCCGTGAATCATCTTATCATATCCAGGCGGGTTTGTCAATTCCTTTTGCAGAAACCGATGAATATTTTAGGAAGAAACCTTGATGTTCCCATGGGAAAGTGCTATACTAATTCAATAAAATAATGCAACTGGAAGGTGTTCCTGTATGACAAAAATTGATATTTATTCTGGCTTTCTCGGCGCTGGCAAGACGACGCTCATCAAAAAGATGATCAAGGAAGCCTATCACGGCCAGAAGCTCGTCCTCATCGAGAATGAATTCGGCGAGATCGGCATTGACGGCGGCTTTCTGCAGGAGGCGGGCATCCAGATCACGGAGATGAACTCCGGCTGCATCTGCTGCTCGCTGGTGGGCGATTTCGGCCGCGCGCTCAAGAAGGTCATTGCGGAGTATGCGCCCGACCGCATCTTGATCGAGCCGTCCGGCGTCGGCAAGCTGTCCGACGTCATCGGCGCCGTGCGCAAGGTCACGTCCGACGACGTGCAGCTCGGCAATTTCGTGACCGTGGCGGACGCGACGAAGTGCAAGATGTATATGAAGAACTTCGGCGAGTTCTACAATAACCAGATCGAGACGGCCAACACCATCATCCTCAGCCGCACCGACGGCATGACGGAGGAAAAGCTCGACCAGTGCGTCAACATGATCCGCGAACACAACAAGGACGCCGTGATCGTTACGACCCCGTGGCCGGAGCTGACCGGCGAGCAGCTGATGGAGGCCATGGAGCAGCGCAGCACCATCGCCATCGAGCTTGCAAAGCTCGAAGAAGAGGCGCACCACCATCATCATGACCATGACGAGGACGACGAGTGCGACGACCCGGACTGCGCCTGCCACCATCATCACCACGACGAGGATGACGACGACGAGCACGAGCACCATCACCATCATCACCATGATGACGACGATGACGATGAATGCGATGACCCGGACTGCGCCTGCCACCACCATCACGATGACGACGATGACGACGAGTATGAGCACCACCATCACCACCACGGCCATGACGCCGACGAGGTCTTCATCAGCTGGGGCGAGGAAACGCACAAGAAATTCACAAAGGCCGAGATCGAGCGCATCCTGAAGGCGCTTGAGGACGCGGATGCCTACGGCATTGTCCTGCGCGCAAAGGGCTATGTGGCAAACGCGGAGGGCGAAAAGTGGATCCACTTCGACTACGTCCCCGGCGAGCCGGATATCCGCGACGGCGGCGCAATGGTCACGGGCCGCATCTGCGTGATCGGCTCGAAGCTGAACGAAGAGGCTGTTGCGAAGCTCTTCGGCGTGGAAAAGCAGTAAGGAGTTTTCTCTATGGCTATGCCTGATATCCCCATGTACGTCTTTACCGGCTTTCTGGAGTCCGGCAAGACGAAGTTCATTCAGGAAACGCTCGAGGATGAGCGCTTCAACACCGGCGAGCGGACGCTTCTGCTGGTTTTCGAGGAGGGCGAGGAGGAATACGACGTCTCGGCCTACCCGCACAAGGAGGTCTACGAGCAGGTTCTGGACTACGAAGACCTCAGCCCGGAGCTGCTGACCGGCCTGCAGAAGAAATACCGGGCCGAGCGTGTGGTCGTGGAGCTCAACGGGATGCATCTTGCTGCGGATTTCTACCTCAAGACCCCCGACCACTGGAAGATCGCGCAGGAGGTCATGTTTGCCGACGCGACGACCTTCCTCAGCTACAACGCCAATATGCGCCAGCTCGTCGTGGACAAGCTGGCAGGCGCGGAGATGCTGGTTCTCAACCGCATGGCCCCCGGCACGGACGTCATGCCGTACCACAAGATCGCCCGCGCCGTGAACCGGAAGATCGACATTCTCTATGAATACACCGACGGCTCGACGCACTATGACGATATCGAAGACCCGCTGCCGTTCGACCTGAACGCGCCCGTGGTCGAGATCAGGGACGAGGATTATGCCCTGTTCTACCGCGATATCACCGAGGAGCCAAAGAAGTACGCGGGCAAGACCGTGAAATTCAAGGGGCAGGTCGCGCGCCTGCGCCGGGAAAAAGAGGGGATGTTTGCTCCCGGCCGGTTCGTCATGACCTGCTGCGAGGCGGATATCACGTTCATGGGCCTGCCGTGCAGATTCGCGGCGGCCTCCGGCCTTGCGGCCAGAAGCTGGGTCTGGGTAACGGCGACGGTCGAGGTCAAGTTCCACACGCTCTACAAGGGCGTCGGACCCATCCTGACGGCTGTGAACGTGCAGCCCGCCGAGCCTGCCGAGCAGAACGTCGCAACGTTCTGATACGATTCATATTCGATCCTTTGTGTACCAAAGCAGCCGGCAGAGACTTGTCTGCCGGCTGCTTTCTGTTTTGGCAGAATGGCTCTTGCCGGAAGGCTGGAAATCAGGTATAATACAGAAAAAGACGCCCCGCCGGGAGGCGGGGGAACGGAGGCGTTTGCATATGCAGACAAACTATCGCTTTTCCGCGCCGGGCCGCACGGAGATCAGCGGCAACCATACCGACCATCAGCACGGCTGCGTGCTGGCTGCGGCTGTCGATCTGGAAACGACGGCGGAGGTCACGCTGCGGCCTGATTCCATCATCCGCGTTGCGTCCGAGGGCTATGCCCCGGTCGAGATCGATCTGAATGATCTGTCCGTCCACGCGGAAGAAAAAAATACGACCGCCGCGCTCGTGCGCGGCGTTGCTGCGGCGTTTGCGCAGCGCGGCTGTAAGCTGCACGGCTTTGACGCGGCTGTCCGCTCGACCGTCCTGCCCGGCTCCGGTCTGTCGTCCTCCGCCGCATTCGAGGTTCTGATCGGCACGATCTGCAACGAGCTGTTTTTCGATAAAAAATGCTCCGCCATCGAGATTGCGCAGATCGGCCAGTATGCCGAGAACGTCTATTTCGGCAAGCCCTGCGGCCTCATGGATCAGATGGCCTCCAGCGTCGGCGGGCTGGTCTTCATCGATTTTGCCGACCCGGCGCACCCCGCCGTCCGGCAGGCGGCGTTCGATTTTGCGCACTGCGGCTACACGCTCTGCACGCTCGATTCCGGCGCGGATCACGCAGATCTGACGGACGAATACGCCGCCATCCCCGAGGAAATGCGCCGCGTAGCCCGCGTGTTCGGCAAGGACGTGCTGCGCGAGGTGGACGAGGCGGAATTCTACGCAAAGCTCAAGGCGGCCCGCGAGGCGGCGGGCGACCGCGCCGTTTTGCGCGCGATGCATTTCTTTGACGAAAACCGCCGGGTGCAGCAGCAGGTGCAGGCGCTGGAACGGGACGATTTTGAGGGCTTCCTTGCGGGCGTGCGCGATTCCGGGCGCTCGTCGTGGATGCTGCTGCAGAACGTGGTTCCTGCCGGGAGCCGGGAGCACCAGCAGATGGCCCTTGCGCTGGCTGCCTGTGAAAAGCAGCTTGCCGGGCGCGGCGCCTGCCGCATTCACGGCGGCGGCTTTGCCGGGACGCTGCTGGCGTTCGTGCCGAATGAAGCGCTTGCGTCCTTCCGCGCCAATATGGAGGCCGTGCTCGGCGAGGGCCGCTGCCACGTGCTCTCGATCCGGCAGGCGGGCGGCGTCCGGCTGGCATGAGACGGGCTGACCGCGCGGTCACGGACCGCGAACGGATTTTGCAGGTGATCGAGTCCTGCGAATGCTGCCGTGTCGGCTTTTCCTGCCCGGAGGGCGCGTACATCGTGCCGCTGAATTTCGCCTTTGTCCCCGGCTCACCTGACCGGTTTTATTTTCACGGCGCGCACGAGGGCCGCAAGGCAGAGCTCATCCGCACTGCGCCGCGCGTCGGCTTTGAGCTGGACTGCGCGCACGCGCTCGCAGCCGGACAGACCGGCTGCTCGTATTCCTATCGCTATCAGAGCGTGATCGGAACGGGCGTGATCTGCGAGGTGCAGGAGCCGGAGGAAAAGAAGCGGGCGCTGTCGGCAATTATGGCGCACTATGAAAAGAGCCGTCTGTTTACCTTTACAGACGAGCAGGCGCAGCGCGCGGCCGTGTTCCGGCTGGACGTCGCGCAGCTGACCTGCAAGGAGCATTTGTAAGAAAGAAGGAAGACACATGAACGAATTTGAACTGCAGCACCTGCCGGAGGCGTACCGCCCCTTGTCGCCGTGGAGCTATTTTGGCCTCGGCATTCTTTACGCCCTGCCGCTCCTGGGCTGGATCTTCCTGATCGTCCACGCCATCGGCAGCGCGAACATCAACCGCCGCAATTATGCCCGCAGCTATTTCTGCGTCTACGTGCTGGCGATCATTCTGGGCGTCCTGCTGACGATCACCGGCGTACTGTCCGGCCTGACCCAATCCCTGAACGGGACGTTCGCATAAGTCCATAAATCAAAAAACGTGGCTGTCTCAATGATGTTTCGATCATTTGAGACAGCCCTGTTTCTTGTGGCGGGGGGGATTAAGACAGGCTCTTACCGCATACGGTGCAGAATACGGCGTCGGACAGCTTGACGGGCGCGCCGCAGTGCGGGCAGTATCTGTTAGTCCGCTGCGGCTGGGCTGGCAGCTCAGGCTCCAGAGAGAACACAACGGGCTTTCCCTGCGGAGCGGGCTGCGTCACAGGTTCGGACTGCGCGGGCACGTCGTATTGGATAGGCTGGGTAGGTGCTGCGTCGGGCCACTCGGACGGAACGGGCCATTCGGGCTGCGCAGGACGCGTGGGCGGCACAGGCGAAGACGGCTGCGGAGCGCTTGCCGTACTTTTGCACATCACTTATTATAGCAGTGGGGTCATATACAACGGAAGAAATACGATGCTGTCTTCCTCTTTGAAATCGCCGGTATGCAAAACATAAGGGATATGAAGCTGATCGGCATATTTCGTCTTGAATTTTTTCAGAGAGGACAGCGTAAATCTAGTTTTTTGATTTTCATATTTCTACGTAAATCGAGAGAATTGGGCATTTTCTGAAAAAGCTATTCAGGAAAAAAGGATGGTGCGGTACAGACTGGTAAGAATCATAGTCGTTTTGGCATATATCTCTCGACGAATGTTGATGAATCTGGTATAATTCATGCAGAGAAACCAAACAGTATGCAACAGATACGGGAGGCGCGATAAAATGAGCAGAGACTCAGAAAAGGTTTTGAAAGAATTGCAGAAATTCCTGGACGCTCACGCAGAGGACACGGAGAACGAAGCCGACGTGGATGCCCTGGCGGAGCGGTTCTTTGCAGAATACAATCTAAAATGCAAAGAGCAGAAAGAATCTGCGCCTGAAACAGCGGACGATTATCTGGATCTCGCCGAACAGGTCACGTCGAAGAAAAAAAGAGTGGAATATCTGCACAAGGCGCTGGAGCTGGAGCCGGACAATCTGGATGCAAGACTCCAATTGATCCTGCGTACAGCGGAGCAGCCGGACGAGCGGCGGCTTGCCCTGCAGGAGCTGCTCGACGCAGCGGACAAGCAGATGGAAAAGTCCGGCGCGTTCAAGGAGTACGCCGGTGAGTTTTGGACAGCGTTTGAAACCAGACCATATATGCGCGTGCGCTATACATACTTTGACGTTTTAATTTCCTGCGGCATGATGCGCCGGGCGATCGACGAAGGGCAGCGCCTGTTGGAATTGTGCGAGAACGATAATCTCGGCGTCCGCTATCAGCTGATGCATTTGTATGCCTATATGGAAGACGAGATGCACGCGCTGGCGCTCCATAAGCAGTTCGATTCCTATGAGGAAACGCAGATGCTCCTGCCGCTGGCAGTTTTGTATTACAAGCTGAATCAGTTCGATAAGGCAGAGGACTACATCAAGCGCCTTGCGAAAGTGAACAAGGATACGAAGAAGTTCCTGCGGGCGGCGGCGCGTGACCAGCTGGACGATTATATTGGCGAGATGAGCCCCTATGGATACCGGCCGTTTACGATGGAAGAGCTGCTGGACGAACTGATGCACACCAGTTATCTGTTCAACTCTGTGCCATACTTCTTCGCATGGGCAAGTAAAGTCCTTGCTGCGAAAACAAGTGCAAAAATGAGCGCAGGAAAGCCGAAACTCCTGCACTGAACCGGCAATATGAATGATGCAGAAAAGGCACGACATTGCGTCGTGCCTTTTGCGTATCTGCAATTATACGAGGTATTCAGAAGCGCCGTTGTCCTTGCATTGACGCCCATCAGCTCCCGCTGGGTCTGCCGGTTCGACTGGCACATGGGCATCAGAAAATTCACAGCCTTTCGGATCTGCTGAAGGTCAGAGAAAGTAAGGGCATTCTGATGCAGATGCTCCAAAACACGGCTACCTTTGAGCGGGTCTTATCCAACAGGAAAGCCAACGGTTTAAGTGACAAAACCTTACAAACCTGCAACAACCGCTGAATCAAGGCAAAGCGAACGGGCTTGCCGCCTGTGATTCACAGACAGCAAGCCCGTTCGGCTGCTTGAACACTAGCTTTTTGGGATCACTTCAAAATTGTCCTGCCGGGGAAATTTTGTTCAGCCGGCGTCCTCTGAGACGCTGGGGGTTTCGTAGGTTTCGATGCGGCGGATATGCGCGCCGAGCGCGGTGAGCTTGCCGACGATGTCCTCGTAGCCGCGCTCGATGAAGTGCGCATCCTCGATGAGCGTCATGCCCTCGGCGCACATGGCGGCGATGACCATTGCTGCGCCCGCGCGCAGGTCGCAGGCGCGGACCTCGCAGCCGCGCAGCGTCTGCACGCCGTCGATGATAGCGGTCTTGCCCTCGACCTGGATATTTGCGCCCATGCGGCCAAGCTCGGCCGTGTAGCGGAAGCGGTTGTCGTAGACGCCCTCGGTCACGAGGCTGGTGCCGACGGCGGTGGCCAGACAGACGGTGATCTGCGGCTGCATATCGGTCGGGAAGCCGGGGTACGGCATGGTCTTGACGTTCGCGCGGTGCAGGCGGTAGGCGGATTCGACGCGGATGGCGTCGTCATACTCCGTGATGTCCGCGCCGATCTCGCGCAGCTTTGCGGTGATGCAGTCGAGATGCTTCGGAATGACATTCTCGATCAGCACGTCGCCGCCGACTGCGGCGGCAGCGGCCATATACGTGCCCGCCTCGATCTGGTCGGGGATGATGGAATAGCAGCCGCCGTGCAGCGCCTTGACGCCGCGCACCTTGATGACGTCGGTGCCCGCGCCGGAGATCTGCGCGCCCATGGCGTTCAGGAAGTTCGCGAGGTCGACGATGTGCGGCTCCTTGGCGCAGTTTTCGATGATCGTCATGCCGCTGCACAAAACTGCCGCAAGCAGGATGTTCATCGTCGCGCCAACGGAGACAATATCGAGATAAATGTGGCCGCCGCGCAGCCCGCCCTTCGGGGCGTCGGCGCAGACATAGCCGCCGGCCTGCTCGACCATGGCGCCCATGGCCTCGAAGCCCTTGATGTGCTGGTCGATGGGGCGGACGCCGAAGTTGCAGCCGCCCGGCATGGCGACATGGGCATGGCCGAAGCGGCCAAGCTCTGCGCCGATGAGATAATACGACGCGCGGATACGGCGGACAAGCTCGATGGGCGCGGTCGCGTTGCGGGCGCGGGTGCAGTCAATTTCGAGCGTGTTGCGGCCGTAGCGCCGGATCTCCGCGCCCATATCGCGCAGGATCTCCAGCAGCAGACGAACGTCTGAAATATCCGGTACGTTTTCGATCCGGCAGGGGCCGCTGACGAGCAGCGTGGCCGGCAGGATCGCGACCGCCGCGTTCTTGGCCCCGGAAATGGTCACGGAGCCGGAAAGCTTTGTGCCGCCTTGAACGATGTATTTGATCAAAATGTAATCCCTCTTTGGTAGCGTCAGTTGACACTAAGAGTGTTTGCGGAAATGCGTTATGTTAACAAAGCCAAATTCGGCCGCTATTAGAATAGCACACCACGGCAGGAATGTAAAGGAAAATGACAATGCAGCAGCAGGAAATCTTCAGATTTTCTTCATAATTCGACAGGCGCAGACGGCGGACGCTATGTTTCCGCCGTGATTTCGCGCGTAATGCCGTTGATAAAAAAGCTTCCCGCGTCCGTTTCGACCAGCCAGACCGGCACGAAGCGGATGCCCGTACCGGCCTGATCGGACGGCAGATACGCCTGCGTAAGACCCGTCACCGCGCTTCCGACCCAGCCGAGCGCGTCACGCCGGGCCAGCAGCTGCGCCAGCGCGTCAGCGGCGGAGATGGCCTCCTGCTCCGACACACGCGTAATGGAGCTTCCGCCGGTATAAAACGTGCCCTCGACCGCCGTGAGGCAATCGTCCGTGTAGCTTAGCGTCAGCTGGCTGCCGAGCACCGGCACGCCGAGCAGCGTCTGCGAGGTGCGGATCTGCACGGCGCCCGTCTCCGTCTGCTCCCGCGTGAGGGTCTGATATTGAAAATCCATGGCGCGCAGCAGCTTTTCTGCGGCCTTTTCAGAACTCCGCACCCGGCTGCCGCCGGTCATCACGGCGGAGAAGCCGCCCGTGCGCGTGATATGGAGCGTCCCAAGCTCGGATTCGTAGGTGCTCTCAAAGCCGGATTCGCCTGCGGGCGCGGCCTTCGCGCCGAGCAGCGCCTGCGCGGCGGTCTGCGCGCCGTCCTCAGAAAGCTCGACACTGTAGAGCACGGGACTGCGCGGAAGCTCGTCGAGCAAAACGGAAAGGCCGTAGCTCTCGTAGAGTGTCTTCAGCTCCTGCAGCATCTGCCGCTGCTCATGCGTCTGCGCAAGCCGGTTCGGAACGACGATGCACAGAAGCCCCAGCGCACAGAGCGTCAGAATGAGAAGGATCAGATTTTTCATGCGCGAAGCGCTCATGGCGGCTCCTCCTGATGGAAAATTTGAGTCAGTGGTGCGATGGATACGGCGGAAAGCAGCTGTTCTAAAGAGGTCTTCGGCGAATCTGTATGGATTTACCCGCTTGTTTGTAGGGGCCGATGCCCACATCGGCCCGCTGGGAAATTGCGAATTCGCCTAAGATTCCCGCAGAAACGGTGCGTTCTGCCGGGTCGATGTGGGCATCGACCCCTACGATTAACAGCGAAAAGCCTGCGGATTCGCATCGGACTATCGCTTTTCGCAATTACCTGCTGCGACCTCTCAGGCGCTCCCGCATATCGCGGGCGGGTGCATATCAAGCTTACTCCGTCTCCCACCCGGCAGTGAGTTCACCGCCGGTGCCTTCGGCGTACAGAAGGCGGAGCGTGCCGCCCTTCGGCAGGCAGGCGGCTGCCTGCGCGGCGGGCAGGAGCGCTGCGGGCGTTGACGAGGCCGTGTAGCTGCGGTACAGGACGGAGGCGTTCGTGATCTGCGTGCCGTCGAAGCGGAGCTCGATCGCGCCGCGCGGTGCGATCTCGATGCCGGACAGATAATAGCCGAAGGTGCACACGGCGCTCTGGCCGTCGGCCCGATAGCTTTGCAGATAGACCCGCGCCTCGCCGTAGCTGTCACCGGTCAGGCGGCTGAGGAGGCTGCGCGCAGCCTCGATGCGGTCAAGCGCGCCTGCCGACGCGCTCTGGAAGCGGTCGTCCGGCTGGAGGATCTGCAGTTCAATTCTGCCCTGCGCGCTCACGCGCAGGCGCAGGCCGGTTTCGGTAAAGGACGTCGTGCCGTCGTTTCCGACGAAGCGTGCGTCGCCGTAAGGGTTGATGCCGATCTGGGTTGCGAGGGCGGAAATAAATCGCGCGTCGCACGGGTTCGTGCCGAGGCCGGTGCAGACGGCGGCGCTTGACGCGCTGATGAGCGAGAGCGGATCGAGCGCGCTGTAGGGCGCGTCGTCCGATTCAAACGCGAAGAAGCTGCCGTCCGGGACGGCGGCGGAAAGCTCGGCCGCAAGCGTCTCGGCGGAAAGCGCCGTCTGCGCGCGATAGCAGCCATCGCCCAGCAGATACAGCTGAACCGTCTCTCCGTCCAGCGCCAGCACGTACCACTGCGCGTCCGCGCCCTCCGGCGCGCGCACGTTCAGCCATGCGCCAAGCACGGCGGGGGAAATTTGTCCCGGGAAGCAGAAGGCCGCGCCGGGCTTCCGCAAAGCGGCATAAAACGCCGATTCGGCGCACGCCTGCGGCGTCTCGGCGCTCTCGAGCGCCTGCGCAAGCAGCCCTCCGTACTGACCGTAAAGCGTGTCAAGAGCGGCAAAGTCATACTGTGCGCTCTGCCTGCCTGCCTCAGTGCTCAGCGTGACGGCGATGGGCTGCGCCGCGCCGATGAACGCGCTGCCGGTGGCAGGCGCGGTATAGGTCAGCTCCGCTTCATTGAGGCCGAACAGCCCCGCAAACGGGCGCAGCGCGCTTGCCAGCCATTTGGTCTGCGTGAGCGTCTTTGTCGGCAGGCACATGATCGCAAGCGTCACGTTGACCAGCACGAGAAACACGATCAGAATGTCCTTTCCGATCTCCAGCAGCCTCCGGCCATGGCCATGTCTTCGTTTCTGCTTCATGCCTGCGCCTCCGCGGCGGGCATGGTGATGAGGACCGAGGTACCCTTGCCGTATTCGGACGAAATTTCAATGCTGCCCTTGTGCTGGTTCAAAATCTCCTGCGCGATGGAAAGGCCAAGGCCCGTGCCGCCGGATTCGCGCGAACGCGCCTTGTCCACACGGTAGAACCG
>OLYA01000956.1_pt1 | contig 12740 bp, 6 predicted proteins | sample 1674361 | NCBI WGS metagenome assembly OLYA01 (sample SAMEA103958165, study PRJEB25191) | human gut metagenome | biome: human-associated habitat [ENVO:00009003]; feature: intestine environment [ENVO:2100002]; material: feces | place: Germany | collected 2013/2015
GTATTCTGGAGTCATACCAGTCTTAGTGACAAGCACGGTATTACCATCTGCAATTATCGAGCTGATGCCGAAATCAATGATGGATACAGTCTCTCCATCACTGTTTAACATGATATTGGATGGCTTAAGATCCTTGTGTATGATCCCCGCTTTGTGGATAGCATGAAGGCCCTCGTTGATATTAGGGATGATTTTCCTAACCAACTCGTCCTCCGTGAATGTTTTACCCTGAAGACTCCCCCTTTCATAGTACGGGAGGATTTCAACCGGATAGCCATTATAGGTTCCGGTTTCATAGAGACGAGCAACGTATGGGGAATCGATCTTAAGGAGCGCATCAATGACTTCCTGCTTTATTGCAAACTTACGCTTATATACTTTTGCAACATACTGCCTTGAACCATCAGAGCACAGGAATAGATCTGCCTCACCGGATGAAACCTCCAGCTGGCTTTGAACCTTGTATTTATCACAGATAGTAGTTCCTTCTGTTATAGAGGAACTGCTATCCGTCTCGATATTGTTCTGCCGGTTATATTCTTCTACAACCTCGGTGTTAGTGACCGTGGCTGAAGACGATTGAACAGCAGGATTGATTACAGTAGTGTTTTCCATACTCCACCTCGACGGTTATGCAATAGTTGCCGATTAATTCTTCAGTCTTCCTTCAGGAATTCAACTTCCTTTGCTAAAAGCTCTGATAATGCAACAAGTTCTTCTTCGGAGAACGTAATTCCTTTCCCCATCTTTGTATGATCCGGAGACCATGAGCGAACATCATACTTGGGTTCATTTCCATTCCAACTTACTCTGTTAAGTTCAACATTCCAGCCACTTGCAGATGTAGAGATGACTCCGATCTGATTGATTATCTCAAACTTTAGTTCCTGATTTCTTCCTGCCATGATAACAGCCTCCTCAAATAGTTTTGGTTAGTAAATCATAATACGCCAAGCGGGAGCATTATTCGTAGCCAGCGCCCCGCGCTTTTCAAGCTTGCACTGCACACTATATCCTGCGATAGTATTCTCAAATAGTTCTTTCCTTGCAGGCTCATACAGCACCCACAAAATAGAAGATGTTGTACGGTTATCAATGCACTTGAAACCTGCTTTTTGGAGAGCATCTACAAGAGACATCCTTCCACCTGCTGGCTTGTGAGGCTCTGCCTTAATAGGCTCGCCTTTTCTTTCAGCAGGAGCAGTAGCAACGAAGTCTATGTAATGCTTCATAGCTGCGGAAAAACGACGGTTCTGACTGTTGTTAAACTTAATAAACTCACTATTGCGTTCAAGCAAAGACCATATTTTGCGCACAGTATCAACATCCACGATTTCAAATAATGGAGTCCGAGTAAATCCTTTTTCGATTGCGTAATCTCCAACTCTGGAAATCGCCGACGCCATGGCTTTCGATGAATTGTCAGCATAACCTTTGTCACGAAGATAAGCAGAAAAATCCATTCGCTTATCGCTGAAAAGCTTCATCTGGCTCTCAACTGGAGCAGTTTTAGAATTACCTTTGGTTAAATGCCCGTCCGTAAATGCGCCGGGATAAAGGAACGGCTTTACCACATTGCCGAATCTTACGGACATATGAGAACCGTCGATAGTTTCGATTACACCATTTCCGAAAGATTTATGTGTAACAGCAGCTCCGGCAACGGCCCACTCCGATCCTTTTGCTCTTGGCGGCTCAGTGGCAGAGATAGGCTTCGTGAGTATACCATTCTCAAAGATGCCAGGATAAGAAAGCGTTCTTTCTGTCTGTCCAAACCGAACCTTGATAATATCCTTTGCGACCGTAAGAACAACTCCAGCCCCGTAGCGATTGTGGTTTACTCGAACACCGGGCTTTACCCAAGACAAATCGCTCAGCTGACGCTTAAGCTCCGACTCTCTGCGCCGCTGTTCCTCAGCTTGTTTGCGCTCTTCCTCACGCTTTTTTGCAGCTTCCTGATCAGCCCTGCGTTTTGCGGCTTTCCGTTCAGCCTCTTCCTGACGTTTCCTCTCGGCTTCTTCACGTTCAGCTCTAAGTTTTGCCTCTTTTGCCTCTTGTTCTCGTTGTTTGCGCCGTTCTTCAGCTTCTCGTGCTGCTCTAGCTTTTTCAATCTCAGCACGCTTAGCCTCTTCTTCCTTTCTCTTTTGCTCTTCCAGAACCTTTATCTTTTCGTCACAAGCTCTGATGGCTCTCTGGAGGAAAGCAACGAGTTTTTGCCCTTCAATCTCAGGATTTTTATACCATTCAGCAGACCAAACCCTGTAAAGGTTCCAGCCCATATTCTTGAGGACAGAACTTCTAAGCCGGTCGCGATCTCTGGCTGTTCTTGCAGAGACATACGAATAGCCATCACATTCAATGCCTGCAACAAACTGTTCTACCAGATCGGACGGATGTTTTACAGCAATATCAATCTTATATCCTGAACAGCCAACGTACTGCTGTACTTCAAATCCTTGGTCTCGAATAAACTGCGCAATGGAGTCCGCAAAATCATCAGGTCTGCCGTTCTTATGGGCAGCCGCCAGTGTCGCTTCACCATTCATAGCGAACTCAATATACGACCGGAGCATACGGATACCATCGGATTCCGTCCTAGAAAGATCAATATCAGAAGGCAGAATTGAACTAACTAATTTCACATTGATCTTGGCGCGGGTAATAGCAACATTCAATCGGCGCTCACCGCCAGATACACCCAACGGCCCAAATCGCATAGACATTGGCTTTCCGTTGGCTTTTTGTTCTTTTGTCTTGGCATATCCAACACTGAAGAAGATAGTATCTCGTTCATCACCCTGAACGTTTTCGAGGTTCTTGACAAAGAACTCATCTTCCTTGCCTTCTGCAAAGAATGCTTCATATTCAGAATGCTTCTCTCTAAAACGCTGGATCTCAAGAGCGATTGCCTGTTGCTGCTTCTCACTAAAGGCAATAATACCCAATGACCGGTTCGGATGCTTTTCTATATGATCCTTCACAAGCTCAACGATGCGCTGCGCTTCAAGAACATTGTAGTTGCGCGGAGAAGGCTCATAGTAGCCATCCTCTACATACACAAACTCAACACCCGTATCCGGTTCACTTTCATTGCTGCTTGGGAATGTGACAAGTTCATTCTTGTAGATTTCCTGATTGGAAAAAGCAATCAGATGTTCATGTTTGCTCCTATAATGCCAAAGCAGAGTGCAATTCGGGAGAATGTTGGCCGTCTCCTCAAGGATAGAGTCATATACTTCGTCATCGTAGCCTTCGTCATCATCATAGTCTTCGCTGCTGTTACTTGTACTTGCGGCAAAGAAGTTTGTAGGCGGCAGCTGCTTTGTATCGCCTGCAATCACAACCTGCTTTGCTCTGAAAATGGCGCCGATTGCATCCTGCGGGAAAATCTGCGAAGCCTCGTCGAAGATGACCATATCGAACTGATATGCATCGGCATCCAAGAAATAGGCAACGGACAGCGGTGACATCATTAAACAAGGTTTAAGTGTGAACAGTAGTGTTGGGATACTCTGGAAAAGCTTGCGCAAAGGCATTATACGACGCTTCTTTTCCATCTCGTGCCGCAGTATACCTAGCTCCGAACCGGCTCTCGCGACCCGATTCAGGTTGGGATAGGTACTAATAATCCTCTCGCGGATTCTCTTTCGAGCAATTTCATACTGCTTTGTATCAAGCTTGACAAACCGTTCAGAGCGCTGTTCATGAATACGCCTGCGGAAGCTTTGAACAGAGGGAACCCTATCCAGTTGCAGATTAAGCCACTGGATATAGAAGCCCCTTTCAAAGGCGGCTTGGACATCAGATACTGTGTTATCGCGGTTTGCTATTTCAGCAGTAAAGGAGGCCAGTCCATGCTTATCACACTCTTCCCGTGTTTCAGCATAGTCAAGCCACTTGTTGAGTTCTCCAAAGCCATCCATACAGGCATCATAATGATCAGCGACAGCAGTTAGGTCTCTTTTATCAAAATCATCTGCGTCAAATTGAGCAGAAAAAGCGCTGAGCTTAGGTTCGGATTCATCTACAAGCTTTAGCAGTTCAGCGATATTAGCCTCAAAAGAGTCATCTACTGCATCCTGAGCACACGCAATACGGATAATAGTCTCAGGCACAGTTCCTTCAAAAAGGGCGGTAAGACTCTCAGCTGTTGAAAGCCCGCTGGATATTGCATCCCAATCGCTTTCGCCTTCCTTGTATGCCTCCGCGAAAAGCTCACTCAACTCATGACGCTGATTATTAAACCAAGTTTGCTCTTCCTTGACCGCCGTGACGTTGGAAAGAAGCGAAGTTATATCATCATAAAACAACGAGGAATTCTTTTTAGCCGTCTTGAACTCGGCTACGTACTGACCTTGTACGCCGCAGTTTTCAATAAAGCTATCGATCTGAGGCAGAATATCCAGCGAGATATCACTTTCACTTGAATACCCACTGATATAGCGACAGCATTTAATTTCTTCCTCAAGTTGCGTCATGGCTTCTTCAGCTAGGACTTCTGTTATCCGACGAACCTCTCCAGTCAGCTGCAAGCTTCCTGTAACGTTAAGAAGGGCAGCTATGGTTTCTCCTGAAATACTGGAATAAGGGAAATCTTCAGTTATTTCAAGAGCTTTGGACATGCTTTCGCGCACCCGGTGCCACTCTGTAGTTTCCCCGCGATACTGGTTTCCCATTGCGGCAGAAAGGGCATCCGAATTAGCTTCAAACCATGCTTTCTCAGCCTTCAACTCTTTTATTCTCTGGAGGAATTCAATAACAGTTGACTCATCAACCTTGCCTCCGACAGCTTTGGAATGCAGGCGGAGCGTTTTGATATCTTCCTTATAGCCGGATTTCCAAGTGTGGAACATGCCCACATACTCGGTCTTGAATCTGGCAAGCATAGCGTCTGCATCTAATTCAAGCGCAGTTGGTTCCCAAGCTTTAAGTACTTCTTCTGTAAGGGTGCTAATTGCTGTGCTATGCTGGATAGCCTCTTCAATTAGAGGTACTATTTCTGCATTTCGCCTAGCATCAAACCAAGACTCTTCCATGTAAGGAGCTTCAGCAATGAGGCTAAGCACTCTACGCAGCATTCGGATATTATCCGCCGTGTCAGGCTGATTATAAGAAATCACCTGAAGTCCCTCATGGTAGGCAGTGAGAATATCTTCGATTCGATGCTTCAGGTCTTCGGCAATTTCTTTTTGTTCGGACAAGCGTTTTTCAATAGGTTCATTTCCCTCGGCATTATAAATCCACGAGAAATCGCCGTAGAAATGATCCCGTGTTCTCTCAGGCTCAATGGACAAAATGGAGCTGTCCCACGCGGAGAGAATAATATCCATATGCTGATGAAGCATGTCAGCGTGCTGACGAGCCTCGCCGAGCATTTTTTGCCCACGTGCAGGCGTTCCAGGTGCAAACCAAGTTCTGCTCATATACGAAGGTCTTGAACTAATGGCACTGGAAATGTCAAGCAGCCTGCGTGTGTCAGAGAAGCTCTTAACTTCTCCAGCACCAAGCTGAGTAGAAATCTTTCCAGACAACTCTGTAATCCTGCGCAGAGATGCGGAAAGCCCTTCGGTATCATGCAGCAACTGCATCTTATAGGTCTGGCCGGAAGAGATTGCTTTCGTGCCAAACCACGGATTATCACTCAGCTTACCATCCATATTGTGCAGTGCTTTTTCAAACGCAGATACGCAATACAGAATGGAGGCATATTGTTCTTTCGTTATTTCGGTGTGCTTATCTACGGAGAACTCCAGCACGGTAGCCTTTTCGAGCTTTGAGATGCGTCCGAAGACCATGTAAACGCTCTGATCAAGCGGAGCTATTGGCTTATGGAGATCTCCGGCATAAGCATTCAAAAATGCTCTGTCATGGAATAATTCCGTAAGTTCTCGCAGCACAGAGCTATCAATATACTCGTCTTGAAGGCTAAGATTTACTCCGATGCTATCAATGATTTCTTTCTTGTTCGCCTTGTAGTTGTGCAGCGAGAGACAGAAATCATCCAGTCCCACCTCCGTAAGGCGCTTCAGAACGACCTGAAGAGCAGCGGCTTTCTCGGATACGAAGAGAACCTTCTTCCCATCGGCCAACGCCTCAGCAATGATATTGGTAATGGTTTGGCTCTTTCCGGTTCCCGGAGGGCCTTGCATGACAAAGCTGACCCCAAGTTTCGACAGGAGAATTGCTTCCTCCTGACTGGAGTCTGAATCGACGACTTCATGCCATTCATTAGGCTTTACGCCATCAAAATCAAAATTCTCGGCCTGAGCAGGCAAATCGCCAATCGCATGTCTGTCTCCGGCCATTGTCCTCAGTACCGGATGATTGACCATCAGCTCACGATTGTTGTTGAGATCATGGTACATGCTGATCTTAAGGAAGGAAAGCAGGCCAAGGCTGACTTCACGCACGACTTTCCAGCCGCGCTTGTCCACAACTTCCTCAATCTGAGAAAAGTACTCGTCAAATGACTGCCGGTTTTTCAGATCAAAAGTAGGCAGGTCGATATGGTATTCCGTATTGAAGAGGTAGTCCAGCGTGGGATTGACCTCAATTTCATCATCATATCGGCTCAAAGTAAACGGCGCATTCAGAGATTTGAGGCCAAGAGTAACTGGCATCATGAGAAGAGGAGCCTTGAACCAAGGAGAGCTTTCTCTTTCTTGCTCGCGCCAATAGATAAACCCAAAGCAGAGATACAGGATATTCGTGCCTTGCTCTTCCTGCGCGAGCTTGGCTTTCGACCGGAGATTCTTTAGTGTCTTCTCCCGCTCGATGATTGTTCCGGCTGTTTTAATATCACCGACCTGCACATTCAGAGTATAGGAAAGCGTCTCCATGAGAGCAATCATGGAGTAGGTCCGCAAGTCCGTATCCTTGTTGATGGGCTTCTGGAAAGTCAACGGTTTTTCAGAAAAGGCAAGCTTGTTGAAAAGCTCGGAAGCTTCTGGCTCCAAAATACGCAGAGTGGCTCTCTTCGTCTCCCGGTAGTTGATCATCTTATTGCGCTTGCCGGTATCAAGGAGCTCACGTTTCCAGCGTTCAATTTTACGATCAAGGTCTTCGTCAGGAGAAACAGATGTATCGCCGGTCACTGATGCAGAAATACTAATTGAGCTAGGTGACTGGCCCGGCGTTTCAGAAGGCGTTGACTCCGTAGCTAAAGTGTTCTCTTTCTCTCCGTCAGCCTGAACATCCGTGATACTTCTCCCTGGTAATGTTGTTTCTGTGGGATCTTCTGCTTTTTTCTCGACGACCTGCTTCAAGGCCGACGCCAGAGTTGCATATCCCTGACTTGAAGTATCGAACAAAGGCGGAACAGGCTTTGATGGGTGCATGTCCTCCTCAGTGGCAACGCGAATAATGTGCTTCGCTTTTTCAAGCGGATATGGCGCTTCTCTCGGTACAAGTAACTGGCAGGTCTTTACTACACCAACTTTGGGAGCATTATTAGTCCCAAATGGAACCACAACCGATGTTCCGATATTGATCCTACCTATATCACTAAGGTATGAATATGTACTGCTCATCTGGTTGATCGCAACCCCGCAGAACCAATACTGCTGAGTCTGAGCCTGGGCAGACGTTACTGGTTGTGATGGAGCAACGGATGAAGCAATAGGTGTTACTTCAGTGGACGGCTTGGGTACATAGCTATCCTTAACAGACTGATTATACTGATCTGCATTGCGATTATAGCGCGCAAAAGCAGCCGACCAGTTTCCTGCTTGGCTTGCATTGCAATTTCTATATACGGTCTCACATATGGGGCAAGTGTGAGGCCTAATCAGCTCCGCAACTCTATTTGGTGAATATGAAGCAGAAAGGATCTGACGGCTGACTCTGCCACATTCAGGACAGAGTACGGTCGCAGCCTTTGAGCCTATATCACATTTCAGAAGCACCAAATCAGACATTTACATTCTCCTAACACAGCAACGAGAGCATCTGTTCACTCGTTGTAAGCCGCATCTATTTTTGGCATTATCTCCGATGTCTCACGAAGAATATAGATTATACGCCTCAAGCTCGTTAGAGTCTCTTGTGTTCCATATTTGAACCTCATTTCAGAAAACGTATTACTTCACAGGTTCTTAATCTTCTATTACTTCCATTAAGTCACCAATATCACAATGGAAGACTTTACGGAGGTTAATCATAATCTCCATACTTACAGGGCGATCATGATTTAGCTTTGTCATAGCATAAGAACTAATCTCAGCAGCTTTCGCAAGCTCGCTTTTCTTCATTTGATTATCTTTCATAAGCCTCCAAAGCTTATCGTAGCGAACTTTCATTAGACACCTCCATCTGTAAAATATAGCGTCGACGGCGCGTAGATACAAAAACATATAGTGTATTATATCACGAACAATCGCTAAAATCAAGTTTTCCTCTCAAAATCCATTGATTAAAAAGCCGTGGTGCAAGCTTTTCGCCTCACCTTATACACTGTATTCGTATATGTAAGTGCCACCCGTTTGGGTGGCGCTTGCTGTTAATAGGCAGGAATCCCGTATCCCAGGATTTCGTAGTAGCCTACAGCATAATGGTTTTCACGGCAGCTATCGCCGGAGTTGCCCTCAACGGTGTAGACAATACCGTCCTCAACCCGCTCAACGATACCGGTATGATCGGATTCGCCGTCCTGCGGGCCGGAACTGCCCTTGTTATCCCAATCGAAGAAGATAATCATACCAGGAGCCGGTTCGATATCATTATCTGCCCACTGACCTCGATCTTTGAACCAGTTGACGCCGTTGACGCAGCCTGCGTATTTTGGAATGACGCCGGTTTCGATATATCCGCACTGATCGGCGCACCACGATACAAAGCAGGTGCACCACTCAACGCGAGAACCGAAACCGTGCCAGCTCCAATATGGCTCACCGCCAACATTGCCAAGCTGAGACAGTGCAACCGCAACAATCTGATCGTCAGCTCCATAGATGCCGTAGAGAACAGATACCCACATACTGCCGTCCTGTGCGAGCAGCTCGGCAACCTGGGCTTTTTGATCCTCGGTGAAGCCATATTGCGCCATCATTTCCTCAACCGTCTTATGACTCACAGTGATATACAGATAAACCGTTGTCTCTTCGACTTCCTCTTCTATGATGTTGCCTTCTCCATCATCTGTTTCAACTATGACCGTTTCTGTCTTTTCCTCGGTTTCATAGGAAATCTCATTCATTTCCCAAAAGATATCCTTCAGAAGCTGTTTCTTTTCATCGGTCATAGATGCCACTTTCTGCGGGTTATCCGGGTCGTTGGTGGTCTTTACCGCGTAGATGGAAAGGAACTCCGGCCAGACTGCACGGGAGCCTGACATTTCAAGTTCGTCGTAGGTGTTGGAGTTCTTGATATCGTCAAGCTTGTTCTGATAGCACTGCTCTGCGGGTCTGCCCTTGATGGTGTGGTTGTACATATCTGCATCAATGCCATTATTGGAGGCAATGGAGGTAGGGCTCGTGCGGAGCTGCTGCTGGTACTCCCAGATGATGCACTGTGTTGCAAATGCGAAGTCATCATTGTTCGTACCGGGAATCGGGCTGGTCATACCTTCGTGATAGCCGTACATCAGCGCCATCATGATTCCGTACTGTGCGGTAATAGGCAGATTCTGAAAATACTTGCTGTTCTTGCCGCTGGTGGAATTGTAGGTGTCGCTGTAGTCGAAGGATACGCCGCCCTCAATGCAGTACACATGATGCTGATTACCGTTGCCGTCGATCATCATATATTTGTACTTGGCATTGCCGGAGCTGTAGGTCTTCACATAGAAACTGCCGTCATCGTTGTAGAAGATGGCAGTGGTGGTCGGCTTGCTGTAGAACATTTCTCCATCAGAACCGACATAATGATCTCCATACGTGGAGGTACACTTCGTGCCTTCCTCGACAGACCATGCAAACGCCGTTGTAGGAAGCATTGCGACAATCATGAGGACAGTGAGAAGTGCCGAGAGCAGCTTCGTGCTCTTGAATTTGGTAATACCATTCATATCGACTTTTCATCCTTTCATTTTTTGATAAAGAAAAAGCCCTCCGCTATTTTCAGCAGAGGACTTCGTCCTTGTTATTGTGTTGTGTTGTTACGCGAATACAAAGTAGATGGCGTAAGAGCCGCCGCCAGTTGATTCGCCGCAGATGTTGAACTCCGTGATCTCATCGAGACCATAGGCACTGAGGTTTTCTACGGTGTGGAAGCGAATATACTGTTCCAGCCTGGACCGCAGTCCGCTTCCTTGATTGGACTCCGATGCTGTTATCGGGTTCCACCATGTCGCATTCTGCGGAGACAGCGAGGTATTCAGCGTGTAGCCCATACCCTGACCGATGGCGATGCAGTCAGCACGAATCGCATTGATATCGAATTCATAATCGTATGCGGTCTTTGGCTGTGTCTCCACCGGTGGTTCTGTCTCAGCAGGGATCGGTGGTTCGGTTGTCGCAGGCGGCTCCGTAGGTGCCGGAACTTCTGCCGGTGCGTCATCGCGTTCAGTTGCAACCGGCTGCTCTGTAGGCTTGGACTGTTCCGTTTCCCTGGGTGGGTCGCTCGGCGCTGGCAATTGAGTCTCGGTTTGCTCCGAAGGCTTATCTGCTTTTACTTCCTCAAAAGAAGGGACCGTGCTTTCTGAACTTACCGGGTCATTATTCTCTGATGGGCCAGCTTCGTTGTCCACAGAGACAACATTTTCTGTCGGGGTTCCAGGTTCTTCTTCGTTCTTCTCAGGTACATCTATTTCAACGCTTGATGTGGTGGTTGCTTCCAGCTTATCTGTGTTTTCTTCTGCGGCAGTCGTTGTCAGCAGCATTTCGCTTGCTCTTGTCAGTTCAGGACTCTCCGGAACCGTTACAACGGCTTCGCATCCGCATAAACACAGCAGGACAATGACAACCGTGATGATAAGTGACTTTCTCATAGGATCGCCTCCTTGATTTTTCTCACCATCATTGTACGGTCATCCGTTTTGTAAGGCAAAGGTACGCCTATCTCCTTACTCTTCTTCCTTTGAGCTGGTAAGCTGGTGAAACAGGGGGAGAGTGTGAGAGGGGGAAACAGCAAAGCTTCTCCCAAAGGGTACACTACTCCCTTGGCGTAAGGGTTATCTTGCTTCACCTCGGTCTTTCTGACGTTCCTGTACCCGGTGATAATACTCAAGCGCTTTCATAATATACTCACCGGTTTTGTTGTACGGAACGCTGTCAGGAATGAACCGTCTTGCATCTTCGTACTTAATTCGGATCTTCTCCTTTTGGTTTGGCTTCTCTTCACTCATGATGGACTCAATGACCTCATTGGAGAGCTTACCTTCCTGGGAGAATCTCTTCATCTTGATTGCCTGGGCAAGGGATGGCGTCGCGTCAGCATAGGAGATTTCCTCCAGCAAGTCTTCCTGCTCCTCCTTTTTGAGGTAGGACAATTCAACTGCCGGTCTGAACGCGATACGTCCCTCGTCAACAAGGTCAAGCAGACGAGGAACAAGCTCTGTTAGTCGAATATATCGTCTTACTTGCTCACGGCTTTCCCCATGCTCACTTCCCAATTCCTCGTTTGAACGAGACTTTGACACCACTGGTGTCGAAGTTAGGTCTGTGCGCTGTCCCTGCCTGTTCATGGCTTCAAGACGCATCTTGTACGAAAATGCCTTTTCGCTCGGAAGGATGGTGGAACGCTGTAGGTTGGATTCAACCATCAAGATAATGGCCTCGTCGCGGCTCATCTCGCGGACTTCTGCCTTAACGGTGTCCAGTCCTGCAAGCTCACAAGCCTTTTTCCGGCGATGACCAGATACGATCTCGTAGCGTCCGTCTTCCTTCGGGCGAAGTGTGACAGGGGTGATGATCCCGCGCTCTTTGATACTCTGAACAAGCTGGTCCATATCCTCATCAATTTTCACCTTGAAGGGATGGTCGGGAAAATCATCAATCTCCGAGATGGGAATATCGAAAATGCGAGGGAGCTTGTTTACCTTGCGTTCCTCGTCATTTGCGAACAACTCATCGTATCCAGTCAGGCCCAGGTCGATTTTTTGCACGTTCTTCAATCTCTGTCACCTCCTTCGTGAGTGCCTCATACGCTGCTGCTACTTTCCCGTTCTTGTCGTGGGAGAAGATGCTTTCTCCGGAAAGACTGCACTCCGCTGCTCTTACCGAAAAGGGAATTTCAGACTCGAACACGCGGATGTTTTCTCCTACTGAAGAACGGAGCGATGTGATAATCGACTTTGCATTGTTGGTGCGGTTATCTACCATCGTCAGCAGAATGCCGTCGATCCTCAGTCTCGGATTGATCTGCCGCTTGATTTTCGCAATCGAGCGCAGAAGCAAGTTAAGACCTTTGGTTGACAGGAAGTTCGGCTGAGACGGGATAATCACACTGTCTGCCGCAACCAGCGCATTGACCGTCATCATACCCAGCGAGGGCATACAGTCAATCAGAATATAGTCGTAGCTCTTTCTCATGCCGTCGATGGCGTTCTTCAGAACATACTCGCGGCTCATGACATTGAACAGGTCCGTTTCCATACCGGAGAGCTCAATGTTCGAGGGAAGCAAATCCACACTTTCCTGGTGCCGGATAATTGCACCCTCCGCAAGCGGCTCATCATCAATGACCGACTGCATAAGGGAAGACAACGACACCTCCAGCTCATCGGGGTTCTTTACGCCGAGGCACACCGTTAAGCTGCCCTGCGGGTCAGCATCCACCAGCAGGAACCGTTTGCCGGAGCTTGC
>OLYA01000967.1_pt1 | contig 12655 bp, 7 predicted proteins | sample 1674361 | NCBI WGS metagenome assembly OLYA01 (sample SAMEA103958165, study PRJEB25191) | human gut metagenome | biome: human-associated habitat [ENVO:00009003]; feature: intestine environment [ENVO:2100002]; material: feces | place: Germany | collected 2013/2015
CTTTACGAAAAAAGTGATGCGGGACCTGGAACAGGATGCCGGCACCGTCGCCGGTGTTCTTCTCGAGTCCCGTGCCACCGCGGTGCTCCAAGTTAACCAGAATGGACAGCGCATCGTCCAGAATCTGGTGATGGCGCTCGCCGTTGATATCGGCGAGCGCGCCGATGCCACATGCATCGTGGTCGAATTCGGGGCGATAAAGGCCCTGCTGCTGAGCGGAATCTGCCTGCATCGCGATCCTCCCCTAGATATTTAGACAGTCAGTTGAATAGGCATACTAGGAGCATCGCCGGCCTGTTGTGTTTCCCACCCGTTTCGAAACAATCGCGTAACGCACGCCCTACGAGTGGACACCGCCGACCTCAAGGGCGACAACATAGGCCCCAAGTTCGGCCTGCAAGCTCACCGCTTCAAACATCTCAATCTGTAACAGGAAGACCCAATTTCCATCCCTATTTGTTACAGATTAAGACATTTCGGTAACCCCCCTTTCACCATCCTATTCAAATACAACAATTTTGTTAGTCTTGGTTAACTTTTTAGCCTAAAACGGGTATCCTTTGCGGCGTCAAACAAACGGCACGCATGCCGTGCCACATTAAGGAGGCCCCTATGGCAAACCAGACAGACCGGCAGACGATCCAACTCGTCCTTATCCGCCACGGAGAGTCGGAGTGGAACAAACTCAACCTGTTCACCGGCTGGACCGACGTAGAGCTCACCGACACGGGCCGCGAAGAAGCCGCCGCAGGCGGTCGAGCCCTCAAAGAAGCCGGTTTCGACTTTGACGTCTGCTACACTTCGCGCCTCAAGCGCGCGATCCACACCCTCAACATCGTGCTCGGCCAAATGGATCGCGAGTGGCTGCCCGTCATCAAATCCTGGAAGCTCAACGAGCGCCACTACGGCGCGTTGCAGGGTCTCAACAAGGCCGATGCCGCGGCGGAGCACGGCGACGAACAGGTGCTCATCTGGCGCCGCTCCTTCGATATCTGCCCGCCGGCACTCGAGCCGAACGACGCGCGCGATCCCCACACCCAGGAGCAATACCGTGATGTCGCACCCGACCAGCTGCCCTACACCGAGTGCCTCAAGGACACGATAGCCCGTGCCTGGCCTTATTTCGAAGACGAGATTCGCCCCCAGATGCTCGCCGGCAAGCGCGTACTCATCGCCGCACACGGCAACTCCCTGCGCTCTCTCGTCATGAAGTTCGAGCACCTCACGCCCGAGGCCGTACAGCAGGGCGAGGCGCTCATCCGCGACGGCGCGCCCGTGTACGTCATCGACGACGCGGAGCTCCAGCGCGTGCGCGAGAGCTATCCGTGCGTGTGGAAGAACCTCAACGCCAAGCCGAAGCTGTGCTTCATGGGCTGCCCGCACATGACGCTCCACCAGCTCATCGACACGACCGAGCGCGTCGAGGCGAGCCTCAGTGCGCACGGCCAGCGCAAGGTCTGCATCCCGACGGTGTTCACCGCCGCGCCCGGCGTCATCGAGGAGTTTGAAAAGACAGAGTACGCACCCCGCCTGCGCAACACCGGCGTCGTGCTCAGCTACATCTGCCCGCTCATGTACATGAACAACCCGCTCAGCAAAGCCATGCCCGTCATCACCTCGTCGAACAAGCTGCGCACGTACACGACCGCGCGCTACTACACCGAGGATGAGATCATCACCATGATTACAAAGGGGGCCAACTAATATGAAACAGTTTCAGGGCCGCGTCATCTGTCCCGGCACGTGCGAGGCGGAAGCTCTCGTGTCGCACGGCGGCTTCAACACGCTCGCCAGCTATCAGATGGCCTTGATGTTCCACGACAAGCAGGTCAAATGCGGCGACCAGAACAACCCCGACCTGTATAAAAAGCCGATGATCGGCAAGGCCCTGTGCCTGCCGGAGACGATCGGCTCGACCACCGGCGGCATGGTGCTCTACACGGCCTGCGCCTCCGGGCAGCAGCCGGCGTGCATGCTCTTTTCCAAGCACATCGACTCGCTGGCGGCCTCGGGCGCGATCCTCGCGTCCGTGTGGACGGACGCCGATATGCCGGTCATCGACTGCCTGGGCGACGAATTTCTCGCCGCCGTGCAGACGGGGCAGACCGTGCGCGTACTCGACGGCGGCGTCGTCGAGGTGGCGTAACACTTTTGCAGAACTGAAACGGGGCTGACCGGCCGGTCAGCCCCGTTTCTGCGCCATGCGTCGGAAGCCATTTCATCGAGGCGCGAATCATGCATCATTCCAAGATATCTGAGCCGCAGGGGCGCCCGAGGGGCAAGGCCCGCTTCGGATGAGATCATGCATCGCCCCTGGCGATACCTTCTCCTTGAGGAGAAGGCTTTCAACGCCCTTCAGCGCTGCCCCACCGCAGCCCGCGCATTGTCTTTTCCCGCCGCACGTGCTACAATTTATTATTCTCGTCTTGTCAGGAGGTGCCGCCATGCAGCCGCGATCCCGCCGCGCCGTCATCGTGCTCGATGCGCTGGGCCTTGCCGCGCTCGCGGCACTGTTCGTGCTCTGGTGCGTGCGCACGCCGGGTCTGTCCGTCCCGGGCGGCATCGCCGCCGGGTGCAGCGCGGCGCTGTTTGCCGCCGTAGGGCTGCGGTTCGTGCCCGTGTGGGTGCACTTCTGGCAGCGTGAGGGCGATGCGCCCGACGCCGTTCCGGCGGCCGAACCCGCGCACATGGGCGCGCGCATTTTTGCTGCGCTGCTCGCGCTCGATCTCGTCCTGCTCCTGCTCACGTGGAGCGTCCGCGCCCTCGCCGGGCAGCCGGAAACGCTCGCGCAGGCGCTCGAATTCTGGCGCTGCACCGACAGCCGGCACTATCTTGACATCGCGCGCGACGGCTACATCGCCGCCGGCGACCCCGACCGCGTCGTGCAGCTCGTGTTCCTGCCGGGCTATCCGCTCGTGGTGCGCGCGGTGATGCGCCTCATTCCCTCGGACATCTGCGCGGGGCTGCTCACGTCGGCGCTGTGCTTCGCGGGCGCGGGGGGCATGATCTACCGGCTGCTGCGGCTCGACCTGCCACACCGCGACGCCGTGCGCGCGCTGCGCTTTCTCGCGCTCGCGCCGGGGTGCTTTTTCTTCGCCGCGCCCATGAGCGAAAGTCTGTTTCTGCTGCTGACGGCCGCGGCGCTCTACTTCGCCCGCACGCGCCGGCCCATCCTCGGCGGGCTGTGCGGAGCCTATGCCGCGTTCACGCGCTCGCTCGGGCTGCTGCTGTTCGTGCCGCTGCTGTGGGAGCTCGTGCACGACGCCGTGCAGCGCCGCCGGGTGGACGCCCGGCAGGTCGTCGGCGCGCTGCTCGTGCCGCTCGGCTTCGCGGCATATTGCTATATCAACTGGCGCGTGTCCGGCAACCCTTTGCAGTTTCTCATCTACCAGCGCGAGCACTGGAACCAGCGCACGGGCCTGTTTTTCAGCACCGCCGCGTATCAGACGGACTATTTTCTGCGCAGTCTGACCTCCAGCGGCTGGCGCGACGCACTCGGCCTCTGGCTGCCGAACCTGATCGCGTGCTTTGCCGCGCTCGGCCTGCTGGCCGCGGCCGCGCCGAAGCTGCGCGCGAGCCAGACTGCGTGGTTTCTCGCGTATTACATCGTCGCCGTCGGCGCGACGTGGCTGCTGAGCGCGCCGCGCTACCTGCTCGTGCTGCTGCCGGTGCCGATGGCACTGGCGCAGTGCACGCGAGCGCGCACCGCCAGGCGCGTCCTTACCGCCCTGAGCGCGCTCGCCTCGCTCGGCTATCTCACCGCATTCGCCCTGCGCTGGCAGGTGTGGTAAGGCGGCAAAAGAAGGCACACCCATCGTTCCGCTCAAAAAAGCGCAAATAAAGAAAGAGGGCCGCCTGCGTATTCCCAGGCAGGCAGCCCATCGCAGCTGTAACTTCCGCCGTCCGGAAGCCGATTACAGAATTTTCGGAATGAGAAAGGCCAACAGCAAAAGCACAACGATCGCAACCATGATGTTGCCAAGCAGATTGAAAAAGAATTTCATAACATCATCCACTCACAATTCACGCAATTTCCGGCACTCCGGCAATCTCTGACCGCCGCCGGTACCGTCACAGAAAACGCCTTTAAGGTATCACAGATCCGCGCAATGTGCAATCATAAATTGGGAATTTTTTCGTTTTTTGGGCTTTTCTCGAGGCAGCCCCGCTTAAGTGTCCTTTTAATGGGACAGCAAATATGCTATCATCGAACCAAATCACAAGGAGGGATCTTATGCTGCACCTGCTCTATGGCCCTGCCGCCAGCGGCAAGACCGACCTGCTCATGGGGCGCATCCGCACAGCCGTCGCGGCGCGCACGCCGGGGCAGGTGCTGCTCGTGCCGGAGCAATACAGCCACGAGGCCGAGCGCGCGCTGTGCGCCGCCTGCGGCGACAGCCTGAGTCTGTACGCCGAGGTGCTGAGCTTCACGGGGCTGGCGCGCCGCGTCGCGGCCGAGACCGGCGCGGGCGAGGCGCCGCTGCTCGATCAGGGCGGGCGGCTGCTGTGCATGGCGCTGGCACTGAGCCAGGTGGCGCCGCGGCTGCGGCTGTTCGGCGCGGCCGCCCGCCGGCCGCAGATGCAGCAGACGCTCCTCGGCGCGGTCGACGAGCTCAAGACCGCGTGCGTCACGCCCGACGCGCTCGAGGCCACGGCCGCGCGCTGCCCCGGCTATCTGGGCGACAAGCTGCGCGACCTTGCGCTCGTGCTCGCGGCGTATGACGCCGTGACCGCGCAGGGGCACGCAGACCCCACCGACCGGCTGACCCGCCTGGCCGAGCGCATCCCCGCGAGCACGCTTGGCCGCACGGGACATTTCTACCTCGACGGCTTCACGGACTACACGCGGCAGGAGCTGGCCGTCGTGCGCGCGCTGCTGACCGCCGGCGCGGACGTGACGGTCTGCCTCACGCTCGATCAGCTCTCCGGCGGCAGCGAGATCTTCGGCGCTGCCCGGCGCACGGCGCGCGTCCTGCTCGACATGGCGGACGACTGCGGCGTGCAGGCCACGGTCGAGTCCTGCCCCGCCCGCGCGGCCGACACGCCGCTGCGCGTACTCGAGCAGCAGCTGTTTTCCTACACCTCCGCGCACTTTGACGATCCCGCGCAGACGATCACCGTCCACACGGCGGACGATCTCGCGGCCGAGTGCGCATGGGCGGCCGCACGCGCGCTGCAGATCGTGCAGTCGGGCTGCCGCTGGCGCGACATTGCCATCGCCGTGCGCGGCTTTTCCGACTACGCGCCCGCGCTCGAGCGCATGTGCGCCTACTACGGCGTGCCGCTCTATTTTGCCCGCCGCACCGACCTGATGCAAAAGCCGCTCGTGGCGCTCATCCGCGCGGCCTACGACATCGTGACCGGCGGCTGGGACGCCGAGGACGTCTCGGCCTACCTGCGCACGGGCCTCGCCGGGCTCACGCCGGAGGAGACGGACACACTCGAAAACTACGTCCTGCTCTGGTCCATCCGCGGCAGCGCGTGGACACGCCCGACCCCGTGGCAACAGCACCCGGACGGCTACGGCGCGCCGGACACGGACGAATCCGCCGCCCGCCTGAAGGAGATCAATGACCTGCGGCAGCGCGCGGCCGGGCCGCTGCGCCAGCTGGGCGCGGAGAGCAGCGCCGCCGCCACGGCGGAGGCGCAGGCCATGGCGCTGGCGGATTTTCTCGAGCGGCTGCACCTCGCGCAGCGGCTCGATGCGCTGGCCGAAAGTCTGCGCGCCGAGGGGCGCGCCGCGCTCGCGGCCGAGTACGCCCAGCTCTGGGAGCTGACGGTCGGCGCGCTCGAGCAGTTCGCCGCCATCCTCGGCGACACGGAGATGGATGCCGACACGTTTGCAACGCTGTTTTTGCGCATGCTCACCTGCTACGACATCGGCACGATCCCCGTCGCGCTCGACCGCGTGACAGCCGGCGACCTCGACCGCATGCGCCGCCGCGGCATCCGGCACCTGATCGTGCTCGGCGCGTCGGACGACCGGCTGCCGCGCGCCGGCGAGCCGGACGGCGTATTCTCGCCCGAGGAGCGGCGCGAGCTGCTGGAGCTGGAGCTCGACATCGGCGGCGGCACGGACGACGCGCTCTGGCGCGAATACAACCTCATCTACCAGTGCGTGACGCTCCCGGCGGAGACGCTCGCTGTATCTTACCCGCTCTTTGACGGCAATGGCACGCCCACGCGCCCGTCGTTTCTCGTCACGCGCATCGCGCAGCTTTTCGGCACGCTGCCCCGCCCCGCGAACCCGGACGCGCAGCGCCTGCTGGCCGCCGCCCCGGCGCTGGAGCTGGCCGGGCGCACGCTGCGTGGGGCGACCGATCCCGCCGCCGTCGCGGCGCGCGCGTGGTTCCGGCAGCACGACCCCGCCGCGCTCGCCGCGCTCACGCGCGCGGCGCACACCGCCCGCGGCAAGCTCTCGCCCGAGCGCGTGCGCGCGCTCTACGGCAAGCGGCTGTACCTCTCGGCGTCGAAGGCCGAGCGCTTTTCTGCGTGCCGGTACGCCTACTTCCTGCAGTACGGGCTCAAAGCCAGGCCCCGCCGCCCGGCGGCGTTCAACCCGCCGGAGATCGGCACGTTCTTCCACTACGTCCTGCAGCACACGGCGCAGGACGTGACGGACGCCGGCGGCTTCGCCGCCGTGACGGACGAGCAGCTCGGCGCGTTTACCGACCTCTGGACGCAGCGCTACATCCACGACGAACTCAATGACTTTCGGGAGAAATCCGCGCGCTTTACCTACCTCTTCCGCCGCCTGTGCCGGCAGGTGCGGCAGGTCGTGGCCGACATGGCGCATGAGCTGCGCGCGGGCGACTTCGTGCCGCTGGATTTTGAGCTCAACTTCGCAGACCCCGAGCAGATCGCACCGATCACGCTCTCGGACGGCGATGTGACGCTCAACATGAGCGGCGTGGCCGACCGCGTGGACGGCTGGCTGCACGACGGCAAGCTCTACCTGCGCGTCGTCGACTACAAGACCGGGCGCAAGGCGTTCTCGCTCTCGGACGTGTGGTACGGCATGGGGCTGCAGATGCTGCTGTACCTCTTCGCGCTCGAGCGCTCCGGCCCTGCGCGCTACGGGCACGAGATCGTGCCGGCCGGCGTACTCTACGTTCCGGCGCGCGACGTGCTCATCCCTGCCGACCGCCGGCTCTCGCCGGAGGAGGCGGCCCGAGAGCGCGCAGGCGCGGTGCGCCGCTCCGGCCTGCTGCTCGACGATGCCGCCGTGCTGCACGCCATGGAGCACAGCGACACGCCGCAGTACCTGCCCGTCTCGCCCCGTCGCAAAACGGACGCGCTCGCAAGCGCGGAGCAGCTCGGCCTGCTCGCGCGGCATATTGAAACGACACTGCTCGACCTCGCGCACGAGCTGCGCGGCGGTAGCATCACGGCCGACCCCTACTTCCGCTCCGGGCAGGACACGGCCTGCACGCACTGCGACTATCTGACCGTCTGCCACTTCACGCCCGGCATGGGGGGCGACTGCCACCGTGTGCTCACCAAGCTCCCGGCCGACAAGGTCTGGAGCAACCTGAAAGGAGGCACGCCGGATGCCTGAACTCAACTTCACGCCCGAGCAGCGCGCCGCGATCGACACGCGCGGCAGCACCGTGCTCGTGTCCGCGGCGGCGGGCAGCGGCAAGACCCGCGTGCTCACCGAGCGGCTCATGGCCTACCTCACGGACGCGGAACATCCGGTCGATATCGACCATTTCCTCGTCATCACCTACACGCGCGCGGCCGCGGCCGAACTGCGCAGCCGCATTCTCGACGGGATCTATGCGCGCATTGCGTCCGACCCCGAAAACCGCCGCCTGCGGCGGCAGGTCGCGCTGTGCGCCCGCGCCGAGATCGGCACGATCCACAGCTTCTGCGCCGACTTCCTGCGCGCCAACTGTGCAGCCCTCGCCCTCGCGCCGGACTTTCAGGTCGCCGATACCGAGCGCTGCGCCGCCCTGCGCGCAGCGGCGCTCGAGCACACGCTCGAGCGCGCCTATACACGCCTCGACACCGACGCACCCTTCCGCCTGCTGGCCGACACGGTCGGCGGTGGGCGCGACGATGCGCGCCTGGGCGAGCTGGTGCTCTCGCTCTATGACAAAATGCAGTGCCACGCACGGCCCGAGCAGTGGGCGCAGCGGCAAGTGGACCTGCTCGCGCTCGACGGCGTGACCGACGCCGGCGCTACCCCGTGGGGGCAGGCGTTGCTGGCGCGCGTGCGCGAGAGCGCGGTGCACTGGGCAGGCGTGCTCGATAAACAGCTGGACATCATGGCGGCGCAGGACATGGCGTGGCTCTACGGCATCTACGGCACGAGCTTCGCGGAGACGGCCGATGGTCTGCGCGCCGTCGTGCGCGCCTGCGATCAAAGCTGGGACGCTGCCGTGGCGGCGCTGCAGAACGTACCGTTCCCGCGCCTCGGCAGCACGCGCAAGCCGCCCGACCCGGACGTGCGCGACCGCGTCAAGGCGCAGCGCGACGCGGCAAAAAAGGCCATCCAGGCGCTGCAAAAGCAGATCAATGTCCCCTCCGCGCAGGCGCTGGCCGACCTGCACACGACCGCCCCGGCCATGCAGGCACTGCTGGCGCTGACGCTGGACTTCGGCGCGGCCTACGCCGCCGAAAAGCGGCGGCGCAGCCTTGTGGACTTCTCCGACCTCGAGCACATGACCGCGCAGCTGCTCACGGACGACGACGGCGCGCCGACGGAGCTGGCGCGCCAGCTCTCCGGGCGCTACACCGAGATCATGGTCGATGAATATCAGGACGTGTCGGAGGTGCAGGATCTCATTTTCCGCGCCGTGTCGCGCGACGGCAATAACCTCTTTTTCGTCGGCGACGTCAAGCAGTCGATCTATCGCTTCCGCCTCGCCGACCCCACGATCTTCCTCGACAAATACGCGCGCTTTGCAGATTTTCGCGCAGCCTTGCCCGGTGCGCCGCGGCGCATCCTCCTGCGGGAGAATTTCCGCTCCCGCCGCGCGGTGCTGGAAGGCGCCAACCACGTCTTTTCCAACATCATGTCCCGCGCGCTCGGCGAGCTGGACTATGACGACGCGGCCCGCCTGCGCGCCGGAGCACCCTACCCGGACGACGGCGAAAAGCCGGAGCTCGCCGTGCTCGAACTGCCGGACGCGGACGACGACGCGCCCACGCCGGAAAAATCCGTGCTGGAGGCGGACTACGTCGCGCGGCGCATCCGCGCGCTGATCGACGGCGGCGCATCCGTGTGGGAAAACGGCGCCGAGCGCCCCGCGCACTACGGCGACGTGGTCATCTTGCTGCGCAGCGCCAACAGCGTCGGCCCCGTGTACCGCGCCGCGCTCGAGGCGCAGGGCATCCCCGTATCGGCGGAGACGAGCGGCGGGTTCTACACGTCCGAGGAGGTGTCGGTGCTCTGCTCGCTGCTGGCGGTGGTGGACAATCCGCACCAGGACGTGCCGCTGATCGCGGCGCTGCGCTCGCCGCTGTTCGGCCTGACGGCGGACGATCTGGCCGCCGTGCGCACGTGCGACCGCGAGCACGATTTTTACACCGCGGTCACGCTCGCCGCCGAGACGCGCGGCGACTGCCGGGACTTTCTCGACGTGCTCGCGCGCTACCGCGCGCTGTCGATCGAGCTGCCGCTGGGCGAATTTCTGTGGCACGTCGTGGACGACCGCGCCGTCATGGCGCTCACGAGCGCGATGCCGGACGGCGAGCTGCGGCGGCGCAACGTGCTGCTCCTGCTCGACCTGGCGCAGCAGTTTGAGCGCACCGGCGCGCGCGGGCTACACCGCTTCCTGCTCTGGATGCAGCGGCAGGCGGCCGAGGGCGAAGAGCCCACCGTCCCCGGCAGCGAGAGCCGCAGCGTGCGCATCCTGAGCATCCACAAATCCAAGGGGCTGGAGTTTCCGTTCGTGTTTTTGTGCGACACGGCGCGCCTGTTCAACAAATCCGACACGCGCGCGAGCGTGCTCGTGCACCCGGCGCTCGGCCTCGGGCCGAAGTGCACGGATCTCGAGCACGGCGTGGAGTACCCCACCATCGCACGGCAGGCGATCGCGGCGCGGCTGCTGACCGAGACGCTCTCGGAGGAGATGCGCCTGCTGTACGTGGCCATGACGCGCGCGAAGGAGCGCCTCATCATCACGGGCACAACGCACAGCATCGCCAAAACGACCGGCTGGCTGGAGGCCATCGCGAGCGCGCCGCTCCCGCCGGAGCTGCTGCGCGGCATGGCCAGCCCCCTGTTCTGGCTGCTGCAGAGCGCGCTGCTCGACCGGGACGAGCGCTTCCTGCGCCGGAACTATGTCTATCTGAAGCCAGACGCCGCGGCAGAGCGCGCGGAGACGGAGACCGGACCCGCGCTGCCGGAGCCCGACCCCGCCCTGCTGGCACAGCTCGATCGCGCGCTCACGTTCCGCTACGCGCACGCGCAGGCGGTCGACCTGCCGTCAAAGGTGACGGCGACGGAGCTCAAGCGGCTGGAGGCGGAGGATACGCCGCCCGAGGACGCCGGCGCGCCGCTGCTGGCGAGCGCGCCGCGCACGCAGACCTTCCGCCGGCCGGACTTCTCGGCGCGTGCGCACAAGCTCACCGCGGCCGAGCGCGGCACGGCCACGCACCGCATCCTGCAATACCTGCGCTTTGCCGACGCGCGCACGCCGGAGGGCATCCGCGCGCAGGTAGAGACATTGACCGCGCACGGTGAACTCACGGGGCGCGAGGCGCAGGCCGTGGACACGGCCTCGCTCCTGCGGCTGGGCCGCACCGAGCTCGGCGCGCAGCTCGCGGCGGCAGAGGCAGCCGGCACGCTGCGGCGCGAGTTTCGCTTCTCGCTGCTGTGCCCGGCGGAGACGTTCTTCCCCAACGCCGGGGACGAGCAGGTGCTGCTGCAGGGCGTGGTCGATGCGTGGTTCGAAACAAAGGACGGTCTCGTCATCGTGGACTATAAGACCGACCGCATCCGCCCCGAGGGCGTGCCGGCGCGCACGGCGTACTACGCCGCGCAGCTGCGCGCTTACGCCGGGGCGATGGCGCGCATCACCGGCCAGCCGGTTTGCCGCCGCGTGCTGTATTTTCTGCACTGCGGCCAGGTCAGCGACGTGCCGGGCCCGGATGCGTAAAAAAATGCGAAAACCGCTTGCAATTTTGTCACCGGTATGCTAGAATTCAGAGTGCGTTTTGTAACCACGGACCAGCCCGTGCTCAAGACAGCCTAATACGAGGTGAATGACTATGAAAGACGGTATCCATCCGAATTACCAGCCGACCACGATCCGCTGCGCCTGCGGCGCCGTGTACGAGACCCGCTCCACGAAGCAGAACATCTCCATCGAGATCTGCTCCAAGTGCCACCCGTTCTACACCGGCAAGCAGAAGCTCGTTGACACCAGCGGCCGCGTTGACAAGTTCAACAAGAAGTACGGCATCAAGTAAGATCGGACAAGATCCTTGCGAAAAGCAGCCCGCGTGCACTGCACGCGGGCTTTTTCGCGCCCTGCGGCATTTGTGACGTCACAAAGCCTCTCAGAGTTTGCGTCCGCAGATGCAAAAAAATTCCAATCATTTTCTCCGGCGGCGTGTACGGCGGAGAAAATACCGCTCGGCTCGCAAACGTGCGCATTGGGCGCCTTTGGTGTACAATGCGTGCGCTGCAGCGAGCTGCGATCTCTTCCACAGAGGACCCAGCGAAGCGGTCCTCTGTGGAGCGTGTGCCTGCGGCACACGCAAAAACCCCGCTGCCGAAGCAGCGGGGTTTCGATTTATGCGATTTGCGAAACGCTCAGACGATGCGCTTGTCGCGCACCTGAGAATCGTAGTGCTTGTTCAGGAAGGGGCGCAGCACATAGTAGATGAGCTTGTTCTCGAGATTGAACATATAGATCGTGAAGGTCGCAACGAAGCCGATAAAGCCGACAAGGCCGACCTTGCCCATGATCTTTGCAGCGAGTTTCATATTCATAGTCGGTACCTGCCTTTCTTAGTACGCCGCGGAGTCGTCGAAGTCGACCAGCGTCGGGTCGAGCGGCTGCTCGTTGAGCACGATGGACATATACTCGTTGACGCACTTACGCATATCGCGGCGCGGCACGGTGCGGCAGTCCTCGAGGTCGTGCTCGATGAAGATGAAGTGGAAGCCGAGGTCGCGTGCCTGCTCCTCCATCATGGCGTGCACGCCGAGCATGCCCTTGCAGGCGATGTTGTCGTTCATGAGCACCATGTCGCAGTTGAAGTTCGTGGCCCACTCCCAGACGGAGTTGACGTTGTCCCAGCCGCCGACAGCCATGTGACGCATAACGCCCTTTTCGCTGAACAGCGCCAGATCCATGAGCGCCTGATCGGGGTCGGTCGTGCTGATCATGTTGTGACCCATGGTGGAGTCCATGTTCAGGACGATGTTGATGCCCCAGCAGTTCTGCGTCCAGGTCGGGAAGTCGGTGTAGTACACGGCGGACGGTCCCCACAGGAACGCACGGTGACGCGTGGTGCCGCCATACGGGACGTACTTATTCTTGTAGCACTTGCGCAGGATCTTGATGACCTTGCGGTCGTTCTTGGTGAAGTAGTCCTCCTGGCCGTTGGCGGAGGCCCAGGCGTACAGACGGTACAGGGTCTCGCTGATGCCGGTCAGCGGGCAGTAGGGAGTCTTGAAGTAATCCCACTTCTCGAG
>OLYA01000982.1_pt1 | contig 12500 bp, 10 predicted proteins | sample 1674361 | NCBI WGS metagenome assembly OLYA01 (sample SAMEA103958165, study PRJEB25191) | human gut metagenome | biome: human-associated habitat [ENVO:00009003]; feature: intestine environment [ENVO:2100002]; material: feces | place: Germany | collected 2013/2015
GCGGCGGTGTTGGCCTCGGCCTGTGCCTTTGCCTCGGCAAGCTGGGCGTGTGCCTCAGCGTCGGCAGCCCGCTTCGCCTCGGCGATGTCCTCGGCGGTGTGGCGGGCCTGATCCTGCGCGTCGGCCGCGCGGCCGAGCGCCTCGGCAATGCGCTCTTTCCGGTCGCGGAAGAGCTTGCGGATGCGCTTGCGCGTCAGGAAAAACAGCGCGCCTGCCAGCAGCAGGAAGTTGAAGACGGGGCCGATGGCTCTCAGAAATTCCATGGCGTCGGCGCCCCCTTTCGATTCATTTCATTCATGGTTCAGCCCTCATGCGCGGGGGCGACCCATTGGCGGATCTGCGCGGCATTGCGCTCGGCTGCGTCGCTGCCGAGCAGCCCGCCGGTCAGTGCCGTGACGAGCTCGGGCAGTTTCGCGTCCACGGCGGCGGCCGCGGCGGTCTCTTCGTCGCGCACACGCGCCCGCATGGCGCGCGTGGTCTGCGCGGCCTCCTGGTGCGCGCTCTGCAGCGCCTGGGCGCGCGCGCGCTCGGCCGCGCTCTTGGCCTCGGCCAGCAGCGCGTCCGCCGCGGCGGCCTGTTTGCGCTGCGCCTCGCTGCGCGCGCGCGCGGCCGCGTCGAGCTGCTGCTGGGCGGTGCGCCCGGCGTTGAGCCCGTCCTGAATGCGCGCGTCGCGCGCGGCCATGAACGACACCAGCGGGTCAAACAGCAGCTTTTTCAAAACCACCAGCAGCACGAAAAAGCAGATCACCGTCCAGATCAGTTCGGAGATGTTGATGCTCAAAGCGTGTGCCTCCCTTGTTCCGGGCTTCTCAGCCGAGCTTGCCGATCAGCAGAAACGCGATCAGCAGGCCGTAGATCGTCAGCGATTCGAGCAGGCCCATGGCGATGATCATGTTCGAGCGGATGGTGCCGGCGGCCTCGGGCTGGCGCGCGATGGCGTCCATGGCGTGGGCGGCGGCAAGACCCTGGCCGATGCCGGGGCCGATGGTGCTGATGGCGATGGCGAGCGCGGCGGCGATCGCAATGATTCCGGTTGACATAACTCTTTTCCTCCTAATGTTTCTTAACGATCGAATCTTCTTTCCTTGCGTGGTTATGGGATGCAGGGCGTCACTCCTCGATGGCTTCCTCGATATAGATCGACAGCAGCATCGTGAACACGACGGCCTGGATCAGGCAGAACAGCAGGCTCAGCACCTGCATGAGCAGCGGCAGCACGAGCGGGAAGAGGTTGCCGAGCTCGTGCGTGACCATTTCCTCGCCGTAGAGGTTGCCGTACAGTCGCAGCGCGAGGGAAAACGGCCGCACGATCTGCTCGATGAGGTTGAGCGGCAGCATGAGCAGGAAGGGCTTGATGAAGCTCTTGAGATAGCCCCCCAGCCCGCGGCGCTGGATGCCGACGGTGTGCGTCATGCAGAAGGCGATGATGGCCAGGCCCGCCGTGACGGACAGCGTGGCCGTCGGCACGGTGAACACCTGCCCCGCGCCGGGCAGCAGCCCGATGTAGTTGGACACGACGATGAAGATGAAAAACGTCGCCATCATCGGGAAGTAGCGCCGGGCATTGGCCGGGCCGAGGATGCCGCCGTAGAAGCCCTGCAGCTTTTCGACGGCCATTTCGGCGGCGTTTTGCAGCGGGCCGGGCACGTCGCGCAGCCTGCGCGTGGCCAGCCACGACAGCAGCGCCAGCACGGCGATGATGACCCACATGGTCACGACCGCGCCGGTCACTTCCAGCGGGCCGATGGAAAACAGTACATTCGTCTCACCCATTGGTGTCGTCCCTCCGTTCGTCCGCCGGGTCGGTATCCGGCGTGCGTTCCTGTGCAGTGTTTTCGGGCAGCTCGGCCGTCTCCGCGTCCGGCACTTCCACGCCCTCGGCGGGGATGGTGTCGTCCATTTTCCGCGCGAGGATCCACACGCCGGCGATGCTGCCGCCCGACAGGCCGACGGCCGTGCCGATGAGCGTGCCGGCCAGGGGCAGCGGCACGACCTTGCGCAGCAGGTACACGAGCACGAGCGCGGCGAGGTTGATGACCTGCCGCAGGCCGCTGGTGCCCATGACGGTGGCCTGGCTCTGCCTGGCGCGCTGCAGGCTGCGGCGCGTCAGCAGCGTGTTGCCGGCGGCCACGAGCAGGCCGAACACCAGTCCGGCCGCGCCGCCGAGCAGATATTGTCCGATCGACATTTGCTGTCCCTCCCGATCTGCGGAAAACCCCGGCAATGCCGGGGCAATTTCTTAGCGAAAACTTAGCGGATACTTAACAGTATTCTACTATATCATGATGACGAAAAATTGCCAATACCTAATTTAATGATTTGAATAATTTTGTTGAATTCTACAAATAGCAGCAAAATGCCCCGGAACGCGCCATGCCGCTTCACAAACCGGTGGAAATAGTATATACTGTGGGGCAGAAAAAACCGCGGGTCCCGGCATCCCACAGGGCACCCCGCGGCGAAAAATCTTCCGAAAAGAGGGATACAGTATGAAATACATTCTCGTCATCGGCGACGGCATGGCCGACCATCCGCTCGACACGCTCGGCGGCCGCACGCCGCTCGAAGCATCGAAAAAAGACGCGATCGATGCCCTCGCGCGTCACGGCATCCTCGGCAGCGTGCGCAACGTGCCCGAGGGCTTCGCCCCCGGCAGCGACACGGCCATCATGTCCATCTTCGGCTGCTCGCCGCGCAAGTACTTTTTCGGCCGCGCCCCGCTCGAGGCGGCGGCGTCCGGCATCCGGCTCGCCCCCGGCGATGCGTGCTACCGCTGCAACATGGTCACGTATGCCGATGAGGACGTGCCGTTCGAGCACAAGCACATCATCTCCCACAGCGCGGGCAGCATCGAGGGCCGCGAGTCGGACGAGCTCGTGACGATGCTCTTCAATCACCCCGACTTCCGCCCGCTGGCCGAGCAGGCCGGCATGGTCATCCACAAGGGCTCGTCGTTCCGCCACCTCGCGGTGCAGAGCCACGTGGACATCAAGGGCATTCAGCTCGCCCCGCCGCACGACCACCTCGGCGAGGAGATCGGCCCCATCCTGCCCACCGGCTGCCCGAACGCCGACGTGCTGCGCGAGCTCATGCGCCGCGCGTTCGACATTCTCGACCAGCACCCGATCAACGTCGCGCGCCGCGCCGCCGGCAAGCTCCCGGCCAACGGCGTCTGGTTCTGGGCCGAGGGCACGGCGGCCGCGCTGCCGAACTTCCCCGAACACTACGGCTCGGACGGCGGCGTCGTCTCGGCCGTGCCGCTGTGCCACGGCATCGGCATCCTGACGGGGCTTGAGGCCGTCACCGTCCCGACCGCGACCGGCGAGTGGGACACCGACTACGCCGCGAAGGTCGCCGCCGCGCTGGGCGTGCTCAAAAAGCACGACTTCGTGGCCCTGCATCTCGAGGGCCCGGACGAGGCCACGCACAACCACGACCTCGAGCACAAGATCTATTCCATCGAGCGCCTGAGCGCCGACGTCGTCGCCCCTGTGACCGAGGCGCTGCGCGCCGCGGGCGAGGACTTCCGCCTGCTGCTGCTCTCGGATCACATGACGTATATGGCCAACGGCGCGCACGGCGCCGACCCCGTGCCGTTCGTGCTCTATGACAGCCGCGTGAGCGAGGGCTCCGGCCTGCCGTATTCCGAGGCCAACGGCCGCAAGGGCCCGTACGTGGACGACGGCGCGGCGCTGATGGACCTGCTCTTCGAGCTGAAAAAACTGTGACCGGCACGACGACGGAGGCCGCGTGGGCGAAGCTGAACCTGTCGCTGGACGTGCTCGGTGCGCGCTCCGACGGGTTTCACGACCTGCGCATGGTCATGCAGAGCGTCGACCTGCACGACGACGTGACCGTCACGCTCGACGACACGGGCGTCTGCCGCGCCGAGACCAACCGCAGCTACCTGCCCTGCGGGGCGGACAATGTGGCCGTGCGCGCGGCGCAGGTGTTTCTCTCTCGCGCGGGGCTTACCTGCGGCGTGCACATCCGGCTGCACAAGCGCATCCCCGTGTGCGCGGGGCTGGGCGGCGGCTCGTCGGACGCGGCGGCCGTGCTGCGCGCGCTCGAGCGGCTGACCGGCGCGGGCTTCACCCGCGCGCAGCTCGAGGAGATGGGGGCCGAGGTCGGCTCGGACGTGCCGTACTGTGTCGCGGGCGGCACGATGCTGGCCGAGGGCCGCGGCGAGCGGCTCACGCCCGTCACGCCCATGCCGCGCATGCCGGTCGTGATCTGCAAGCCGGATTTTCCGATCTCGACGCCGGAACTGTTCCACCGCGTGGACGCGCGCACCTCGCGCTGCCGCCCGGACACGGAGGGCATCTGCGCCGCGCTCGCAGACGGGGACATGCCCCGGCTCGCCCGCCGGATGTACAACGTCTTTGAGGACGTGCTCACCCACCGCGAGGGCGAGATCGTGGCCATCAAGAGCCGCCTGCTCGACGGCGGCGCGCTCGGTGCGGTCATGAGCGGCACGGGCTCGGCCGTGTTCGGCATCTTTGCCGATGCCGACAGCGCGGCGTATGCCAAGCGCCGGCTCGCGCGCGATTATGCCGAGTGCTTCCTGACCGAGACCATCGGCCGCCTGGAGATCTGAGCGTCCCCGGATTAAAACCGAACAAAACTGCCGATACTGAGCACAGATGCCCGGTACCGGCAGTTTTTTTCATCACAGAAAGGCGGACATACGATGCATACCCATTCTCTCTCCATAAATTCCGATCCCGGCCGCGCGCTGCGCCCGTGGGAGCTGGCGCTGCTGCTGGCCGTGTGCGTGACGCTGCTGACCGGCACGTGGGCGCAGGCGCGCAGCCAGCTGCTCGCGGCCCGGCTCGTGCGGCTGCACGTGATCGCCGTCTCGGACGACGACGCCGAGCAGGCCGTGAAGCTGCAGGTGCGCGACGCGGTGCTGGCCTATCTCGAGCCGCAGCTGCAGGGCGTGACGGATGTCGATGCGGCGCAGCAGCTCATCGCGGGCGACCTCGACGGCATCGCCCGCGCGGCGCAGGCGGCGGCGGGGGAGCGGCCGGTGCGCGTGGCGCTGGGCCCCGAGCACTACCCGACGCGCGACTACGGCACGTTCGCCCTCCCGGCGGGGGTGTACACCTCCTTGCGTGTAACGCTCGGCGCGGGCGCGGGGCACAACTGGTGGTGCGTCATCTTCCCACCGCTGTGCGCGCAGGCGGCGGGATTGTCGGAGCAGGCGGTGCAGGCGCTCTCGGACGACGATGTGCGCCTCGTCACGGAGTCCGACGGCGGCTATGTCGTGCGCTTCCGGCTGCTGGAGCTGTGGGACGCGCTCGTGCAGCGGCTGAGCTGACGGCGCGGCGCGCAGATGGGACAGACAAAACAGCACCCGATCCTATAGGATCGGGTGCTGTTTTTTATCGTCCGCTCAGTAGCTGTACACGCCGCCGCCGATGAACTCGCGCAGCATGCTCTCGGGCGCGAGCAGGGCGGGGTCGATCGTCTCGAAGCGCTCGAGCGCCGGCAGGATGCTGCGGATTTCCGTATAGCGCTCCGCGCCCTCGGGCACGGCCGCGAGCAGGGGCGCGGCAAAGTTTTTCATAATGGACACCTCGCACGGGAACGACGAGTCGAACATCAGGTTCGCGCGCTCCTTGAACGGGGAGATGAAGCGCTTCTCGCCGCGGCGGACGTTTGCCCACATATCCAGCGTTGCGGCAGCGGGCGTGCCGCGGAAGTTGCTGTCGCGCACGAGGCGGCGCAGCAGGCGCATCCACGTGCCCTTGAATATCTCCTGCCCGTCACCGTCGACGACGACGGAGCGCGCGCTGATATACAGCCGGAACGCATCCGGGCAGTAGGCGGCGATGTCGTCATTGAGCGCGTGGATGCCCTCGCACACGACGACCTCGTCCTTGCCGAGACGCATGGGCCGGCCGATCGGGCCGGACTGCACGCGCGTGACGAAATTGTAGCGCGGCAGGTGGATCTCCTCGCCGCGGGCGAGCGCGTTGAGGTGCTTGCCGAGCAGGTCCATGTCCAGGCACGCGGGGGACTCGAAGTCGATGTCGCCCTCCGGCGTGCGCGGCGCGGTGCGCGGGTTCACGGTGCGGAAATAGTCGTCCATGGCGAGGCTCTGGCTGCCGATGCCCATCCCGCGCAGAGCCTCGGCAATCTTCATGGCCGTGGTGGTCTTGCCGCTGCCGGACGGGCCGGACAGCAGCACGATCGGGCACGTGCGCACATTCTCGGCGATGGCGCGGGCCGCGCGCTCGATCTTTTCGGCATAGGCCGCGTCGCACGCATCCACGAATTCCTTGGGGTCAGCCTGGATGCGGCGGTTGATCTCCTGGATCTGATAGCTCATAGGAAAAATGCCTCCAGTTTTGCCTTGGCCGCGCAGATGCGGTCGATATTGGCGATGTATTCCGTGGGATATTTGGGGTCGATGTGCCGCTCGAGCCGGCCGCCGGGGCACACGAGTTTCGTCGAGGCGCCGCCGCCCATGGCGAGGATGCTGCACAGCTCCTCCATGATGCAGATGTTGTAGAGATTCTCCTGTCCAGGCCGCGTCCAGCCGACGTTTTCAAATCCGCCGGACATGAACTTCTGCCGGTAGAGGTAATACGGCGCGTAGCCCGCCGTGTCGAGCGCGGTATTGGCAAAGTCGAGCATCTCGCCGACCTGCGCCCCGTCGGGGACGGGCGCCGTCTGCTGCGAGAGGTCTGCCCCGCGCTTGCGCGAGAGCGTGTGCACGGTGATATTTTCGGGCGCGAGCGCGAGCACCTGTTCGAGCGTGGTGCGAAAGCCGTCCGGCGTGTCGCCGGGCAGGCCGGCGATCAGGTCCATGTTCACGGCAAAGCCGCCGGTCGCGCGCACGAGCTGCAGCGCGTCATAGATGTCCTGCGCCGTGTGGCGGCGGCCGATCGTTTCGAGCACGCGGTCGTCGAGCGTCTGCGGGTTGACGCTGATGCGGTCGACCCGGTGCGCGCGCAGCACGTGCAGCTTGTCGGCCGTGATGGTGTCGGGCCGGCCGGCCTCGACGGTGAACTCGCGCAGGGCGCTGAGGTCGAATGCTGCGTCGAGCTGCGTGCACAGTGCGTCGAGCTGGCGCGCCGAGAGCGTGGTCGGCGTGCCGCCGCCGATGTAGAGCGACACGACGCGCAGACCGGCGCGGTGCACGGCCTCGGCGGTCGCCGCGATCTCGCGCGCGAGCGCCTGCAGAAACTCCGGCACGAGCGCCATGCTCTTTTCCACCGACTGGCTCACAAAGCTGCAGTAGGCGCAGCGCGTCGGGCAAAACGGGATGCCCACGTACAGGCACACGTCCTTTTCGCCGAGCGAGTCCATGGCGCGCAGCGTAGCGTGGGCGGTGCGCACGACGAGCGCGGCGCGCGCGGGCGCGACGTCGTAGTGCCGCTCGAAATAGCGCGCGGCCTGCACATCGCCCATGCCCTGCGCGAGCAGGGGGGTCATGAGCTTGCCGGGGCGTACGCCCGTGAGCATGCCCCACGGCCGGTGCGGCAGGCCGATGCCCATGGCCGCGCGGTAAAACGCGCGCTTGACCGCACCCTGCAGCCGCCGGTCGGTCTCGTTGGGGTCGGTCAGTTCCTCGTTGGGCACGCTCGTGCGGCCGTTGGCCGTCCGGCCCTGATAGACGAGCACACACGTCGCGGTCGTCACCTTTGCGCCGGACATGAGCCGCAGCTCCGCGCGGTCGCCGGTCGGCCGGCCGTCCGGATACACCGGGCGCTCATCCGGAAACAGCGTCAGCAGCATCTGCTCCGCCGCGTAGCGGTAATCATGTCCGATCAGATAGAGATTCATGGTTTTCAGTTATCTCCTTTTCCCGTGTCAGGTCAGGAGCGGTCCTTGGCCTTGTTCTTGAGTTCTCTGGCCTTTGCCTTCAGGGCTTTGGCCAGCTGCTTGCGGCGCTGCGCGTGCTCATGCACACGCGTGAAGGCCGGGCCTTTGGTCTTGCCTTCGCGCAGCGCCGGGAACGCCTGCGCGATACGCTCGTGCACGATGTTGCGCTGACCCAGCAGCTCCTCGCGGCGCTGCAGCAGTTCGCTGCGGCGGGCCAGCAGTTCGCTGCGGCGCATGAGCGAGTTCTCGGCGCGCTTTTCTGCGATCTCCGCGCCTTTTTCCTTCGCGTCGGTGTAAACCTCCATGCTGCGGTCCTTCGCGTCCGAGGCGCGAATATAGATCTCCTCGCCGATCTCGTCGGAGATGGCCGTGAGCGAATCCTCGATGGCCTGCAGGGCGCGCAGCTTCTTCGCCAGCTTGCGGATCTCCATGGCGGTGATGATGTTGTCCGTGATCCACAGGACGCTGAACGTGCCGAGCAGCGCCCAGCCGAGCTTTTTCGGGATGAGGTCGACGACCTTGGCCACGAGCGGCTGGAACACATCGACCACGAACACGCACGCCAGCCCCCACAGCACCGAAAACTCCAGACACACGTAGCCCTTGATGTTCAGCGGGCGCTTGGAGTAGTCCCACCACTTGTCGTGGAACACTTTTTCAAGCACCCAGCCGGTGAGGTATTCGATGGCGCTCGTGAACAGTACGCTGCCGCCGAACAGCAGCCAGAAGCTGCTCTTGAGCGGCCCGAGCACGAGCAGTACGCTCATCACGCCGAAGCCGTAGATGGAGCAGATCGGGCCGTTGACGAAGCCGCGGTTGACGAACTTGCCGTGCGCGACGGCGGCGAAGGCTACCTCTGAGCACCAGCCGAGAAAGCCGTAAATGTAGAAGTACCAGAGGATCTGGAACCAGGAATAGGGCACAAGCACGGAAAAAACTCCTCTCAGATCTGGGTGCCTGCGGTGATACTGACCCAGTCTCATCATGATGGTTCAAAGATTATAACATAATGCTCCGGGCATTTCCAGTCTTTCCGGCGCGGATGGGGACAAAAGCAGCAAAATGGACAAAAACACAGCGGAGTGCCTTTTCAAGCCTTCCCATTTGAGGAGAAGGCTTGAAAAACTGCCATCTGCCTTTGTTTTTTCGCGCGCAAAAGCGGAGCGCACGACGGTGCGCTCCGCTTGGAAAACCGGGGATTTACTTGATCGTCAGCAGCAGCTCGCCGGCCTTGACCGTCTGACCGCCCTTGACAAAGACTTCGTCGATCGTGCCGTCCATGCGGGCGACGACGCTCGTCTCCATCTTCATGGCCTCGATCACGGCGAGCACGTCGTTGACCTTGACCTGATCGCCGGGCTTGACGTTGACCTTGGACACCATGCCCGGAATGGACGCGCCGGCCTGGCTCTTGTCGTTCGGGTCGGCCATGACGACGGTCTTGGCCGTGTCGGTCGCGGTCGGGTCGGGCACGGAGACCTCGCGGCGCATACCGTTGAGCTCGAACTGCACGTTGCGCGTGCCGTCGTCGTTGCGGTCGCCGAGGCCGATGTACTTGATCATGAGGGTCTTGCCGTCCTCGATGTTGATCTTGTTCATCTCGCCGACGGCCATGCCGTTGAAGAACACGTGGCTGCCCATGCGCATGATGTAGCCATACTCCTTGCGGTGGCGGATGTACTCTTCATAGACCTTCGGGTACATGGCGTAGGAGATGAGGGAGCGCGGCTCCTCGTAGTTCGGGTAGAACTTGCGGATCTCGCTGCGCAGCTGATCCCAGTCGACGGGCGGCAGCAGGTCGCCGGGGCGGCCGGTGATCGGCTTCTCGCCCTTGAGCACGACGCGCTGCAGATCCTTCGGGAAGCCGCAGGGCGGCTGGCCCATCATGCCCTTGAAGTAGCTCACGACGCTGTCGGGGAAGGCGAGGGTCTCGCCGCGCTCGACGATGTTTTCGGGCGTGAGGTCATTCTGCACCATGAAGATCGCCAGGTCGCCCACCATTTTGGACGACGGCGTGACCTTGATGATGTCGCCGAGCATGATGTTGACGGTGCGGTACATCTCCTTGACCTCCGCGAAGCGGTGGCCGAGGCCGAGCGACTCGACCTGCGGCTGCAGGTTCGTGTACTGGCCGCCGGGGATCTCGTAGCGGTAGATATCGGTGACGGGCACTTTGAGGCCCTTGTCGAAGCTCTCGTAGCGCAGGCGCACGTCGGCCCAGTAATCGGCCAGCTCCTGCAGGCGCTGCGGGTCAAAGCCGGTGTCGCGCTCCTGACCGCGCAGGGACTCGACGACGGCGTTCATCGACGGCTGGCTCGTGAGGTTGGCCAGCGGGCCGATGGCGGTGTCGACCACATCCACGCCGGCCTCGGCCGCCATGAGATAGGTCGCGATCTGGTTGTCGGTGGTGTTGTGCGTGTGCAGGTGGATGGGGATGCCGATCTCCTGCTTGAGGGTGCTCACGAGCTTCTTGGCGGCGTAGGGCTTGAGCAGGCCGGACATGTCCTTGATGGCCAGCATATGCGCGCCGCGGCGCTCGAGCTCCTTGGCGAAGTTGACGTAGTACTCGAGCGTGTAGCGGTCGCGCGTCGGGTCGAGGATATCGCCGGTGTAGCACACGGTGCCCTCGAGGAACTTGCCCTGGCGCAGGACCTCGTCCATGGCGGTCTCCATGTTCGGCAGCCAGTTGAGCGAGTCGAACACGCGGAACACGTCGATGCCCTCGCGGGCGGACTCGGCGATGAAGGCACGCACAAGGTTGTCCGGATAGCTCGCGTAGCCGACGAGGTTCGAGCCGCGCAGCAGCATCTGGAACGGGATGTTCGGGATCTTCTCGCGCAGCATCTCCAGGCGCTCCCACGGGGACTCGTGCAGGAAGCGGTAGGCGGTGTCGAACGTCGCGCCGCCCCACATCTCGAGCGAGAAGCAGTCGGCGAGGATGTCGGCCGTGCCGTCGGCGCCCTTGAGCATGTCGCGGGTGCGCAGGCGGGTGCTCAGCAGGGACTGGTGCGCGTCGCGCATCGTCGTGTCGGTGATGAGCAGCTTCTTCTGGCCGAGGACCCAGTCCTTGACGGCCTCGGGGCCGTCGGTGTCGAGCAGGAGCTTGAGCCCGTCCTGCTTCGTGATCTCGCGCTGCGCCTTCGGGAAGCGCGGCGTGTCGTACTGGTGGCGCTCGGCGTCGGGATTGTTGACCTGGATGTTGGCGATGTATTTGAGCACGCGGGTCGCGCGGTCGCGCGATTCGGTGAACTCGAACAGCTCCGGCGTCTCGTCGATGAACTTCGTGTGGCACTTGCCGGCGACGAAGGTCGGGTGCGTGAGGATATTCGTCACGAAGGGGATGTTCGTCTTGACGCCGCGCACGTGCTCCTCGTTGATGGCGCGGGTGGCCTTGCGGCAGACGGCGGGGAAGGTGCAGTCCCAGCTCGTGACCTTGACGAGCAGGGAGTCATAGTACGGCGAGATGATCGAGCCCGTGCCGGCGTTGCCGCCGTCGAGACGCACGCCGAAGCCGCCGCCGGAGCGGTAGGCCTCGATCTTGCCGTTGTCGGGCGCGAAGTTGTTGGCCGGGTCCTCGGTGGTCACGCGGCACTGGATGGCGTAGCCGTTGACCTTGAGATTGTTCTGGTCGCCCAGACCGATCTCCGGATGGCTGATCGGCTGCCCCTCGGCGATGAGGATCTGCGCGCGCACGAGGTCGATGCTCGTGACCATCTCGGTGACGGTGTGCTCGACCTGAATACGGGGGTTCATCTCAATGAAGTAGTGGTTGCCGTCGCGGTCGACGAGGAACTCCACCGTGCCGGCGTTGACATAGCCGACGGCCTCGGCGATCTTCACGGCGTCGGCGTGCAGCTGCTCGCGGATGCTCTCGGGCACGCTCCACGCGGGCGCAAACTCCACGACCTTCTGGTAGCGGCGCTGCAGCGAGCAGTCACGCTCGCCGAGGTGGCGCACGTTGCCGTACTGGTCGGCGAGGATCTGCACCTCGACGTGCTTCGGCTCGATCAGATACTTCTCCATGAAAATATCGCCGCAGCCGAAGGCCTTCTCGGCCTCACGGTGCACCAGCTCATAGGCGGTCTTGACCTCCTCGACGGTGTCGCAGCGGCGCATGCCGCGGCCGCCGCCGCCGGCAGCGGCCTTGAGGATGACGGGGAAGCCGAAGCTCACGGCCTTCTCAACGGCGTCATCGCCGTCCTTCAGCGGCTCGGTGCAGCCGGGGATGATCGGCACGCCGCACTTGACGGCGATCTCCTTGGCGCTGAGCTTATCGCCCATTTTCGCCAGCACGTCGGACGACGGGCCGATGAAGAGAATGCCGTTATCCTCACAGGCACGGGCAAACTCGGCGTTCTCGGACAGGAAGCCGTAGCCGGGGTGGATGGCGGTCACGCCGCGGCGCCTGGCCAGACCGATGATGCCGGGAATATCCAGATAGGCACCCAGCGGGGACTTCTTCTCGCCGACCAGATAGGCCTCGTCGGCTCTGGTGCGGAAGAGGGAGTAGGTGTCCTCGTTGGAGTAGATGGCAACCGTGTGCAGGCCCAGATCGTAGCAGGCGCGGAAAATACGCACTGCGATCTCGCCGCGGTTGGCCACCAGAACTTTTTTGATCTCGGTGGTGTGCATGAAGATGGATCGCTCCTTTCGTTCACTCAAAAATG
>OLYA01000989.1_pt1 | contig 12456 bp, 5 predicted proteins | sample 1674361 | NCBI WGS metagenome assembly OLYA01 (sample SAMEA103958165, study PRJEB25191) | human gut metagenome | biome: human-associated habitat [ENVO:00009003]; feature: intestine environment [ENVO:2100002]; material: feces | place: Germany | collected 2013/2015
AATAACTCTTTAAATCCTTGTTGTTTTCTTCCTTTTGGAATTTTGCCTGCACGAACATAATTATCAAAAGTAGCTCTGCTGATGTTTAAATATTTACTAAGCTTTTCATTCTTATTACTTATGAAAGACAAATAGTCAATAACTTCTTCACACTCCTTTGCACTTAAATTTGAATTGCCTGTGTCAATATCATTAATAATTTTCAACAATAATTCTTTAATAATAGATAACATATTAATTATTAGGGTTATATAGGGCACATGTAATTAATACCATTGGATTGTTTGAATCATCTTCAATCCTTTTTACAGTATAAACTTTTCTTTGAGTAGATGTCCCTGCTAAATCACTAGCATTGTTTATAATATATATATTAGTTCCTGAAAAATTAACTGTACAATCTCCTCTAACAACTACTATGGCCTCAGATCTAGAGGCTGTTAGATTAGAAACATTGATTGTGTGGGCTGTTTCTGTAACCTCAATAAATGTTCCAGGATCACCTGCAGACAAACTAATACCTAATAATTTTTCATATCTATTATCTAGGGGAGGATTTAAATCAATATCCACTTTTGCAACAGTTGGGTCATAAACTTTAGTAAGTTCTCCAGCAGAAATATGTAAAGACTTAAATACAGGAGTTGCAGTAAGGTCGTTATAAGATCCACTTTTAGCTACATCTGCTAGTCCATCTATTCCTGTAGCAGGTATTCTAATATCCTTACCAATAACTCCTAATCGATAGGAAGTCATTTCTGAGGGTACAAATGCAATTCGATCCTCACTAGCTACTTGATTTACTGTTGGCACGTGATCATAATTTGATTTATGACCAATTAATAATTTCAAATCACCAGTATTATTTTCAACCGTAGTAGCTAAGTAATTATCAGCTCCACTAACAGAAATTGTATGATTTTGAGAATTAATAGAAATAGGATTCCCTGAATCTCCCCTAATATCTATAGAATTAACATAATCAAGTTCTAATACTTGTTGGGTTAGTTCATCTATACTATCAGATAGTTGTGTAACATTAGTCTTAAGAGTTGATATATCAGATATTGGAATATTAGAAGCTGAAACAGATTTTGTACCTGCACCTATTACTAACATATTATTTGCTAAATCTCCAACTGCAACTACATCCCCTCCTCCAAGTTCTGCTATCTCATCTTTTGTAACATAGTTGCTTAATGTAGAAGTATCTACTTTAGAAGACAGTGCGTTGTTAATAACCTTATTCTGAACAGGGTTCTCAGAAGTACTGTTTAATTCTGAATCTACTGTTATTGGAGTTGGCATATCAGTAATTTGAGATACTGTATGAGTATGATTTAATCTGGCGAATGAGTCAGGATTATATCCAGAGTCTTTAATAACTTTTCCACTGTTATTATTAAAAGAAGCAAAATTATTATTAATAGCCGAAGTAGGACCTGTAACATCCCCCATACCAGCCTGTGCAGAATCAGCAGGAATATATCCTAAAATATCTGTAATATCTGTTGAGGTTACATTTAAATCAGTTAGTGTCTTAGGAACATCTGATAACTTTGCTAAATTTCCAATTAATACTCCAGAATCTTTAATGACTTTACCTTGACCATTAGAAGTAATTACTCTATCTGCTGTCGAAAATTCAGCAGCTGCCGTTACATCTCCATAACCACTTTCACTAAGTCTCTCGTCTACTTCTTCTTTTGTATATACTGAAATACTTTTAGAAGCTACTAATTTATGCTTATTAACAGAATCAACTGCTAATTCTGTAATTACATTACCACTACCACTTAATACTATATTAACATCAGGAATACTAGGAATATCTTCCCTAACATTTTGAATCTGAGAATCAACTTGATCCTTTGTATAATAGTTAGTCAAATCAATAGAGGTATCCCCAATTTTTTCTCAGTTGTTTTCAATATAAATATATTCATCATGAACATCTGTCCCTGATCCTTTCTTTTTGACTAAGTATATGATATTACTCTTAATATCACTAGATGGTAATACATCAACTACTAAGAATTGTATATTAGCTAAATTATCAATTATACCTTTTAAAATTTTACCTTGTTTCGCAGATAGTGATTTATTAACATCATCTGTTAATAAATTATCAACTATAGAGCTCTTGATCTGATTACTTATTTCAACATCGATAATATTTTCAATAGATCCTGATAAACTAGCATCTAAACTATCAATAGCATCTTTTACTCCTCCAGAAGTTACTAAGTTATTACTTCCTTTAGTAGGAGTGTTGTCTATAGTTTCTAATTTATTAACAACTTCAGGAATTTGAAGAAGAGTATTGTTATACTCTTCTTCTGATCCTTCATATCCATGCTCTACTGCAATATCATATGCGTCTTTTCCATTTTTTCCAGGAGCCCCAACTGTTCCAGGGAAAATAACTCATTTATTTTTATTTTTATCAAAATATTTTACACTCATAACTAATTATATTAAGAAGCTTTATATACAGCACAGTTTACAGCAACTAGAGTTGGTGTTATTCTTGAAAAAACATAAACTCTATATGTTCCTGTATCTCCAGTTAACGGAATATCTTTTTGCACTTTTAACATTGAGTTTGAACTAAAAGTAACAGGATATGCGCTTTCAACTACTACCATAGACGTTTCAATTATCTCTGTATCATTAGTGCTTTCTATACTACTTCAGTCAGCTGTATTTAAAGATAGATTAATACTTGTCGCCCATAGTGAACCTGTGTTATGATAATAACATATACCTTTTTTAACAGAAATTGACGAATCACTCCCATATGCTTGTCTAGTTAGGTTAGTTTGTCGATTTCTAGGAATTGTAATCTCTTCTGTCTTTGATCCATTATATGTTATATTCGTAGATCCACTATGTATAGTTAATGCTCCTGTAACCATATTTGCCTTACTAGCGGTTCCACTAAATACTCCATCTTGTATATATGTATCCCCATCGTATCCAAAATATACAATATTGTTATCTGGAGCTATATACACATTGCTATCTGAAACAATAGCTAGTCCATCATACCCAAAGGCCTTCCCGTCTATAATACCTCTACTAACACTCCCGCTTAATCCAACAAATACTCCATTATTAAAGTATTTCTCGCCGCTTATTTCTTGTGCTTCAGTAGTTATAACACCAGAATTACTTAGACTAGCTATAGGTATAGAGCCAAACGAAACAGCACTCATTCCAGTACCAGTTAGTGAACCTGTTGGACCTTTACTGGTTCCATTTGTTCATGTAAATGTTGTTGGATAATAGTTTGTATTTGTATCTGTTCAAGGTACACTTACACCTAAATATCCATCTTTATCTAGTTGAACTGCATATACTTTTCCAGATACAGTAGAAGCATTTTGAGAACTTAGTGACATCTGTGTACTAGATCTCAAACTTAAATCTAACGTGCCCCTCCCAGTTATTAGCTTTGGTTTCATACCAAGACCTGCATTAATCTGTGTTATAGTGCCAGTTCCCTTTTCTCAAGGCACATTTACATAAGCTTTACCATTACTATCTAATTGTACTGCATAACTTTTATCAGCTGCTTGATACCCTATTTTTATTCCTCCATAAGAGCCTGAGGTTGCTTCTGGAATACCCTTTAAATATCCTGCGGAAGCATGATTTCCTCAACTATAAGCTGTATTAAGATTACTTTTATCAGTAGCAGTCATTACTCCTGCTGTAGTTGTTGTTGCAGCAGGAATAGTTACACCAGATGATTCTAAACTTGGAGAACCAAAAGCACTTGCACTCGTAGCTGTGGATCTTCCTATTTGCTTTAACTTAATTTTTACTGTACTTGTAGTAGTAGTTGCATTTGCATCTGCCCCTGTAATTAAGTACTGTCCAAGTGAAGCAATTACAGAACCTTGACTACTAATATTAGTACTTAATCCTGATATATTATTTGTTACCCATTCTTGTGTTGCTATTATTTTACCTCGTATATAAGCGTTTCCGTCATCTCTAATTGATAGTTTATAGCTATTAGATTGATCAGATTTTCTATGTAACATAAAGGTCTCAATGTAATCAGTAGTTTCATTAGTAGTTCCAAATGAAGAAACATATACTCCTTTATTCTTCAATACTAAATAAACACCATCAGTACTATTATTAGTATTATCAATATATATTGGGTTAGGATGGGGTGCTGCAAATGTTGTAGATTCATTAAAATTTCCATGAAGAGTAGTAGCATATATGTCCTTAAATTTCTTACCACTCTCTCCAATATTTGAAACTCCATTGTTTACGGGATTAATGTGACCACTAACCCTTAAACTTCCAGAAATTGTACCTCCTGTTAATGGTAGATATCCTAAACTATCTAAGGATGCTCAGTTAGGAGCATTATTACCATTAGATACAAGAATCTGCCCACTAGTACCACCTGAAGTAGGAGCGTAAAGTCTAACCTCAACACTATCTGATGAATAAAAATTATTTATAGTACCGTTTACAACTAGTTGTTTAGTTTTAAGATCTTTTAGAGATCCATCTCCCATTGTTACATTAGTACTAGTACCCCCATTACTGATAAATTTTCAAGCCGATACACTTCCTGGAAAAGAGACATTTTGAGCATTATCCCAAGAATATATTTGACCCACCTTAGCTGTATTATTAGGCATTCTCCAGCCATAAGTACCATATCCAGAAATTCTATAGACTGTTAGTTGTCCGCCATGGTTTTCACTAACACTTTTAGTTGAAAATGTAAACCTTAGTTTCGAATATTGAGAAGCTGTACTTGGGGAATTGTTATAATATATAGAAGATGTCAAAGCTCTAAAATTAGGTCCCGATCACCCCTGTAAAACAGCATCCTGAGATATTATATCTCAAGATTCAGAACTAGGATTATATGCTTCTATAAAGCAATTATAACCAGAGCCGTTAGTAGACACATATATATATATTCAATCAATAGTACAATACCTGTCACTATTATTTATAGTAAGTCTATATTGAGTGGTTGTGCTAACATCTTCTGTATCTATTAATTGTAGACCATACTTATTATCTTGTGAAGTAAATAAACTTATAAGTCTACTACTCCCCTGAGGATCTTCGGTTCATGATTCTCCGTTGTTTTTACTTATTTCTCCATATAAATCAGTGCTCTTTATAAACGCTAATTTATCAGAACGGTACTCCCCAATATATGAAGTAATTCCATATGGTACAGTATTAGAAGTCGCAGTATCAACAGTAGGTCCTCCTATACTAGTTATAGGTACTTTTCCCCATTCAGGAGTTGATGACCCATTTGAAATTAATACTTGTCCTGCTGTTCCAGGAGTTGATGGTCCATACAATAATTTGGAAGATCCATTTGAACATAGTACCCTGTGTCCATGATTTTCCGAAGTTTTAAAACCTTTTGCTGTTATGTATGTAAGATTACTGGCCCCATCTCCAAATTGGTATTCTGTTATAGTGTTGTCAGTATTTTGACCCCCAGCAGAGTTTTTATAATTAATTACTAGCCTTCCTCCTTTAAATGTCTGAGGTATATAGTTAAATTCATCTGACGTTACTGTATTCATATCTAGGAAAGTTAATTTCCTAAATGTTGGTACCCCAGATGTGCCACTTGGAGCTGCTCATACTGTATTAGCGTTTTGTGTACTTAAAGATGATCCTAATTCTGCATTTCCTGTAAGTGTACTTTCAGAATTAATGAATATGGAACTTGGCAGTACTAACTTAACCGAGTTAACTAAATCAGGTTTACCTGTCACTCCCGACCACGGCACACTAGATGCTGCTCCTGCTGTATAAATAGAGTAGCCATCTTCACTATTTAATTTAGAAGAATCAATAACAAAATACATGTGACCTGTATCTTTCTCTTTAACAGTATCGCCTTCTTGTACTTGTTCAGTGGTTAAAGCTAGTCTTGCTGCTTTATTTGCAACTATTACTAAACGCTCCAGTGCTCCCTTAGGCAATCTCTCAATATCAATAACTCCCGAGGTAATTTTACCAGCATCTATACCATTAGCAACCCCTATATCTATAATATGTCCTTTCTCATCCTTAGTAATAGAATTTATAATAGTTCCAGATGTAGCACTTCCTCCAACAGGAGTATAGTGATTAGCAGCACTAGTAACCTTACTATCTGGAGTGTCTATATTACCTGATCCTAGTATAGCAGTACCATTAATAGTTTTAATATTAGTCCCAGAAACTAACTCTTCTTGTAATTCTTTATCATAAGTTTCTACCATAACTGGTTGATTTTCTATAATATGTGCCGTCAGAGTTATGTTATTAGTTTCTGATAAATATGTTGCATAAGCAACAAAGCCTCTCTGAGATTCTGAAGAGGTATACTGTCAATAATTAGAGGTTAACGTCATTTCAGTAGTTTTAATTCTAATTAAAACAGCTCTATTATTTGCCGCAGCTTCTGCAACTCTATTAAAATCTGTCTCATTTGGTATTTGCTCATGTTCTACTGTAATAGAAGGAACATCGCCTACATTAATATTACCTTCCCCTAATAAAGAAAGATTGTTAATTGTTCTAATTGATTCTCCACTAACAAGAGTATCCTGTTTGGTATTATCTGAAGGATGCACATGGTCTTCACGTGCATATTTATTAGATGATCCTACAGCAGCTGTACCATCCATTTTAGGAGCCACAGTAGCAGGATCTGGAATTTCAGAGTCATTAGCAAGATTAATTGTAGCTCCTGCTGTAAATTTTTTTGTATCTGTATTATATATATATTCTCTAATAGAATCTTTATAGAATATATATCATTTCTTATCATTAATTGTACCTAATATACCATGAACAGTAGTCCCAGAGGACATGTCAAATATATCCCCAACCTTACCATTATTATAAGCTAATGTTGCATAGTCAGAGTTGCCTATTAGGCTTGAAATAGCCCATTTATTACTAGACTTATAAAATTGTCCATGAGTATAAATTTCTTTTGTTTCTTTTATAAAAGTTGTATAATTATATAAATCGTCCGCATGTGTTTCTAAATATGAATTAAATGCAGCCCTAGTTTTAAAATGGATAAATTTATTTCTAATTGCCATAATATACTAGTATAAAAAAAGAAGGGGACAGGGATACAGTCCCTATCCCCAGTTATTATTAATTAAATTCAGCCCATACCATTAGATTATCAGCATACTCTTTTGCAGACTTAAGAGCAGAATCTGCGGAACCAGCAGCGTCAAATGCAGAGGTTTCAGTATATGCTGAGGAGCCTAGACCTTTGACAAATACATTAGATCCTTTGACAGCAATTGTACCATTAACTGAACCAGAAGTAATACTGGAACTCTGAAGAGCCGTATCAGCTTTAGCACCTTGTGCAGCGGTAGCAACCCCAATAACAGCAGCTTGGAGCTCATTGTCTGACATTGTTAAATTAACCGCAGGAGCAGTAGCAGCTTGTCCTCCTCTAACAGTAATAGCGCCAGTTTTTCCACCAAATGACTGTACTCCAGATGCAGCCGCCTGGACAATTCTTCCATCAATAGCTTCAATAGCTTCCTGAAGATTATTAGTGCTGTATGTTCCATCACCTCCAACTAGAATATCTGTACCAGCAAGTACTACATCAGCTGATAGTGATTTACTATTAACGGTTCTTGTAGTTGGGACCTTTCCATTAAGAGCAGTATCAAGTCCTGAGATTTTAGAAGTAGCTAAAGTAGGAATATCGCCTGCTACAAGTGCTCTACGAGAAACAGTAATAATACCATCAGTTTCAGAAACTGCAGAAACAACCTGACCTTCGACAGCAGTATCAGCTTTGTCTAAAGTTCCGATTTTAGTAGCAATTTCAGAAGTTACTGCAGTTTTAGTAGCGTAAGTATTAGCCACATCTGCGCTTCTAGCATAAGCAGATAAGTCAATGGTTCCTCCTAGCTTATCCCACATTCCTTCTTGATTACCTGCACCAGCTTTAATAGCTACAAAATTTGAGCCTGCTTCAAAAGGTTCTCCATTTAAAGAGCCTGCAGCAATTACATTATATGTATCACCAATAGCTACTCCTGTTAAAGCTTGAAGAGCTGTGGCGTCATCTACAGAACCCTTCATTTTATATACACTTCCAACTGCAGCAGATACCTTATTATCTACTTCAGTTTTAGTATATGTTGTAGCTTGAGGAGCAGCAGCCTCAGCTGTAGCTTTTACTGCATTAAGATCTGTTGTGGAAGCCTTACTAGCAAGTGCACTTTCTAATCCTGTGACTTTATTCTGAGCAATCGTGCCAACTGTAAAAGTAACAGTACTATCTCCACTCTGGGTAATTGTTGTGCCATCTGCTTTATAAACAATAGCTGCGGGAATTTTTGCAATTTCCCCATCTGTATATGTTTTTGCTGCATTTGTAGCAGCTGTCTGTGCTGCAGAAATATCTTTCTTTAAACCATAATAGCTTTGAGTACCTGCAGCATCTCCAGATGATCCTAAACTTAATTTCTTTGCTAATTCTGTAGTAACTGCAGAAGCAGAGGCTACATCTGAAAGATTTAATGAGATTTCCTCTCCACTCTCATTTACAATCTTTAAGGTTTTGGCTCCCTCATCTCAACTCGCAGATTTTACACCATCACCAAATTTATCAACATCAGTAGCACTTGTTGCTACTTTAATCATACCTGTTGATGTTTCAAAATATATTCTACCTGCTACAAGATCACTTGTTGGAACTGTTGTAATTTTTTGAAAACTTAATTGCATATTTTTTTTTTAAATTTACCCCCCCCCTCTAATTTTCATGAGGGAGTGGGAAAGGTTATTTACTCAATTTCCATTCAATACAAATCAAGCTTGTTATCTTCTCCAATTTGGATAGCTGAACTTGATGACACTAATTTAGATATATTTACAGCTAAACCTCTAGAAGTACCTGTACCTGTAACAGTAACAGTCTCATCAGGGCTAGTTAATGATGTAATACCACCTGCAACAGCGGTTCTAATACTATCACTAAGAGCTTGCATACCAGCAGCAATTGTTTGATCTGCCCCAATTTCTGCACCGCCAGTAATAGCAACTCCAACCTTTACGGTTGAGCCTTTTACTCCACTAAGATCTAACTTAAGACCTTCGGCTGATTTTGATAGGGCTGCATCTGAAGCTGGATCTAACTTAACATCAATAACATTTTCCTCTGTAATTGAAACAGCTTGACCCTCAGTAAGAGCTTCTTGCTTACCTCCAACAGATGTTTGTAGACTTTCGATATTAGATTTATTAGTTCTAATTTGATTTAAATCTGTATCTGAGATTAAACCTGATCCTTCAACTTTATCAACTTTGTTATTAAGTTGATTAGTAACAGTAGCAATCTGTCCTTCTAAAGCTGTATCCGCTGCCTTAAGCTCTGTTTTTGCTGCAGAAATTGCATCATCTACTTGTGACTTTGTATAATAACCTGAAAGATCTACTGTACCTCCCAGAGGATCCCATTTAGCTCCATCCCAGGCATAATTTGTACCTGCAGGCGTGCCCTCATGAGCAGCTACTACATTCCAAACATCACCTTTCTTATTTCCTTCTGAAGGAAGTGCATCATAGGTATCTTTAGTACCCTTATAGTCAAGAGCTGCAGCGACTGAAGCTTTCAGTTCATCTACAAGAGTTTTTAAAGCCTTACCTTGTGCTGCAGAAAGAGCAGCATCTGTTCTATCACTTTCAAGTGAATTAATAATATCAACTACTTTTCCTGTAGCAACAGTTTCCCAAACACGATTAGATCCGTCAGGATCAAATCCTTTAAGAATATATGCGGTCTTATTTTCTTTTACATAAACGAAAAGACCTTCTACCAACTGAATTGTTGGCATTGCATCACGATCAGCTACCGTAGCTTGAATCGTTCTGTTATCTAATGGTAGATTCGCACCTAAATCAAAACCTGAACCTACCGAAATACCTTTACCAAAATATTCTGCCATGATTAGTTAAAGTTTACATAGTAAGTACCAGGTTGCGTCATCTTACCAGATAAATATACTGTGTAATTAACAGCTTGACCATCTAAACCAGTAACTGAAACGGTACTAGTTGTATATGTACTAGTAACATCAAAGTTATTACTGTCTTTAATATTTGAAACTGCCCACCCTTTTGGAGCTGCAAAACAGATATATTGTTCAGAAATAGGACCAGAAACTTTAATAGCCTTCTTTGCAGAAACTGTTTTGGTCATTCCCTTAATAACATCTTCTGTAATTGCATTTGTAGAAACTAAGCCTGAGTAAGCTGCACGATATCCTGATACAGTTACTTTTCCAGAATCTACATTTCCAGCAGCAAGAGGAGTTTGATAGTTGTTTCCCTTTGAATCTTTAGGTTGAGGACCCTCTGCATAAGATGCACGATAGTAATAATCCATTGCACCAGCTGTTACTTTTGATGGAAGAGATTCAACTTTAGTTGAGCCATAAAGAATCTTAGAAGCTTCTACATCCTGTGCGCCAGCTCTATTATTCTGTTTCTTTCCAGCCAAAGTAATTGCTCCAGGATTAAATCCTACATTAAAGTTTGCTGCAGTAGGAGCATCAGCTCCAATCTCTTGAATATTTGAATAACTCTTTAAAGAGATACTTGCAGAAGGAGCAGTAAATGTAGGATTAACTGTTGGGAAGATAAGAGTATCAAAGATTTCATCATAACTCTTACCTGTAAGTTGTTTCACAGTTGTACCTGCCGCAATACCTCCAAGTTTCTCTACAGTTGCTACTGTAGGATCTAATGAAGATTCGTAAGAACCACTTGCTGTAGGATCTAGACTATCAAGTTTAGCTTTGTCCTCTTTTGACATTAAACCGTCGACCAAAGAACTTGCTTTCACAAAGTCTAAATTCTTAGTGGATAAATCTGTATATGTAATTACAATACCGTTGCCATTTTCATTTAATGTTACATCAGATACTTTCTTACTAGAATCACCTCCATACTCGGAGCCGTTCATCATAATTTTATGAGTATCTGTTGTAAAGAAAATACCATCAGCATGGGTTACAGGATTATAATCAGAACTAAGTCCTCTATAAAATTTTATAACACTTGCCATTGTTTAAAATTTAATTAATAACATCGTTTCACACCATAGACGATGTGTCTTGGATTAACTTTTCTAAATCTTGTTTAATTTTATCTACTTCAATTTTAGTATAATAACTAGATAAATCGACTTTAGCAAAGGTATTTCTAAAAGCATCCTCACTTAATTGACCCCCCGCCTCCTTATAAGCATTGAATACAAATTCAAATGAACTAAATTCATCTAAACTAATATCAAATGGATCATATCATATTTTGTCTTTATCTTCTACTTGTATTATCTCTTCAGGATTATTAGGGTCTCTAACTTCCATCACTGGAGGATTGCCTTCACCTGGCTTAATTTCTTTAGTACTTATTCATATATTCTCATCTCCTCTAAGTTCATCTAAATAACATAGAGTTGTCCATTCACTAACAGAAATTCCATCATACCCCCATACTATACGATCATCTCGTCTAGTACTATTTTGAACATTGGGATGTTCTGCAACATCAAAAACTCTTAATAGCTTTGGAGATTTTCCCCCAACACTTCCTAGATTCACTCAGTCTGAATCTTCATCAATAGATCAATATAAATCTATAGATCTTGTACTCTCATTCCTTATAAGTTTAAAAAGAGGGGTAGGACCCGCTTCTCCTTTTTCTCCTTGATCTCCTTTCTCTCCTTTTTCTCCCTTATTCCCCTTAAGACCTGTTTTTCCTTGAGGGATTCCTAAAGTTAAAGTATAAGTTGTTGATTCACTTCCAGGAGTATCTGCAGATATATCTGCATATCCCTTATCATTTGGGGATAATGTTATAGTATTAACTTTACTAAATACTCAATCATTACCCTTTTCACCTCTCTCTCCAGGTTCTCCCTTTAAGTTACTACAATCTACTTTAATAGTTTCCTTTCCTTGTAAAGATTTAAATACTATGTAGTTATTATCAAGCTCTGATTGTGGAACATAAGTATCACCATCTTTTCCATTTGTTCCATTCTTTCCATCTTTACCATCTCTTCCATCTTTACCGTCCTCCCCTTTTATATTTACAGGGTCAATACTTTCTATATTATCAGATATAACTCAAGAAAGTTCTCCAGTAGATGTATTATAGTTAGGGATATATACTTTTCCTCCAGGTCCTGGAGTTCCAGCCAATATAAAATCTCAATATTCAGATTTTACTCCAGTTGGCTGATTTGAATCTTTTGGATCTTCAAATAGTAGCTCAGGTCTGTTACTATTACTAGAAAGATGTGTTCTACGGCATACTAATAAAGTTCCTTTATAAGATACAAAGTCAGTAATATAATTATCATTAAAATAATTTATTCCAGGGTGCCATTCTTTAGCAAAGTTAAAA
>OLYA01000997.1_pt1 | contig 12365 bp, 10 predicted proteins | sample 1674361 | NCBI WGS metagenome assembly OLYA01 (sample SAMEA103958165, study PRJEB25191) | human gut metagenome | biome: human-associated habitat [ENVO:00009003]; feature: intestine environment [ENVO:2100002]; material: feces | place: Germany | collected 2013/2015
GGCAGACGAAAAGGGACGAAGTCCCCCCCTTGACCCCTTTCGCGCGATTGAGTTGTTCTCTCTTCCTTACTTCTTCCGCGTGCTGCTCTTTTGTTTTTTCCCTTACTTTAATTTATCCATAAACGATGTCGCCCCGAACCGATCCGGCAGCCCCAGCCACTCCGCGCACGTCGCGCCAATATCCGCATAGGTCTTCCGAACCCCCAAGTCCGTCAAGCCCTTCATTCCCTTATGATACACCAGCAGCGGGATATGCTCGCGCGTATGATCCGTCCCCTTGAACGTCGGGTCGCACCCATGATCTGCCGTAATCACCAGCAGATCCTCATCCCCCAGCAGGTCGATAATCTCCGGCAGCTTGCTGTCAAAATACGCCAGCGCATCGGCAAACCCCTGCGGATCGCGGCGGTGACCGTAGAGCATGTCCGTATCCACCAGATTCGTGAAGCACAGCCCGTTAAACGGCTTGCGCATGTAGTCCAGCCACGCCTCGATGCACGCGGGATTCCCAGCGGCGTGGTTCGAGCCGGTCAAGCCGCGCAGGGCAAAAATATCCTCAATTTTGCCCACGCCGTAGGATTCCATGCCCGCATCCTTCACAGCATCAAGCAGCGTGCGGCTGAACGGCTCCACGGAAAAGTCGCGGCGGCCGCTGGTGCGCTGGAACGCGCCGGCTTTTTCCCCCACGAACGGGCGGGCAATCACGCGCCCGACGCACAAATCACCCGTGAGCATCTCGCGGGCAATGCGGCACATCTCGTACAGCTCCTCGCGGGAGAAAATCGCCTCGTTGCAGGCAATCTGGAACACGCTGTCGGCGGAGGTGTAGACAATCGGTGTGCGCTTTGCCAGATGCTCCTCGCCCAGTTCGTCCAGAATCGCCGTGCCGGACGCGGGCTTGTTGCCGATGACATTATGCCCGATGCGCTGCTCGAACGCGGCGATAAAATCCGCCGGGAAGCCGTTGGGGAACGTCGGGAAAGGCTTAGCGAGCGTCACGCCCGCAATCTCCCAGTGTCCCGTCGTCGTGTCCTTGCCCTTGCTGGCTTCGCGGCACATGCCGAACGCGCCGACGGCGTTTTCATCCGCCGGATAATGCGCGCCGGCAATCTGCCCCAGCCCCATATGCGCCATGTTCGGCAGCGACGGATGGCAGGCATCCACCGCGTGACCGATTGTACACGCGCCCACGTCGCCATAATCCGCCGCATCCGGCAGCTCACCGACACCGCAGGCATCCAAAACCGTCAGAAAAATGCGTTTCATTTTGATTCGCCCCTATCCATTGCAATTAAGGCACCACCGCACAATTCGGCGGCGCGTCTGGCGATGTCTTTTCCGCCATCTGCGGCATGCAAATTCCTCGATTTACCGCCAGTAAACCTTCGGAATTTGCATTTGCATCTGACGAAAAAATCCATTCGCCAGCCAACCACCTCATTTGTGCGGTGTTACCTTAACATAAAGACGGCACTGCCTTTCCTGAAAACAGGTGGGACAGTGCCGTCTTTTGATATGCTGGATAGCTTTTCACCCACAATTGCTCATTCCGAATTACTTACGCTTCCGCCTTCTTCAGCGCCGGATGGAACAGCCGGCTGCGGTGGTAGGCAATCGCCTCCAGCGCCGAACAGAGCATCCACCCTACCGGGTACGCCAGCGCAACAATGACGAAGCGCAGCTGTTCATCCGCAATCATCGTTGTGGCGAGATAGAGGTAGATTTGGCGGAATACGACGAACGAGAACAGCATGATAACCGTCGGAACCACCGATTCGCCGATGCCGCGCAGTGCGCCCGCATACATCTGATTGAACGAAATGACAAGATAGAAGGGCGTGATAATATACAGGAAGCGCGCCCCGAAGGAAATGACCGCCTCCGACGGGGAAATAATCGACAGCAGCGGGCGCGCCAGCAGTATCACGCCGACAGCGCACACGCCCATGCACCCCAGCGACAGCAGGATGCCTGTGCGAACGCCTTTGCGCGCGCGCTCCGGCTGCTGCGCGCCCCAGTTCTGCGCCACGAATGTCGTCGAGGCCTGCCCAATTGCCGTCGTGGGCACCATCAGGAACATGTCGATGCGGTTGTACGCCGCCCAGCCCGATGCGCTCAGGTCGCCAAGGTCGTTGATGTACGCCTGCACGAACACGTTCGAGAACGAGGTCAGACCCTGCTGGATGCTCGCGGGCAGGCCGATCAGCAGGATTTCCTTCATCGTCCGCCCGTCGATGTGCAGCTTGTTCCACCGCAGCCCGAAGGACGCGTTCTCCTTCGTCAGCACATACAGCACGAGCACCGCGCTTGCCGCCTGTGCGATAATCGTCGCATACGCCACACCTGCCACACCCATGTGGAAGCAGATGACGAACAGCAGGTCCAGCACGGTGTTGACGACCGCGGAGAAAACGAGAAAGTACAGCGGCCGCCGCGAGTCGCCCACGGCGCGCAGAATCGCGCTGCCCATGTTGTAAATCAGCAGTCCCGCAATGCCCTCAAAGTAGATGGTCAGGTACTCGGTTGCTTCCACCAGCATGGAATCCGGTGTGCGCATCAGCTGCAAACTTGGCTTTACAATTGCCACGCCGACTGCCGTCGCCACGATGCACAGCAGGAACGTCATCAGCATCGTCGTATGCACCGCTTTGCTGATGCGCTCATGGTTTTTCGCGCCGTACGCCTGGCTGATGACTGCCCCGGCACCAAGCGACAGACCGTTGCATACGCCGATGAGCATGTTAATAATGTTGCCCGTTGAGCCGACTGCCCCCAGCGCCGTTTCCCCAACGAAATTGCCTACCACGATGCTGTCCACCGCGCTGTACAACTGCTGGAAGAGCAGCCCGACGGTCAGCGGCAGCGCGAAATCAATATATTGCCGCAGAATATTGCCCTGCGTCATGTCGGCATCCCTGCCGCGTGCGCGTGTCATGAAAGTACGTCCCTCCTTGCGTATACATCATCAGCATAGCACGATGCCGCCAGCGCGTCAAGGGAGGGGCGGATTCAGTTGCGGAATTAGAAGGTTTTGCGTCTGCAATCTTTCCGGGAGGGAATGCGCCTTGCAATGCCGCGGACGGTGAGGGCAGTTTTGCCATCAGGTATTGGCATACGACGGCGCTGGATTGTAAAAGCAGTGATTGCCAATGCGGATTTGAAAATACCCCACGCTCGATGGGAAATTGTTTGGACATGTGGAAGAATACGGGTTGAAGAACCACAGCGCTTCCCAGAGATTCGCCAGCCGCCCGCCCGCCATCGCCCATTCCGCAATTTCGTAGTGAACGTTTGTCGGATTCATATTGTAGACGTTTTGCAGGTTCGTCCGGCCAGATAGCCGTGTGCGGACGCAGTTGAACTGACCGTCCTGATAGATGACGGCGGGGATGGTATTGTAGCGCCCGTATTCCCCGACGCTGGTGCGGACGCGGTTCATGACCACGCTCGCGACGGCTTTCATGCCGTTGTCACCTTCGCCGCCGGCTTCACACTGGATGAGACGCGCAAAAAGTTCCAAGTCTGTCATGCTGGGTTCACCTCCGATGGAGGGAATATGAGGGGAAAAAGCGGTTTAGAACAGGCGTGATTGGCAGAACTGCCGCTGCTATGAATGATGGTTAGATATAACAAACTTGCAATTCGCCGCGAAAATTCGCTGAAAACCATCAAAATCTGCATAAAAACATGGAAAGAACAGCGAAATACCTTGACGGAACAGCACGAATCCTGTACAATCGAGCATGTGGTGAACAACGGCGTTCATGCCATGCAGATGGGGAAGACTCCCTGCCTTTGAGCAGGTGGAGTGTGCCCTGCGCGCGGCATGAGCGCCTTTTTGCATCTCTTTTCGGCAGACAGCACAAACGCCGGAAAGACAACTCGAAGGAGGTTTCAGCCATGATTGATACGCGGGATTCATCCCTTTTCGGCACACGCAATCCGATGGAAGGGGAGGTGCGCATTCCCAGCGGGTGCGCTATCGCGGGCATTTTCCACAAGAAGGGCGGCAAAATCGGCGGCGATACCATCATCCGCGCGATGGAACCCATGCACGACCGCTCCAACGGGTTGGGCGGCGGCTTCGCGGGGTATGGCATTTATCCTGATTTTGCGGACTGCTATGCCTTCCATATGTTCTACGACAATGAGTCCGCGCGGGATGACTGCGAGCATTACCTGAAGCGCTTCTTCGATATTCACAGCATGTCCGTCATGCCGACGCGCCCGATGCGCGAAATTACCGATCCGCCGATTATCTGGCGCTACTTCGTCACCCCGAAGGCGTGGCGCTGTCAGGAAGAGGCGATGGATGAGGATGCGTTCACGGCGGCGCATGTGCTGCACGTCAACGTCAACATCCCCGGCGCGTTCATCTTCTCCTCCGGCAAGAACATGGGCGTCTTCAAGGGCGTTGGCTACCCGGAGGACATGGGGCGCTTCTTCCGCTTGGAGGAATACGCTGCGACGTGCTGGACGGCGCACGGGCGCTATCCGACGAACACCCCCGGCTGGTGGGGCGGCGCGCACCCGTTCACGCTGCTGGACGTGTCCGTCGTCCACAATGGCGAAATCTCCTCCTACGACGCGAACCGCCGCTGCATGGAGATGTACGGCTACACCTGCACGCTGATGACCGATACCGAGGTTATTGCGTACATGATTGACTACCTCGTGCGCAAGCAGGGCTTGACGTATTCGGAAGCGGCGAACGTGCTGGCGGCGCCGTTCTGGTCGACGATTGAGCACATGCCGGAGGAAGAAAAGCGGCGGATGCTGCTTTTGCGCCAGCGTTTTCCGTCGATGCTCATCAACGGGCCGTTCTCCATCCTCGTCGGTTTCACCGGCGGCATGATGGCGCTCAATGACCGTTTGAAGCTGCGGTCGATGGTCGTCGCGGAGACGGAAGACATGGCGTATGTTGCCAGCGAAGAATGTGCGATTCGCCGCATTGCCCCGGATGTTACGAACGTCTGGGCACCGCGCGGCGGTCAGCCTGTCATTTTTACCACGGAAGGGGGTCGCGCCTGATGGCTGTGGATTTTTTCTATCCCGCGTATGAAGTGGTGCGCAACCAGGACCGCTGCATCACCTGCCGCGTCTGCGAACGCCAATGCGCCAACAAGGTGCATCAGTACGACGCGGAACTGGGGCTGATGATTTCCGACGAAAGCGCGTGCGTCAACTGCCAGCGCTGCGTGTCGCTCTGCCCGACCCGCGCGTTGAAAATCGTCAAGACCGACAACACATTCAAGGATAACGTCAACTACACCGCGCAGGCGATGACGGAAATCTACCGTCAGGCGCAGTCGGGCGGCGTGCTCTTGTCCGCGATGGGCAATCCCGCGCCGCTGCCTGTGTACTGGGATAAGCTGCTGATTAACGCTTCGCAGGTCACGAACCCGTCCATTGACCCGCTGCGTGAGCCGATGGAGACGCGCGTTTATCTCGGCAGCCGTCCCGAAGGCATCCGCCGCGACAAGGACGGCAAGCTCATTGACGACACGCCGCCCCAGCTCAAGCTCGAAGTGCCGATTATGTTCTCCGCCATGTCTTACGGCTCGATTAGCTATAACGCGCATGAGTCCCTCGCGCGTGCGGCGGAGAAGCTCGGAACGTATTACAACACCGGCGAAGGCGGCTTGCATCAGGACTTCTACAAGTACGGCGAACACACGATTGTGCAGGTCGCCTCGGGGCGCTTCGGCGTCAATCACGATTACCTGAACGCGGGCGCGGCGATTGAAATCAAGATGGGGCAGGGCGCGAAGCCGGGCATCGGCGGTCATCTGCCGGGCAGGAAGATTGTGGCGGACATTGCCAAAACGCGCATGATTCCCGAAGGCTCGGACGCCATTTCCCCCGCGCCGCACCATGATATTTACTCCATCGAGGATTTGCGCCAGCTGGTTTTCTCGCTCAAGGAAGCATCGCGGTACACAAAGCCTGTCATCGTCAAGATTGCGGCGGTGCATAACGTCGCGGCGATTGCGTCCGGCATTGCGCGTTCCGGCGCGGACATCATCGCCATCGACGGCTTCCGCGGCGGCACGGGTGCTGCGCCGACCCGCATCCGCGATAACGTCGGCATCCCGATTGAACTGGCGCTCGCGGCGGTGGATACGAGACTCCGCCAAGAGGGCATCCGCGACCGCGTGAGCCTCGTCGTCGGCGGATCGATTCGTTCCAGCGCGGACGTCGTCAAGGCGATTGCCCTCGGCGCGGACGCGGTGTATATCGCCACCTCGGCGCTGATGGCGCTGGGCTGCCACCTGTGCCGCTCCTGCCAGACGGGGCGCTGCAACTGGGGCATCGCCACGCAGATTCCGGAATTGACCCAGCGCCTGAACCCCGACATGGGCTGCCAGCGGCTGGTCAACCTCATCACAGCGTGGAACCACGAAATTAAGGAAATGATGGGCGGCATGGGCATCAACTCCATCGAAGCCCTGCGCGGCAACCGCTTGATGCTGCGCGGCGTCGGGCTGAACGAGAAGGAGCTTGAAATCCTCGGCGTCAAACATGCGGGAGAGTGAGCGGCATGAAGAGAATCTACGTCAACGAGAAATGGTGTCTGGGCTGCCATCTGTGCGAATATTACTGCGCGTTCGCCAATTCCGGCAAGAGCGACATGGTCAAGGCGCTCAAAAACATCCGCATTCATCCGCGCATTCACATTGAGGAGGGCGCGAACGGCGTCCACTTCGCCGTCAACTGCCGCCACTGCGCTGACCCGCTGTGCGTCAAGGGCTGCATCACCGGGGCGCTGACGCGGCAAAACGGCATGATCGTCATCGACGAGAACAAGTGCGTCGGCTGCTTTACCTGCATTCTGTCCTGCCCTTACGGCGCAATTGAGCCGGACGAGACGGGGCATGTGATGCAGAAGTGTGAGCTGTGCACCAAGAACGGCGCGGGCGAACCGCTGTGCGTCAAGAACTGCCCGAATCAGGCGATTGTCTACGAGGAGAGGTGAGAAGAACGTGAAGTATGTGATTATCGGCAACGGGCCTGCGGCGGTCACGGCGGCGGAAACCATCCGGCGCGCAGATGACGCGGGCGAAATCACCCTGCTGTCCAAGGAAGACGAATTTACCTACTCCCGCCCGCTGATTTCCTACCTGCTCTGCGGCAAGACGGACGAAACCAGAATGCGCTACAAGCCGGCGGATTTCTACGCGCGCAACCGAGTGGATTTCCGCTCCGGCGTGGCGGCGGTGTCGATTGACAAGGACGAAAAGACCGTCACGGGTTCGGATGGAAACGTGTACCCCTATGACAAGCTGCTGCTGGCGACGGGCGCGAAGCCGTTTGTGCCGCCGATTCCGGGGCTGGAAAGCGTACATTATCACACGTTCATGACGCTCAGGGACGCGCACGAGCTGGAAACGTGCCTGACGAAGAAAACGCGCGTACTGATTGTCGGCGCAGGCTTGATTGGCATGAAGTGTCTGGAAGGCATCCGCGACCGCGTGGCGAGCGTGACCGTCTGCGATTTGGCGAAGCAGGTGCTGCCGTCGATTCTGGACGCGGAAGCTGCGCAAATGGTGCAGAAGCACTGCGAAGCGCAGGACGTGACATTCCTGCTGGGCGACAGCGCCGCGCGGTTCGAGCCGGGCAAGGCCATCATGCAGAGCGGCAAAGAGGTCGAATTTGACGAGCTGGTGATGGCGGTGGGCGTGCGTCCTGCGACGGAGCTGGCGCAAAGCCTCGGTCTGGACGCGGCGCGCGGCATCCACACCAACGCGCAGGGCGAGACGGACATTCCGGACATTTTCGCCGCGGGCGACTGCGCAAAGTCCTTCGATGTGACGACCGACACCGAGCGTGTGCTGGCGCTGCTGCCGAACGCGACGCAGCAGGGCGAAATCTGCGGCTTGGCAATGGCAGGGAAGAGCGGCAAGAGCTTCAACGCCATCCCGATGAACGCAATGGGCATGTTCGGCCTGCACATGATTACCGCGGGCACGATGACGGGCGACGACCACATCATCCGCGAAAACGGCAGCTACAAGCGCCTCTGCACGAAGGACGACCGCCTGATGGGGTACATCCTCGTGGGCAACGTGGCGCGCGCGGGCATTTATACGGCGCTGATCCGCGAGAAAACGCCGCTTTCCAGCATCGACTTTGAACTCATGCTGGATAAGCCGCAATTGATGGCGTTCTCCCGCCGCGATCGGGCGACGCTGATGGGAGGGAGCAGACTGTGAGAATCGTAGCGGGCGACAAGCACTTCCGCGAGCTGAACGAGGAAATCAACACCTGTCCGGACGCGGAAATCGAGCTTGACAACGTGTGCGGACAGCGGTATATTTGCTCTGGGCTGTCCGGCAAAAAAGTGACGATTCACGGCATTCCGGGTAATGCGCTGTGCTGCTATCTGGACGGCTGCGACGTCGAAGTCCTCGGCAATGCGCAGGACGCCACGGGCGACACCATGAACAGCGGCACACTCACCATTCATGGGCACTGCGGCGACGCGACGGGCTACGCCATGCGCGGCGGGACGATTCTCATCGAGGGGAACGTCGGCTACCGCGCGGGTATCCACATGAAGGCGTACCAGACGCACATTCCCGTGCTTGTCGTTGGCGGCGAAGCGGGTTCGTTCCTCGGCGAATATCAGGCGGGTGGCTACATCATCGTCCTCGGCTTGAACACGCGCGACCACGCCCCCGTCGGGCGTTTCCCCGCTGCCGGAATGCACGGCGGCAAGATATTCCTGCGCACCGACTGCGATATGCCGTTCGACATTCCCGCGCAGGTGCTGTCCCACGAAGCCGACGATGCGGAAAAGGCGGAAATCGCACCGTTCGTGCGGCAGTTCGCGGAAAAGTTCGGCAAGGATGCGGAGGCGATTCTTGCTGACCGCTTCGTTGTCCTCGTGCCGGACAGCGCGAATCCGTATCGCTCCATGTATGTGACCAACTGACGCCATTTCACATGGCGATTCGCGCTTGTGGCAGGGGTTTTCGCCGCAGCGGCGATTCTCCCTGCCACAAGAAAAATCAAGCAAGTCACCCAACCACCATGCGCACTCTGCGCGAAACAAGGAGGTTCCCCCTATGACTGAACAGGAAGTCCTTGACTTCGTCGAAGAAAACGACGTCAAATTTATCCGTTTGGCATTCGTCGATTTGTTCGGCACGCTCAAAAACATCTCCATCATGCCCACGCAGCTCCACCGCGCACTCAGCGGCAGTGTCTCCTTCGATGCGTCGGCGGTCAAGGGCTTCTGCGATATCAGCCATAGCGAGCTGTTCCTGCGCCCTGACCCCAAGACCATCACCCTCTTGCCGTGGCGTCCGCAGACGGGGCGCGTCGCCCGCATGATGTGCGACTGCCTCCTGCCTGACGGTACGCTCTTTACCGGGTATAGCCGGAGTATCCTCCGCCAGCAGGTCGAAAAGGCGAAATCGCTGGGGCTGACGTTCCAAATCGGCACGGAGTACGAGTTCTACCTTTTCCAATCCGACGACGCGGGGGATGTTACCCTGCACCCGCAGGACTGCGCCGGCTACATGGACGTGTCGCCGCTGGACAAGGGCGAGAACGTCCGCCGGGATATCTGCCTGACGCTGGAAAACATGGGCATCATCCCCGAAAGCAGCCACCACGAGCACGGGCCGGGGCAGAACGAGATTGATTTCCAGTACGCGGGTGCGCTCAAGGCGGCGGACAACGCCATGTCCTTCAAGACGACCGTGCGCACGATTGCCAACCAGTATGGGCTGTGCGCATCGTTCCTGCCCAAGCCTCTGCGCGACGAAAGCGGCAACGGGCTGCATATCAACCTCTCCATCGAGCGCGGCGGCATCAACATCTTCGAGCAGCAGGACGGGCAGCTGTCTCTTGACGCGCAGCATGCCATCGCAGGCATCCTCGGCCGAATCCGCGAAATCAGCCTGTTCCTGAATCCGCTGCCGTCCAGCTATCAACGGCTGGGCTGCTGGGAAGCCCCGAAGCGCATCAACTGGTCGTTCGGCAACCGCAGCCAGCTTGTCCGCATTCCAGCGGCGCATCCCGGCGCGGGTCGCATGGAGCTTCGTTCGCCCGACCCCGCCTGCAACCCGTATCTGGCGTTCGCGCTGGTGCTGGCGGCGGCCATGGAGGGCATCACCGAGGTTACGCCGCTGCAAGCCCCGCTTGATGATTCCGGAAGTCTGCCGGAATCGTTGGAAGAGGCGATTTCGCTGGCGGAAAAGAGCGCGTTCATCCGCGAGGTGCTGCCGGAAAACGTCATAGACGCGTATCTGGCGGAGAAAAAAAAGACGGCGGCGCGCTTTGAGGCGGACGCAAACGCGGTCTTCCAGCAGCATTTGCGCACCATCTGAGAAGGCAGGGGAGGAATCACCATGCAGGAACAAATCCTGTTGGCGGGCAGCACGGAGAAGAGTCGGATGCTGCTCCAAACCCTGCTGCCGCCCGGCACAAACCCGCCGCCGCGCATGTGCATGAGCGGTGCGGAAACCCGCCGCGCGCTGGGCGAGGATGACTGGCCGCTGCTTGTCATCAACACACCTTTAAGCGACGAAAGCGGCATTGATTTGGCGATTGACGCCGCGTCGCACACGGCAACCAGCGTACTGATGCTCGTCAAGGCGGAATTGGCTGACCAAGTGCAGGCACAGCTGGAGAATTACGGGGTCTTCGTTGTCGCCAAGCCTGTCGCGCGCCCATTGTTCGATCAGGCGATTCGCTATGCGGCGGTGCTGCGGAATCGACTGATGACGGTCTGCGCCGAGAAAGCGAAGCTGGAGAAGAAGCTGGCGGATGTGCGCGTGGTTGACCGCGCGAAATGTCTGCTGATTCAGTATCGCGGACTGACGGAGGAGCAGGCGCACCGCGCGATTGAAAAGCAGGCAATGGACACGCGGCAGACGCGCGTCGCCGTCGCCCAGACGGTCATCGATCATTACGACGAATAATACTATTTCCAGATTCAACTGCGCCATCTGCTTGCGCCTTTTCCCTTCTGGCGTCCGCTCATTCCACTTAGCGTAGCGCTGCTACGCTGCGTTTCATTCACGTTAGCCAGAATGAAAAATTCGCGGCGCATCTTGGCGCATTCTTATCTGGAAATAGTATAATCACTTGCGGCAGACAAAAATACGTCTGCCGCTTTTTTTCGACGGAAAATCGCTTGCATTTTGCCGCAAGTCATGCTAAACTGCAAGGTGGGGAAATTTGCAAAGGCGCTTTTCTGCTTCAATCGCCCGCAGTCCCTTGCACGAACACGAAGCTTTCATTTCCTATATAGGAGGAATTTATCTTTATGGCGAAGCCGCTTGTTGCCATCGTTGGCCGCCCCAACGTCGGCAAATCCACTTTTTTCAACCGAATCGCCGGAAAGCGCATCTCCATTGTGGAGGATACCCCCGGCGTGACCCGCGACCGCATCTATGCTGATGTGGAGTGGCAGAACCGCCGCTTCACGCTCATCGACACCGGCGGCATTGACCCGCACAGCGACGATGTGCTGCTCTCCCAGATGCGCCGCCAGGCCGAAATCGCCATGGATACGGCGGATGTTATCTGCTTCTTCGCCGATGGCCGCGATGGTCTGACTGACGACGACCGCGAAGTCGCCAACCTGCTGCGCAAGACGAAGAAGCCTATCCTGCTTGTTGTCAACAAGGTTGACCACATCAGCATGAATGACAACATCTATGAGTTCTACGAGCTGGGGCTGGGCGACCCGATTGCCATCAGCGCCGCGAACATGCTGGGTCTGGGCGACTTGCTGCAGGCCATCTGCGAAAAGCTGCCGCCCGCAGGCAAGGACGAGATGGATGAGACAGAACATATCCTCCAGCTGGCGGTTGTCGGCCGCCCGAACGTCGGCAAGTCGTCGCTGGTGAATCGGCTGGTCGGCAGCGAACGCACGATGGTATCCGACATTGCCGGCACGACGCGCGACGCGATTGACACGCTCTTCACCGTCAACGGCACGCAGTACAACATCATCGACACCGCGGGCATCCGCCGCAAGCGCGCCGTAGAGGACGAGACGCTGGAGCGATACAGCGTGCTGCGGTCGATTGCCGCCATCCGCCGCTGCGATGTGGCGCTGCTGCTCATCGACGCGCAGGACGGCGTGACCGAGCAGGATACCAAAATCGCCGGGCTCATCCGCGACGAGGGGAAGGCGGTTATCATCATCGTCAACAAGTGGGACGCGGTTGAAAAGGAAACCGGCACGCTGGAGCAATTCCGCAAGGAAGTGCTGGATGCGCTGAAATTCATGGACTACGCGCCTGTACTGTTCCTCTCCGCCAAAACTGGGCAGCGCGTGCATACCGTCATCGACATGGTGGATCAGGTCTGGGCGCAGACGAGCAAGCGCATCCCCACGGGCGTGC
>OLYA01001001.1_pt1 | contig 12348 bp, 9 predicted proteins | sample 1674361 | NCBI WGS metagenome assembly OLYA01 (sample SAMEA103958165, study PRJEB25191) | human gut metagenome | biome: human-associated habitat [ENVO:00009003]; feature: intestine environment [ENVO:2100002]; material: feces | place: Germany | collected 2013/2015
ACCATGGCGATCAGGCGCTGCACCAGAGCGGTGAAGGTGACGCACAGCATGATGATCAGCGGAGGGAAGATCATCTTGTTGCTGCGGCCGGTGACCTTCAGGAACACGCACAGGGTGGCCAGAACCAGAGCGCTCAGCAGCTGGTTTGCAGAACCGAACAGGGGCCAGATGTTAGCGTAGCCGATCTTGGTCAGCAGGAAGCCGAAAGCCAGAGTCAGGAAGGTGGAGAAGTACACGTTGCACAGCAGCTTGCGCCAGCCCTCAGCATGCTCCATGTCGTCCACGCTGAACAGCTCCTGGAAGCTCATGCGGCCGATACGGGCCACAGCATCCAGACTGGTCAGAGCCAGTGCGGAAACGCACATGGTCATAAACACAGAGGCAAAGTGCTGGTCCAGGCCGAAGCCCACGAAGAAGCTGGCAACGCCGCGGCTGAAGATCTGGAACGGAGTGCCGTCTGCGGGGGTGCCGTCTGCAGCAGCAGAAGCACCGGCAACACACAGGGCGATGACAGCCAGCAGGCTTTCCAGCACCATGGCACCGTAGCCGACCTTCAGCATATCCTTCTCATTGGTAACGGTCTTGGAGGAGGTGCCGGAAGACACCAGACTGTGGAAACCGGAAACAGCGCCGCAGGCAACGGTAACGAACAGGATGGGGAACATGGTGCCCAGCTTGGCGTTGGTAAAGCCGGTGAACACCGGCAGGTTCATGACGGGATGGTTGACGATCAGGCCCAGAACAGCACCCACGATCATGGCCACGAACATAAAGGTGGTCATGTGGTCACGGGGCTGCTTCAGCAGCCACATGGGCAGGACAGCGGCAAAGAAGATGTACACAAAGGTGATGTAGCTCCATGCAGCCTTGCCCAGAATGATGGGGAAGTTTGCACCCACCACAAAGGACAGCACGATGAATACGATGCTGATCACATTCTCTTTCCAGCCGGTGAAGTGCAGGTTCTTCTGCAGCAGGCCAAAGACCACGGCGAACACCATGAACATGATGGAGACCATGCCGGCGGCACCGTTGGTCTGGGCAGCCTCCACCAGAGCACCGTCAGCACCGTAGGCATTGAAGGTGCCGGCCACCATGTCGGCAAAGGCGGCAATGACGATGCCGCAGAACAGCCAGCAGAACAGCAGGAACAGCTTGCGGCCGGTCTTGCCGATGTACTTTTCGATCAGCATACCCATGCTCTTGCCGTCATTCTTAACGGAAGCATACAGAGCGCCGAAGTCGGTGACAGCGCCGAAGAAGATGCCGCCCAGCAGCACCCACAGCAGCACCGGCAGCCAGCCGAAAGCAGCGGCCTGGATCGCACCGGTAACAGGGCCTGCACCGGCAATGGAGCTGAACTGGTGTGCAAACACGGTCCAGCCGTCGGTGGGAACGTAGTCCCGGCCGTCCTCATGGACAACTGCCGGGGTCTTGGCAGAGGGGTCGATGCCCCACTTGTTTGCCAGCCAGCGGCCGTAAAGCATATAAGCGCCAAACAGACACACGGCTGCGATCAATACGATGACCAGCGTATTCATTGTTTTTACCTCTTTCCTTTCTTGGCATCCGGCAAATGTCAGCGGCATGGGGCGGCAGGGTGTAAAAAAGGCCCCGTCTTCCTGCGTTCGTTCCATTTGGGACGAACCATCGAAGACGAAGGCCTTCACATACACTGCACATCGTGTATGGAATACTCCGCGATACCACTTCGTTTGCTGCACAGGGCAGCCACTCCCAGCGTACATACATACGCAGCCCCGTAACGTGGGCAAAACGGCCATGCATTACTGGAAGGCGGGGTCAGCGCCTTTGTTCACACAGGCTGCTCGCAGGGGAGAACGCTTTGCTCCTGACTGCTGCCCTTGCATCAGATGGGCGGCTCTCTGGGAGAGGGTGCTGCAAAGAATCATGTCCTGTTCATCGCATTTGCCGAATGATTGTCCGTATTTTAGTGCGGAATTCACAAATTGTCAATATCCTTGGAACAAGTTCGGAGGATACACTAATTCAGAAAAGCGTTCTGCAATAATTTTTAGGTGATTTTTGTTCATGCGTGAAACGAAGAAAACTATACACGTCAACGAATGAAAAGAGTTCACGCCAAGGGCTTGACTTTCACACTTTGATGTGCTAAAGTGGTGATGCAAGAAAGAACCTGAACATTTCCGGAACATTTAAAAGAGGGAACGCTCCCAAAACCGGACAGTCCGCTGCGGCGGCAAGGAGAACATTCATGGCAGATAAAAATTCCAGAAGAAACCAGACCACCGATGCACTGTTTGATGCCATCCTCAGTCTGGAAACGCGGGAGGAGTGCTACAACTTCTTTGAAGACCTGTGCACTGTAAAGGAGATCTCGGATATGGCGCAGCGGCTGGAAGCGGCAAAGATGCTGCTGGACGGCAGAACCTACGATCAGATCGTGAAGGCAGTGGAGATCAGCACGGCCACCATCAGCCGCATCAACCGCTGCATCCAGTACGGCTCCGGCGGCTACCGCGAGACCATTGAAAAGGTGCGCGGCATCCAGAACCCTAAAAAGCAGGAGTAACACCGGCGTACCTGGCAGACATAGAATGGGGCGTACACCGCCCCTGACCGGATGAACGAAAGGAAGGTTTTATCATGTCTGCTGAGAACTGTATCGATACCACCCGCTGCCCCTGCCCCTGCCTGCCCAAGGTGACGCTGGAGCAGGCGGTCGTTGACCTTGTGGAGAGCATCGCTCTGCAGGAAAATGCCCTGAGCCACATCCTGTGTGCCGAAAGCCGGAAGATGGACGCCGCCATGAAACTGGACGGTCTGGACCTGTGCAAGCTGCTGGAAGTAAACGATTCGGCCACCAACATGGTGCACGCCGTGGCAAACCTGGAGCTGGTGCTCAAGGATAAGCTGGAGTTCGTCTCCAACAACTTGTACTATCCGCCTGTGGATGCCGCAGCGAAGTAAGAAGATGCGGAAAGGCCTGTCCGGATGCCGGGCGGGCCTTTTCTCTGCTTGAATGCATAATTTTTGTAAAAACCATTTGTTGGAATTGCTGATAACGGGATTCTGTGCTATACTATACAATGTATCACCATGAAAGTGAGGAAATTTACAAATTGCTGAACTACGATGCGATCCTGTTTGATGTGGACGGGACCCTGATCGATTCCGCTCCCGGTATCATAAATACATTAAAAGAAGTCTTTGCCAAGATGGGCGTGGACACCACAAATGTGAACCTGCGCCGCTACCTTGGCCCGCCGCTGCGCAAGAGCTTTGGTGAGCACTTTACCGACCCGGCCCTCATTGAAAAGGCCACCGACCTGTACCGCGACAGCTACGCCGTCAAGGGCAGCCACGAGTGCGCCGCCTACCCCGGTGCAGCAGAGATGCTGCAGCGCCTGAAGGACGCGGGCCTTGTGCTGTGCACCGCTACCTCCAAGCCCACGCAGGTCGTCACGCCCATTCTGGAAGAAAAGGGCCTTGCAGATTATTTTGATTTTATCGGCGGCGCGTCCATGGACGAGAGCCGCGACACCAAGACCGACGTGGTGCGCCATGTGCTGGCCCAGCCCATGATGCAGGGCAGGCGGGTGCTGATGGTGGGCGACCGCAACGACGACATGCGCGGCGCTGCGGACTGCGGGCTGGATGCCGCCGGTGCGCTGTACGGCTACGGCAGCAGGGAAGAGCTGGAACCCTTCCACCCGGTGCTGCTGGCCGAAAGCTGCGCCAGCCTTGCAGACCAGATCCTGAACGGACAGGCATGACCGGAAGGCCCTGTGCCGGAAACGAAATGAATGGTGAGAGATATGAGAAATACACGACCGGAAAAGCAATCGCTTACTCCTATGCAGAAGCAGGCTGTGCTGGTGTGCAGTGTGTGCGCGCTGGCAGCCATTCTGACCATTGCCATTACCATGACGCTGCTCAAGCGCGGCAAGACCCCTGCGGCCCCGGGGGAACAGCCCTCCAGCGAGGTGCTGGTGCCGGGCGAAGAGGATATCTCGGATCACTACCAGATCAGCGAGACCTCTGCCGCCCTGCTGCCGGAGACCGCCGACGCGGGCGAGAGCTACCAGAAGGAAACGCTGTTCCTCGGCGATTCCAACACGGTGCGCCTGTACGCCAACGGCCTGATCAGCCTGCAGCAGTTCTGCGCCAAGGAGGGCATTGGCACCCATGCCGCCCTGAACGAGGGCATCGTTACCTTTAAAAAGGACAGCAGCACCTACACCATCGCGCAGGCCGTGGCCAAAATGAAGCCCCGCCGCGTGGTCATCATGCTGGGCACCAACGATACCGGCATGAGCGTGGACGAGTTCATCAAGAACTACACCGCGCTGGTGCAGGCCATTCAGGAAAGCTACCCCTACACCGACATCATCGTGAACACGGTGCCGCCGGTGCCCGCAAACCACGCAAACTACCCCCACATGGACCAGACCAAGATCGACGACTTCAACATGGCCCTGCTGTCCATGTGTGAGCAGATGGGCCTGAAGTTCCTCAACAGCGCCGAAGCGCTGAAGGATGCCAACGGCTATGGCCGCGAGGATTACTACCAGACCGGCGATATCCACCTGAAGCCCGTGGGCCTGAAGGCCATGCTGAGCTATCTGCGCACCCACGCTTACCAGACCGACGACCGCCGCCCGGACACCGCCAACATCCCCACCCGCGCCGAGTATACCCCGAACCCCAGCTCTGCGGTGACAGCACCCAGCAGCTCGGAGGCTGCAGGCTCTTCCGAAGAGCAGGGTGTGCTGTATCAGGCCAGCTATCGGGTGGACAAGACCGGCGGCACCCTTTCCAGCGGCAGCGACAGCGGCAAGACATCCCTCTCCTATGAAGTGACCAGCGCCGCCCAGTCCATCAGCGTGACGGCTGTGCCGCAGGACGGCTATGTGTTCGTCAAGTGGAGCGACGGCGTGACCCAGAAGACCCGCACCGATACGAACTTCAAGCAGAACGTGGACGTGACCGCCGTGTTTGCAGCGGCTTCCGTGCATATCAGCAGCACCGGCAAGGCCGTGCTGGGCGATTCCTACACCTTTACCGCAAAGCTGGGCGGCAAGCACCTCACTGCCGACAGCATCCGCTGGTACGCCAACGGTGCGGAAGTGCCGCAGGCGGCGGGCAAGACCACCGTCAAGGTGGAGATCGACCCCTCCATGCTCAATGCGACCTTTAAGGTGTACGCAGTGGCAAGCTACAACGGCTGCACCGTTACCAGCAACGTCCTGAATGTGACGGTCAGCGGCGTAAGCTCCGGCAGCTCTGGCAGCACGTCGGGCAGCAGTTCTTCCGGCAGCACCAGTTCTTCCGGTGCATCGTCCGGCACCACCTCCGGGGCATCCTCCGGGGCTACATCCACCTCCGGCAGCTCGTCTCACAGCTCTTCCGACAGCTCGTCTCACAGCTCTTCCAGCAGTGAGAGCACGGCTTCCCCGGCAGGCTCGGCTTCTGCTTCCAACGGAACAGCCAGCTCTTCCCACAGCACCAGCACCAGCTCGTCCCACGCGGACTCTGGTGAGAGCAGCTCGGCTTCCCATAGCAGCTCCAGCAGCGAGAGCAGCTCTGGCAGCTCCCATGCGGCTTCGGAATCCAATGCCAGCAAGGAAGCCGCCAACGAGCAGTCCGCATCCACGGACTCCGCGTCCTGAGGCTGTCACCCCGGCCTGCCGTGCCGCATAGGCTGGCAGGAAGGGAGGCGTTTGCATGTACTACGAGGAACCCCGCATCCCGGCGCTGCCCGGGGAAGAGAACGTGACCGACGGCAGCGTGGACGATTACGGCACCGACTGGGAGAACGTGGACAACGGCGCGCTGGAAGAGGAAATGGCAAAGTGTGCCGCCACCCCCTGTGATGTCAAAACCACCTGCCCGGACAACGACCCGGAGCAGACGGACGTACCATCGTACGAAATTGTAACAGAATGATGTGAAGCCAGCTCTGTTTACGGCAGGGCTGGCTTCTGCCTGTTGTTGAGCGCATGGCAGCTGAGGCCATGGCAGAAGGAAAAGAGGGAAGGTTTATGGCAAAATATTATTGCGTGCTGTTCGATGCAGACAACACCCTGCTGAACTTTGACGCAGCCGAAAGCAAGGCACTGGCCGAAACGCTGGTGAACTACGGCATTGAGCCGGATGCAGAAACGGTGCAGACCTACCGCACCATCAACTCGGAGCTGTGGCGGCAGCTGGAAAAAGGCCAGATCAAGCGGGAAAAGCTCATGGCGGAGCGGTTCACCCGCTTCCTCAAGGCCATTGATGCCGCCGGTGACGGAGCCGAGATGAACCGCTTCTATCTGGAACAGCTCTCCACCCACCCGGACCTGATGGGGCCGGAAGTGCTGGATGTGCTGCGGGAGCTTTCCGAGGTGGCAACGCTGGCCATTGTGACCAACGGCTTCCAGAAGGTGCAGATCCGCCGTCTGGCCGAGAGCGGTGTGCTGAACTTTATGGAGGACGTGTTCGTCTCCGAGAAGATGGACAGCGAAAAGCCGAACCGCAGAATTTTTGATGCGGCCCTGCGCGCCCTTGGCGTGGAGAACCGCGAGCATGTGCTGGTGGTGGGCGACGGCCTGAGCAGCGACATTCAGGGCGGCGTGAATGCGGGCCTTGACACCTGCTGGTATAACCCCAGCCACGCCGAGAACCCCGGCAAGGTGGTGCCCACCTACGAGATCGCAGACCTGAAAGAGCTGTACCCGCTGGTGATGGAGCAGGAAGAGCTGGCCAATGTGGGCCTGAAGAACCGCCGCCACCAGTGCTGAGCCAATAAGCGGATGGAGAACGGGATCATAAAACTATGCTGATACATTTGGAAAAACTAGGCAAGAGCTTTGGCGAAAAGATCGTGCTGCACGATGTGACCGCCAGTGTCGAGCGGGAGGACCGCATCGGCATCGTGGGCCAGAACGGCGCGGGCAAGACCACCCTGCTCAAGATTTTGACCGGCGAGTACCAGGACTACGAAGGTGAGTTCAGCGTGACCCACGGCGTGACGCTGGGCTATCTGGAACAGAACGCAAAGCTGGATGCCACGCTGGATCTCTACGGCGAGATGCGCTCCACCTTTGCCCCTGTGCTGGATGCCATGGCCCAGATGCAGGTGCTGGAACGCAAAATGGCCGCGCAGCCGGACGACACGGAGCTGCTGGCCCGGCACGACCAGCTGCAGAACATCGTGGATGCCGCCGACGGCTACAACATGGATGTGAACATCAAAAAGGTGCTGTCCGGCATGGGCTTTGCGCAGGATACATGGCAGAAGAACATTGCGGTGCTCTCCGGCGGCGAGCTGACGCGGCTGCGGCTGGCAAAGCTGCTGCTGGAAAAGCCGGATGTGCTCATTCTGGACGAGCCCACCAACCACCTGGACTTTGCCACCATGGAATGGCTGGAAAACTACCTCAAAAGCTATTCCGGTGCGGTGCTGGTGGTCAGCCACGACCGCTACTTCCTCGATAACGTGTGTACGAAGATCTGGGAGGTCTCCTTCCAGACCATGACCACCTACAAGGGCAACTTCTCGGCCTACCTGCCCCAGAAGGAAGCCGCCGATGCCCTGCGCCAGAAGCAGCACGATGCAGATGTGGCACTGGCCGAAAAGCTGCAGGACTACGTGGACCGCAACCTTGTGCGCGCTTCCACCACCAAAATGGCCCAGAGCCGCCGCAAGCAGCTGGAAAAGCTGGAGATCACCGAAGCGCCCAAGGACGAGACCAACCAGCTCAAGTTCCGGTTTGAATATGACGTAGAACCGTGGAACGAACTGGTGCTGCTCAAGAACCTGACCATCAAAATAGGGGAGCGCACCCTGCTGGAACCCTTTACCTACACGGTGTGCCGCGGCCAGCGGCTGGTGATCGCAGGCCCCAACGGCGCGGGCAAGTCCACCCTGATGCAGGTGCTGGACGGCAAGCGCCGCCCCTCCGGCGGCATGGTGCGGCTGGGCACCGGCGCACGGCCCAGCATCTTTGCCCAGCAGCAGAACCGTCTGGGGCAGGGCCGGGTCATCGATGTGATCTGGAACAAGTACCCCCGCATGACCGAGCTGGAGGTGCGCAGCCATCTGGCAAAGCTGGGCTTCCGGGGCGAGACGGTGTTCAAGCCCTGCGAGGCGCTTTCCGGCGGCGAGCTGGCCCGCCTGCGCTTTGCGGAGATCGTGCTGGAACGGCCCAACCTGCTGTTTCTGGACGAGCCCACCAACCATCTGGACATCTACACCCGCGAGAACCTTACCGAGGCCCTCATGGCCTACACCGGCACGCTGCTGCTGGTCACCCATGACCGCCACCTGATGAACAGTCTGGCCTGTCCCATCCTCTACCTTGAGGACGGCAAGGCCACCCTCTACCCCAGCTACGATGCCCTGATGGGCCGCAGCGCCCCGGCACCTGCCGTGCAGAAGTCCGCCGAACCGGCCAAGACCGGCTACGGCAGGGAGCAGCGCCGCCGCCGCGCCGAGCTGCGCGCCAAGATCAAGGCCTGCGAGGACGAGATGGAGGCCTGCGGTGCACGCGAAGTGGAGCTGGACAACGAGATCAACTCCCCGGAGGTGTACAACGACCCCGACCTGCTGCGCCAGAAGAGCGACGAGCTGAGCGACCTGCGCTTCCATCAGGAAGAGCTGTTTGCCGCGTGGGAAGCTGCCATGGAAGAGCAGGAAAGCTACGAGCAGAGCCAGCAGACCGAAGAGTAAAGGAGAGTGCAGCATGCCCCAAAACAGACGCAGTTACGAAAAAACGCGCCGCATCGCCCTTTCCGGCCTGCTGTTTGCGCTGGCCATGGCACTTTCGTTCATTGAGGGCACGCTCACCATCCCGGGCCTTTTGCCGGGCATGAAGCTGGGCCTTGCCAACATCGTGGTGATGTACGCGCTGTTTTTCATGGGGCCAAGGCAGGCGCTGGTGCTGGACGTGCTCAAGGCACTGTTCGTGTTTCTGGTGTCCGGCTTCACGGCGGGCTTTCTCTCGCTGTGCGGCGGCCTTTTGTCCCTGCTGGTGATGTGGGTGCTGTACTATCTGCTGCCGGTGCGGCCCACCTGGTTCATCCTGTCCGTATGCGGCGCACTGGCCCACAACATCGGCCAGCTGCTGGGTGCAGGCGTGATCATCTCGTCGTCGCTCTCGTTCTACTATGCGCCGGTCATGCTGGTGCTGGGCCTTGTGATGGGCGCACTGACCTCCATCACCCTCAAGGCCCTGCTGCCGGCTCTTGGCAGAATGGGCTTCTCCACGCAGGAAAAGCGGGGGGAATAACCAACCGTCCATGCATCACAGTTGCATTTTGGCCGGAAATCAGTATAATAAGGAAACAACCTGCTATTTTAAAGATAAAATCTCTTGCATACAGCGCTGCCGCCGTGGGAAAGTGCGCGGCAGCCGGGAGGTGTTTGCACTATGAGTGAAAAAGTTACCATCAAGGTGGAGCGCAAAAAGCTGCATCTGCCCACCATCGCCCTGCGCGGGCTGGTGGTGTTCCCCAACAATCTCGTCCACTTTGAGGTGGGCCGCGAAAAGAGCATTGCCGCCGTGGAGTGGGCAATGGCAAATAATTCCAACGTGTTTCTGGTGGCACAGAAGTCCATGGACACCACCGAGCCGCAGCAGGCAGACCTGTTCAGCTACGGCGTGGTGGCCGAGGTCAAGCAGGTGCTGCGCGTCTCCGGGGACCTTGTAAAGGTCCTGGTGGAGGGCAAGTACCGCGCAAAGCTCAGTGCACTGGATGCCAGCGGCGATTTTCTGCTTTCGGAGGTGCGCCCGGCCCCGGTGCGCGCAGGCAAGGCCGACGATGCCGTGGAGACCGAAGCGCTGCTGCGCGCCCTCAAGGCCGGGTTTGACGAGTACCTTGGCATGAACCCGCGCCTTGGCAAGGACGTGGTGTTTGCCATCGTTTCCAGCGACGACCCCGCCTTCCTCAGCGAGTACATGCCTGCAAACCTGCTGTTCCGCTACGAGGACAAGCAGGCTGTGATGGACGAGGGCACCCTGAACGGACGGCTGAAAAAGCTCATCGAGATGCTGCGCCGTGAGTGTCAGGTGATGAAAATTGAAAAGGAGATCGCGGAAAAGGTCAACGAGTCCATGGACAAGAACCAGCGCGATTACTACCTGCACGAACAGCTGCACATCATCAGCGACGAGCTGGGCGAGGGCGACGACACCCACGCCGAGGCCGACGAGTACCGCCGCAGGATCACCGGGCTGCACCTTGCCGAGGACAGCGAGAAGAAGCTGCTCAAGGAAGTGGACCGCCTTGCCAAGATGCAGGGCTCCAATCAGGAGGCAACGGTCATCCGCACCTATCTGGACACCTGCCTTGACCTGCCGTGGAACACCTTTACGGTGGACGACCTTGATATCAGCCGTGCACAGCAGATTCTGGACCGCGACCACTACGGCCTGAAAAAGGTGAAGGACCGCATTCTGGAAACGCTGGCCGTGCGCAAGCTGGCACCGGACGTGAAGGCACAGATCATCTGCCTTGTAGGCCCTCCGGGCGTGGGCAAGACCAGTATTGCACGCTCCATCGCCGAAAGTCTGGGCCGCAAGTATGTGCGCATCAGCCTTGGCGGCGTGCGGGATGAAGCCGAGATCCGCGGCCACCGCCGCACCTACATCGGCGCGATGCCCGGCAAGATCATCACTGCCATGATTTCTGCCAAGAGCGCGAACCCCCTCATGCTGCTGGACGAGATCGACAAGCTGGCAGGCGACTTCCGGGGCGACCCGGCCGCAGCCCTGCTGGAAGCGCTGGACCCGGAGCAGAACAGCACCTTCAACGATCATTTCATCGATATCCCGTTCGATTTGAGCCATGTGCTCTTTATCACCACCGCCAACGACCTTGGCAGCATCCCCGGCCCCCTGCGTGACCGCATGGACGTGATCGAGCTGCCCAGCTACACCCGCGTGGAAAAATACAACATTGCCCGCAAGCACCTGCTGCCCAAGCAGCTCAAGGCCTGCGGCCTGACCGGCAAGGTCACGCTGAGCCAGAGCGCGCTGTACGGCATCATCGACGGCTACACCCGCGAGGCCGGTGTGCGCAATCTGGAACGCACCATCACCAGCGTGCTGCGCAAGTGCGCCCGCAAGATCGCCGCAGGCGAGGTGGAAAGCGTCTCCGTTACCGGCACCATGCTGGAACAGCTGCTTGGCCCCCGTTTTGTCAAGCCCGACTTCCTCAACCGCACCAACGCGGTGGGCATCGCCAACGGTCTGGCATGGACCAGCGTGGGCGGCGAGACCCTGCCCATCGAAGTGCAGGTGATGGACAACGGCAGCGGCAAGATCACCGTCACCGGTTCGCTGGGCGACGTGATGAAGGAGAGCGCTCAGCTGGCCGTTACGTGGGTGCGCGTGCACGCCGCCGAGTACGGCATCGACCCGGAAAAGCTCAAGAAGTGCGACCTGCACATCCACGCCCCGGAGGGCGCAGTGCCCAAGGACGGCCCTTCTGCCGGTGTCACCCTGACCACGGCGCTGGTGTCCTGCCTGTCCGGCATCCCGGTGCGCGGTGATGTGGCCATGACCGGCGAGATCACCCTGCACGGCAACGTGCTGCCCATCGGCGGCCTGCGCGAAAAGAGCATGGCAGCCTACCGCGAGGGCATGAAGACGGTGCTGATCCCCAAGGACAACGAGCCGGATCTGTACGAGGTGGACGAGGAGGTCAAAAAGAACCTGACCTTCCTGCCCATGCAGAACCTGACCCAGGTGCTGAACGCCGCGCTGCTCAAGCCGACGAGCGCCAAAAAGACCAAGGCTCCTGCCAGCCGCAGCCGCAAAAAGGCCCCGGCAGGGGAGAGCCTGGTGCCCCCTGCTGCCGAAAAGCCCCAGCCCGGCGCGGTGTGCTGACAAAACAGAAAGGAATCCCCCATGATCTTCAACAAAGCTGATTTTATTGCCAGCTACGGCATTTCCAGCCAGCTGCCCGAGAGCGACCGCCCGGAGTTGAGTTTTTCGGGGCGGTCCAACGTGGGCAAATCCAGCCTGATCAACAAGTTGTGCAGCCGCAAAAACCTGGCCCGCGTGTCCAGCACGCCGGGCAAAACAGCCACCATCAACTTCTATGCGGTGGATGACTGCTATTTTGTGGACCTGCCGGGCTACGGCTACGCCAAGGTCAGCAACGCCGACCGGGAACGCTGGGATGACCTGATCAACAGCTACTTTGAGGCCCCCCGGCACCACACCCTGTTGGTGCAGCTGCTGGACTGCCGCCACGCCCCCAGTGCCGACGACCTGCAGATGCTGCGGTATCTGCATTACCACCGCATCCCCTATGTGGTGGCGCTGACCAAGGCGGACAAGCTCAAAAAAAGCCAGCTGGCCTCCACGCTGGAAC
>OLYA01001006.1_pt1 | contig 12308 bp, 8 predicted proteins | sample 1674361 | NCBI WGS metagenome assembly OLYA01 (sample SAMEA103958165, study PRJEB25191) | human gut metagenome | biome: human-associated habitat [ENVO:00009003]; feature: intestine environment [ENVO:2100002]; material: feces | place: Germany | collected 2013/2015
CAGTGCGAAGCATGAACAAGGCACTTGCAGGAGAGTATATTGATATACTATAACTTTTTAGTACAGAAACGACTCGCAACTGTGAAGGTACAAAACAGTTACGGTATACTTTAAGGTGAGGTAGTAATGGAAAGTAAAAAGAACACTAAAAAAAGAACTCTTTCAATCAGAAAGATTGCCATGGCAGGAGTGCTTGTGGCAGTTGCTGTAGCAGGAAGCTTAATAAGCTTCCCTGTTGCCGGCAGCAAATGTGCACCTGTACAGCACATGGTAAATATATGCGCAGCAGTATTTTTAGGACCTGCATGGGGTGTCGGTGTGGCATTTTGTGCGAGTATCATCAGAAACCTGACAGGACTTGGAAGCCTCATGGCATTCCCGGGAAGCATGGTAGGTGCTCTGTGCTGTGGACTGATGTACAGATTCAGCAAAAAAATTATACCGACATGTATTGCAGAGGCGCTTGGCACAGGCATACTCGGAGGCCTGGCAGCGTATCCTCTTGCAAAATACGTGATGCTTATTCAGCCGGAAGGCATGTTTATATACATAGTGCCATTCCTTATCTCTACAGTGGCCGGAAGCATAGTGGCAGCAATTGTCATGCTGATTTTAAAGAAAAATGGAGCACTGACAGTATTTAAGGAAAATCTTGAGTAATATCCAGGGCTATGGCTTTATAAGAAGCTTCATGAGCTCATCCTGACAGATAGGCCTAGAGTAGTGATAGCCCTGAAAACAGGTGACGTCGAACTGTCTGAGATAGCTCTCAAGGCTATCATTTTCTATGCCTTCAATACATATCTTTAAGTCTGCGGCATTGGCAAAATTAATCATTCCGATTACAAGTGCCTGCTTCTTTTTCTCCTCGAGAATGTCTTTAACAAAGAACATATCTATCTTGACACCCTCTACAGGAAGCTCAAGCATCATCTGAGATGAAGAGCTTCCTGTGCCATAGTCATCCATAGTGATGTGGATTCCGGCTTCCCTGAATGCAGTGACGGTTTTCTTTATCATAGATATAGGCAGATCTCTGCATCGCTCTGTAATCTCTATCCATAGCTGTGAAGGTGGAAAATCATACTTTTTAAGAATTGCCAGAGTATCTTCCACAAAACATTCCTTTTCAAGCTGCTCTGAGGATGCATTTACATTGATGAAGAAGCCCGGTTTTATCTTTGCAAATTCACTGGCTGCGCTTATTGCAGTTCTCATGATATAATTTCCGAGCTCATACATAGCAGGGGTATCCTCAAGCCAGTCGATAAACAGTCCGGGTGGCACCGTGCCAAAAGGCTCCTTTTTCCAGCGCACCAGAGCCTCAGCACCCATTATTTCACCATTGCAAGCCTTTACAATGGGCTGAAACTCTACAAAAAAGCCATCACAGCCATTGATAACCGACTGATGAATGATTTTCATGATATCTATATGCGAGCTGCCATTGAACCTGACCATATCATTGAAAAATAACAAATCAGGGCTGTGAAGCTCCTTCGCGCGGTCTAGAGTGTATTCCACCTTGCTGATGACAGTTGAGGTATCACCATCATAATCCTTGAGAATCAGACACGCAGCATATATATCAAACTCAAATTTAAAGCATTTAAAGAAATACATGGACTTTATTGTATCGGCAATTTTTTGATAGAAGGCCTCGGCCAAGGCGCGGTCTGCTTCCTTTACTACAAATACAAACTTGCAATTATTCATATAGTAGGTAGCGGTGCTGCCATCCATCATGTAGATGAACTTGAGCGCAAGCTCACGCTGGATTGCAGTGTTGAAATTGGAACCATACAGTATATTGAACTCATCTATATGACCTATCTCCACCTCGATTATGGCTACAGACCTGTTTTCCATGATATAGCCGTTGATGTCTCTTTCAAACTTTGACTGACCATAAAGATATGTATATGGGTCGATATCCGGAAGGGTATTTTCGTTTCTGAGCACGAGGACATGGTAGCGGTGTCCGTCATCACCGGTAAAAATGTCAGAATAAAATCCCATCATATATTCTTTGGTATGCTTTCCCATGCGGACATAAAATATATCATCCGTTTTTTCGCCATTTAAGCGATAGCGGATTTCCTGCTTATATTCCTGCAGGTCAACGTCATTGACACAAGAGCTCAGCTGTTCAAAGAAGCAGGTATGCTCGCCGGCTTCAAAGCCGAAAAAATCAGCTGTCTTGTCCGGTACGTAAGATAAGTCATTATCCAGGTCGGTGATGATAGGATATATCCCGTCTGATAATTCTGAAATTTTATCAATAAATTCCTTGTATATCGTGTGTTCTATCATAAATTAAAACTCCATATGTGTATAATGCACAAAATTCTTTTATTATTATAGCATATGTATGCATTATATACAATAAGTTAGTTGGACTCTAAAAATGATATTTAGGTATGAAGCATTAATATAAATTAATGATTTTAGTGTGTCATTTATATATTTGAAGGTATACTGATGACTGAAATATACCATCAGCTGCTTCAAATGCAACGTCACCATCATATTTGCCGGCAACAGAGCGGATGGATGACAGACCTATACCATAGTCGTCCCTCTTAGAAGAACGGTATTTTCCGTTTTGGATGGAAACATGTCCGTCAAAGCTGTTGTCCATAGTAATAATAAGTGTCTTATAGTGTACGTGGGCATGCAGTTGGATAAAGTGCGATGATTTCTCGTTCAAAGAATCCAGAGTATCCATGCGTCTGCAGGCTTCTATAGCGTTTTCTATCAGATTTCCAAATACCAGGCACAGGTCATTGTCCAAGGCCGCATCATCGGTTTCCGGAACAATAAGCTTTGTCTCAAGAGCGATATTTTCATTTCTGCATATGGCACTATAGTATGACAGAATGGAATTGACTACCCTGTTTTCGCAATAGCTTGCAGGCGCAGATGGTATGCTGTGGATCAGGGAATCCAGGTATTCATTCAGCTGTTTATTTTCAGTGTTTGCGAGGCCTTTTATTGCAACCAGCTGGTGACGCAGATCGTGGCGCTGCTTCTTAAAAAGCTGTTCGTTTGTTGTGATGAGCGAATTATATTTCTTCTGCTCCAACAGGGAATGCTCAAGGAGATTCATATCAAATATGAGCCTTTCATTCTCACGTTTTATACTGAGCATATCGCTTATATTAAGCCCCATTACAATTCCCATGATTATAATGAAAAGCAGAGTTCCAATCTGGTACAGCAATGACAATGAGGCCACAAATTTTAAATGATAATTGATTATCTCGGCACATGAAGCAAGTGCCAGTATGAATACCGGAACCATCAGCCGTTTTGCCCTGCTGTTTTGGCTGCGAACAGCCTCAAGGATGATGTATGCAGTCAGGAAGCAAAGTATGAGAGGCAGAATGACATGGAACACGTACATGCTCTGGGATAGTGCAACCGTACCGCTAAGCTGTAAGACACAAGCAACAAGGTCAAGCACGGTGAGGAGCTTCGCGATAACTATAATTGGCTTGTCATTCTTAAAACCAACTGCAAGCCTGCAGAAATACAGCAGCGGAATCATCTGCGAGAAAAGCCCTATAAAAGCACACAGATACAGCAGTGTAGGGTTTTTGACTATGACACCTGTATAGTTGCACTCGCCGATAGACCACATGCCGGCCATGAGTGAGAAGAATCCAAAATGAAATATCATCTTGCAAACCTCTTTATCGTAGTATAAAAGCATCAGCGAGATAAATATAAACAAAACACCTGCGGCAAGCTCAAGCAGTGCTATAAAGAATGACCATTTATTCAGCTTTAACAGAGTGAAAAATAAGGATTTGTATGCTCCGTAGATAGGAGAATATACCGTAAGCGAGCTTCTGGTAACTGGAGACAGATACTCTATGCGAAGCTCTGTATCACCCGAATGACCGTCAGTGCCTATCAGGTACCCCTCGGTTGCGGGATCCTTCATATAGGATGGATAGTTTTCGGTCCTGCCAAACTCATATATGAGTTCATCGTCCAGATAGACCTTCGCAGGGGAATAGACAGTTTTTATGTAGATTGGATCATCCTTGTTCAGGTCGATATGTGTGGTGACGGTGACATGTGTGCGCGGCGAAAGGTGCTTAAAGGTATGTGGAAATGTGATTTCTTCTTTATCTGAATCCGAGCCATCCACTACAGCATAGGCAGAACTTACGATAGTGGCTTCAGGATAGCTCGCCTGGCTCATAATCATGTTTTTTGAGGAAAGAAGCAGTATGCAAATCAGTGTAAGCAGTATAATTGTCAGATAGGGAATATTTCGTATAGCGCTAATTTTTTTCATAATCCGGGCTCCTTGCAGTGTATTACTTTTGACAGTCTAGCTCATATCAAATCAATAGGAAAGTGCCTTATTTAAGCCCTCTGGTGTGATCAAAGTAGTATCTCTCCAGAGCCTTTTTGGCTTTGCCGGAGAGCTCTCTCTTGATAGGGATATTTGTGTCATCGGCCATCACGAAGCATTTGAGTGAAGTATCAATGCGTGTGACATACGACAGGTTTACCGCGTAGCTTTTGTGCGGCAGAAAAAACAGCTCAGCGGGCAGCTGATCTGAAAGCTCTGAAAGCTTCTCATAGCAGCTGATTTCCTCATTTTCTTTTAAATGTATGAAAATCTGCCTGGCTCTCTGCTCTATGTACATGATATCAGAAAGGGCAAGCCTCTCCATACTCTTGTTTCTCTTCACATAAAGAGATGGGGCATCGGATTTCTTCAGCATGGCAAGGTGAAGAATGTTACTTAGCTCAGCTGCCGAAACCGGCTTTTCGATATAGCCGATGGCAGACAGCCTGTAGCTTTCCAAGGCATGCTCCGTGCTTGTTGTGATGAAAGCAACCGGGATATCGGCATCTGTCTCACGGATTATGGAGACAGCCTCGATGCCGGTCATGGAATCTTTCATGTATATATCCATGAGCAGCAGGTCATACTTTCCGTACTCATATGAGGCAAGAAAAGAATCTGCATCAGTAAAGACAGTGTATGTATTTTGGATATCGCTGTGGTTGAGAATATCACAAAGCAGCAAGGTCTCTGCAGCTTCGTCCTCGCATACAGCTATATTAAGTGTTTGTGGCATGTTTATTCCTCTGTAGAATGTGAATGATTATAAATAATCATAATATAATATGAAATAAATATCAAATAAATATTGCTATTAAATATCCGAAATGCTAATATAATTATCAGCAGTTAATTAATTATTTTAAGGAGGTTTCAGTTATGAAATACTGTACAAATTGTGGCAGGCAGTTAGCTGATGATGAGGTATGCACATGTCGTCAGCAGGCACAGCCACAGGCACCAAATCAGACACAGGACAACAATGCACAGGCAGATAATGCAGCACAGCAGGGACAGTTTAACGGACAGCCGCAGGGCAGCGCACAGGGACAGTTCAACGGACAGCCACAGGGCAGTGCACAGGGACAGTTCAACGGACAGCCACAGGGACAGTTCAACGGACAGTTCAATGGACAGCCACAGGGCAGCGCACAGTCGCAGGCGTTTGATAACTTCACACAGCAGGTGAGTGCAGCAGGACAGCAGCTGCAGAATGACAAGAATGTGGCATCTATCATCACATTCTACAAGGGTCTTGTTAAGAAGCCGGCACAGGCTGCAGCAGACTTTGTAAAGAATGCAAATATGGCATCAGGCTTTATATTTATTGGCTTATTTGCCATAGTAGAAGTAGTGCTGTCTGTAGTATATCTGTTATCAAGTGTAATTGGCAGCATAGGCGGCTTTGGATTCTCATTTTACCCGGCGAGCTTCTTTGAGGGAATCTTCTCAGGAATCGTAGGAGAGGCAGTGAGAGTACTCATCCTGGCAGCAGTTATTCTGGTTGTATTAAACGCAGTGCAGAAGGATAAAAAGGTGACATTTGCACAGACACTTTCAGCAGCATGTCTGTATGATGCAGTATACCTTCCGATTATCCTTGTGGCAGCAATCATCGACATAATCCCATTCCAGTTCTTTGGCAATGTGAGCGGCTGGCTGCATACATTTGCGGGAGTAGTAGGATATGTAAGCATATTCTTTGGAGTAAGGGCAATAGAAGAGGATGACAATAAGCTTCCACTCGTGTGTGGACTGGCATTCCTTGCAACAGCCATTGGTTCAACAATTGTAAATGCTATTTTCTAATTTAATATTTGATTTAACATATCTGATTTAATATATCAGAAATAACCGGATCCTGTGAGATTTTCTTGCAGGATCTTTTTTTATTTCTTGCTTCGAATAGCTGATTTTTGCATAATAGAGGATAAATATATCATGGAGGCATAAAGAAGACGATTGATAGCAGAAATAGCTATCATATATCTTACGATTTGTCAAGTACGAGTTTTGACACTTTTTGTGTAAATTGTCGTTGTTATTGCCATGCGCGGAATTGATGTATAATGATAATTAGATTAATTTGTTTAGTTAAAAACTAGCTGAATATATGAGTCAATGATAATATGAATTCTATAATAAGCAGGTTTATAAAACTCGGGAAGAGAGGCACCTATGACGCATAAAATCAAGGTACAGATGTTTGGCAATTTCAGAATGGACTATAACGGAGCACCATTTGTGGCGGAAAAAATGCATAAGGAAAGCCAGTTCAACCGCATGATGCAGGCTTTGATACACTATTCTGACTGCGGAATAGCAAAGGATAAGCTCGAGGAAATAGTAATCGGTGAGCGTGACATAGATGCACCTCACACGGCACTAAGAGTTATTGTATACAAGACAAAGCAAAAGCTCGCACAGCTTGGACTGCCGGGAAAGAACCTCGTATATTTGGAGGGAGGCATATATTACTGGACTCCGGATATAGAGATAGAAGAGGATGCAGCAGAGTTTGAGAAGCTCTATAACGAGGCCTGTGCACTGGAAAAGCAGATGCCACATGAACCGGAGAGTGCAGAGACAGTGTGTGATGAGCGGATAAAGGAAATAGAAGACAATATGCTTGAGCTGTACATAAAAGCACTATATCTGTATAAGGGAGAGTTTTTGGCGGCATATACAGGCGAGACGTGGATAGCACAGGAGGCCAGACGCTATCACATTATGTTTGAGAAAATCATAAATGAAGCTGCGTATATACTGCGAAAGAGAAAACAATTCAAGGGACTGGAGAAGCTCGGAGTATATGCGGCAAAGGTCGACCCATTCAATGAGTGGGAGGAGCTCATCATGGAGGCGATGGTAGAGACCAGGCGCTATGATGAGGCGGAAGAGCTATACACGGATGTCGTGGACTATTATCTCAGGGAGTGCGGTATTTATCCATCTTCAAGACTCTTGGAAATCCTTGAGAAATACAGTAATTTGATGAATCATGCACATGAGATACTGGAAAACATCCAGGAGGGCATGAACGAGCAGGAGGAAACAGAAAGAGGTGGATATTTCTGCAGCTATCCGGTATTCAGAGGAATATACCAGGCGTCCATCCGTATTATGAAGCGCACAAGGGTACCTGTATATCTCATGCTCTGTACTCTGGAGGACGAGGAAGGCAGACAGGTACAGAGCGAGACAAAGATGAACAAGTATTCAAGGCAGCTTAAGAAGTGCGTTGGTGAATCAATCCGCTACAGTGACATATATACCTCGTATGGAAAGGTGCAGTTTCTTATCATGCTCATCGGAATCAAGCGTGAGGACTGCGAGATAGTGAAAAAGAGAATCAACCGCCAGTTCGCAAAGAAAAATCCGAGAGCCGCAGAGAAATGTCATGTGAACAGTATAGTTTGTGAGTTGTAAAGGAAATAGTACAAATAGGTTGGAAAAGCTACAAGGTGATTTTACACGATTAGAGGAAGTACTAATTTGATTATTTTATATATTATGGAGAAAATGTTATGAATGGTAAAGACAAGATATCAGTAATTATTCCATGCTACAATGTACAAAAATACATTATGAGATGCTTTGATTCAATTTACAGCCAGACATATGGCTTTGAAAATCTCGAAGTGATACTCATAGATGATTTATCAACAGACAATACATGGTCTATATTAGAATCCTTACAAAGACAATACCCGGAGAATGTTATATCTCTTAAAATACAGAAAAAAGGAAAGTGTGGCGGTGCACGTAATCTGGGAATGGATATCTGCACCGGCAAATATATCACATTTGTGGATGCGGACGATTATGTGCATCCGGATATGCTCAGGGTGCTGTATGACAGAATGACAGAGGACGATTATGATGTGGCACAGTGTGGTGTATCGTGCTTTAAAGCAGATAAGCCAAATGTATTAGAAGTAAATGATTTTGAAATTCAAAGGCTTGATTTGGATAATGTTGATAATAGGAAAAATCTCATTATAGGTCTGACCGGATTTACTAATGTAACAGCATGGGCAAAGCTATACTCAACCAAATTTATAATAGAACATAATCTAAGATTTATAGAAGATGTATATTATGAGGATACACATTTTTCTATGCTTTGTGTGTTACTTGCAAAGAAATATTGTAAGGTGCAATCGACATTATACTATTACTTTGAGAATACAGAGGGCATTATACGTTCTGAAATTAGCAATGCAAAGATCCGGGATGCTAAGATTATTATGGATCATATAAGGCAGGCTATTCAAAGTAGAAAAGCAGAACTGGGAAATGTAATTGAGCAGTGTTATTGTGAAATCCAGACATTTTTGTTATGGCACCAATATATTGAGCCATATAGTAGAATAGAAACCTTTATGAATAGGGAACTGGATATTTGCAAAGAAGAGTTTTTAAAGAGTGAACCGGATATATTTAATAATCCATATGTGAAGTTTTTTTCAGATGATGTGGTATTGAAAAGAATGTCAAGGCTGAGAGTAACTGCGAAAAAAATGGATAATGCATACTTTTTGGATAATGCAATGCATATCTGTCTTGGTATACATGATAAGGATGGAAATTACAGTGTCTGGGCTGGAACAACGATGCAATCCATTGTTGAAAACACAAAAGCGCCAATAGTTTTTCATATATTACATGATGACACATTGAACGAAATAAATAAAAATAAGCTGAGTCTTATTGCTGATAATAGTGGAAATGATATAGAATTTCATCATTTTAATTCGGACGTTTTTGGCACGTTTGCTGATTCAATGAATAGATTTGCAATTGGAACAATGTTCAGAATTATGTTGCCCGATATTATGCCGGATTTAAAAAAAATAATATATTTGGACTCTGATTTATTTGTAAATACAGATATTGAAGAATTATGGAACCTAAATATAGATAATTACTGTCTGGCGGCTGCTCAGGATTGTTCGACAATAAGAAATTGGGGAACTCCATACGCTGTAGCAGCAGGGCAGACAAGTCGTGACAGATATTTTAATGCGGGTGTTCTTTGCATGAATCTTGACAATATCAGGAAAAATGGAAGCCTGTTTCAACAGGTTATAGATTATGTGAACGATAATCCACGGACATGGCTTCCTGACCAGGATGCTTTAAATGCCATATTCAGCGGAAAAACCTTATTGATAGATGAAAAATGGAATTATTTTATTGATGAGGCAAGAAAAAATAATGAGAAAGCAGAGAAAAAAATATATCATTATGCTGCAACCCTGTTGATGCTGCATACAAATAATGAAATTGACAGAGCCTACTATTTCACAATACTGAGAACCCCATGGGGAGAGCAGATGGAGGATGGCTTATTGTGTAATTCTATGGGCAGAATTGTGGATAGAACAGCTATGCTGGAGAAGCTGCTAAAAAAAGCTACTCAAAACAATATACGACTCGTATTCTATGGTGGAGAGAATAGCTCTATAAGGAATGCAATGAGGCTATTAAATAGAAAATTCGATAGCTGTGAATGGCATGAGCATTTAAAGGAGAATGAGATTATCTGTGATGATAATACGGTCTATATAGTTTCAGCGGATGCGGACGATAGTAATGGATTAGAAATACTTGCAAATGCCGGATTAGAAAATGGCGAGAATTATTTTATAACACAGAGGTTTTTACATTATACAGAGGGTGGGTTTGCCCTATGATTTTTATTACTGATGAATTAGGTAAGTTTGAGAAAAATATAATAGAGCTGGCAGAAAATATGGGATTTAAAGAATGCAAAACAATAGAAGCCATAGATTTGTTTTGTGGCATATCTGAAAAAAACGATGTGCTTAAGGAAAAAGACAGGTATTATGCATTCATAGATATCCCTCAATATTGGAGTGTTCGTGCAGATGGTCTAAATGGTGCTATATATGATAATAAAACCAAAAAGGCAAACATCTATTTTAAGAATCCGATAGAGAAAAGAATGGTCAGCAGAGTCGAGTGGATTGACAGGAATAATACAGTATATAGAATAGATTATTACAACAAATACGGATATATGTATTGTTCGGAGAATGTGAGTGGCGGCAATGTTACAGTCAGGGAATTCTATGATAGAAATGGTGACATTAAAGTATTAGAACAGACAGGTCCAAAGACATATACCACGTTTGGCACCCGCATTAGTCCGAAGAGCTATAGAGGCTTTGCTGATTATTTGGAAGCTTATCTTAAATATAATAAAATTTATGATGAAAATATATGGCTGACAAGTGATGAGATATTAAATAAATTTGCCTGGGATTATGGTAATTTTAAAATATCATACCTGCCACAAAATAGATTAAACTCAGATTTGACAGTAATAACTCAGACTAACACAGCGTTTCGAATACTGTGCAGTGAAGAGCAGCAGGTCAATTGGTATAAAGAAAATTCAAATTATAAATGCGACAGAGTATATTCATATTTTGAAAATAATGAATTAAAATTTGGAAAAAAGGAAGCACTTACTATTACAGAATCGGATCAGCTTGAGTATATTGAACAGCTTATAAATGACTTTCCGGAAATAACTTTTCATATAGCTGCCAGTACCATTATGTCAGATAAATTAACGAGACTGGATATAAATAATAATGTTGAGTTATATCCATGTATTACGGAACAAAAGAGAAAAGAACTGTTTGAAAGATGCGATATTTATTTGGATATTAATCATTACAGAGAGCTATACAATGCAGTAAACGAGGCAATGGTTAATAATATGATAATACTAGCGTTTGACAATACAGCGCATTCAAAAGAATTATATCCAATGGGAAATATTTTTGAAAGCAGCAACTATGTGAAGATGAAAGAAACTCTAAAAAATATAATAACTAGTCAGACGATATTCAATGAATATATAGACAGGCAAAAGAAGCAATTAAAACAATTAGCTGCAAAAGTAGTTATGGGTGATACAGATGAGAGTATTTGATTTTACATTACTTAGTGGATATGAATTTTCCGGAGTCGATGTTGCTCAGGGATTTAGAGCAAGATTGTTTGCAAAAAACAATGTAAACGCTAAATTTATTTTTACAGAGCTGCCGACAATTAGGGATATGGAACTGTATGGTTCGCAAAAAATAAAACGTGGTCAGATTATGTCTGCACATCTTTTTATGACCGGAAGATTAGATATGAGTTTGTCTGTGAAAAAAGAAGCTCTTTTAGAAAATGAAAAAGAAAACTATGAGTATGACAATATAGATGAGGATGGAAAGGTGATTCGTCTATATAATTCCGGTGAAAAATCAGTTGAAATATTATGCGATGAAGATGGATTTGTTATAAATGAAAGTCTCTTTAAAAACGGAAAAAAGTATTTAGAAAATTATTATACAGACAGTTTGTCATATACAGAGCTGTATAATTGGGATAATGATTCGAACGATGGCTTAAATCTAGGAAGGAGAATTTTTTGGAACAAACAAGGACAGATGGTTTATGAACAATGTATCTATAAAGATAATGTTGAATATCTGTTTAAAAATGGTGAAGTTATAGACAATGTAGAGTTTCTAGAAAGATTTGTAAAGACACTTAATCTTTGTGAGAATGATATATGTATAATGGATAGAGCGGGATATCTTGATTATATACAGCCTCTTTTTGAAAATAAAGGCAAATCAAAGCTGATAGCTGTATTACATTCAGATCATTTTTACAAAATATATGAGGATGAAAGCTCATTATACATGAACTATGAGTATTATTATTGGTTCAAATATTCAGAGGCAATAGATTATTTTGTTGTTGGTACGGATGAACATAAAAGAAGTCTGGAAGCATTTTTAAAAGAGTATGATTGTTTTGTTCCGCATATTGCAGCTATTCCACCGGGCGCCATACCAGAAGGCAAGCTTAAAAGTAAAAATAATCGTAGGCGAGGCAGCATAATATC
>OLYA01001007.1_pt1 | contig 12298 bp, 13 predicted proteins | sample 1674361 | NCBI WGS metagenome assembly OLYA01 (sample SAMEA103958165, study PRJEB25191) | human gut metagenome | biome: human-associated habitat [ENVO:00009003]; feature: intestine environment [ENVO:2100002]; material: feces | place: Germany | collected 2013/2015
CCTGCATGGGGCCCTCGGACTCCACCCGTACCGCGATGACAAAGCTGGTGTGCTTGACGCTGTCCCAGAACTCCGCCCCGATATACGCCACGGTATGCCCCGGGCGGCGGTAGGCGTTTTCGCCGCGCTGCTTGGCGTGGACAGAGCCTTGCAGGGTGCGGCCGCTCTTTTTATTGCCCAGCGCATTGAAGTTGCGGTTGGTGGTCAGGCAGTAGCGGATGGCGTCCAGAATGGTGGTCTTGCCCACGGCGTTCACACCGATCATATAGGTCAGGCGGGCGCAGTCGAAGGTGGTATTTTCAAAGTTGTGCCAGTTGATCAGTTTCAGGCGCTTGAGTTCGATCATGCTTCACCCTCCCCTGCTTCCATGTCTGCCCCCTCCGGGCGCTCGTACAGGCCAAGCTCGGTGCGGGTGCGGGCGCTCTCGGCGGCGGCATCCGCAAGGTCGGCGTCCGGCAGCGCCAGCAGCACCGTGGGGAACACTTCAATGCGGCTGTCCAGCCCGGAAAGCCGCCCCACCGGACGCGCCAGATTGTACCGGCGCAGGGTGCGCATGAGCTTTTCCAGTGTTTGCTGATCCAGCTTGCGGGGCAGGTTCATCTTTTGCAATTCGGCCTGTACTTCTTCTACGGTCACCAGCACCTCGTCTGCGCTGGCGGCAAGGCTTTCCCGCTTTTGCAGGTACAAAAGCCGCAGCACCAGCAGCAAAATGCTTTCGTACTTGAGCAGCCGTGCCTGACTGCCCTCGTGCTCGTTGACCAGCGCCGCCGCCTGCATGGGCGCGGGGTACAAAAGCACCGCGTAGCCCAAGGGCTTGAACACCGCACGCACCTCGTTGAGGTGATCCTGAATATACAGATATTTCGCCCGCTGTTCCTCTACGCAGCCCAGCACAAAGCAGTGGTTGAGCAGATAGTTTGCGGTTTCTTCCAGCAGATCAATGGTTGCCATCCGTGTTTACCTCCTTGCGGCGGGTCAGGACAAAATCCTGAAACCGGAAGCCGCCGCGCTCCACCCAGTTTCCGGTCATGGTGATATCATACTCCCGGTGCGGCGACTGGGAATAGGTGTGCAGGCCGATGATGCCTGTAAAATCGTTCGGGTATTCCTCCACAAGGGTGGAGGCGTTCACCTGCCCGCGGGCAGCCAGCGCCTGCTGCGCCAGCAGCGCCACGTTTTCCTCGGTGACGGCAAGGCGGGCGTAGTCCAGCAGCAGCTGCTGCTCCTGCCGCAGCCGGTCGGGGTCAAGAGGTTCGGTGCGCACCGGGGCAAGAGGTGCTTCGGTGCGGGGCGCGGCGGGGGGATACAGCGGCTTTGCGCCGAACACTGCCGCCGGGTACAGGTGCAGCCGCGCTGCCACCGGGCCATCGTCCGGTTCAAACAGCTGCTCCGGGCTGCGGATCTCCTCCGCATAGCGGCGCAGCAGGGCGGTAACGCTGCCCTGCGCCGAGCGGTCGCTCAGCAGCAAAAACTGTGCCCGCTGCACCGCACGCTTGCGGTAGCGGATGTGGCTGGCGTCGATCTCCTTCATCAGGGTGCTCATCTCTTCCAGCGCGTCCCGCTGCTGCTGGATAAGGGCACGCACCCGGGGTGCAGCCTCGCCGGGGGCGCAGCGCTCCACCCGGGCGTAATCCAGCGCCAGCCGGGGCAGCTGATTCTGCTCGCAGTCGTCCAGCTCTTCTTCCAGATAGGCGCGGTAATTGAACAGGTTATCGCTGGTTTTAAAGCGATGATACGCCGCCGCCACCACCTTTTCCTCGTACTGATCGAACAGTTCCAGCACCTCCTGCGGGGTGCGGTTATGGGTCAGGCGGTCGATGTAATGCCCGATGGAAGCGTTGAGGGCGCGCAGGGACTTGTTCAAAGTTTCAAGGTCTGCCGCCACCTCCCGCAGCACGTTCTCGTAGGGGCTTTTTTCCTGCCCAATGCTGCCCAGCAGCTGCCACGCCTTGTACAGCTTGCCGGTATAGGTGACCACCCGGGGGTTCAATATCTCTTCCAGCGCGTCCAGCAGCGGGGTGACCTCCGGCATAAAGGCAAAGGTGGGCTCGGTCTCGTAGCTGCCGGGCTGCTCTTCCAGCCAGCCGGTGCGGCGCAGACGCAGCAAAAAGCCCACCGCCAGCGTGTGGGGGTCGCGGGTGGGCTGCTCCTCCTCATCGCCCGCGCCGTCGGCGTCCAGCGCCAGCGGCTTTGCCAGCGCGGCAAAATAATCCTCGGCGCGGGAGACGGCCTCGGCGCGGGAAATGCTGTAATCTGCCGTATGGCGGCACTCCTCCCAGAGCAGCAGCAAAAGCTCTGCATAAAACGCCCGGTTGGGCCCCGCCAGCGGGCGGAACAGCCGTGGGCTGACCAGTTCAAACAGCTGCATGGAAACGTCCTTTCTGTGTAAGTTCGATACCCTTTTATTGTACCACAGTGGGCGGAGTTTGTCACAAAAAGGCGCAAAAAAGCCCCGGAGGGCGGCCGGGGTGCAGCCGTTCTCCGGGGAACATTCTTACAATTCAGGTATTGGGTTCATTGGTCGCATCAAGAGTGAGCACATAGCAGTAGGTGCCGTCCTTCAGCTTTTTGGCAGAGACGCCGACACCCTTGATCTTGAATTTTTTCGCCTGGCTAATGTAATCTGCGTTCAGCCCCTCAAGGCTGCCGGAAAGGATAGCATTGACCTGCTCCGCTTTCAGGGTCGTCACCGAATAACGGTAGCCGTTCCCTGTCGGGGTGCGCTCTCCGCCGAAGGGAACGAGCGTGACAATAGAATGGTAGTAGTTATTTTTTATTTTTTCCTCTTTATTGCGGAAACGCAGCATCGGCGTATCAATTTCACCCTCGTCCTTGCCGATCGGCAGCACGCCGTCCTCGCCGATCCTATCCAGCGTTGCCTTGTTGAAGGCAGCGGCTTCCTCGGTCAGCTGAACTTCCTCTGCCTTTACTCCAAGAGCCTTGGCGTAGGCTTCAGTAGCCTTCTGTGCCAGCTGATCGGAAAGATCCACATTCGTCTGACCATCGCAGCCCGTCAGCATTGCAAGTGCCAGAACGCCCGCCAGAAGCAGCGTCACAAGACGTTTGATTTTTTTCATAATACATCCTCCAAACAAAATATCTTACAGAACCTTTCCGAAATCTAAAGAACCGGAGCGCTTATGTTTATTTTACAACGCCCGCCTTGCCGCGTCAATGTACAGACCACCTATATTTTTCAGCTATTTTTTGAACGGAGCGCAAAAAGCCCCGGAGGGCGGGTGCTCCTCGGGGCGGGGTGCAATTACTGTGCAACGGTATTGGTCAGCTCAAAGCCGATGGCAACATAGGTCTTGCCGCCGATGGTCCGTGCGCCGACACCCAGCGCGGTGAGTTCCAGTGTTCTACCGTTTTCCTTTGCGCCGTCGCGCTCCTTGTTCACAGTGCCGAGCAGAGCTTGGACATTGAGCCGGTTCGCCGTGATGGTCTGCGCGTTTGCAGCCTGATAGAAAAGCGGCACATAACTTCTGGTGTCTCTTTTCAGCTCCCAGCAAAGCATTACCTGCCGTACCACGTTTTTTTCGTTTCCGTCTGTTTTCCAGATTGTTTCATTGGTCAGGCTGTCCGCGCCGCTTTTCTCGGCGATGTGGGTGACAGCCAGCGCCCGGATGGCGTCATCGTTTTCAAAGCTCGTCTTGAACGCCTTATTCAGCGCGTCAAGATAGGCGCTTTCCACCTTGGCGTCAAACTCGGGGTTGTCGGAGCCGCTGCCGCCGCAGGCGGTGAGCAGCGCCAGTGCCATGATACCGGCCAGCAGAACAGCCGCAAAACGCTTGATCTTTTTCATGCAATGCTCCTTTTACAAAATGCAGGGCGTTCCCGTGCGGAAGCGCGGGGTATTCTGCTTTCATTTTACAGCAGCGCGGCGGCGTTCGTCAATGGCAAGTGTGCCTGTTTTTTGCCGGGATCTTTGGGCAGGACGCAAAAAAGCCCCGGAGGGCGGGTGCTCTCCGGGGCGGGGTGTGATTCAATTACTGTACATTCACTCTAAAGCCGATAGCAACATAGGTCTTGTCGCCGATGGTCTCTGCGCCAACGCCCAGCGCGGTAAGCTCGACTTTCTTACCAGCTTGCGGTGCCATCTTCTGAAGAGTATCCAAAATAATCTTCAGGGTCTGAATGTTCACTTCGTCCGGCGTGATCGTTTCTGCCTTAGCCGCCTCATAGTAGAGCTTCACATACGCTTTTTCGGTGCTCTGATTCGGGTCGAAACAGAACAATACCTGATTCTGGGTCGTTGCAGTCGGATTTTCTTTCGCCCAAAGCTCTGTATTGCTCAGGGTTTCTTTGCCGGCCATTTCTTTAATGTGCTCGACAGCCAATTTCTTAATGGCGTCATCGTTTTTGAAGTTCTCACCAAAAGTCTCATTCAGTTTTGCCATATAGGCCTGCTCGACCTTACCCTCAAACTCCGAGCTGCCGGGGGTGCTGGGGGTACCGCCGCAAGCGGTGAGCATTGCCAGTGCCATGACACCGGCCAGAAGAACAGCCACAAGACGTTTCATCTTTTTCATGTTAGATTCCTCCAAATAAAAAAATTTACATAAGCGATCCGTGCCCCAAAAGCCCGGATAGCTTATGTTTATTTTACAGCATCTCCCTCCCCCGGTCAATGTACAGACTGCCTAGATTTTCCAGTTGTTTTTGAGCAGATACGCCAGCCTGTTGGATACAAAAAAAGCCCCGGAGGGCGGGTGCTCTCCGGGGAAAGAAATGTGTAATTATTCTTTACTTATTTGCCGTAGCTGGGGTTCACGATCTGGAACGAGATCGCGACAAAACTCTGCTTATTATCGGTCTTGACTACGACACCAACCTTAGTCCAGTTGCTGCTCTGATTGACGTTTGCTTTGACGCCGGTAGAAACATTAGTGTTTGTCTCAATCTGCTTCAGGAGCGCGTTCAGCAGAGTGCCCTCAAACAGATAGTTTGCAGTCACAGTAACGGTCAGATGTCTTTCCGTTTGGCCTTCCACATGAACATCGCCATTGAACTTATAGCCCAAAAATTCATAGCTACCCTTGAGATCATGCTCCAGCCATTTTTCAGCAATCTGCCGCAGATCATCGTCATTCTTCAGGCTTGCAGCGCTGGTGCCCTTATCGTGGATCTGGCTCATCACCTTAGCTTCGGCATCCGGAACATCCTTCAAATTGCTGCCAGTGCCGCCGCCACAGGCGGTGAGCAGTACCATAGCCATTGCACCTGCCAGCAGCAGGGCTACGAATTTTTTCAGGTTCTTCATAAGGGTATCCCTCCAATCAGCTTGTTTGTGGTTATGTTTCTTTTTTCCCGAAAGGCTTTCGCAACCATCGTTGCCTTTCTGCCCTGATTATATCCGACAGGTGACGGTTTTGTCAATCGTAATTATAGCTAAACTTCCCGAAACAGTTTCGTCAAAAAGGATGAAAACAAGCGGGATTTGTTGCAGTTTTGGTATATTCCAGAATCAGTTTTGTCGACAATCCACGGAATCTCCGTTTCCCTGCTCCGGCGGCGCGGTTTTGCCGGGTGCGGGGTTACTTAAATTTGGATATATGTTGTGTTGATGGCGTTAACTCCCTCAGACGCGCCCGGAAGGTTTCTCATTGCGTCTAAAACTTTAGCAACAGGGCTAACGGCGTGCGCCCTCTCAGTCACCTTTGGTGACAGCTCTCCCAAAGGGAGAGCCAAGAGCACTGCCGGGAACTTCCTCATTATACCTAATACTTTAGTGCTGAACTTTACGGCTTGGCTCCCCCCTTGGGGGAGCTGGCGCGGGAGCGCCTGAGAGGGCGCACCATTTTCCCCATTATTTTGCCTTTTTACACATTTTCACCACGTTTTGGTGGTAAAATCATGTCCAGATTGAAACGAACTTGGAGGAAATACCCATGCAACACTGTCCCGCCCGCGCGGCACAGCGGCTGGCGGCGGCAGTTCTGGCGCTGGTTTTGCTGCTGTGCGCCTTTTTGCCCCATGCCCACGCCGCTGCGCTGAAAGAGAAAAACGGCATCCGGCTGCTCAGCTTCGACACCAGCCACATCCTTTCCATCGGCAACCAGACCTCCGGCAAGTGCAGCCTGTACGCGCTGCGCTACGCCCGCACCATTCTGGACGGCAAGGTGTGCTCCGGCAGCGGGATGTGGTCGAACGGCGCGGTGTGGTCGGCAGCGGGCTACACCGGGTACTCCGGCACCCGCGCCGAGTGCCTGAAAAAGCTGTACAGCGAGCTTTCCGCCGGGCATCCGGTGATCGTGCACCTGAAAAACACCACGGTGAGCGGGGTAAAGCGCCACACGAACCGCACCTCTACTTATGAATACCACCTGACTTCCTCCGGCTGGAGCGAGGTGAACTACCCCCACATTGCCACCAGCAGCACCTACGGGCACTGGGTATGCGTGGCGGGCATCTCCCCCACCGCCGACCCGGAAAACCTGACCGAGAGCGATTTCTACGCCCTCGACCCCGCCCGGGTAACGGCAAATGGACGGCTTGCCGTCACCCGCCTGCTGGACAATACCCTGTGGGTGGAAAACTCCCCCCTCAAGGTGCTGGGGTGAAAATATAATATGATAAAACAGAGCGCCTGACACTGCGGTGTCAGGCGCTCTGTTTCTATTCAACGCTTTAATACCCCTTCACCGAGAAGCCGCGCTCCCACGGGTCGGGCGGGATATTCTTGCTGCGGATGCCGGTGATCTGGATATAGTCGCTTTTCTGGATCATGGCGAACAGGGAGATGAATTTGTCAGGGTCGCCCTGCACCTCCAGCGTTACGCTGCCGTCGTCCTCGTTCTGCACCCAGCCGGTCAGGTCAAGGGTCTGCGCGGCGTACCGCGCCCGGTAGCGGAAACCTACCCCCTGCACCTGCCCGGTGATGATGTAGCGCCGCCGCTCCGTGCCTTCCGGCAGCGCGGGCGGGGTGCGATCCTTTTTGGAAAGAAAATCAAACACAGCGGTGTCCCTTTACAGTTCCTGATAAGCGGTCATCAGGGCGGGGATGAACTGCTTTTTGCGGCTCACCACGCCCGGCAGCGTCCAGCTGCCATCAGCGGCGGGCTGGATCTCGAAGCCATCCGTCAGCACCCCGGCGGCGTAGCGTCCATCGCATATAACTACACTCTCTTCCTTGGGCACATCGGTCAGCAGCATGTAGATGTCCTCCACGTTCTGCTTGTTGCGTGCCTCTTCCAGATACGGCTTCAGCAGCGCTTCGGCGGCGGTCAGGTTCTTGCGGGTCATGTAGCTGCCCTGCGCCACGCCAAAGCGGATATCACCGCACATGAACACCTTGAAGTCCTGCAAGAACACTTCCTCGGCGGTCTTGCCGTCCAGCTTTTCGCCGGCTTCAAACATTTCGTTGGCAAACTCGTTGATGTCTACCCCCGCGATCTTTGCCAGACGGGTGGCGGCATTCACGTCGATGGGGGTGCAGGTGGGGCTGCGGAACACCAGCGTATCCGAAAGGATGGCAGCCAGCAGCAGACCGGCGGTCTTTTGCGGGATGGTCACGCCGTTTTCATCGTACATCTGGGTGACGATGGTGGCGGTGCAGCCCACCGGCTGGTTGCGGAAGTACACCGGGCCGCTGGTCTCCAGACTGCCGATGCGGTGGTGGTCGATGATCTCCAGAATCTCGGCCTGATCAAAGCCCTCCACCGCCTGTGTGGCTTCGTTGTGATCCACCAGAATGATGCGGCGCTTGCGCAGGTTGATGATGTTGCGGCGGCTGATCATACCGCAGTACTTGCCGTCTGCGTCCAGAATGGGGAAATACCGGTGGCGCACCTTTGCCATCACGCGGGTGACATCTGCCACCGGGGTGACGAGGGTGAATTTCATGATATCGTCCCGGGTCATGTAATAGGAGATGGGCGCGCACTGGCTGATGAGCTTTGCCGCCGCATAGGTATCGCAGGGGGCGCTCATGATGGCTACGCCGGTCTCGGCGGCAATGTGCTGGATGGTGCGGCCCACCTTTGCGCCGTTGCAGATGATGATAAGAGACGCTTCCTTCTCGATGGCGCAGAGCTGGCTTTCGTAGCGGTTGGTCAGGATGACGATGTCGCCCTTTTCCATGCTGCTTTCCAGCATTTCCGGAGTGGCGGTGCCGATGCGGATGTGGCCGGTGGTGCACACTGCGTCCTCGCTGCCCACCACCATGGTAGCGCCCAGCGTTTCCAGAATATTGCGGTAGCTGGTGCGGCTCTTGGCAAGGATGCTGGTGTCGAACAGGTCCATGTTGGCGGTGGCGATATCCTTCACCGTGATGACGCCCTGCAGTTCGTCATCCTCGCTGGTCACGGGGAGGGTGTCGATCTTCTGGTCGCGCATGATCTCCCACGCCTTGCGCAGACTGGTGGAGCCGGAGATGCCGGGCACCTGCCGGTAATCCACGTCCCGGATCTTAGGGTTGACGTCGGTGCACATCCGGGGCGGCGTGACCCCGAACTTTTTCAGCACAAATTCCGTTTCCTGATTCATTTTGCCCGCACGCCGGGCCTCGCAGACCAGATCACTGGTCTTATTTTTCAGCTCTGCATAGGCAATGGCAGAGCAGATGGAGTCGGTGTCCGGGTTGCGATGCCCGATGACCACGACCTTATGCGCAGTTTGCTGCATACTTTACCCCCTTATGGGTCTTTACCTTCTTATCATATACCAAAGCAGCGCCCCTCTCCTGCACAGCGGGGCGGGCTGCAACCTTATTTTAACACAACTGTGCCCATGGGTAAAGGGCACTGCACACGGCAGACTGTTGCTTTTTTACCTTTTCTTGTATACAACCTCTTGCATTTCGACAGCATCCGCTGTATGATAGAAGCATTCGAGCTTTTTGTCATTTGCAACGGAGGACAGCATGAAATCGTCCAAATTCACATCCACTCCCCTGTTTCCACGGCAGGCGCTGGTGGCGCTGCTGCTGCCGCTGATCGCGGAGCAGGCGCTCAGCGTGACCATCGGTCTGGCTGATACCTTAATGGTATCCTCGGTGGGCGAAGCCGCCGTGTCCGGCGTAAGCCTTGTGGACAGCTTCAACACCCTGATGATCCAGATCATGAGCGCGCTGGCCACCGGCGGTGCGGTGGTCACCAGCCAGTACATCGGCCATCAGGAGCCGAAAAACGCCAAGGCGGCGGCTGCGCAGATTTTATTCGTGCTGTCCAGTTTCAGTGTGCTGGTGGCGGCGGTGGTCATCGGCGGGCGGCACGTCATCCTGCGGGGCATCTTCGGCTCCATTGACGCGGACGTGATGCGCTATGCCGAGACCTACTTTCTGCTTTCGGCGCTGAGCTACCCCTTCATTGGCCTGTACAACGCCGGTGCGGCGCTGTTCCGGGCGCAGGGCAACAGCAAGATCAGTATGCTGTCCAGCTTGGTGATGAACGTGGTGAACATCGGCGGCAACGCGGTGCTGATCTACGGCTTCGGCATGGGGGTCATGGGTGCGGCGCTGGCAAGCCTTGTGTCCCGCGCCATTGCCTGCGCGGTGGTGCTGTATCTGCTGCAAAAGCCGGGCTGCGCCCTGCGGGTGGACAGCCTGCGGGCGATGGCACCGAACGGCGGGCTGATCCGGCGCATCCTGCGGGTAGGCATCCCCGCCGGCATCGAGAACGGCATGTTCCAGATCGGCAAGCTGTCGGTCTCCAGCCTGACCAGCACGCTGGGCACCGCCGCCATTGCTGCCAATGCCGTTGCCAATACCACCACCACCTTTTTGAACATCCCCGCCAACGCCGTGGGCATGGCTGCCCTGACCGTGGTAGGCCAGTGTCTGGGTGCGGGCGAAAAGGAGCAGGCAGTGTACTACTCCCGCCGCCTGATGCTGACCGCCTACTGCGGCGCGTGGGTGATGAACCTGTCGGCCTTCTTCTTCGCCAACCGGTTCGCGGTGTCCCTGTTCAACCTCTCGCCGGAGGCACAGGCCATGGCGCTGGACATCATGGTGTGGTTCAACATCGTTTCCCTGTTCGTGTGGCCGTCCAGCTTTACCCTGCCCAACATCCTGCGCGCTGCCGGTGACGCCCGGTTTACCATGACCGTGAGCATCGTGTCCATGTGGGCGTTCCGGGTGGGCTTCTGCTATCTGGCAGTGCTGTGCTTCGGCGGCGGGCTGCTGAGCATCTGGATGGGTATGTATCTGGACTGGGTGTTCCGCTCGCTGTGCTTCTACCTGCGCTTCCGCCGGGGCAGCTGGCTGGAGCAGAGTGTGATCTGAATTTTTGGTATCCACCCCATTCCCGGTCTGTAAAGACCGGCGAAAACGGGGTGGATCTTTTCTTTTTGCAGGAAAGCGCCGCTTTGATTCGTATTATCAGCAGAAGAGCGATGGTATTTTTTACAGGTTCCACAAATTATTTTTTCAGCGCTTGACAAAGTTTTCACCTTTCGTTCTTGCAATCTTCATCGTTCGGGCGTATAATTTCTCAATGCTATCGAGTTCTGCTCTTCTGCAAAAGGAGGCTATTCTATGAAACGCAGCTGGCTTGCGCGCCACCCGGTCGGGTTCATGGCGCTGTATTCTATATTTTATCTTTCTGTTTTTCACTATCTGGAGGCAAACGTCCCCCTGCGCAGCATTCTGGTGCACTGCCGTCTGGACGATCTGATCCCCTTCTGCAAATATGCGGTGATCCCCTACTTTGCATGGTTCGTATGGATCCCCTTCACCCTGTTCTATCTGCTGTGGAAGGCCCCGCGGGAGGACTTCTGGCGGCTGTGTCTGCCGCTGTTCTCCGGCATGACCATTGCACTGGCGTGCTACGCAGTGCTGCCCACGGCGCTGGATCTGCGCCCCTACTGGGTGCCGGGCAGCGATATCTTTGCACGGGTGGTGCGCTTTTTGTACCGCACCGACACCGCCACAAACGTCTGCCCCTCCATCCATGTGTTCAACTCGGTAACGCTGCTGCTGGCGTACTACCGCAGCCATATCTTTGATGCGCCCCGCCGCCGCTGGATGCGTCCCGCAGCCGCTGTGCTGTGCGTTTCCATCGTCTGCTCCACCGTGCTGCTCAAGCAGCACAGCTGCATTGACGTAGCCTTGGGTGCGCTGCTGGCACTGGCGCTGGACAGCGCCTTTACCGCCCTCGAGCGCAGCCAGCTGCCGCAGGTGCGGAGAGCCTAAGGAAGAAAGAAAAAGCGACTCCTGTCAGCGCCTTTGGCGCTGGCAGGGGTCGTTTTTCATTTCCTTTTTTAGAACAACCCCTCGGGCAGGCAGATATCCTGCTTGGGGACTTTTGTCCACGCAAAGTCCGGCACAAGGCTTTCCGGGGTGCGGGGCGCAGGCTCCGGCTGCAAGCCGTAAGCATAGGCAAGCTTACCGATGATCTCCGGGGCGGTGTATTTTGCCCGCAGGTTTTCAAGGCTCTGGTCGCCGTCCCGCTTGGACAGCCGCCGCCCGTCCGCTGCCAGCAGCAGCGGGCAGTGGGCAAAACGGGGCGGCTGCAAGCCCAGCAGCCGGTACAGGTACAGCTGCCGCGCCGTGGAGGAAAGCAGGTCTGCCCCGCGCACCACCTCGGTGACGCCCATGCGGGCATCGTCCACCACCACCGCCAGCTGGTAGGCAAACACGCCGTCTGCCCGGCGCAGGTAGAAATCACCGCAATCCCGCAGCAGGTTTTCCGTATGGGTGCCCATGCAGCCGTCCGTAAAGGTGATCTCCTCATCCGGCACCATCAGGCGGTAGGCAGGGGCTTTCTTTTTGCACTTTTCCGCGATCTCTTCCGGCGTCAGCCCCCGGCAGGTGCCCGGGTAGATGACGTTGCCGTCCGAGGTGTGGGGTGCGCTGGCGGCATGCAGCTGAGAGCGGGAGCAAAAGCAGGGGTACACCAGCCCCCTCTGCTCCAGTTTGCGGTAGCTTTCGGCATAGATGTCCCCGCATTCGCTCTGGTAATAGGGTGCGTGTGCGCCGCCGGTGCTGCCGCCCTCGTCCCATGTAAGCCCCAGCCACGCAAGGTCCTGCTCCAGCAAGTCGGCGTAGACGCGGGGGCAGCGCTCGGCGTCCAGATCCTCGATGCGCAGCACGATGCGCCCGCCCTGACTTTTTGCGCTGAGCCATGCCAGCAGGCTGCACGCCAGATTGCCCAGATGCAGCCGTCCGCTGGGGCTGGGCGCAAAGCGCCCGGTGACCGGGCGGCTGGTGGATACAGGGACTTGGTTTTGCATGGGTGTGCTTCCTTTCGTTTTTACTGGTTTTTTCTCATTATAAGCCCTTGCTGTGCAAAGGTCAATGCGCATAAAAAAGCCGCCGCAGGCGGCAATGCCTGCGGCGGCGGGAAAGCCGGCTGCTCAG
>OLYA01001018.1_pt1 | contig 12137 bp, 10 predicted proteins | sample 1674361 | NCBI WGS metagenome assembly OLYA01 (sample SAMEA103958165, study PRJEB25191) | human gut metagenome | biome: human-associated habitat [ENVO:00009003]; feature: intestine environment [ENVO:2100002]; material: feces | place: Germany | collected 2013/2015
GAGAACAACGACCTGAAGGCTTCCGGCACCGGCATCTATCAGGAAGTGTTCGATAACATCGACTACGGCGATCAGACCCCCGAAGAGGCTGTCGAGACCCTGCTGGATGGCATGGAGTCTGTTGGCTACACCATCGGCTAAGCTTACCTCTCTCTGACAGCGGTCAGAACCGGATATTCAGTATCTGAAATAAATAAGGGCATCTGCCGCCCGTACGACAGATGCCCTTGTTTTTTCGGAGAATGGTTATCAAACCTTGAAAGAATTGTTACCGGTCTGTGACCTGCTGTACTGTCTGCTTCAAAATCCTGCAAAAGGAGGACTTCGGATGAAAAAAAGTAATGCGCCCGCAGGCGCACGAACTCCGTTCCAGAAATGGGTCGATAAGTATCAGGGTCTGTTTTATCTGATCCCCTGGATCATCGGCTTTCTCGTCTTTAAGGCGTTCCCCTTCGGTCAGTCGCTGTATTACAGCTTCACCGATATGAACTTCTTCAAGGGCGACACCAACTTTGTTGCTCTGGCCAACTACATTACCGCATTCCACACCAAAAAGATCACCAAGGCGCTGATCATCACCTTCAAGTACGCCTTTATCACCGTGCCCCTGAAGCTGATCTTCGCACTGTTCATCGCCTACATTCTGAACTTCAAGATTGCCTGTGTCAACCTGTTCCGCACGGTGTACTACATCCCCTCCATTCTGGGCGGCTCTGTGGCTATCGCTGTGCTGTGGAAGGCTGTGTTCAGCGTAGACGGTCTGCTGAACACCGTGGTGCGCGCTGTTACCTTTGGTGCGGTGCAGGGCCCCGAGTGGCTGTCTGACCCCAACTACGCGCTGTGGATCATCTGCTTTTTGCGTATATGGCAGTTCGGTTCCGCCATGGTGCTGTTCCTTGCTGCACTGAAGGGCGTGCCCGCAGACCTGTACGAGGCTGCTACCATCGACGGTGCCGGCAAGTGGCGTCAGTTCTTCTCCATCACCGTTCCGATGATCACCCCCATCATCTTCTACAACCTGGTCACTCAGATCTGCCAGGCTTTCCAGGAGTTCAACGGCCCCTACATCATCACCAACGGTGGTCCCCGTGGTTCCACTACCCTGATCTCCCTGCTGGTTTACAACTACGCATTCAAGTCCTACGACATGGGCATGGCTTCTGCTCTGGCATGGATCATGTTCATCATCGTCTGCATCCTGACGATCATTGCGTTCACCAGCCAGAAGAAGTGGGTCTACTACTCGGATGAAAGGTAAGGTGACCAATATGGGAATGAAAGCATCGAATAAGATCGCAACCTTCTTTAAGTACTTCGTGCTGATCCTGGTTGGTGTCATCATGATCTATCCTCTGCTGTGGATGATCAGCGCTACCTTCAAGGATAACAGCGAGATCTTTGCAGGCATCAGCCTGTGGATCAAAAAGCCCACGCTGGATGGCTACCGCAACGCCCTGAACAACTTCGGCGGCTCCATCAACATCCTGCAGGCCATGCTCAACACTTACAGCTACGTTATCCCCAAGGTGATCTGCACTGTGGTGTCTGCCTGTATTGCCGCTTACGGCTTTGGCCGTTTCGACTTCCCCGGCCGCAAGCTGCTGTTCAACATCATGCTGGCCACCCTGTTCCTGCCGCAGGTCGTGCTGAACGTGCCGCAGTACCTGCTGTACAACAAGTTCGGCTGGGTCGACAGCCCCTTCTATCTGGCCATCTGGGTGCACTGCGCATTTGCTACCGAGACCTACTTCGTGTATCAGCTGGTGCAGTTCATGCGCAATGTCCCGCGTGATCTGGACGAGGCTGCCGCCATTGACGGCTGCTCCTCCTTCCAGACCCTGTACAAGGTCATCGTGCCCATGCTGGGACCCGCTCTGGTGTCCTGCGCACTGTTCCAGTTCATGTGGAGCTGCAACGACTTCATGGGCCCGCTGCTTTACGTCAGCACCCCCGGCAAGTACCCCATGTCCCTGTTCGTCAAGCTGTCCATGGACGGTGATACCGGCTTTGCATGGAACAAGATCCTTGCGCTGTCCCTCATCTCCATCCTGCCGCAGCTGATCGTATTCTTCTGTGCACAGGATCAGTTCGTTGAAGGTATCTCCGCAGGTGCCGTCAAGGGCTAATGCGCCATAAGAACATCTGACCAAGACCAACACCCCCTGTGCTGCTCCCAACGGATGGCACAGGGGGTGTTTTGGCTGATACATCATTTCGTCTGCTTTTTGCGGTACTGCAAAGGACTGATATCCATCACCTCGCGGAACACGCGGCGGAAGTGGGCTGCGCTGGCAAAGCCGGTCTGCTCGGCAATAGCGCTGATGGAAAGCTCGGTGGTCTCCAGCAGCTTCTGCGCAGCTTCGATGCGGCGGTTGTTCAGGTAGTCCACGATGGATTGCCCGGTCACCCGCCGGAACAGGCGGCTGAGATAGTAGGGGGAAAGGTAGAACCGCGCCGCCACCTCGGTAAGAGAGAACTTTTGCCGGTAGTTGGCGGCAAGGTGGGCACACACCTGCTCGATGGTCTCGTTGCGGGGGCGCGCCACAGCACTGCTCTCGGCAAGGCATTCCTGCTCTACATAGTGCAGGATCAGCAGCAGGTACAGCCCGCCGGGGTAGTCCTGCTCCGGCATGGCAGAGCGCATCATCTCCAGCAGGGTGCGCAGGCGGCGGGTCCACAGCACCGGGCCGTACAGCACCGTTACCTCCCCGGGCAAAAACAGCCGGGCAAAATCCTGCTGGGCGGCGCTGCGCAGCTCGTGCAGGGCGCTGAGCGGGAACCGGCAGCCCACCAGTTCCGGGACGGCTGCACCGGCGGCAGAGAGCACCGCGTCCCCCGCGCCCAGCAGCAGCGCACTGCCGGGGTTCAGCAGCAGATCGTTTTCCCCCATTTGCAGGGTGCAGCTGCCCTCGCTTACCAGCAAAAAGGTGCACATCTCCTCGTCTGCCGTCAGCTCCAGCTTGCTGCCGACCAGCCGCACGGTGTCTGCCTTTACTTTTGCATGGATCTTTTCCCGTTCCGCTTTCATTTTGCGCATCCTTTCCGAGAATAACCCTCCCGGTAGCCGGGAGAGCGCTTTTCCTCATGATACCACGTCTGCCCCGTGGGGGCAAGACAAACTCACAGGAGGTTATTTCGCATGAATCTGACCCTGATCCGTTCCATGACCCGCAGCGCCGTTTTCGAGCTGGAAAACGAGCTGTGCTACCGTCCGGCACACCCCTTTACCGTTGCCCTGAACGGCAAGACGGTATACGAGGCCTGCAACACCAATGTGTTTTCCCTGTTCTCCCTGCTGCCCGGCACCACCTATACGGTGGAGGTGCAGGCCGAGGGTGAGACCCTGAAGCTGGATTTCACCACCGAGGCAGAGACCTTCTTTGTGGATGCTGCCCGCTATGGTCTGGTGGCTGACGGCGAGACCGACAACACCGTGCGGCTGCAGGCGGCGCTGTCCACCTGCCCCAAGGGCGGCACGGTGTATGTGCCCGCTGGTCGTTACCGCACCGCCAGCCTGTTCATGAAGAGCAACACCACCCTGTATCTGGAAAAGGGCGCTGTGCTGCTGGGCGACAACGACCGCACCCATTACCCCATCCTGCCCGGCGTGCTGCCTAGCGAGAACGAGGTGGACGAGTACTACCTGACCGGCTGGGAGGGCAACCCGCTGGACAGCTTTGCGGGTCTGTTGAACATCACGCAGGTGCATGACGTGGTGGTGACCGGCGAGGGCACGCTGGACTGCGACGCCGAAAACGGCGACTGGTGGGTGAACCCCAAGGTCAAGCGCATCGCATGGCGTCCCCGGGCCGTGGCTGCGGTGGACAGCGAGAATGTCTGCCTGCACGGCATCACGGTGCAGAACAGCTACTCGTGGACCATCCACCCCATCTTTGTCAAGCACCTCGACCTGCTCAACTTCAACATCAACAACCCCTACAACGCCCCCAACACGGACGGCATCGACCCCGAAAGCTGCGAGTATATCCGCATCATCGGCATGAATATCCATGTGGGCGACGACTGCATCGCCATGAAGGCCAGCAAAGTCTTTCTGGGCATGAAGCTGAAGCGCAGCTGTGAGCACACCGTTATTCGCAACTGCCTGCTGGACAAGGGCCACGGCGGCATCGTCATCGGCAGCGAGATGAGCGGCGGCGTCAAGGATATGGTGGTGACCCAGTGCCTGATGGACCACACCGACCGCGGTCTGCGCGTCAAGACCCGCCGGGGCCGCGGCAACACCGCCGTCATTGACGGGCTGGTGTTCCGCAACGTGGAGATGCGGGGCGTCAAGGCACCCTTTGTCATCAATATGTTCTACTTCTGCGACCCGGACGGCCACGGCCCCTATGTGCAGTGCCGCGAGGCGATGCCGGTGGACGAGTACACCCCCAAGCTGGGCAGCCTGACCATGGAGAACATCGTGGCTACCGATGCCCAGTTTGCAGGCTGCTACTTCGACGGCCTGCCGGAGCAGCCCATCGAGCGGGTAACCATGCGGGATGTGAGCATCACCTTCGACCCCAACGCCAAGGAGGGACAGGCTGCCATGGCCGACAACCGTCCGCTGGTGAAAAAGCTGGCCATCTATGCCGAGAACGTCAAGGAGATCGACCTGCACAACGTGAAGATCGAAGGTTACGAGGGCGAGCGGCTGCACTTTGCCAACGTAGGACATTTTGAGGAGGACTGACCCATGACCCATGAAGAGATCCTGTCCATGCTGGGCGACTATGTGGACTACCTGATCGCCAATTCCAGCGCCGAGGCACCGATGTGGAACATCGAAAAGGTGCGCAGCGGCAAGCCCAACAAGTGGAACTACATCGACGGCTGCATGATCACCGCCTGCCTGAGCCTGTACAAGACCACCGGCGATGAGAAGTATCTGGAGTTTTCCAAGGAGTTCATCGACTACTTTGTGCAGCCGGACGGCTCCATCAAAACCTACGACCCCAAGGAGTACAATCTGGACAACGTGAATCAGGGCAAGAACCTGTTCATTCTGTATGATATCTACGGGGACGAGAAGTACCGCAAGGCCATCGACACCATCCGCAGCCAGCTGCTCACCCAGCCCCGCACCAAGGAGGGCAACTTCTGGCACAAGGACATCTACCCGTGGCAGGTGTGGCTGGACGGCACCTATATGGCGCAGCCCTTCTACATGGAGTACGAGACCCGCTTTAACAAGATGCAGGGCTGCATCGACAGCTACAAGCAGTTCATGAACATCCAAAAGCACATGCGGGACGAGAAGACCGGCCTGTATTACCACGGCTACGACGAGAGCCGCCAGATGTACTGGGCCGACCCCGTCACCGGCTGCAGCCCCAACTTCTGGCTGCGCGCCATGGGCTGGTTCATGGTGGCCATGGTGGACGTGCTGGAGCGCATGGACGAGCAGCTGTACAACGAGTACCGCGGCATCATGGCCATGCTCAAGCAGACCGTAGAGGATATGCACAAGTTCCAGGACGAGCAGACCGGAATGTTCTGGCAGGTCATCGACCACCCGGAGGCCGAGGGCAACTATCTGGAGACCAGCGGCACCGCCCTGTTCGCCTACGCAGTGCTCAAGGGCGTGCGTCTGGGCTACCTGCCCAAGCGGATGGCTGCATGGGCGGAGAAGGCCTTCTACGGCACCTGCGACCGGTACCTGTCCAAGAACCCGGACGGCAGCTTGCAGCTGGACGGCATCTGCCTTGTGGCAGGTCTGGGCGGCAAGGATCACCGTGACGGCTCTCTGGCCTACTACTTCAGCGAGCCGGTGGTCTGCAACGATGCTAAGGGCGTAGGCCCGCTGGTGCTGGCCTATACCGAAATGATTGCACGGAAGTAACCAAAAACGGAATACAGCAAGGCTGAGCAGCTGCAAAAAGCGGTTGCTCAGCCTTTTTGCGTGTCTTTTTTGTCCCCTTGCATAAACCGCCCGCCGCTGTCCCACACTAAGCCCAGAAGAAAATCCCGTACACAAAACGGACAGATGGGAGTAACAAGCATGGAGCAGATCAAAAAATTTCTGCACGGCAAGGGCTTTGCCCTGCTGCTGACCGCAAGCCTGCTGGCTGCGGCTGCGGCAGGGGTGTGGGCGGTGCGCGCCCTGCGGGCAGAACTGCAAAAAAGTCTGGACGTGCCGGACGCCCCCGGCACCACCCAACAGACCACCCCGGAAACAGAACCGGACTGGGACGCACAGGAGGATACCACATGGCAGCAGCCCGTGACCGACGTTGCAAACAGCAAGGCAGATGTGCCGCAGCAGGAGCGCTCTGGTGCATCCTCTGGTGCGCAGTCTGGCTCTGGTTCGCTGCGCGAACCCTCGGCACTGCAAGGCGCATCCTCGCCTGCCAGCAGTTCGGCACAGCCTGCCGCCGCGCCCTCTATGCCGGGGCGCGTGCTCAACGCCTTCAGCGGCGATGAGCTGGTGTATAACAAGACCCTTGGGGACTGGCGTACCCACAACGGCGTGGACTACGCCTGCACGCAGGGCGCTGCGGTGGCGGCACCCGTGGCGGGCAAGGTGGTGTCTGCCGGGGCAGAGGGCAACTGGGGCACCGTGGTGGTGCTGGAGGATGCCGCTGGTCGCCTTTGGCGGCTGTGCGGCGTGGCAGACCCTGCCGTAAAGGCCGGGGAGACCGTGACCGCCGGGCAGAAGCTGGGCACGGTGGGCACTGTCGGCTGCGAGTGCGCCGAGGAAAGCCACATCCATGTGGAGGTAAAGCAGGGCGAAAGCTATCTCGACCCGGCAAAGCTGTCGGAGTAAGCAAACCATAAAAGGGGCTGCAATAGCGGCTCCTTTTTTGCTGCGTCAGGCGGTACGGCGCGTTTGCAGCAGCCAGAGAACCAGCGCCGAAAGCACCCCGGCTGCCAGCAGTACATCTGCCGGGTGCGCAGCCCAGTGCTGGAAGGCACTGCCATAGGCTGCCTGTCCGATGGGCTGGGTCAGGCAGGCCAGCACAGAGAGGCAGGCTGTCGTCTTGCCCAGCTGTGCCTGCGGCACTAACACTTGCAGCTGCGCAAAGAACCACACATTGAACAGCGCCGCCACGGCCATAAACACAGCCCCCAGCACCAGAATGCTGCCGAACTGGAGCGTGGGCACCCGGAGGGTAAGACCCAGCGCAGCGCACACGCCGCTGAGCGCCAGCAAAAGACCTGTGCCGCTGCGGATGGGATGCCGGACAAAGACGGTTCCCGCCAGCACGCCGCCTAAAATGCCGCCCGCGCTCAGCACCGCCTGCACAAGACCAAGGGAGGCATCACTTTTCTGCAAAGTCTGTACCACCAGCACCGGAACCCCCACGGTGAGAGCCGGGACTTCCAGCAGGTTTACAGCCGCCATGGCGGCAGCTAACCGCAGCACCGCAGCCTGCCCGGTGAGAAACTGCGCACTTTCCCGCAGGTCGGTACACAGAGAACGGACGGAGAGCCTTGTGTCCGATGGGACATCCTGTGGGATGCACAGGCAGAGCTCCATCCCGGCGGAAAGTGCAAAGCAGCCGCCGCAGAGCACCAGCAGACCCCGGATGCCGAAGTGCTCCAGCAGAACAGCACCCAGCAAGGGGCCGAGAAGTTCGTCCACGGTATCCACCAGCTGGATGACCGCGTTGCCGCGCAGCAGCTGGGTGCCGTTCAGCAGCAGGGGCAGGCAGGCGCGTACCACGGGCTGGTAAAGCCCCTGAATGGCGTACAGACTGCCCAGCACGGTCAGGACCAGCGGAAGCAGGGGCAGACGCGGCAACCCGGCAGCGGCTGCCGCCGAAATACCGGTGGTCACCAGATCCAGCAGCGCCATCAGGCGGGCTTTACGGCAGCGGTCTGCCAGCGCGCCGCCGGTCAGCATTCCAGCCAGAGCAGGCAGCATGGCCAGCGCGGTGATGCCGCCGTACAGCGCAGCGGAACCGGTCTGCCGCAGCAGATACAGCGGCAGCGCAAACCGCAGGGCGGCATTGCCGAACAGGGAGATGATCTGCCCGAGGACGATGAGGAAAAATGTGTTCATGGGAACCTCCTGTTTTTAAATACAGACCATTGGTCTGTAAAGGCACGCAAAAAAGGGCGGAGCGTTCCGCCCGGAAAATTCAGCCCTTGACCGGTGTGCACAGCTGCACCAGCTGCTCGGCCTGTGCATCCGTCAAAAGATCCAGCCCAAGCGCATGGGTCATCTGCTGAAACACGACGTTCCGCGCCCGCTGCTGAGCCGGCGTGGTGGGGCGCGTCTGGGGAGAAAGCCAGATGTCTGCCAGCACGAACAGCGCTTCGGCCAGCGCATTGGCATCGGCAGTGTGGATGGAGCCGTCCGCCATGCCCTGCCGGATCATGGGTGCAATACACTCCGGGGCTAAATGTGCTTCAATGTTGGTCAGCTCCATGGCAAGGAACTGCGGGTTGCTGCACAGGTGCGGCAAAGTCTGCGCGATCTGCTGCTGCCGCTGCCCGGCAAAGGATGCTGCAAACACCGCCTGCAGCTTTTGCAGTCCGGTCAGAGCCGGGTCGTCCCGGATATGGCGCAGCGGCTCCCACATTTGGTCGCCCAAACGGTCACCGACGCGCTGCGCGATTTCCTCCTTGGAGCGGAAGTGATGGTACACCGCCCCTTTGGAAAGCTTTGTGGCATCGATGATGTCCTGCAGGGTGGTATTCTGGTAGCCCTTCTGGAGGAAGAGCAGGGCGGCGGCGTCCAGGATCTTTTCCACGGTCTGTTCCGGGTATTTGTTGCGCGGCATGGCAGATGCTCCTTCTTTACAAACTAACGGTCTGTAAAAAGAATACAGCGGCCCGGCGGCTTTGTCAAGAGGGTAAAGAACCGAAAATCCATTCATTTCCTGCGGCGCTGCATTGCTTTTGTGCGTTGTTTCTGGTATGATACAATAGAATCAACAGGCGATTTTGGGAGGATGACAGATGGCAAGGGTTTTGATCGTGGGAGCCGGGGCGGCCGGACTGATGGCGGCGGGTGCCGCCGTGCGGCAGGGGCATCAGGTAACGGTGCTGGAGCATACCGAGAAGCCCGGGCAGAAGATCCTTGTTACCGGCAAGGGGCGCTGCAACGTGACCAACGACTGCCCGGCAGAGGAGTTTTTGCGCCATGTGCGCACGAACCCGCGCTTTTTGTACTCCTCGCTGGGGGCGTTCCCCCCGGCAAAGACCATGGAGCTGTTCGAAGCTTTGGGCGTGGAGCTGAAGGTGGAGCGCGGCCGCCGGGTGTTCCCGGTATCAGATAAGGCCGAGGAGATCCGGCAGGCGCTGCTGCGCTATGCGCAGGATGCGGACATCGTCTATGACGGCGCAAAAAAGCTGCTGCTGGAGGACATCGTGCCCGAGGCAGAGCCCGCCCCGGCGGCAGCGGAAAACCCGCGCCACCCCAAAAAGAAAAAGGCGGGCCCGGCGCTGCGCTGCGTAGGCGTGCGGGGCACTTCCGGCAGGGAGTACCGGGCAGACGCCGTACTGGTGGCCACCGGCGGCGTGAGCTACCCCACCACCGGCTCTACCGGTGACGGCTACAAGCTGGCGCAGCAGGCGGGACACACCCTTGTGGAGCCGGTGCCCAGTCTGGTCAGCCTTGTCAGCCGCGACCCGGACTGCAAAAAGATGATGGGTCTGGCGCTGAAAAACGTCACCCTGACCCTGCTGGAGGACGGCAAGGCCATTTTTGACGAGCAGGGCGAGATGCTGTTTACCCACTTTGGCATCAGCGGGCCGCTGACTTTGAGCGCGTCCAGTCATCTGGGGGATATGAAAAAGCACAGATACATCGCGGAGATCGACCTGAAGCCCGCCCTGAGCGAGGAGCAGCTGTACGACCGCATCACCCGGGACTTTGCTCTGCTGGCCAACCACGCGGCGCAGGGCGCGCTGGTCAAGCTGCTGCCCTCCAGTATGCAGCCGGTGATGGTGGCGCGCTGGGGCATCGACCCCGCTACCAAGGCAAACCAGATCACCCGGGAGCAGAAGCGGGAGCTGGTGCAGCTGGTCAAGCACTGGCAGGTGTCCATTGACGCCCGGGGCGACCTTGCCCACGCAGTGATTACCAGCGGCGGCGTATCGGTGCGGGAGGTAGACCCCAAGACCATGCAGAGCAAAAAGGCGCTGGGGCTGTACTTTGCGGGCGAGGTGCTGGACGTGGACGCCTACACCGGCGGCTATAATCTGCAGATCGCTTTCTGCACTGCACAAAGCTTTGCGAATAATCTGTAAAAAAGCAGTGCAGTCCATTCCCGTGTACTATTATATATAATAAGGAGAACATATCATGGTATCTGTTGCAATTGATGGGCCTGCGGGTGCAGGCAAATCCACTCTGGCACGCCGTCTGGCGGCAGAGCTGGGCTATATCTATGTGGACACTGGTGCAATGTACCGCGCCATCGGCCTGTACGCCCTGCGCGCGGGCAAGGACCCCAAGGACAACGCGGCGGTGGACGCCCTGCTGCCGGAAATCGAGCTGCGGCTGGCCTCCATTGCGGGCGAGCAGCACATCTACTTGAAGGACGAGGATGTGAGCACCGCCATCCGCACCGAAGCCGCGGGCATGGCAGCCTCTGCCGTGGGCGCAAACCCCGCGGTGCGGGCATTTCTGCTGGACTTGCAGCGCAGCATGGCAAAAAAGCAGGATGTGCTGATGGACGGTCGGGATATCGGCACGGTGGTGCTGCCGGACGCTACGGTGAAGATCTTCCTGACCGCCAGCCCGGAGGCACGCGCCACCCGCCGCTGGAAGGAGTATCAGGTCAAGGGCATCGACACCCCCTATGAGGAGGTGCTGGCAGACGTGAAGCAGCGGGACTATCAGGACACCCACCGCGCCGCCGCTCCGCTGAAACAGGCAGAGGACGCCGTGCTGCTGGATACCTCGGAGCTGGATTTTGAGCAGAGCCTTGATGCCATGAAGCAGATCATTGCCCAAAAGATCGGCTGATAAAACAAACAGGACAGGAATAGAAAATGGTACTATATTATATTCTGGTGCCCCTTGCGTGGCTTGTGTGGCACATCGGCTTCCGCATCCGGGTGGAGGGACGCGAAAACCTGAAAAAGGTGCAGACGAAGGGCTACATCCTTGCGCCCACCCATGTGTCTGCCATCGACCCGGTGTTCATCGTCGTTACCCGGTGGGGCAGGCGGATGGTGGTGTTCGCCAAAAAGGAGCTGTTCGAGATCAACGCCTTTCTGACGTGGTTCTTCCGCTGCTGCGGCGGTGTGTGTGTGCGCGGCACCAAGGACGAGATGGCGGTCATCTCCCAGACGGTGGAGGCCTGTAAGCAGGGCAAGACCCTGCTCATCTTCCCGGAGGGCACCCGCGAAAAAGAGGGCAAGCTTCTGCCCCCCAAGAGCGGCCTGTTCGTCATTGCCGCCGAGGCAGGGGTGGACGTTGTGCCCTGCCGCATCCTGTACGACACCCCGGACAGGAAGATGCACCTGTTCTGCAAGGTGCGGGTGATCTACGGCGAGCCGATGCCCGCAGCACAGTTTGCCATGGAGGGCCGCCGGGACACCAAAAAGCTCCGTGCCAACAAGCAGGCGCTGCTGGAAGCATGGGAAAAGATGGGGGCGTAAGAGATGGAGATCCGTTTGGCGAAAACGGCGGGGTTCTGCTTTGGCGTGAACCGTGCCGTGGAACTGACCTACGGCCTGCTGGCCGAGGGGCATAAAGTGGCAACGCTGGGCCCGCTGATCCACAACCCGCAGGCGGTGGAGGATATGCGGCGCAAGGGTGCACAGGTAGTGGACACCGTGCAGGATGTGCCTGCCGGGTGCGAGGTGGTCATCCGCAGCCACGGCGTGCCCCACAGCGTTTACGACGAATTGGAAGCTCGCGGCATCCCGTACCATGACGCCACCTGCCCCTTTGTGCAGAAGATCCAGCGCATTGCCGCACAGGCCGAAAAAGAGGGTGCGGTGCTGCTGGTGGCGGGGGATAAGACCCACCCGGAGGTACAGGGCATTGTGGGACACACCCGGGGCGAGGTGTTCGTTTTTGCCGATTTAGCCGAGTTAAAGGCGTGGAAAGGCCCCTCTGACCCCCAAAAACCCCTTTTTGCAGTTGCACAGACCACATTTCAGGTAACAAAATGGAAAGAAAGTTCGGAGTTTCTCAAAAAAGCCTATACAAACGCCCGAATTTTTGATAC
>OLYA01001039.1_pt1 | contig 11916 bp, 10 predicted proteins | sample 1674361 | NCBI WGS metagenome assembly OLYA01 (sample SAMEA103958165, study PRJEB25191) | human gut metagenome | biome: human-associated habitat [ENVO:00009003]; feature: intestine environment [ENVO:2100002]; material: feces | place: Germany | collected 2013/2015
CTGGAGAGCGTCGGCGCGGGCAATGTGTTCGCGGAGCTGATCGGAATCGGCATCGCCTGTGTTTCCATGCTGGCAGGCGCGGAGGCCGGGGCGCTCTACGGACTTTGCTGCGGCACGGTCTGGTGCTTCACGGGCGCGGCCGGCGGCGCGATGCACATCGTCCTGCTGACCGTCTGCGGCGCGGTGATCGGCTATATCTGCGACCGGTATCTCGTGCGGCAGCTGCTGTCTGCCATTCTGATGAGTCTGTTGGCGCTCGTATTCTGCCAGACGCTCCTATTTCTGTTTCAATGCTATCTCGGCACGATCCACATCGGCATGATCACTGCTCTGCCGGTCCAGATCGGCCTGAGCCTGCTCGCGTGCCCGCTCCTGTATCTCGGAGCCTGGGCGATCCGAAAGGTTGGTGCCAAATAAATGCAGCGAATTTCCCGCTTCCGCATGATCGTATTCATCGTCGTCATTCTGGCCATGATCGGCGTGTTCTCCCTGCGGCTTTACAAGACGCAGGCCGCCGTCACGGAGGACTCCCTCGTCGCGGCGGACGCCGACTCCATGGAGTACCAGTCGACGGTCGAGGCTGCGCGCGGCAATATTCTCGACCGCAACGGCAACGTGCTGGTGTCGAACCGCGCAAGCTATAACCTCGTCATCATCAACTTCGTCTTTTTCAACGCGCCCGACCCGAACGGGAACCTGCTGAAGGTCCTGAACCTCTGCGACGAGCTTGGGATCGCGTATGAATCGCATTTCCCCGTCTCCGCCGAGCGTCCCTATACCTATACCGATACCGACGACACCGCCTGGCAGGGCTATTTCCGCAGCTTCCTTGCCAGCCGGAGCTATGACCTCGATATCTCCGCGCCCACGCTCATGAAGCGCCTGCGCGACGAATATAAGATCCCCGACGACTGGACCCAGCAGGACGTGTACCGCGTCATTTCCGTCCGCTATGAGCTGGAGCTGCGCTCGGTAGACGAGATCGGCATGGAAAACTATATGCTGGCAGAGGACGTCGACGCGGAATCGCTGGCTGCCGTGATGGAGCTGGCCGTGCCGGGCGTTGTGGTCGAAAACGGCACGGTGCGCGAGTACAACACCACCTATGCCGCGCACATTCTCGGCTACATCGGCCCGATCTGGAGCGAGGAGGCCGCCGAATACCGCGAAAAGGGCTACTCCATGAACGCGCTTGTCGGAAAATCCGGCGTGGAGCAGGCGTTTGAGGAATATCTGCACGGTTCAAGCGGCATCAAGCGGACGACCGTCTCCTCGACCGGCGAAATTCTGAACCGATACTATGTGACGGAGCCTGTGCCGGGCAACAACGTCGAGCTGACCATCGACATTTCGCTGCAGGCTGTGGCCGAGCAGGCGCTGGAAAAGGTCATTCTCGACCTGCGGGAAAACGGCGTCGGCCGGAACAAGGAGGGCAAGGACGCGCAGGGCGGCGCGGTCGTTGTGCAGATGTGCAGGACGGGCGAGATTCTCGCCATCGCAAGCTACCCGACCTACAATCTTGCCACGTTCAATCAGGACTATACCACCCTCAACGCGGACGAGATGAAGCCGCTGTTCAACCGCGCACTCACCTCCTACCCGCCCGGCTCGGTCTATAAGATGGTCACGGCCATCGCCGCCGTCGATATGGGCGGCTTCGACCCCGGCTATATCATCGAGGACAAGGGCCTTTACACCTTCTATGAATCCTTCCAGCCCAAGTGCCACATCTGGTCGCTTGCCAACCCGCGCACGCACGGCAAGATCAATCTGATGGAGGCCATCGCCTACTCCTGCAACTATTATTTCTATGAAGTCGGCCGTCTGACCTACGACAGCTATAAAAAGGAAACGGGAAACAACCCGTTTGATATCGTTGCCAAGTCCCTTGGCCTCGGCGAGCCGACGGGCATCGAGCTGCCGGAGGACACCGGCGCACGCGCGAACGCAGAGGAAAAGAACAAGCAGTACGCAGGCGAGGACGCAGGCTGGTTCGGCGCGGACGTTCTGCAGGCTGTCATCGGCCAGAGCCTGAATAAATTCACGCCTCTGCAGCTGGTCTGCTACACCTCGGCGCTGGCAAACAAGGGCACGCGCTATGAAGCGACGCTCCTGTCCCGCGTCGTCTCATGGGATTATCAGGATCTGATCGAGGAGTCCAAGCCCGTCGTGGCAAGCACGCTGGAGATCTCGGAAAAGGCGCTGAACGCGCTCGATCAGGGCATGCGCATGACCGGTACCATCGGCACGGCGGAGCAGTACCTCAGGGATTACCCCATCCCCATCGCCTGCAAGACCGGCACGGCGCAGTGGCAGGGCACGACCTCCACCGGCTCGTTCTCCGGCTCTGACCACGCCTCGTTCGTGCTCTACGCTCCGGCGGACAATCCCGAGATCGCCATCTCCGTCTATGTCGAGCGCGGCTCACAGGGCGGCAATCTGGCGAATGTCTGCATTCCCATTCTCGACGCCTATTTCTCCAGCTCCGCCAAATATGAGACTGTCGCGACTGAAAATATCGCTTACTAAGAGAGGAACCGCACATGACCGACCTTTCGCATATCCGCAATTTTTCGATCATCGCCCACATTGACCACGGCAAATCCACGCTGGCCGACCGTCTGCTGGAGGAGTGCCATTCCGTTGAAAAGCGCGAGATGGAGGACCAGATTCTCGACTCCATGGAGCTTGAACGCGAACGCGGCATCACCATCAAGGCCCGCGCCGTGCGTCTGGACTACCGCGCCGACGACGGCGAGAAATATGTCCTGAACCTCATCGACACGCCGGGCCACGTCGACTTCAACTATGAAGTCTCCCGCAGCCTGTCCGCCTGCGAGGGCGCGGTGCTGGTCGTCGACGCGTCGCAGGGCATCGAGGCCCAGACGCTGGCGAACACCTATCTGGCCGTTGACAACGGCTTGGAGGTCCTGCCCGTCGTCAACAAGATCGACCTGCCGGCGGCGCGGCCTGCCGTGGTCAAGAAGGAAATTGAGGACGTCATCGGCATCCCCGCCATGGACGCGCCTGAAATTTCCGCCAAGAACGGCATCAACATTCATTCCGTGCTGGAAATGATCGTGAAGAATGTCCCTGCGCCCACGGGCGACCGCGAAGCGCCTTTACAGTGCCTGATTTTCGACAGCCAGTATGATTCCTACCGCGGCGCGATCGTCTATCTGCGCGTCGTGAACGGCACGGTGTATCCCGGCATGGATATCCGCATGATGGCCTCCGGCGCGGTTTACAAGGTCGTGGAGGTCGGGTATCTGCACCCGAAGGGCATGATCCCGGCCGAAAGCCTCGGCGCGGGCGAGGTCGGATATCTCACAGCCTCCATCAAGACTGTCTCCGACACCCGCGTGGGCGACACCATCACGGGCGTGGAAAATCCGGCCGCCGAGGCGCTTCCGGGCTACCATCAGGCGCAGCCGATGGTCTTCTCAGGCGTGTACCCGGCGGACGGCTCGAAATACGGCGATCTGCGCGACGCGCTGGAAAAGCTGAAGCTGAACGACGCGTCCATGAGCTTCACGCAGGAAAACTCCATCGCGCTGGGCTTCGGCTTCCGGTGCGGCTTCCTGGGCCTTCTGCACATGGAGATCATTCTCGAGCGTCTCGAGCGCGAATATAACCTCGACCTCATCACGACGGCCCCGAACGTCGTCTATAAGATCACCAAGACCGACGGCACGCAGCTCGACGTCTATACCCCGCTCAACTATCCCGACCCCGCCGAAATTGCCGAGGCGCAGGAGCCGTATGCGAAGGCAAACCTCATCGCCCCGCCCGAATACGTCGGCGCGATCATGGATCTGTGCCAGAACCGACGCGGCGAATTCAAGGATATGCAGTACCTCGACCCCACGCGCGTTGAGCTGCACTATTCCATGCCGCTCAACGAGATCATCTATGACTTCTTCGACGCGCTCAAGAGCCGCACGCGCGGCTACGGCTCGCTGGACTACGAGCTGGAGGGCTACCGCCCGTCGAAGCTCGTCAAGCTCGACATTCTCCTGAACGGCGAGATCGTCGACGCGCTGAGCTTCATCCTCTTCGCCGACAACGCCTACGCAAGAGCCAGAAAGATCTGCGAAAAGCTCAAGGACAATATCCCGCGCCAGATGTTTGAGATCCCCGTGCAGGCTGCCGTCGGCGGCAAGATCATCGCCCGCGAGACGATCAAGGCCCTGCGCAAGGACGTGCTTGCCAAGTGCTACGGCGGCGATATCACGCGCAAAAAGAAACTGCTCGAAAAGCAGAAGGAGGGCAAGAAGCGTATGCGCACGTTCGGCACGGTCGCCGTGCCGTCCGAGGCGTTCATGGCCGTCCTCAAGCTTGACGACGAATCGTAGGAGGTTTTTCCGTGGCGCTCATTCAGATCGTTGAAAACAAGAAAAAAAGCCTCGGCATCTACGTCCACATCCCGTTCTGCCGGAGCAAATGCGAATACTGCGACTTTTATTCCGTTCCCGGCGCACGCAGCCGGGATCTGATGGACCGGTATCTCGACGCCGTGATCCTGCACATCCGCGAGGCGGCGCAGGGTGCAGCGGGCTATGAGGTCGACACCGTCTATTTTGGCGGCGGCACGCCGTCGTTCTTCGGCGCTGGCGGGCTTGCGAAGATTTTTGCCGAGATCGACCGCCGCTTCGACGTCAGCCGCGACGCGGAGGTCTCGCTGGAGGCCAACCCCGACTCCGTGACGCTGCCCATGCTCACGCGGCTGCGCCGCGCGGGCTTCAACCGCATCTCCATCGGCGTGCAGTCGGACGACGACGCGCAGCTCAAGGCGTTGGGCCGCCCGCATACCTACCGGCAGGCGCAGCAGGCCGTGTCGCTCTCGCGGCGCGCGGGCTTTGACAACGTTTCGGTCGACCTCATGTTCGGCCTGCCGAGCCAGTCGCGCGAGCAGTGGATGCAGACGCTTCGCAACGTCATCGACCTCAAGGCCGACCACATCAGCTGCTACGGGCTGAAGGTCGAGCCGGGCACGAAGCTCTGGACGTACAAGGACTGCGCCAACCTCCCGGACGACGACGCACAGGCGGATATGTATTTTTACGCCGTCGAAACGCTGGAGCAGTTCGGCTATCACCAGTACGAGATCTCCAATTTCGCGCACGACGGCTTCATCTGCCGCCACAACATGAAATACTGGGTCGGCGACGAGTATCTGGGCTTCGGCCCGTGCGCGGCGTCGGACTTTGCCGGACGGCGGTTCACCATCAAGCCCGATCTGGAGGGCTATATCAAGGGCGTGACGGACAAGGGCCAGATTTTGTCCGAATCTGAGCTTGTCCCGCTGCGCGAACGCGCGGGCGAATACCTCATGCTCCGATTGCGGACGGTCGACGGCATTGAAAAGAGCGAATACACCCGCTCGTTCCTGCTGCCGTTTGAGCCGATCGAGGACATTCTTGTCCGGCTGCAGGCGCGGGAATACGCCGCGTTTACCTCCGGCCGCTGGCACCTGACGCCGAAAGGATTCATGCTCTCGAACACCATTCTGGTGGAGCTTCTCGAAGCGCAGCAGAAATCCAGACCGCTGGCGCAGAAGCGCTGAAGACAAACAGAGCCGGGGAAGCGTCGACGCTTCCCCGGCTCTTGCCGGAAAAAACAGCCCTTCCGGTCAATCGGTGCGGCCGGAACAGGAGACTGCGAAGAAACCAGGCAGCTGCTTTTCGGGCTCCGCCCGGATCAGCGGGACGCGGAACCCCCGTTCTGCCTGCCTTCTGCCGCTCCGGCGAAGCGCGGCGTCTGACCGAAACGCGCACCTGCGTATGGATCATCCGGCGGACAAAGCATCTCAAAAGCGTTTGCCAACGATCTCTCTGGCCATAGTATGCGCAGGGCGAAGAAAAATACACAAGGTCTGATTTGACTTTACAGGCGCAAAACGGTAAGATAAGAAAAAAACGAACAGGAAGCACAAAGGCAATGGAAGAATTTAAAAATTTACAGGAAACAAAGCTCACGTCCCAGCCGATCTTTGACGGCGACGTGCTGCATATCTACAAGGATACCGTCCGCCTGCCGAACGGCAAAACCTCCACACGGGAATACACCGTCCACCACGGCGCGGTGTGCATCCTGCCGCTGCTGGAAAACGGCGACGTGCTGCTCGAGCGGCAGTTCCGCTATGCCATGGGCGAAGTCCTGACGGAGATCCCCGCCGGGAAGCTCGACTACATCGGCGAGGACCCGCGGGAGGCCGCGCTGCGGGAGCTGCGCGAGGAAACGGGCGCGGTCGCAAGCGAGCTCATCCCGCTCGGCCCGTTTTACCCCACCTGCGCGTATTCGACCGAGGTCATCCAGATGTTCCTGGCACGCGGGCTGAGCTTCGGCGAACGGGAGCTGGACGAGGATGAATTTCTGAACGTGTTCCGCCTGCCGCTGCGGGAGCTGGTCGAAAAGGTCCTGAACGGCGAAATTCCCGACGCCAAGACGCAGGCCGCCGCGCTTCGCGTGTGGTGCATGCTGCAGGAGGGGAAGCTCTCGTGAGGCGGGAGCTGGTTTATCTTTCGTCCATCGGCGCAGACTGCTGCGAGGCCGCGCGGGCGTTTGGCCTTGGGATCGAGCTTGCGCAGTTCTGCACCGCCGCCCGGCTCGACGGCGCTCCGCCGGAGCCGTGGGAGCTTCCGGTGGAGCGCTGCCTGTCTGCATCAAGCCGGTTCGTGCTGCACGGGCCGTTCAACGAGCTGACGCCTGCGGCCATCGACCCACTTGTGCTGGATGTGACGAAGAAGCGATACCGGCAGGCGATCAAAAAGGCGCATACAATGGGCATTCAGAAGATCGTTCTGCACGCAGGCTTTCTGCCGCTGGTCTATTATCCGGAGTGGTTCGTGGAGCGCAGTGCCGCCGTGTGGCGGGAGCTGCTCTGCGATGTTCCGGACGATATGACCGTGTGTCTGGAAAATGTGCTGGAGCCGGAACCGCAGCTTTTAACGGCGATCATGGAGGCCGTCCATGACCCGCGCCTGCGTATCTGCCTCGATCTCGGCCACGCGAATACGTGCGCGTCAGCGCTTCCCCCGGAGAACTGGCTGCGCGCATGTGCGCCATACCTTTCCCACGTGCACCTGCACAACAATCAGGGCGACCGTGACCTGCACGCGGCGCTCTTTGACGGCGTGATGGATATTGCGGGGCTTCTTTCCCTGCTGGAAGCGCTTTCCCCGCAGGCGACGTGTACGCTGGAGCTGACGCAGGACAGGCCGAGCCTTGACTGGCTCGTGGAAAAGCACCTTTTGGAGTGAACCCTATGGAACAGACTGAACGGCAGCTTGTTTCGCTGCTTTCCGAAATTACCCCGCTTTATGACGTGCCCATGCGCGAGGCGAAGGCCCGGCAGGACGCACTGGCCAAGCCGCCCGGCAGCCTCGGTCTGCTGGAGGACCTTTCTGTCCAGCTGGCGGGCATCACCGGGCAGGTCAAAAACGAAGTCAGCCACACCCGCATTTACGTGCTTGCGGCAGACAACGGCGTAGTCTGTGAGGGCGTTTCGTCCGCGCCGCAGTCGGTCACGCGGGCGCAGGCCATCAACCTGACGCGCGGTCTGACCGGCGCGTCGTGTCTGGCGAAGCACTTCGGCGACGAGCTGGTCGTCGCCGACATGGGCATCGCGCTCCCCTATGCCTGCCCGGAAATTCTGAACCGCAGTCTCGGCAAGGGCACGGCGAACATCGCCGCAGGCCCGGCCATGGCGCGGCAGACTGCCGTGTGCGGCATTCTGACCGGCATGGGGCTTGCCGCACAGGCAAAACGGGACGGCATTCAAATTCTCGGCGTGGGCGAAATGGGCATCGGCAACACGACCACGTCCTCCGCCGTCTTGTGCGCCCTGAGCGGCAAACCCGTCGAAGCCGTTACGGGACGCGGCGGCGGATTGACCGACGCGGCATTTTTGAAGAAAAAACAGGTGATCGAACAGGCGCTGGCCATAAACACGCCAGACGGGAACGATCCTGTTGACGTTTTGCACAAGGTCGGCGGGTTCGATCTGTGCGCAATGGCGGGCGTGTTTCTGGGTGCGGCGCATGAGCGCCTGCCCGTCGTGGTCGACGGGTTCATTTCCGTCGTCGCCGCGTTCTGCGCTGCCCGGCTGTGTGGGGCCGCAGCGGGCTATTTCATCGGCTCGCACGTGTCCTATGAGCGCGGGTACGAGATCGCAGCCCGGCTGCTCGGCCTGAGGCCCTGTCTGCAGCTCGGGATGCGCCTCGGCGAGGGCAGCGGGTGCCCGCTGGCCTTCCGCGTGGTCGAGGCGGCCTGCGCAGTGATGAACACGATGGCAACATTCCCGGAGGCCGCCATCGACGACGGATACCTGACCGAAATACGTGAAAGGGACAGCTTTACGGTATGAACTATTTTCTTTCCGGCGGCGCAAAAAACGGGAAATCCTCGCTTGCGCAGGAAATCGTCTGCGCGCAGAGCGGTCCGCGCTATTATCTTGCGACCATGATCCCGCACGACGATGAGGACCGGCTGCGCATTCAGCGCCATCTGGACAACCGCGCGGGGATGGGCTTTCAGACCGTCGAATGCGGAACGGACATTCTCTCCTCGCTTTCGCGGATGGAGCCGGACGGCGCAGTGCTGCTCGACAGCGTGACAGCGCTGCTGTCAAATGAGATGTTCCGCGCGGACGGCACGATAGACGCCTCTGCCCCGGCGCGTCTGGAGGCGGAGCTGCTGGAATTCTCCCGCCGGATGCGCTGCTGCGTGTTCGTGAGCGATTATATTTACGCTGACGGCGGACAGTATGACGAATGGACGGAATGCTACCGCCGGGGACTGGCGCGGCTTGACCGGGCGCTGGCGGCGGCGTGCGAAAACGCCGCAGAGCTTTGCTGTGCGCAGGCATATTGGTACAAAGGAGGCTTTTCTGGATGAAAGCCAAGCTCAAAAAGCCCCTGACGGCACTCATGATGGCGTGGGGGACGTATCTGGCGATCCCGTGCCCGTATAAGGTCTGGGACGATGCGCTGCGCCCGTGGCAGATCGTGTGCCTGCCGCCGGTAGGGCTGATCGTGGGCGGACTCTGGGCGCTGTGCGCCGCCCTGTTCGCCCATTTCCGGTTTACCGGATTTCTGGCCGCCGCGATCTTGACGGCGCTGCCGTTTCTCGTGACGGGCTTTTTCCACCTGGACGGGTTCCTCGACTGCTGTGACGCGATCTTATCGCGGCGTGATCTTCAAACGCGGCAGAAAATTCTCAAGGATTCGCGCGTCGGCGCGTTTGCAGTCGTGTGCGCGATTTTGCTGTTCCTGTTTTCGTTCGCGGCGCTGGCGGACTGTGACTTCTCGTATATCTGGCGGGCGCTGCTGCTCGTTCCGGTCGTAACGCGCTGCATGGCGGGCGTTGCGGTGGAATCGTTCGCGCCCATGAAGACCAGCCAGTATTCCGGCACATTTGCAGCCGGGAAGACAAAGCGGCAGCGGAACATTCTGCTCGGGATGTACCTTGCCGTCATGCTGGCGGTGTTCGTGTTCCTGTTTTCGCGGCCCAGCTGCGCGCTGGCCGTCGCGTGGGCGGGGCTTGTGACCATCCTTGCCTGCCGTCTGGCCCAGAAGCATCTGGGCGGGATGTCCGGCGACGTCGCAGGCTTTTCCATCACGCTGGGCGAGGCGTCCGCCCTTCTCATTCTGGCAGTCTTTTAAGGAGGAACGGTATGGTTCTGATCATCGGCGGCGCGTATCAGGGAAAAACAGCATACGCGCAAACAAAATACGCCCTGCGGGACGCGGAAATTTTCACCTGCGAGGGCGAAGCGCTCGATCTGACCGCCCGCTGCCTCCGGCATTTGGAGCGCTTCGCGCTTGCCTGCGTCCGGGCGGGAAAGGAGCCTGCGGACGTGCTGGCCGGGCTTGCGCTCAGCGGAAAAATATTGATCTGCGAGGACATTTCCTGCGGCGTTGTGCCGATGGACGCGGAAACGCGCGAATGGCGCGAGGCCGTCGGGCGCATGAACGCGGCGCTGGCCGCGCAGGCGGACACGGTCACACGCATTTTCTGCGGGCTTCCGCTGGAGCTGAAGGGATGAGGCGGCTTACGCTCATCCGCCACGGACTGACGGAGGGAAATGTCCGCCGGTGGTATTATGGGGCGCTCGATCTTCCTCTGTGCGAGGCCGGACAAGCAGCTGTTCAGGAGGCCGCCGCAGGCGGCCTGTATCCCCCGTACAGCGGCGAACGCATCCTGACGAGCGGAATGCTCCGCACAGAGCAGACGCTGCGCCTGATCTACGGCGAGGCGCCGCACGAGATCTGGCCGGAGCTGCGTGAGATCAGCTTCGGCATATTCGAGGGAAAGTCCTACGACGAGCTGAAGGGCTTGGCGGAGTACGAGGCATGGCTGGCGGGCGACTGGTTCCAGAACGTCCCGCCGGGCGGCGAATCCTTTGCGCAGGCGGAGGCTCGTATTTTATCCGCCCTTTCCCGTATGCGCGCGCAGGACGAGGATCTCCTCGCCGTCGTACACGGCGGAACGGTGCTCACGATCATGCAGGCGCTGTTCCCGGAGGAGGAAAAGTCCGGCTACGACTGGCAGCCGCGCCCCGGCGGAGGCTACCGGATCGATCTGACGGCGCATTGCTATGAGCAAATCGGTCTGCTATAAAAAACGCCATGCCCGGTATTTGCCGGGCATGGCGTTTTTTTATGATTTCGCAGGCTTTTTCTCAAAGCCGTGGACCCAGTCGGAGAAGTGGTAATAGAGGAAATAGACGATGGAGCTGAGCGACCACGTGATGGGATAGGCCATGTAGATATACTGAATTTCGTGGACGATGCCCATGACGATGGTGATATATGCGATCCGCACGACGCACCAGAACAGCAGCATGATGACCATCGGCACGAAGGCCTTGCCTGCGCCGCGGCAGATCGACGCAATCGCGTGGGAATATGCCAGCAGGCAGAAGAACAGCGCCGTCGTGCGCATCTGGCGCGTGCCGAGTTCGACGACCTCCGGCGTGGGGCTGAACAGCGCGACAAGCTGCGGCGCAAGCAGATACATCGTCACGCCGATGATCTCCGCGATCACAACAGACGCGATGATGCCGAAGCGCGAGCCCTTTTTCGCCCGGTCGTGAAGCCCGGCGCCGAGGTTCTGGCCGACAAAAGTCGTCAGCGCCATGGTGAAGCTGGTCACGGGCAGGAACGCGAAGCCCTCCAGCTTGGAGTACGCGCCGTAGGCCGCCATGGCGACCTTGCCGAAGGAGTTGATGTTGGACTGGACAATGACGTTTGCAAAACCGATCACGGAGTTCTGCACGCCGGACGGAAGACCGTAGCGGATGATCTGGCCGAGCATTTCGCGGTCGATATGCAGCTTTTTCAGCTCGACCTGATAGATCGTACCCTTCTTCATCAGATGGATCATGCACAGGATCATGCTGACGGCCTGCGAGATCGTCGTGGCGACGGCAGCCGCCCACACGCCCCAATGGAACGCGCCGATAAACAGCAGATCGAGCACAATATTGGTAAGGGACGAAATGATCAGATAATAGAGCGGCCGCTTGCTGTCGCCGAGGGCGTTCATGATGCTCTTGCACATATTGTACATGACGACGGCCAAGACGCCAATGAAGTAATACCGGAAGTATGCGATTGCATCCGGCAGGACCTCCGGCGCGGTGCCCATCCAGCGCAGGAACGTCGGCGTCAGCCACACGCCCACCACCGTCAGAATCACGCCGCTGAGCAGGCCCAGCATCACGTCCGTGTGGATGGCTCTGGACACGCGGTCATAGTCGCCTGCGCCAAAATAGCGGGAGATGGTCACGCCTGCGCCCATGGACAGGCCGGTAAAGAAGCTGATGAGCAGGAAGATCAGCGGGCCGGACGCACTGACGGCAATACGGAGATCGGAAGAGCGTCGTGTAGGGAAAGAGTGTAGATCTCGGTG
>OLYA01001044.1_pt1 | contig 11865 bp, 10 predicted proteins | sample 1674361 | NCBI WGS metagenome assembly OLYA01 (sample SAMEA103958165, study PRJEB25191) | human gut metagenome | biome: human-associated habitat [ENVO:00009003]; feature: intestine environment [ENVO:2100002]; material: feces | place: Germany | collected 2013/2015
GCGCGGCACTGGAGCAGTGAATCCAAATCCGCTTGTAGGTGCTGTCATAGTGAAGGATGGCAGGATCATAGGAGAGGGATATCATGTGAGATATGGAGAGCTCCACGCTGAGCGCGCAGCATTTGCCAGTCTTAAGGATCAGGCAGATGCCGAGGGCGCAGTCATGTATGTGACGCTTGAGCCGTGCTGCCATTTTGGCAAGCAGCCTCCATGTGTGGACGCGATCATAGAGCACAAGATCAGAAAGGTCTACTGTGGTTCCGATGATCCGAATGCCATGGTGGCAGGAAAAGGTTTTAAGAGACTGCGTGATGCCGGGATAGAGGTGTACACACACTGCCTCAAAGCCGAGTGCGATGCCATAAACGGTATTTTCTTTAAGTATATAGTAAATAAACAGCCGTATGTGACCATGAAATATGCCATGACCATGGATGGCAGGATCGCTACCCACACAGGGGCCAGCAAGTGGATAACCGGTGAGGCATCAAGGGCGTATGTCATGGAACTCAGAAACAGACATAAGGGTATTATGGCGGGCATAGGAACAGTGCTTGCGGATGATCCGATGCTGACATGCAGAATAGAGAAAAGCACGGACAGGGATACTGATAATGTCAGAAATCCGATCAGGATAGTTTGTGACAGCAAGCTCAGGATTCCGGAGGATTCACAGATCGTACAGACAGCCGGGGAGATAGAGACCATAGTTGCCACGACGGCAGCGGGAGCTTCAGACTCAGCAAAGTGTGAGAGACTCAAGGATAAAGGTGTAAGCATCATAGAGACCGAAGATGTGGATGGACAGGTGGATCTAAGGCAGCTCATGACGATCCTCGGCGGGAAAGGCATAGACGGAATACTGCTTGAGGGCGGCGGCGAGCTCAACTACAGCATGGTGTCTGAAGGTCTTGTGGATGAGGCATGTGTATTCATTGCCCCGAAGATATTTGGCGGCGAGGGCAAGTACAGTCCGGTATCCGGAACGGGTGTTGATGTGCCTGCGGATGCACATATGTTTGGACTTGACGAGGTCAGAAGATTTGATGAAGATGTGATGCTCAGATACAAAAAGGTTTAAGAACTTATAGAAAAGAGGTCATACATGTTCACAGGAATAGTAGAAGAGATAGGAACTATAAGAAAGATAGATAAAGGTGTAAGCTCCTGCAGCATCACGGTGCAGGCAGACAAGGTTCTCCATGGAAGCCAGGTTGGAGACAGTATAGCGGTAAACGGTGTGTGTCTTACTGCAACCGGCATATCGGGGAATATCTTTACTGCGGATGTAATGCCTGAGACTTTGAGACGAAGCGGACTTGGACAGCTTACCGGTGGCAGCAGGGTGAACCTTGAGCGTGCCATGGCGGCCGGAGGAAGATTTGGCGGACATATAGTGTCAGGACATATAGATGGAACCGGAACGATCAGAGAGCTCAAAAGGGAGGACAATGCAGTGTGGGTGACAATAGATTGTTCTCCGAAGATACTCAGATACATCATTGAGAAGGGCTCAATAGCCATAGACGGTATAAGCCTTACGGTTGCGTATGTCGATGATACATGCTTTAAGGTGTCGATCATTCCGCACACGGCGGGAGAGACGATGCTGCTGGATGGCAAGCCGGGCAAGGTGGTCAACCTTGAAAATGACGTGGTTGGAAAGTATGTTGAGAAACTGCTTATGCCATACAAAGGTGACGATACAGATGAAAAGCTTTCAAATGGAAATGCTTCAGATAGATCAGGACTTGATATGAAGTTTCTGGCAGAAAATGGATTTATGTAGACAGATATTTTAAGGAGGTAGAGTGATGAGTTTTGAATTCAACTCGATAGAGGAGATCGCTGCAGATCTTGCGGCGGGAAAGCCGGTTGTCATGCTCGACAACGAGGACAGAGAGAATGAGGGAGATGTAATCTGTGCAGCAGAATTTGCTACAACGGAGAATGTCAACTTCATGGCAAAGTGGGCGAGAGGTCTCATATGCATGCCTATGGATGCGTCATATGCGGATAAGCTGAATCTCCCACAGATGTGTATAACCAATACAGATAACCACTGCACAGCATTTTCAGTATCAGTGGATCATGTGGATACAACCACCGGAATCTCAGCCGAGGAGAGAGGCTACACAGCCAGAAAATTTGTGGATGAGAATGCAAAGCCGGATGACTTCAGAAGGCCGGGACATATGTTCCCACTTCAGGCAGTTGCAGGCGGAGTCATAGAGAGAAACGGCCACACAGAGGCTACAGTTGATCTTATGAAGGTTGCAGGACTTAAGCCTTGCGGACTGTGCTGTGAGATCATGAAGGATGACGGAACCATGGCGAGAAAGGATGACCTTGTGGAATTTGCAAAGGTTCATGGCCTTAAGATATCGACCATAGAGAAGCTTGTGCAGTACAGAAAAGAGCATGAAGTATTCGTTGAGTGCGTAGCCAAGGCAAAGCTTCCAACAAAGTATGGTGAGTTTACGATCTGTGGATATATCAACAAGCTGAACGGTGAACATCACGTGGCACTCACAATGGGTGATATAGCTGACGGCAAGCCTGTTCTCTGCCGTGTGCACAGCGAGTGCCTCACAGGCGATTGCTTCGGCTCACAGAAGTGTGACTGCGGACAGCAGCTCGATGCGGCCATGAAGGCCATTGCCAAGGAAGGCAGAGGCGTGCTCCTGTACATGAGACAGGAGGGCAGAGGAATCGGCCTTATCAACAAGATCAAGGCATATGCGCTTCAGGATCAGGGGCTTGACACCGTTGAGGCAAACCTCAAGCTTGGTTTCCCTGATGATGCAAGGGATTACACCATAGGAACACAGATACTTGTGGATCTCGGAATCAGACAGATCAGACTCCTCACCAACAATCCACTCAAGGTATACGGCCTTGCAGGCTACAATCTTGAGATCGTGGAGAGAGTTCCTATAGAGATAGAGCCAACCAAGTTTGACGCATTTTATCTCAAGACAAAAAAAGAGAAAATGGGTCATATGTTACACGAAGTCTAATATTTCATAAGGAGGGGCTGGGTAAGCTCCGATATAGAATAAGGAGGATAAATCAGATGAATAAGGTAGAAGGAAAGTTAGTAGCAAATGGAGCAAAGATAGGTATAGTAGCAGCGAGATTCAATGAGTTCATAGTTTCAAAGCTGGTCAGCGGTGCAGAGGATGCGCTTCTCCGTCATGATGTGAATGCAGACGACATCACAGTTGCATGGGTTCCGGGTGCATTTGAGATCCCTGTAATCGCAAAGAAGATGGCTGCAAGCGGCAAGTATGACGCTGTTATCTGTCTTGGTGCTGTTATCCGTGGTGCGACAAGCCACTATGATTATGTGTGCAACGAGGTTTCAAAGGGCGTTGCCTCAGTATCACTTGAGACAGGTGTACCTGTAATGTTCGGAGTTGTTACAACAGAGAATATCGAGCAGGCCATCGAGCGTGCAGGAACAAAGGCCGGCAACAAGGGTTATGACTGCGCTATGGGAGCTCTTGAGATGATCGACCTCATGAAGCAGTTGTAATGCAGACTGCAGAAAATGCGATATAATGAAGCATGCTGATGCATGCGCAGGTTATCAAGTGAAAATATAATGCGTACAGAAGATACAGGCACGTGTAGTTATAATACATGTGCCTGTAAATATATGACAGGATGGATATAATATATGAAAAGCACAGACAGGAAGATATTGTTCTTTGATATAGACGGAACGCTTATAACCGAGGACGGAAGGAGATACTTCCCGGACAGCGCAAGGCGTGCGTTGGCGCAGGCGAGAGCCAACGGACATCTGGTGTTCATCAACACTGGCAGAGTTTACTGTAATGTCACTGATGAGATCAAGGATGCGGGTTTTGACGGCTTTGTGTGTGGCTGCGGAACATCCATTTACTATGATGGCAAAGAGCTGTTCCACAATGATGTCAGCAGGGATGTGTGCAGGGATATAGCTTATGCATGCCGCAGATATGACATGTTTGGAATGTATGAGCACAGAGACAAGGTGTACGTGGACGGTCAGAACATGGGAAATGAACTCCTTGCAGAGATGGTCAGATACTTCCGGGCAAATGGAATATTTGTTGGGGAGGATGTGGACTCGGATGACTTTGAATTCGACAAGTTCTGCTGCTGGTTCGCGGATGACAATAAAAATGTTCCTGAGTTCCGCGCGTATGTATCACAGCATTTTGACTATATCGACAGAGGTTCAAATTTCTGCGAGATAGTTCCCAAGGGATTCAGTAAGGCGACAGGTATACAGTATCTTCTGGATTATTTTGATATTCCGCTTGAAAATGCATATGCATTTGGTGATGGCAACAATGACGCACCTATGTTATTATATTGTCCGAACAGCATAATCATGGAGAAGGGGCCGGAGGAGCTCAAAAGACAGGTTATGATGGTCACAGACGATGCGGAGAATGATGGAATATATAAGGCTATGGTGAAGCTTGGGATCATAGAGCCGATGGAATAGCTGGTTCATTTTGCCGGTCAATAATTATTAGAGTTGGAGATTTATATGGAAGAACAGGAAGAGAACAAGAAGGTGACGCTGCTCGATCAGTTGTCGATAGCGGTCAGCAGTCCGAAGAATTACAAACAACTGGTTAAGCTGAAGACGGGACGCCTTGTGTGGTTTGTGGTGATCATATCCTTTTTACTGGCATTTATAGAGTTTGGAATAGACGCCATATTCTGGGTTGGCAAGGTCGGAGGTCTGAGGAATCTCATAACAAATAAGATCCCGGCATTCACATATCATGACAATAAGCTCGACATGGAACACGATATGCAGCTTGAGATAGGAAATGCTACTCTGTACATCAACACGGAGAATGCGTCAGTGAACCTTGACTCCATGGAAACGGATGGAGTGTACATCGCCATAGGAAGTGAGAATATAGTCATGGGAATGGTCTCAGATGGCAAGGGCTATGATTACATGGAGACACCGCTCAAATACATGTTCCTGCCGGATGGCTTCAACAATAGCAAGCTGGCGGTACTGACACCGGTATTTTATATGTACATGGTGATCATGTTCATTGCGGTGATGGTGGCATCGGCGGGCAGACAGCTTCTCCTTGCGCTGATATTCAGTATAGCGGGCAATAGACTTGCAAGAATTCTCAACACGGGACTGTCCTACGGCAAGGTATTTACGATATGTGTCTATGCACAGACTCTGGCGGTGTTCATAATGTCGGTCAACACTGCTCTTGGATATCTGTTATCCTCGTTTGTTGTATGGATCATCGCACTTGTCGTGTCCATGGTATTTATGAACAAAGCTATAGGAAGCTATGTGAGTGGAGATATACCGCCGGGAGATGTGTTCTGATAAGGCGGTCATTTGGTTTGAATAGGTGGAGGCATATATGGAGATAGAGAGAAAATACCTTGTACATGAGATACCTGTCGATCTGACAAAATATCAGGTGAAGCACATGGAACAGATGTATGTGTCCGTGAAGCCGGTCATAAGGATCAGGAGAACGGACGACAGACGTGTGCTCACGGTCAAATCCAAGGGACTGCTCAGCAGGCAGGAATTCGAGATGGATCTGGACGAGGATGAATACAGGAATCTCAGATGTAAGGCAGACGGCAATATAATAGAGAAGGACCGGTATATAATACCGCTTTCCGATACAGACGGAACCTGTGGTGACAGTGAAGTGGACAGGGAACTGAAGATCGAGCTGGACGTGTTCGACGGGATATTTGGCGGACTCACCTATGCTGAGGTTGAATTCCCGGAGGAGAAATTTGCAAATACATTTGTGCCGCCAACGTGGTTTGGCAGGGATGTGACTGAGGACGGTATCTATCAGAACAGCGCCCTGAGCGGCATGGACAGACGTGATATAGACAGTTTTGTAAAGAGTGCGAATAAGGAGGAAAAGTGATGAAGGCAAGAGTTTTATTTGCAACAGGTTATGAAGAGGTAGAGGCTCTCACGGTGGTGGATCTCTTGAGGAGAGCCGGAGTTGAGTGCCTGATGGTGTCGGCTGACGATCAGGATACAGTGACAGGAGCGCGCGGCATGGAGGTCACGATGGATGAGAAGTTATCAGAGATCGATGACCAGTGCGATCTTGTAGTTCTTCCTGGAGGTATTCCGGGGGTTCCGAACCTCAAGACAAATTCAAAGGTTCAGGCCATGGTCAAGGCACAGAATGACAGAGGCGGTTATGTGGCTGCTATCTGTGCGGGACCTACAGCACTTGGCGCATTTGGCGTGCTTGCGGACAAGAATGCAACATGTTATCCGGGATGTGAGGATCAGCTCATGGCGAAGCGCCACAGCACGGAGCCGGTAGTGGTGGACGGAAATGTGATCACCAGCAGAGGAGTGGGAACAGCCATAGAATTTGCACTTAAGCTGGTTGAGATACTCATAGACAGACAGACTGCGGACGATCTCGCAGAGAAGATAGTATATAAGAGATAATGAATATAAAAATATCAGTTAGGAGCCTGGTGGAATTCATCTTCCGCAGTGGCGATATAAGTGATAGCAGTAGTGGGACTCTGTCCAGAGAAGCGATGAATGCGGGTAGCAGGATTCACAGGAAGCTTCAGAAAAGGGCAGGGTCTCATTATAATTCAGAGGTGCCGCTCCGGTATACAGAGGAGCTTGGCGGACATCTGATAACTGTGGAGGGCCGGGCTGATGGAATCATAGACAGATGCGGTGGCGAACAGGAAGAGTCCGGGGATATTGACGACGGCTTTGACATGGCAGAGGGGTATGCTGTGGACTTCCATGACAGCGATGTGCTTATAGATGAGATAAAGGGCATATACAGGAACCTCGATGACATGGAGAGCCCGCAGCGCGTCCACGTGGCCCAGGCGATGTGCTATGCGTATATATATTCAAAAGAGAATAATTATAGCTGGATAGATGTAAGGATAAGTTATGTAAACCTTGACAGCGAGAAGGAGAAGTTCTTCAGGCGGAGATATTCATTTGGCTATCTGGAGAAATGGTTCAGCTCAATGATGGCGGAGCTTTGCAAATGGATTGATCTGGTGGAAAAGCATCAGCTCATGAGAAATCAGTCCATCTCGGACATGGAGTTCCCATTTGAGTACAGGAAGGGCCAGAAGGAGATGGCTCTGTATGTGTACAGGGCTATTGAGCAGGAAAAACATCTGTATGTCCAGGCACCAACTGGAATCGGAAAGACCATGGCGGCGGTGTACCCGTCCATAAAATCCATGGTTCAGGGACATGTGTCGAAAATATTCTATCTGACAGCCAAGACCATAGCCCACACTGTGTCGAGAAATGCGGTGGAGCTGCTGGAGGACAGAGGTCTCAGGCTTAAGACTGTAATACTCACGGCAAAAGAGAAGATATGCTGTCAGGAACAGGTGGATTGCAATCCTGCGGTATGTCCGTATGCCGAGGGGCATTTTGACAGGGTAAATGATGCGCTGTACGACGTGGTATTACATGAGACGGTGGTTGACAGAGATGTGGTAATACGGTACGCACAGGCTCACAGGGTGTGTCCGTTTGAGTTGAGCCTTGATGTGAGTCTGTTTGCTGACATGGTGATATGTGACTATAACTATGTCTTTGATCCGAGGGCGAGCCTCAAGAGGTTCTTTGCGGCGGAGGGCGGTAAGCCGGGAGATTATGTATTCCTTGTGGATGAGGCGCACAACCTTGTGGACAGGGCTTCGTCCATGTACAGTGCGGAGATTGTGAAGGAGGACTTTCTGGAGCTCAAGAAGCTCACAGCCCAGTATGGCGGCCGTATGGCAAGACATATAGGAAGCTGCAACAGAGAGCTGCTTACGATGAAGAAGGAGGTTCCTGAGGAGGGATACAGGGTGCTCTCGAGCATAGCACCTCTTCACCTGAAATTGCTCAGCCTCCATGAAGCAATACAGCTCTTTCTGGAGGAGCACAGGCAGATCCCGGAGAGAAAGGAAGTCCTGAACTTTTATTTTAATCTCACTTCATTTCTGAACATTGCGGAGATGATGGATGAGAATTATGTCGTGTATGACGAGATAAGGGATGACGGAAGATTTGTGGTGAGACTGTACTGCGTCAAGCCTGCAGTTAACATAAGAAACTGCTTGGACAAAGGGCTTGCCACGGTGTTTTTCTCGGCTACGATACTTCCTGTCAGATATTATATGGAGATGCTGTCGGACTGCCCGGAGGACAGGGCAATATACATCCCGTCTCCATTTTCTGCGGAGAACAGGAAGATAATGATAGCAAATGATGTCACGACCAGATACACGAACCGTAATGAGGCGATGTACAGGAACATTTACAGCTATATAGAGCGCGTGATAAGTGCGAGACCGGGCAACTATATGGTGTTCTTTCCATCGTATGCCATGCTGGAGAAGGTGCATGTGCTCACTGAAGAGCTTCCAGAGTCTCTTGGGGTGGAAGTTATAGCCCAGGAACAATACATGACGGAGAGCGACAGAGAGAGCTTTCTGAGGGCATTTGAGGAGAAGGACAATGTGCTGGCACTGTGTATCATGGGCGGAATATTCTCCGAGGGAATCGATCTGACTGGTGACAGGCTGATAGGAGCGATAATAGTCGGACCCGGTCTTCCCCAGGTGTGCACGGAGAGAAAGCTGATGATGGATTACTTCGACAGCAGAACCGCGGCGGACGAAAAAGAGGCTGCATCCGACAGGAATGGATTCAGATATGCGTACCAGTACCCGGGAATAAACAAGGTATTTCAGGCTGCCGGAAGAGTCATAAGGACGGAGACGGATCAGGGGATAATACTTCTGATAGACGAGAGATTTGCCACCAGGCGTTACACGGAGCTGTTTCCTGTGGAATGGAATGACAGCGTGATATGCAACATGCAAAATGTGGACGGGATCCTTGAACAGTTCTGGGATTATAAAAGTAAAGAGATTTAAATATACAAAAGCATAATACAGTGCTATAATGGACACCTGATGAAGCCGGAGCGGCGGTAAAGCCCGGTTGTATATATTTTATCAATATGAAAAAAAGGGGATAGTGATGGTAGATATAACAGTAAAAAATATTCTGGAAGCTACAGGAGGCGTACTCCTCTGCGGAGATGAGAACACTGTTCTCACTGACATCTGTATAAACTCTAAGGAGGCCAAGGAGGGCGATCTGTTCGTTCCAATCATAGGAACAAGAACCGACGGACACAGATTTATAGAATCAGCACTTCAGACTGCAGCAGCCACACTCACATCGGAGCATGACAATGTTGTGGTGTCGGACAAGGCGTATATCAGGGTGGATGATACTGTTAAGGCATTGCAGGCCATTGGAAAGTATATAAGGAACAGATACGATATGCCTGTTGTGGCGGTTACAGGAAGCGTGGGCAAGACCACGACAAGAGAGATGATCACAGCGGCTGTCAGTGCTGGAATGAAGTGCTTCCACACAGAGGGCAATTATAATTCGGTGTATGGCGAGCCTATCACGGTGTCAAGGATGACAGACGAGTACGATGTGGCTGTTCTTGAGCTTGGAATCGGCGAGCCGGGTGAGATGGACATCCTCACTGATATTGCTCAGCCGGATATATGCGTTATAACGACCATAGGCGTTGCACATATAGAATATATGGGTTCACTGGAGAACACCCGCAAGGAGAAGCTCAGCATCATCAAGGGCATGGGCGAGAATGGAACACTGTATATCAACGGTGATGATCCTATGCTGTATGCGGTCAAGGATGAGATACCATGTAAGGTATACACATATGGCTGCGGCGAGGGCATGGACTTCAGAGCAACTAACATCCGCATGGAGGATGGATATTCTGTATACGATATGGTACATGGGGATGACGTTGTAACTGTCAAGGTAGGAGTGATGGGACTGCACAACGTGCGCAATTCATTGGTGGCCATGGCTGTGTCGCATCAGCTTGGAGTTCCATATGAGAAGTCGTCGAAGGCATTTGAGAATTTCAGAGGTCTCAGACAGAAGGTCATCAAGCTTCCTGGCAAATACACGATCATAGACGATACATACAATGCAAGCCCTGATTCCATGAAGGCTAGCACCGATGTCCTATGTGACATGAAGTGCGAGGGCAAGAAGTATATCGTGCTCGGCGATATGCTTGAGCTCGGAGAGAAGAGCGATGAGTACCACTATGAAGTCGGAGAGTATCTCAGAGATAAGAAGATAGATGAGGTCATAGTCATCGGAGAGCATGCCCAGAAGATCAAGGAAGCTCTGGATGCCTGTGATACGAAGTATGCCAAGACTGTGTCATTCACTGACACGGAGGAGATCGCGATATACCTTATGGCGCTCATGAAGCCTGAGGATATAGTGCTTTTGAAGGGATCAAACGGAATGAAATTGAGTGAAGTGGTTAATATTCTCACGAATTAGTGTGTGTATTTGTACAAAATGACAAAAGCGGTCACGGATTTACAACGATCTGTGACCGCCTTTTTGTGTAAAGTGTTGCCATTTATTGTAAATCAATTCCCAAAACGATACAAAAGGGAGAAAAGAATTTGGTTATATTGAAAAAATATAAAAAATGGAGTAATATCAACCTAGCTTGAAAATAAATACATAAGATTACATAGATACTTTTTATTTGGGAGGAAAGAATCATGGCTACAGCAAAGAAGGCAGATGAGACAAAGAAGGTAACAAAGGCAACACCTGCAGCAGCACTTGCTAAGGTTGAGGCAGTTAAGAAAGAGGAAGCTGCAAAGAAGACAGCAGCTACAGAGACAAAGGCAGCACCTGCAAAGAAAACAGCACCAGCTAAGAAGGAAGAGCCAAAGGCAGCAGCACCTGCAAAGAAGGCTACAGCAAAGAAGGCAGCTCCAGCTAAGACAACAGAGAATGTATTTGTTGAGTTCGCTGGCGGTCAGATCAAGATGGCAGCAATCGTTGCTAAGGTGAAGGAAGTTATTGGCAATAAGACAGTTAAGGAATTGAACGTATACTACCAGCCAGAAACAGGCATGGTATATTATACAGCTGATGGAGAATCAGGTTCTTACAGTCTTTAATCTATAGATGTTTGTTTTAAGACGGATCCCGGTCGTAATGACTGGGATCTTTTTTCTTTGTGCAATATTGTGTTGTATATAAGTGCCTTTCTGTGATAATATGTCATAGGTTAGGACAATCTAACTAATGCTTTTACAGGGGGTAAGAGATGACAATACACGAGTATGGAGACAGGAAGAATCCGCATATACTGCTTATACATGGCATGTGGATGTGAATATATTAAAAAGCCTGTGATATGAACTTTGATTCATACCACAGGCTTTTTGCTTGCAGATAATACTATATATTATGAATTACTTTGTTGTCAGGAAATCTGCGTATGCTGTAGGAAGACCATGCTCTGTAGGATCAAGTCCCTTGATCTCTTCCTCCTCAGATACTCTAAGTCCCATAGTCTTCTTGATGATCAGGAATACGATGGTGATCGTAACTGCTGTCCATGCTGCAACTGCTGCAAATCCAAGTAACTGGATGAGAAGTGGATGAATGCCACCGCCGTAGAACAGACCGTTTAATGTATCATTTCCAGGAACAGTTGTTGTGGAGAAGAGACCTACAGCGATTGTTCCCCAGATACCATTTACACCATGTACGGCTACGGCACCGACAGGATCGTCAACATGTAATGCGTGGTCACAGAGCCATACTCCGAATACTACGAGAAGTCCGGCAACGATACCGATGATAGCTGAGCCGAAAGCATCGACTGTATCACAAGGAGCTGTGATGGCAACGAGACCAGCGAGTGAAGCGTTGAGACACATTGACACATCAGGCTTGCCATATTTGAGCCATGTAAA
>OLYA01001046.1_pt1 | contig 11858 bp, 9 predicted proteins | sample 1674361 | NCBI WGS metagenome assembly OLYA01 (sample SAMEA103958165, study PRJEB25191) | human gut metagenome | biome: human-associated habitat [ENVO:00009003]; feature: intestine environment [ENVO:2100002]; material: feces | place: Germany | collected 2013/2015
ATCCCAAAAAGATACAAAGAAAAAAAACAATTCTATTCAGAATCTAAGAGAATGGAAAGAGCAATTTGACCATGTTCAAGATGCGGAATTAAGAAAAATATTATATGGCATGTTGGTTAAATGCTATTTGCATGAATGTAGGGTATATGGCATTACAAAGTGGGAAATTGATGGTGTAGATTTTAAGTTTGTAGTTAATAATTCGTTGAATTTTAAAGAAAAGATTAAGGGCTTGCTATTTGCACTTCTTCCGAAGTGCTATGTGAGAGTATAGGATTACTCCTGTTCTTTTTATCAGTCAGAAAGTATTTTGACGATAAGGAAAAGCTACTTTGTACAACGGGAATAATAGTCAGATTGACGATTTTATTTTTTTATTATACAAGTTCTCTGATCGGAGCATATATGCCATGCTTTTAAGTACCTGTAATATGATCGTATGTGAAATCATGTAATAATCTTGTATCGACAGGATAATATAAGAGATAAAAGATGAAAGATGGGAGGATATATTGATTCGTAATGAATATCAAAGTAGATATAGATTTAGCAGCGGTTCAGATAATGTGGCTTTTTTTGATGATGAAAATTACTTTAGTAGGCCAAAGTGTTTGGATGATATTTGAACTGACAGGCTGTATGTTATGCACAATTTATGTTATTACAAACATTAAATATGTCCCTAGAAATGCATTAATGCTTGTAATTGCGCTCGCAATGAGTTATTTAGTGTCTACACTTGTTAACAGAGAATATAATGGCCCATGGATTACATATACGGGTGTCGAATTTACTTGGAAAATAATCCTGTATTTTACTGTTTCGTGGATTGCAATAAAAAAAAGAGGAAGTAATAATATAGCAAAAGCATCATGGAATTGTTTAATGCTTTATTGGGTTCCATCAATTATTACAGTTTTTGCTCAAGGACGAAACGTTATAGATAATGCAAATAATGTTTATTTTATAGGCAATAAATTTAATGTAGCATATTTAAATGTTGTAATGCTGTGTTTGTTACTGTTTTTAAACAACGAAAGAAAAGAGTATTGCAGTCGTAGTTTTGTTTTGAAAATAAATAGCAAGAAAATAGGAGTATTCTTATTCTATACAATAATTGTGTCTATAGATTACTATATGAAAGCATACACAGGTCTCTTCATGATCCTGTTTATATTAATTCTTGCGATATTGTCCAGATATCTTCAGTTTAGAATTGCAAAAAAATGGAGTGGATTTTTGAATTTTATTGGCAAACCTCTTATAGTGACTATATCGGTGGTGGCTTCGGGATTGGTAGCAATAATTCTTGAAGCAATCATGAATATACCAACAATTGGAGCGTATTTAGCATCAATAGGTAAAACAGGAAATATTCTTTCAAGAACTTTGATTTATAAAAATCTGGCAGAAATTATTGAAAGAAAGCCGTTGATAGGATACGGATATGGATCCGCTATTGTTTCAAGATATTTTGGACCTAATGCTCAAAATGGATTGGCACAGGTAATGATTTATACGGGCATTTTGGGGACGTTCCTTATGCTCCTTATAACATTCTACTGCTGCAAAGCCGGGGGGCAAAGCAAAGGATCACAATCAGTAGCGTTCCTATATGCAATATATGCCTTTATTCTTTCAGCAACAGTTGAGATTACTTATGGTGGCACCTTCTTTATCTTATTAGCTTTTTATTGTGCATGTGGATGGGAAAAGAAGTTGAACAGAGGAGATATGTATGAGTGACTTAGTGAGTATTATTGTGCCAATATATGGCGTTGAGGAATACTTAAGTAAATGTATAGATTCTATTATTAATCAAACATATAAAAATCTAGAAATTATTTTGGTTGATGATGGTAGTCCAGATAAATGTCCAGATATATGCGATGCATTCGAAAAAAAGGATGAGAGAATAAAGGTGATCCACAAAAAGAATGGTGGATTATCTGATGCAAGAAATGCCGGTATTGATACTGCACATGGAGACTATATCGTTTTTGTTGATAGCGATGATTGGATTGAAAACACAATGGTAGAGCATTTGCTCTTCGCATGTAAAAAATATAATGTTGAAATGGCAACTTGTGCTAGATATATTACAGATGGTCATTCAACTAGAGCAGTCGCATTTAATGGTCCAGCAAGAGCATATTCAGCTGAAGAAGCATTGAATGAAATACTCTTAGGAAAGTCAATGGATGTTGCTGCTTGGGATAAAATTTATGTTCGTAATCTATTTGAAGAAATACGTTTTCCGGTTGGTGAAAATAATGAAGACATTGCAGTTTTCTATAAATTAGTAGATTTGGCTGGCAGAGTAGCACATACTGGTACAACGGAATATTTTTATCGGAGTCGTCCGGGCAGTATTACAAAATTGAAATATAGTACAGATGCCAGAAAAATCATCGAGAAAAATCTGAATTCAATAGAAAAATTTCTTGATAAAGAGTATCCAAGCTGTATGCCAAGTTTTTATCGCTATAAAACAATGAACATTTATGCATTGTTGAATAAGTATATTAAATGCGAAGGAACAAAGAAAACACAAGAATTTGAGCATCTGATGAACGAGTTCCGAAAAAATAAGAGCTATTTCTTTAATGATGATCAGACCCCATCAAAAGAAAAGAAGATTGCCATAATGATTCTTTTGCATCTTTACAATCCGTATTTACTTGTAAAAGAAAAGATTACGGGTCATAAGTGACGAAGGGAGAAATTGAGAAAATGATTTATGCGCCGATATTAATTCCGACTTTGTGTCGCAGTAAGCATTTCATTCGGTGTATTGAAAGCTTAAAAAAGAATGGATGGGCAATGTACACAGATGTATATGTTGCACTTGATTATCCGTCTAAAGAAACTCACTGGGAAGGGTATAATAAAATTAGGGAATATTTAAAAGGTGAGTTTCCGGAGTTTGCAAGTTTTAATGTTATAGCTCGCGAAGCGAATTATGGTAGTGCTCGGAATATGAGAGAATTAAGAAACGATATATTAAAAAAATATAATCGATTCATACGGACAGATGATGACTGCGAATTCTCTCCAAATTTTATTGAATATATGGATAAAGCCTTAGATAAATATGAAGATGACCAATCAGTAGTAGCGGTTACTGGTTATTCATATCCATTAAATTGGCATGTTAGTGATAAAGCTAATATTTTCAAATCAAAACTTCTTTTTTCAATGTGGGGAACCGGTTTTTGGAAATCAAAGTTTCTCGATTTGCAAGCATTATTTAATGAGCCAAATTATTTTAGTGCAAATTTTAATAAGGACCTGAATAATGGAAAGATGAAAAAACTTACGCAGGTGTCATTTGATGATTATTCAGAATATGGCACGGCATATAAGGAATATCGAGGTCTATTAAACATTTTTTCCGACAGAGCTCTTACGGTTTATTTGCAACTGGAAAATAAGTATATAATTACACCTGTATTGTCAAAAGTTCGTAATAATGGATTTGATGGATCAGGAGTTTATTGTTTAAATACACTTGAAAAAAGTGAGAAGAAAGACGATTCACAGGCATACAATTATCAGGTGCAAAGTATTGATAGCGATACAAAGTTTGAAATTATAGAAGATGTTTTGAAGGATGAACATGGAAATAAAAAGGTAATTGATTCATTTGATCGAGTGCCAAAAGAGAAAAGAATTAAAATGAAGTTGAGATATTTCCTTTATAAATCATTTGGAAAAACAAAATATATAAACATAATGAGAAAGCGTAAAAATAGTGACGGGAAATAAAAACACAACAATAAAAAATTTTATTTGGCGTTTTGCAGAACGCTGTGGTGCACAATTGGTAACATTTATAGTATCAATTGTTCTTGCACGTCTCCTTGCACCCGAGGATTATGGAACGATAGCTCTTGTAACTGTTTTCACAACAATCTTGCAAGTATTTGTTGATAGTGGTTTAGGCACTGCACTGATCCAAAAAAAAGATGCCGATGATTTGGATTTTTCTTCAGTGTTTTATTTCAACTTTTTTATGTGTATTGTCCTCTACATAGGAATGTTCCTAGCAGCACCGATAATTGCAGGATTTTATGGTGACAGTTCATTGATTCCCATTATTAGGGTAATCAGCTTGACCATAGTGATTTCCGGTGTTAAAGGAATTCAACAATCCTATGTGTCACGAAATATGCTTTTTAAACGATTTTTCTTTGCTACATTAGGAGGAACGATTTTTTCAGCCTTTCTCGGTTTTGGAGTTTGGGCAATAGTTGCTCAACAATTGTCTAACACCGCAATAGATACTTTGATACTTTGGATTACAGTGAAATGGCGTCCACAAAAAATGTTTTCATGGAATCGTCTTAAAGGGCTTCTTTCTTTTGGATGGAAACTCTTGGTTTCGTCTTTGTTAGATACTGTATATAACAACCTTAGAAACTTGATAATTGGAAAGTTCTATTCTTCCGCAGACTTGGCATATTACAATCAGGGAGATAAATTTCCTAAACTTATAGTTACCAATATAAATAATTCGATTGACAGTGTTCTTTTACCGACTCTTTCAAGTGCACAAGATGACCGAGAGCGTGTGAAGAATATGACAAGGAGAGCTATAAAAACAAGTACATATATCATGGCACCTCTTATGATGGGATTGGCATTTTGCGCAACACCTATTGTGCGCCTGATTTTAACAGAGAAGTGGTTGCCTTGTGTACCTTATCTACAGATCTTTTGCATTACATATATGTTTTGGCCAATTCATACAGCTAACTTAAATGCAATCAATGCAATGGGAAGAAGCGATTATTTCCTGAAATTGGAAATTGCTAAGAAAGCGATTGGTATGATACTACTCCTTTCAACAATGCATTTTGGCGTTATGGTGATGGCATATAGCTTGCTCGTAAGTACTGTGACAAGTATGATTATTAATTCATGGCCTAATAAAACACTCTTGGGCTATAGTTTTAAAGAACAAATGGTAGATATTTTTCCGGGAATTTTTTTAGCACTCATCATGGGAATTGCAATTTCACTAATACGGTTGTTGATGTTGCCAGATATTGTAACACTGGCTATTCAAATATTGGTGGGTGCTGCAATTTATATCGGCTTATCGGCTATCTTTAAGGTCGAATCTTTTGAATATCTATGGAACATGGTTAAAAGTGTATTAAATAAGAAGTAATTAAACAAACGGAAGGAGAAAAATTATGAACAACATACTGGTTACAAGATCGTCTATGCCTTCTTTTGAAGAATATTGCGAGGAGATAAAAGATATTTGGGATAGCCATTGGCTTACTAATATGGGCGTGAAGCATAAGGAACTGCAGAAAGAACTGGAAAACTATCTTGGAATTCCTCATGTTGCTTTATACACCAATGGACATCTCGCTCTGGAGAACGCGATTGCTGCATTAAACTTGCCAAAAGGTGGCGAGGTTATTACCACTCCATTTACCTTTGCTTCCACGACACATGCGATTGTTAGAAATGGATTGGTTCCAGTTTTCTGTGATATTAAAGAAGATGATTACACGATTGATACACAGAAACTGGAAAATCTGATTACAGATAACACGGTGGCAATCGTTCCGGTACATGTTTATGGCAACATGTGTGATGTAGAAGAAATTGATCGTATTGCTAAAAAGTATGGATTGAAGGTTATCTATGATGCAGCACATGCTTTTGCAGTAAAGTATAAAGGCGTATCTTCGGCTTGCTTTGGAGATGCTTCTATGTTTAGTTTCCATGCTACAAAGGTATTTAATACTATTGAGGGAGGTTGTATCTGCTTCAAGAACGATGTATGGGTTCAACTCTTAAATGATATGAAGAACTTTGGTATCCATGGCCCGGAGTCAGTACAGTTCGTTGGAGGTAATGCGAAGATGAATGAGTTCCAGGCAGCAATGGGTATTTGCAATTTGAAACATTTGAGTGAGGAAATTGCCAAGAGAAAGACTGTTGTAGAACATTATAGAAGACGCCTTGAAGGTGTAGAAGGAATCAAGCTGTCTGCAATTCAGAAAGATGTCGAAAGCAATTATGCGTACTTCCCGATCGTATTCGATGGATATAAGTATACCAGAAATGAAGTCTTTGAAAAGTTGGCAGAGGTTGGTATCGGTGCGCGAAAATATTTCTATCCGTTGACAAATAGTTTTGAGTGTTATCGAAATTATCCGACTGCAGGAACGGAAAAAACGCCTATTGCGCAACATATGGCACTTCGCGTTTTGACACTTCCGTTGTATGCAGATTTGTCTCTGGAAGATGTTGATAGAATTTGTGATGTGATTTTGGGGTGAATATAGATGAATGTGATGTTAACATCTGTAGGCAGAAGAGCCTATATGGTAAAGTATTTTAAAGAAGTGCTTGGAAACGATGGAAAAGTATACGTGTGCAATTCGGATGACAAGTCGATTGCGTTTAAGTATGCAGATGAAAAGGTTATTTCTCCGCTGATTTATGATGAAAATTATATTCCTTTTTTATTGGACTATTGTCGAAAAAATGAGATCGATATTGTGATTTCGTTGTTTGACATTGATCTTCTTATGCTGGCAAGACATAAAAAAGAATTTGAAAAAATTGGTACAAAAGTAATTGTGTCAGATCCAGAGATTGTAGAAGTATGCAATGACAAATGGAAAACTTACAATTTCTTGCAGGATAACGGTTTCCATGCACCTCTATCTTTCTTGAACATGCAACAGGTTATAGATAAGATTGCAGCTGGTGAGTTAAATTATCCAATTATAGTAAAACCTCGATATGGCTGCGGTTCAATTTCGGTTGCAATTGCTTATGATGAAGAGGATTTGCGGTATCTGACTAAGAAAGCAAATGAAGACATCGCAAACTCGTATCTGAAATACGAGTCAGCAGTGACTGAGGAAAAAGTTATCTACCAGGAATGCCTAAAGGGACAGGAATATGGTGCGGACATCATCAATGATCTTTATGGTGAAACGCAAAATGTAATCGTTCGAAAAAAGCTTGCTATGAGATCTGGTGAAACTGATATCGCACAATTGGTTGATGAGCCAATTATCAAAGACTCGCTCCTTCGACTTGGAAAGTCTACAAAGCACATTGCCAATATGGATTGTGATGTGTTTTTAGTAGATGGTGTGCCTTATGTGCTGGAAATGAATGCACGTTTTGGTGGCGGCTATCCATTTTCACATATGGGTGGTTGCAATTTGCCAAAGGCAATAGTAGATTGGGTTAAGGGGAAAAAAGTTGATAAGAGTGTGATTTCGGCTAAGACAGGCATTACTGGATATAAGGAAATTTATATAACAGAAATCTGATAAAGGAGAATAGAGATGCAAGATGATTTTGGACTGATGCAGATAAAAACGCCTGTCATTCAAATTCCAGATGAAAAAAATAGTATCTATGTAAAAAGAGATGATTTACTTCCATTTTCATTTGGTGGTAATAAGGTAAGAATTGCTTTGGAATTCATAAATGATATGAAAAAACAGGGCAAAGATTGTATTGTGGGATACGGGAATGCCCGATCAAATTTGAGCAGAGCATTAGCAAACCTTTGCTATCAGTTTAAAATCCCTTGCCATATTATTTCTCCGGCAGATGAAGATGGAACAAGAATTGACACCTATAACAGTAAGATGGTGCTGTCTTGTGATGCCAAATTTCATTATTGCAAGAAAACAAATGTAAAGGAAACTGTTGAAAGTATACTAAAGGACATACGCAAAGAAGGATTGAAACCGTATTATATTTATGGTGATTCAACGGGAAAAGGTAATGAACATACACCTATGCTTGCGTATGCAAAATTGTACGAGGAAATTAAAGGTCAGTATGATTACATTTTTCTTGCAACAGGAACAGGAATGACGCAGGGAGGGCTTCTGGCAGGAAAAGCAATCAATAATGGCACAGAGAAAATTATTGGAATTTCAGTTGCCAGATCTGCAGCACAGGAAATAGAGGTGCTCCGCAAATCGTTAGAATGTTTCAGTGATAGAATTCAAAAAATTGAAAACTATGAAATCAATGTAGAGGATGCTTATCTGTGCGATGGATATGGGACATATAATCGGCAGATAGAGAAGACAATTCACCAGCAGCTTACATGCAATGGAATGCCATTAGATCCTACATATACCGGAAAAGCATTCTGGGGAATGCAGGATTATCTAAATCGAAAGTGTATCACTGGGAAAAAGGTATTGTTTATTCATACGGGAGGAACACCACTGTTCTTTGATTATATGAATGGTATTCAATTGAGAGAGGTTTCTGATAATAATGCTGTTGAAGAAGCAGTAGAACGTTTAGAAATGATGCTGGTTCCATCGTTATCCGAGCGAGATGTAAATCTGGCACAGTATGCGGAAAAGTTGTGCATTCATGGTAGGGTTTGGTGCCATTATGATATGGGAAAACCTGTTTCAATTATCGCTGGATATTTTAATGATATGACTTCTCAAACTGCGTATCTTTCGATGCTTGCGGTTGCAAAGGAATATCAAGGTAAGAAGCTGGCATCTTCTTTGCTATCGGAATTTGAAGACTATGCAATTCAAAAAGGGATGGCGTATGTAAAACTTGAAGTCAGAAAGCATAACACTGCTGCACAGAACTTGTATAGGAAATTTGGATATGAGATTATTGATGAAGCCTCCGAGACATCGCTTTATATGAAGAAAAAGCTGAAAAATATCGGGGGGGGGCAAGAACTCTATAAGTTTTTAAAGAAAGTCGAGAGATTATTCCCTGTTCCACTATCAGAAAGAGAACAACTCATAATGCTTGCATCAAAGTTTGAAAAATACGGAACGGTTTCGTATGTTCGTGAGAACGGTAAAATTATCGCAATATGTGCGGGATATACAAATGATCAAGTGCAACGACTGGGGTATATCTCTGTGGTGGCTTCTCTTCCAGAGTATACAAATAAGGGATATGGAAAAGTTGCGGTGCAAGGCTTTATAGAAAAGGCTAAGAATGCTGGAATGAAAGCCATTCACTTATATGCAGATAAAGAAAATAAAGCCGCGTTGAATATGTATGGAAAGCTGGGATTTGTAGATTGGATTATTCCGGACGAACGAAGACCAGAGGACAAACATTTGATAAGGTGGATTTTATAGAAGAATATAGGTCTTGATATGAGGATGATTAAATGGAAACAGATTTGATTAAGAGCAAAAATTTAAGGGGGGGGTACGAAGTTCTAACATTGAACTTTTCAGAATCCTTTCTATGATAACGATAGTGGCTCATCACTATGTTGTTAATTCTGGATTGTTGGATTGTATTGAAAAGCAAGCACCGCTAGAATTTAAAGATTATTTTTTGATTTTATTTGGTATGGGCGGAAAAACTGGCATTAATTGCTTTGTTTTAATCACAGGGTACTTTATGTGCACCTCGAATATTACGAAAAAGAAAATCTTTAAATTGTTAAGTGAAGTCTATTTTTATAGAATAGCTGTATGGCTCATATTTTTCTTTTCAGGTTATGAACCCTTTTCAATCAAGGGATTTTTTAGTATGCTTGTCCCATTCCTTACCGTAGCAGATAATTTCACAGGTTGCTTTTTACTGTTTTACTTATTGATTCCGTTCTTGAATAAGTTGATTCATGCTCTAACAGAAAAAGAACATTTCTGGTTAATGGTGTGGTGTCTGGGAGTGTATGTAGTTTTGCCATCTTTCGCAAAAGCAAATGTTGTATTTAACTATGTGACATGGTTTAGTATCCTTTTTATTATTGCATCGTATACCCGTCTTTATCCGAAAGATTGGTTTGGTAATATAAAAATAACCGGGATACTGATGGCTGTGTCATTGGTCTTATCGTGGGCGAGTGTTGTAGCGTTAGCTACTCTTAGCCGCATGGTTGAGAAAAACATCGGAATTAGCTATTTCTTTGTATCGGACTCTAATAAGATATTGGCTTTAGCGACAGGTGTTAGTGCATTCCTATTTTTCAAAAATGTAAACATTGGTCACAGCAAGGTTATTAATACCATTGCTGCCTCTACATTTGGAGTGCTGTTGATACACGCTAATAGCAATACTATGCGGAGATGGCTGTGGCAGGATACGTTTAAAAATGTTGGCGCTTATGAATCGGGAAATGTAGTGATTCATGCTGTTGTAAGTGTAATACTGATTTATGCGGTATGCACGGTAATCGACATTTGCAGAATTAAGTTGCTCGAAAATCCGCTTATAAAAAAGCTAAAATGATTTGGTGGTATCTGGTACGGTGTGGTTGCGCGTCAGGAATCAATGTGGTCAATTTAAGAGCGTTTTATGCAAGAGAGGTGATTGGCTACGTTCTTCCGCTGCCTGAACTCCCGTGGGGATTTAACCGTGTGTTCAAGTACATAGGATTCTATGCTGTAGGAGTTCTCTTGGCGGGGAGAGAAACAAGGATTGTGGACAGAACGATAAGAACAGGAATGGTTGCGATAGTTTTGCTTATCGTGAATTTCTTCTTATCATGCTATCATTTAACTATGGGAATCATGTGGTTTGTAACAGCCCTGATTGGTGTTGCTGCTGTAATTCTGATTTCTCAACTTATCAACGAGAATAGAATCCTGCAATACTTTGGTCGGATTTCTCTAATTATTCTTTGTATTCACGGTCCTGTGTATCGAATCGTGGTAAAAATTGTATCAATTCTGTTGAATGTGGGTACAGATGCAGTGAGAGAAAATTTTCTACTGGCCATGGTAGTGGTAGCTATTACGATGGCAATATGCAGTACGGCATATGAGGTTGTTGTAAGACTTGCTCCATGGATGGTGGGAAAGAAAAAAGGAAAGGAAAACTAACAATGTCAAAATACTTTGGAACAGACGGCTTCCGTGGAGAAGCCGGAATTACATTAACAGCGGATCACGCCTATAAGGTTGGTCGCTTCTTAGGATGGTATTATAATGCTCTCCGTGAGCGCAACGGTGATACCGACTCTGCTCGTATTGTTATTGGTAAGGATACTCGCCGCAGCTCGTACATGTTCGAGTACAGCCTTGTGGCTGGTCTGACCGCTTCTGGTGCAGATGCCTATTTGCTCCATGTTACCACTACTCCATCTGTGGCGTACATCGCTCGCGTGGATGACTTTGATTGCGGCATTATGATCTCCGCCAGTCACAATCCATACTACGACAATGGCATCAAGCTAATCGACTGCTACGGCGAGAAAATGCCTGAGGAAACTCTGCTGCTGGTGGAGGACTACATCGATGGCAAACTCCATGTCTTTGATAAGGACTGGCCGGAGCTGCCCTTTGCACACCGGGAGCACATCGGCTGCACCGTGGACTATGTGGCAGGCCGTAACCGCTACATGGGCTACCTGATCTCGCTGGGCATCTACTCCTTTAAGGGTGTCAAGGTCGGTTTGGATTGCGCCAATGGTAGCTCCTGGAATATCGCAAAGTCCGTGTTCGATGCGCTTGGCGCAGATACCTATGTCATCAATAATAATCCGAATGGTCTGAACATCAATAACAATGCAGGTTCAACCCATATCGAGGGTCTTCAGAAGTTTGTTGTGGAGAAGGGCTTGGATGTTGGTTTTGCTTACGATGGTGATGCCGACCGTTGCCTGTGCGTGGACGAAAAGGGCAATGTTATCACTGGCGACCATATCCTTTACATTTACGGTTGCTACATGAAGGAACGTGGTAAGCTGTTAAATAATACTGTTGTCACCACAGTTATGTCCAACTTTGGTCTCTACAAGGCTTTCGATGAGCAAGGTATCGGTTACGCTAAGACCGCTGTCGGCGATAAGTATGTTTATGAGTACATGGCTAAGAACGGCTGCCGTATCGGCGGTGAGCAGAGCGGTCATA
>OLYA01001056.1_pt1 | contig 11789 bp, 10 predicted proteins | sample 1674361 | NCBI WGS metagenome assembly OLYA01 (sample SAMEA103958165, study PRJEB25191) | human gut metagenome | biome: human-associated habitat [ENVO:00009003]; feature: intestine environment [ENVO:2100002]; material: feces | place: Germany | collected 2013/2015
AGAAGGAAAAGAACCATGAAGAACACGAAACGGGTTCTGGCATTCCTCGTTGGCGCGGCGATGATGCTGCCGATGGCTTCGGCGGAAGGGAAGCTTGCGTCCGGCAATTATGAGGCGACCAGTCAGGGCTTCGGCGGCGCGGTGACAGTGAAGGTCACGGTCACGGATGGCAAAGTCACAGCGGCTACCATCACCGGCGACAAGGAGACCGAGACGATTGGCGGCGCCGCCATCAAGACGCTGACCGAAAAGCTGATTGGCGTGTCCTCTGCCGATGAGGTGGACGCGGTGGCGAGCGCGACGGTGACGTCGAATGCGGTCAAGACGGCGCTGGCGGACTGCCTCCGTCAGGCGGCAGGCGAAGAGAAGACGGAAGCTGCCCTGGTGGATGGCGTGTATACCGGCGAGGGACGCGGTTTCAACCTGACGCAGAAGGTGCAGGTGACGGTCGAAATCAAGGACGGCAAAATCGCGTCCGTGACCGTGGGCGACAATGGCGAAACGATGGGCATGATCGCCGCGGTGGAGGAGAAGTGGATTCCACGCGTGGTGGAGAATCAGAGCCTTGCGGTAGACGCCATCTGCGGCGCGACGGCGAGCTCCAATGGCGTCCGCGCGGCGGTCGTCAATGCGCTGGAGAGCGCGGGCATGGATGTGTCTGGAATGTACAAGGCGATTCCGAAAGTCAACGCGGCAGAAGAATATAATGTTGATATCGTGGTCGTCGGCATGGGTTCGTCCGGCACGACGGCGGCGCTGGCAGCGGCGGAATCCGGCGCGAATGTGCTGGCCATCGACAAGGCTGGCAAGTGGGGCGGCACGGGTGTAACGACTTCCGGCCCTGCGAACGTCAACGCGCCCAGTCAGGTCGCGAGCGAAATTGTGGATTGGAAAGACCCGATTAATGGCGTGCACACCAAGGCGGCTGGCGAGCAACTGGTGGATGCGGATGCTCTCTATGCGACGTGGACGGACTACACGACGGTGGACGGCGCGCAGGGCGCGAAGCCGGAGCTGATTGCCAAGGTCATCTATGAAAGCGGCGAGACCTGCGACTGGCTGCAAAGCTATGGCTTCGAGTTCGCCCCGGCGGTCGGCTTCGTCGGCGGCAAGTGGGCGATTTTCTCCTCTTATGTCGGTCAGAAGCAGCTGACGGAGAGCTTCTTCGCCAAGGCGTATGACCGCTACACCGAGATGGGCGGTCAGTACCTGCTGGAAACGGAAGCAACCGAGCTGATTATGCAGGACGGCAAGGCAGTCGGCGTGCGCGCGATCAAGGCGGACGGCACGAGCGTGACCATCAACGCCAAGGCGGTCATCCTCTGCACGGGCGGCTTCGCTGGCAGCGACGAAATGCAGGAGAAGTACATCGGTCAGGCGTACAAGCTCTTCGGCATGTCCACCAACGACGGCAAGATGATTGAGTCTGCCATCGAAAACGGTGCGGCGACCCGCGCCATCGGCATGTACCCGATGTCTCACTTCGTTGCGCCGACGGTCATCACCACGCAGTTCTCTGCCGAGGACAACGACATTCCCTATGGGTTGGTCTGCACGGCGGAGGGAATGGCGGTCAACATGAAGGGCGAGCGCTTCATCAACGAATCGTCCATCGCCATGAACGCTTTCTATCAGGGAAATCACTTCTACTATGTGTACAGCAAGGAGCAGATTGACATCCTGCGTGCGCAGGGCTTGAGCGCGAAGGCGTCTGGCCGTTATCTGACGCAGGGCGGCATCAAAGCGGACGTTCCGCTGACGAACATCGACACCGTGATTGACGCAGGTATCGAAGCGGGCTTCATCTACAAGGCGTCTTCCTTGGACGAGCTGGCGGCGCAGATTGGCGGAGACTTCTCTGCTGATGCGCTGAAAGCGTCTGTCGCGGGCTACAACCCGGAGAACGACGCATTCGGCAAGGATGCGAGCAAGTTCGAGCGTCTGGGCACGGTCGCGGCGGATTCGGAATACTACGTCGCCTTCACCGGCGCGCCGTACATTTACAGCACCTGCGGCGGTCTGGACGTGAACGAGAACCTGCAAGTTCTGGACACGAATGGCAACGTGATTCCGGGTCTGTTCGCCTGCGGCACGGACAGCATGGGCGTTCTGTTCAACGAGGACAAGGCGTATACCAACTATGGCGGCTGCGCGCAGTCCTACTGCTTCGTCTCCGGTCGTGACGCTGGCGCTTACGCGGCGGCGCATCTGGAAGACTAATCCTATCATCAAGGCAGGGCGTTCTCGAAAGGGGATGCCCTGTTTTGTTGCGCTCTTATCGCGCCCGCAGGCGCGATACCCCCTGTAACATGAAAAATCAAGAAACATGGGAGTGCAATGCGAAGGTTTTCAAAGGGCGACCGCAAAGCCCTTTGGTCGCCTCCGCAGAGGCGATTCCCCCTGCAACAATACAAATCAAGAAACACAGATAAAGCAAAGCAGTTCTGCAGTCTGCTGACTGCACCCCCTGCGATGCCAATCCCCGCATTGACTTTTTACCACGTCCGTGGTATAATCAACCCTGACGCTGATGTGGTGGAATGGCAGACACTGGGGACTTAAAATCTCTTGCCTTGCGGCGTGCGGGTTCGAGTCCCGCCATCAGCACGAGGAAAGCCCCGGACACTTCCTGCATCAGGAAGCACGTTCGGGGCTTTTGCTGTCATCAAAAAAACGCCAAACAGCAAAAACTGCCTGGCGGAGTAGTCGAGTAGATTACTTCTTCTGCGTGAGCTTCTTCAGGAACGCGCGGATGGAGTCGGGGTCGAACCCCTTCGTAGGTTCTTTCGGCTGGGGAATCTGCTCAGCGGTCTGCTTCGTTTCGGTCGGCGTGGCGGTATTCGTCGCAGGCATGGCTGCAACCTCCTTGTTCGTCCAGGTGGAATGATTTGGGCGCATTCTTCCGCGCCCGCAAAGTATTATACGCCAACGAGTTGAGAATGCAATGTGCAATCTGGGCGAAAATGCGACCGCTCAGAAAGCGGATTCCGCAACACCTGCACAATTTCGGCTGAACGACTGCATTTCCGCCGCCCTGATAGCAGAAAACGCGCACGGATTGCATTTTTCAGCCCGTGCGCGCGCAGGAAAAACGGTTTCGCGGGAAAACCGAAGGGAATTGTATTTGGAATGTTTTTTGTGGAAGTGCGTTTTCTTCAACATAAAAATCGCCCATCAGCAGGATGCTGACAGGCGACCTCGTTTATTACTTCCACTCCAGCGGATATTCCGACACCACATATTCCAGCGACTTGCCGTTGTTCTTCAGTGTCGTCAGCACCGCGTCGCGCGCCGCGCCGTCACCGAAAACCGTCGGGGTGAAGTCGTTGCGGTCAGTGCGGCTGGAAATGCGAATCGGGATGATGCGGAAGCCTTCGTTCGTGATTTCGTCGTCCCGGATGCGCCAGCGCGTCTGGAACATGAAGCTGGACATGTCGCTCGGCTTGCTGTTGCCCGCAAAGCAAAAATTGCCCAGCGAATAGCAGATGTACACACCGTTATAGTATTCAATCGGGTTCATGCGGTGGCTGTGATGCCCCAGCACAAGGTCAGCGCCGGAATCCACCGCTAAACGCCCCATCTTAATCTGATTCTGCGTGGGCGAGTAGGCCATTTCCTTGCCCCAGTGGAAGCTGACGATGACAATCGGGTACTGTTCCTTCGCGGCGGCAATGTCTTTCGGCACCTGATCCCACAAGGTGTTGTAGCGGTCGATGCACAGGTAGCTGAGCATGGCGATTTGGATGCCCTTGACCTCCATCACGCCGACGTGCGTGCTGTTTGACCACACGATGCCCGCGTCTTCAAGGTGCTGCTGCGTTTCCTCGTAGACCGCCTGACCATGGTCAAGAACGTGGTTGTTCTCCAGCGAAACCGCTTCGATGCCGTTGTCCACCAGCATGCTGACATGGTCGGGCGATGCGGAAAACAGGAACTCGTTATTGCGCTTTTCCGACGGCACATAGGTGCTGTCCGTCAGCGTGCCCTCGAAGTTGACGATGGTGAGGTCATCGGCGAGGAAAATATCGCGGACGTTCGCAAGGGCGAAGTTGTAGTCGTTATCGTGCTTCTTCAGCTCATTCATCCAGATGTTGGTGGACTTTCGGCTGTCTCCGCCGACGGTGAAGTCCCCCGTTGCGGTCAGCGTGATGAGAATCGAACCGTCCTCCTCGTAGATGGAGACGGGCTCGTTATTCTCGTCGAGCAGGATGTCGTCTGCATTGCCCGGATGACTGTATGTGTTTTTGACCACATCGGGGTCAGCGTCGGAGAGAATGTCATCGAGGTCGAAGTCGTCCTCGGCGGCAACGAGTCCGGGGAGCAGCAGGAGCATCAGCAGCAGGGCTGTTATTCGGCGCATTTTGGAACCTCCATGGTAAAGTAGTAGCCTTTTTTGCGGAAAACTGGGTTTTCCCAATAAGCACGCGGGAGAAGTATGCAAGTGCGCTCAACCGCGAAAAAGGGTCAAGGGAGGAACTCCCTTGCAGGGTGCAGGGACAGAGTCCCTGCTGGGGTCAAGGGGCAACGCCCCTTGGGTTTCCCTTACTTCCCGCACTTGTCGACAAACTCGCTCATGCGTTCAAGCGCAATGTTCAGCTTCTCCACGCCCGTGGCGTAGGAGCAGCGGATGTGTCCCTCGCCGCACTCGCCAAACGCGGTGCCGGGGACAGTCGCGATTTTGTACTCGTTCAGCAGCCGCTCACAGAACGTCTCGCTGTCCAAGCCCGTCTTTTTGATGCTGGGGAAAACGTAGAATGCGCCCAGCGGCTCGAAGCAGTCCAACCCCATCTTGCGGAACGAATCCACCATCAGACGGCGGCGGCGGTCGTAGCTGTCGCGCATTCGGCGCACATCCTCATAGTCGTTCGCGCGTCCGGCCTGCAGGGCTTCCAGCGCGGCAACCTGCCCCATGCGCGGCGCGCAGAGAATCGAATACTGATGGATTTTCAGCATGACCGACAGGATTTCCTTCGGCCCGCAGGCGTAGCCCACGCGCCAGCCCGTCATCGCAAACGCCTTCGAGAAGCCGTTGAGCGTGATGGTGTACTGCCACATATCCGGCAGGGACGCGAAGGAGATGTGCGTGCGGTCGCCGTAGGTCAATTCGCCGTAGATTTCGTCGCTGATGACCAGAATCCCCGTTTCGCGGACGACCTGTGCTATTTTCTCCAAGTCGGCTTTCTCCATGATGCCGCCGGTGGGGTTGTTCGGGTAGGGGAGAATCAGGCACTTTGTGCGCGGCGTGATTGCAGCGCGGAGGGCTTCGGGGGTCAGGCGGAACTCGGTGTCCGCCGTCGTCTCCACGCCGACGGGCGTGCCGCCCGCGAAAATCACCGACGGGCTGTACGAAACATAGCTCGGCTGCGGCACAAGTACCTCATCGCCCGGACCAACCAGTGCGCGCAGGGCAATATCAATCGCCTCCGACGCGCCGACTGTCACCATGATTTCGGTCTTGGGGTCGTAGTCGGTGTGGAAGCGCTCGGAGAGGTACTCGCTGATTTCCCTGCACAATTCCGGCAGACCGCGGTTGCCCGTGTACTGCGTGCCGCCGTCGATGATGGAGTTGATGGCGGCGTTGCGGATGTGATAGGGGGTGACGAAATCGGGTTCGCCCACGCCAAGGGAGATGGCGTCCTTCATTGTTGCGGCAATATCGAAGAAACGGCGGATGCCGCTGGGCGGAACGGCGGCGATGGCTTGGTTGATATAGCGGTCGTAATTCACGGCGAGACCACCAGCCTGTTGTCAGATTGGCTGCCGTCGAAGATGACGCCCTCTTCCTTGTAGCGCTTGAGGACGAAGGACGTTTGCGTGCCCGTGACCATTTCCAGCGTAGACAGCTTGCTGGATACGAACAGCGCCAGTTCCTTTAGGCTCTTGGCTTCCACCAGCACCAGCAGGTCGTAGCCGCCGCTCATCAGATAGACGCTCTTGACCTCCTCGAAGCGGTAAATCCGGCGTGCTACAGCGTCAAAGCCCATGTCGCGCTGCGGCGTCACGCTGACCTGAATCATTGCTTCCACGCGCTCACGGTCGGTCAAATCCCAGTTGATGGTGGGCGCGTAGTGCAGGATGACGCGGCGGCGTTCCAGACTGTCAATTGTTTCCGCGACTTCCTCGGTGGACACGCCCAGCATCACCGCCAGCTTTTCCAGCGGCAGACGGCAGTCCTCCCGGAGCAGGTCAAGCACCTGCGTTTCCAGTCGTGTCATAGCGTTCCCTTCCTTTCGGCAGAAAAATATACATTCTTATTTTACACCTATTTCGCGGTGTGCGCAAGGGAAAGTTGTAAAAAGTACGGAGGAGAAGCAGGGCAAGTTCAGAGAAGTATTATGAAATTTTGTGCGGGAAGATTTTAAAAGGAATAAAAACACCAGATTGATTAACATAGTGCATGATAGTCAAACAAAACATGATGTTTTTATATAAACAAAACTGATATTAAAAGACTGTTTTTGTAATAATCGATATATTGTTTTGTCCGCTTCGATAATCACTTGGTGTTTTTGCAAGTGCAATTGTGTATCGAGCGTCACCGAAATAAGTGAGTTTATAATGCTTTCCATCTTCAGAAATCTCAAAGCCTATATCTTTGAGTTCCTGAAGAATATGAGGGGTCATTTTAGAGGAACTCTTTAGAGCATGCTTTAACTGCTCAATCTTTTTTTCTCGAATGCTATGATGCTTATTGGAACGAAGAATATTGGTTACAATATCATAGCGACGACTTTGTGGTTCAATTTCGGACAATGATTTCTCAAGAACAGCGAGTATGATATCCTTAATTTCTTCGGGATAAAAATCATCTTCAGCACCTATATTAATGTTAAGTACATGTGAAAAACCAGAATTAGCAATTTTGTTATGTAGACCTTGGTTTTCAGCTGTCAACGCGTCATTTGCTTTTGTCAAGTCTGTAACTTTCTGCTTCCAGTAGTTTAATTCTCCGTCAAAAAATGCGGCATATTCATCAGCTGTTTTTTCTGCTTTGAGCTTTTCATTTTTTTGTGTAGCTAGACGGTCACGCAATAAAGAGTTTTGTACGCCTTGCCATGTATACAGAAAGTCAACTTTTTGGCAAGTGGCACGCTGCATGACACAGCGAATCACCTTGTACAATAGTGCATTGCCATGGCAATAATCACGATACAAAAAACGCTGATTCATTGCAGGTGAATTTGTAAAGTATACACCTATTGCACCATGATATTCGTTTTTTTCGTTACATTTACACTGCAGTGTGGGATTTTGAAAAGTTCCTTCTTGTACGAAAATATGGGCGGCACCACGCAACAACTTTGCCAGTTTCCATATATCTAAAGGATCTTCATCAAAATACGTTTTTGATACATAAACAACGGGTAAAGCATAATGCGAATTACCGTTAATTAAATTTGTCAGAAGGGAAATATTATCATTTCTGATGGTGATTGGGTCACCAAAAACAGGAATACCATTGTCGTCTTTTAAATAGCCACCTTCAATTAATAGTGTAAGGAAGTAAGGTGTTGAGTGAGTTTTTCCCAGAGTGTAAATTTCACCGATATAGCTGCGATCTAATTGAATAGCCATACGCATTTCAGTAAAGTTCATAATAAAATCCGTATCCCATACGGCACCATCTGTAGCTTTCTTTTCATAACGGATGGCTATGATATTTTTGTTTCTGTATTCTTCAATTGAAAGCCAAAGATCATCATTACCATAGCGAATATTACGTTCACCGTTCCAATGCAGGTCAGGAATAACGGAATCAGAATGAGGACTTTCTTGATTCCACTTGATGACAAGGTTGATGAAAACTTCTTTCGTCAGAGACTCGGCAATATCCAAAATGGTAGAATACACCAGCATGCAAATTCCTCCAGTAAGTTGGTAAGACAGTGAAAATACATCGTATCTAATATTATAGCGTAAATCTACAATATATGCAAGCCCTCTGGTGTATAAAAACATATTCATGTGGTTTATTACCCAAACACCGCCATCCCCGCCCTTGCCGCCTTGCTCTGCATCCGAAAACCGCCCTTCCTTAGCGCTCGTACCCTTGCTATCTTCCGCATCTTCGGAATCTGGGCGAAGTCCGCCAACACCTTCTGCGCCTCTTTCGGCAGCAAATCGCCGTACGTTTGCTGAAATTGTGCGGCGTTGCGGTAGGAGAGGGCAATCCGCGCGCGGATGCGTTCGGGGGTGCGCAGTGCAGTCAGGGAGCGGCGGAAAAGCCCCGATGTGCTTGCACCCATGGCGTTCGTGCCGTGCTGGCGGTAGTCCGCAAGCGCCGCCGGAATCGGGATGATGCGCCCGAAAGCCGCCGCTGTCAGCGCAATGAACCAGTCATGCATGTGCAGGTCGCCCGTCGGCTGATGCTGGGCGCACAGGCGGCATAGCGGCGCGTTCATCATCAGCAGACACCCGGTCACGTTGTTCTGCACCAGCAATTCCGGCAGGGACTGCGCCGCCGGATTCCACCCCTGATGCCGCCATAGGCTGCTGTGCAGCGGCTGACCATTGGCATCTACAATCCGCGCGTCGCTGTGGACGAGAATCGGCGTGTCCGCCCCGAAACGCGCTTCCGCGTCGGACAAGGCGGCGTGCAGGCGCGTCAGCTTGTCTGGATGCCAAATGTCGTCTTGGTCGCAGAGGGCGACAGGTGCGCCGGAATCAGCGCAAAGAATCCGCCGACCGCGCCGAGGTGTGCCCCGCTGGTGGGCGATAGACAGAAACGCGCGTCCTGATGGCATTGGGCGGCAAGCAGCGCGGGCGTGTCATCCGCTGAACCGTCGTCGCGCAGGATCGCCGTGAAAGAAACCACCTGCGCACACAGGGACAACAGCTGCGCCGGGAGGTACGCCGCGCCGTTGTACGCCGTCAATAGCACGAGCGGCGGCTTGCGCGTTACCATTTCCAGCCCCACTTGTTGAAGTAGCGGATGGTGCTTTTCAGGTGGTGGAGGGTTGCAGGGAAGGTGTGGGCGCTGTCACGCTTCCATGCGTGGGTGACGCAGATGTCGGGCGTGTAGAGGATGCTGCCGCCGTTTGCAAGCACGCGGCGGGAGAGGTCGCTGTCCTCATGATAGAGAAAATAATGCGGGTCGAAGCCGCCAAGCTGCTGAGCGATAACGTGCGTGCGCACCATCATGAAGCACCCGGTCGCAAACGCCACGTTCATGCGCTCATTGATGTTCTGTCCCTCCAGCGTATAGTCGCTGCGAAGCTGCTGCCAGCGCGCGCCGGAAAAATTCAGTCGGCGGGCAAGCAAACGGCGAATCGTCGGCTCACGGCGGGGGAGAAACTGCTCCGTGCCGTCGGGATTCAGCACGCGCGGGGTGAGGATGGTCGCGCCCGTTTCGTCCATTACCTCAATCATCCGGCGCAGTACATCCGGCGCAAAGGTCACATCTGGATTGCAGATGACGTGGTAGGTGCTTTTCAGCTTGGGAAAGATAAGGTTGTTCGCGCGCCCATAGCCGATGTTGCGCCGAACAGGATAATAATGAACGCCGGGGCAGTTCCAGCGCGCGGTAAAAAGCGAGGCGTCTCCCGGAGAATTGTTGACCACATAGAGGTCAAGATACACGTCGCTGTCCACAAAGCTCTGGATGCACGAAAGCATCTCCACGCCTGAATGGTACAGCACGACTGTTGCGCTCAGGCGATTCCGCTGCGTCAAGTCCTGCATGGCTGATCGCTCCCTTCCGAATGGAATTTCTCCCTGTCATTCTACCCCATAGAACATGTTTTGTCCAGAATGGGGATGGCTTTTTTGCATAAATAATGCTATACTAAATGGGTATACAATCCCGCAGGAGGCGAATTTCCGATGACGAACCGGCTCATCCCTACGAACGCCGAACCGCTCTACCGCCAGCTGATGGCGCGCATTCGCGACGATGTGTCCAGCGGCGTGTATCCGGCGGAAAGCCAGATTCCGTCCGAGCAGGAGATGTGCGCGCGCTACAGCGTCAGCCGCGTGACCGTCCGCCGCGCCATCAGCGAATTGACGGACGAGGGAATCCTGCGCAAGCAGCAGGGCAAGGGCACGTTCGTCTGCACGCCCAAGCTATGCCGCGACCTGCGGGACATCAACAGCTTCCACGAGTGCTGCCGGATGCAGGGCGTTACCCCCGGCACGCGCCTGATTCACGCGCAGCTGTCCCACGCGGATGAGCGCACCCAGCGCGAACTGGAACTGCCGGATGACCGCGTGGTGGAGATTGAACGCGTGCGGACGGCAGACGGCGTGCCGGTGATGCTGGAAACGAACAGTTTCCCGCTGGCGTACAGCGACCTGCTGCAAGCGGATTTGAGCCAATCGCTTTACGCAGTATTGGAAGGGCGCGGCATTACGCCCAAGCGCGGAATTCACGAAATCAGCCTGCACTACGCGACGAACGCACAGGCGCGTTTGCTGGAAGTTGACCCCGGTCAAGCACTGCTGCTGCTGCGGGAGGTTGTGTTCGACCAGCATGGCAGACCGCTCCACACGTCCTATCAGCTGATTCGTGGAGATAGGTTCACGTTCCGAATCTGACGCAGGGATTTCCCCCTGCAGCCTGCAAAAAAATCTTGCAGGAATCAAGTCAATCAAAATCAATCATCATCATAGTACGCTGCCCACTGCAGCAATAGGAGAATTATCACCATGGCGAAATTTGCAATATTTGTTGACCTCGAAAACTGCGGCGCGAAAGTGCCGACCCTCAACTCCATCCTCGAAAAGGTCAAAATCCGCGGCGATATTCTGCTGGGCAAGGTCTACGGCTATACCGACCGCTTCTCTGACCTTAAAGAGCTGCTGCTCAGTAATACCTTCACCGTCGTGCCGTCCCTGCGCTATGGCATCGCACAGAAGAATAACGCCGATATCCAGCTTGTCGTGGATGCCCTTGAAGTTGCGTTCACCAACCCGCTCATTGACTCGTTCTGCATCGTCTCCGGCGACAGCGATTATACCCCCCTCGTTGGGCGCTTGAAGAGCATGGGCAAATTCGTGCTGGGTATCAGCCGAAGCGAAGCCGCCAGCACCGTATTTATCAACGCTTGCAATGAGTTCCAGTTCTTGGAGGGCGTGAGCGGCAGAACTGTCGCTCCCGCTGCCCCGAAGAAGCACCGCGCATCTACCGAGGAAGCTGCTGATGAAGCTGAGCTGAACAAGCTGATTGTCTCCATTCTGGAGGAGTCCGCCGACACGGACGGCATGTACGCATCGGAACTGAAGGGGATTCTTTTGCGCTTGCGCCCGGACTTCAACGAGAAGTCCTACGGCTGCTCGTCGTTCGGGAAGCTGCTGACGAAATTGAGCCAGCGGTTTGGCGAACTGCGCGTGAAGAATGACAATTTTAACATGATGGTCAATCTGAACAGCGCGGAATCGGCGGAAGGGCGCCCGCAGCTGACGAAGGATAATTGGCGGGAGGCGTTTGCGGCGCAGCTGCAGGCGTATAAGGACGGGGGATTTGAGCGCGTGAATCCGTCGATTTTGAAGGCGGATATATTGACGTCGTATCCGGATTTTACGGAGCGGAGTATCGGGTTTAAGCGATTTTCGGATGTGATGAAGCAATTGGAGAAGGATGGCTTGGTGGTTGTGGAGATGGATGAGCAGAAAACAATGTTAATTAAGTTGTTATAAGGGGAAGAAAAAGGCTTGGCGAAGCCCCAAAAAGGATAAACACGCGGGCAAAGCATGAAGAAGAGACCAACTCAATCGCGAAAAGGGGTCAAGGGGGGATTCCCCCTTGCGGGGTCAAGGGGCGGAGCTCCCTTGTGGGGTTTGGGGCAACGCCC
>OLYA01001062.1_pt1 | contig 11743 bp, 9 predicted proteins | sample 1674361 | NCBI WGS metagenome assembly OLYA01 (sample SAMEA103958165, study PRJEB25191) | human gut metagenome | biome: human-associated habitat [ENVO:00009003]; feature: intestine environment [ENVO:2100002]; material: feces | place: Germany | collected 2013/2015
GCTGCCCCGCAGCTCCGCCGTCCCCTTGGGGGCGGTGGTGGCGCCGTCGTAGTACATAAGGCCCGTTGCGTGGTTCAGGGCAAAGGTGGTCTTTTCATAGCTTTGCAGCTTCTCCAGTGCTTCTTGGATGGTCATTGCGGTTCCTCCTTTTTCGTTGTGGATTCATCGGCGGGCATACGGGCCTCCGCCCAGTCGGACAGCTGCTCCAGAATGGGCAGCAGGCGGCGACAATCCTCGGTGGGGGCATACTCCACCCGCACCGGCACCTCCAGATACTCCCGGCGCAGGATCAGTCCGTCCCGCTCCAGCTCCCGCAGAGCCGAGGCCAGCACGGTGTTGCTGATACCAACCAGCTTGCCCCGCAGGGCATTGTACCGGATGGTCCCGGCGTTGGTGACGGAACACAGGATCTGCACCTTCCACTTGCCGCCGATGAGGGACATGGCGTAGTGCAGGGGGCATTTCTCCATACAGGGGCAGTCATAATGGGACACGGTCAGTTCCTCCTTACCTGCTCAGCTTTATCTGCGCTCTTGCGCTTCGGGGAGAATGTGTTATCATTATAGCAGGTAGCAAAATCGGAGTAAATAACTAAAAAGGAGAAAATCACCACTATGAACATCTATTTGCAGGGACTGACCATGGGACTGGCATATGTGGCCCCCATTGGCTTGCAGAATCTGTTTGTCATCAACAGCGCCCTGACCCAGAGGCGCAGCCGGGTCTATCTGACGGCGCTGATCGTGATCCTGTGGGACGTCTCGCTGGGTGTCTCCTGCTTTTTAGGGGCAGGCGCCTTAATGCAGGCTGTGCCGTGGTTGCAGAAGGTCATTCTGGGGCTGGGCAGTCTCATCGTCATCTGGATCGGTATCGGGCTGCTGCGGTCCAGGGCATCGCTGGAGGGCGGCAAGGATGTGAACGTGCCGGTGTGGAAGCTCTTCACCACCGCCTTCGTGGTGACGTGGTTCAATCCGCAGGCCATCATCGACGGCACCATGATGCTGGGGGCCTTCCGGGCCAGCCTGCCCGCCGGGGGCGATCTGCCCTTTATCTGCGGCTTTGGCAGTGCGTCGGTGATCTGGTTTCTGACGCTCTCCACCATTGTGTCGCTGCTGGGCAGCAAATTCAACGAGAAGGTGCTGAACATCATCAATAAGGTGTGCGGCGGTGTGATCATTTTCTATGGCTGCAAGCTCATCTGGAACTTCGTACAGCTGATGGGCTGGGTGAAGTAAAATCGAAACAGCAAAAGAGGCTGGGTGGACACCCAGCCTCTTTTGCATTGAGGAGTATGGAAAAGATAGGAAGATATCAGAACAGAAGGCCCCAGGCCAGGAAGCCCAGGCAGGCTACCAGACCCACGAACAGCAGGACCACCACCAGATAGCCCATGATGTCACGGGCAGACAGCTTGGCGATACCCAGAGCGGGCAGCGCCCAGAAGGGCTGGATCATGTTGGTCCACTGGTCGCCCCAAGCGATGGCCATAGCGGTACGGCCGGCGCCGATGCCCAGCTCTGCACCGGCGGGCATCATAATGGGACCCTGCACGGCCCACTGGCCGCCGCCGGAGGGAACGAAGAAGTTCACGATACCGGCTGCCAGGAAGGACAGCATGGGGAAGGTGACGTTGTTGGAGATGTTCACGAAGAACTGGGAGATGACGCCTGCCAGAGACACACCGGCCTCATTCTGCACCACCATCATACCCATGATACCGGCATAGAAGGGGAACTGCAGCAGCACACCGGAGGCGCTGCCGGCGGCTTCCGCCACAGCGTCCACATAGCGGCGCAGGTCGCCGTGGAGCAGGATACCGAGGAACATGAAGATCATGTTCACGATGTTCAGGCCCAGCGTGAAACCGTTGGTGATGAAGTAGTAGATGATATACACCAGAAAGGCCAGACACAGGATGCCCCACAGGATCTTGGAATGCTCCAGCTTCTCAGCGGGGGTGTTGATCTCGTAGGTTTTATCCTCGTCCTCCACCAGCAGGGTGGGATCGATGGTGACGGCACGCTCCCGGTCAGGGTGCATGGCGTAGTTGATGAAGGGCATGGCCAGCAGCACCACGGCGCACATGATGATGTTCATGGGGTGGAAGACGGTCTCGGTGATGGCGGCCTGATAGGTGACCTCACCGAACTTGGCGCCGGTGACCAGCGTCAGGGGAATGGAGCCGGAGAGACCGGCGTGCCAGATGACGAAGCCGGAATAGGCAGAGGCGATCAGCAAGGGATAGTCCACGGTGGGGACCCGCTTGGCCACCTCCTTGGCCAGCAGCGCACCGGCCACCAGGCCGAAGCCCCAGTTGAGCCAGCAGCACACGGTGGAGACCATGGTGGTGATGACGATGGCCTGCATATTATTGTGGCACAGACCAGCGGCCTTCCGCAGCACCTTCTTACAGGGCTTGGCGGAAGCCATGGCGGAACCCAGCACCAGCACCAGAGCCATCTGCATGGAAAAGGCCAGCAGACCCCAGAAGCCGTCGGAATTGCCCCATGCAGCCAGCACCTTGATGGGACCCATGCCGGTGGCGAACATGGCTGCCACATAGACCACGAAGGTCAGGATGACGGCAAACAGGAATGCATCCGGCAGCCAGCGGTTCACAACACGCACGCAAGCGTTGGTGAATCTCTTGAACATACTTTTTCTCCTTACATCTTGAATGCCGCCCGTGGCGGAACAACACACACATCGGATGTTGATACTATTCTATCTCCGTAATAAAAAAATTGCAACCGTAAAGTTGACTAAAGTTTAACAATCAAAAAACTTATCTCGTCGTATATATTAACTATTATTTAACAAAGTTCATCCGTTTATGCTGCTTGCAGTCCTGTATTGTAGAATGATTCTGCGGACTTTTTCGTGGAAACTGCGCAGAGCAGCGGAGTGTCTGTCAGGCCACGTGGGCAAATGGTACAATTTGGAAGTTTTTTCGGGTGTGATACAAAATCCTCACGGAGCGGAGGTACTTTGGCAGGCAGGGTGCGAAAATTTTCTCACGATGGTTTTTCCAGCCCTTCGGGGATAAAAAGGGCACCGGGTGATCTGAGCTGCACCTCATTTGTTGGACAGTATGGGATTGATAAGCAAAAACGAATTGATGTATTGGATGCGAGAGCAACAAGAAGCAAATCGTTTAATGCAGATATAATTGCGCTGCATAACGGGTCTGTCCTCTTTGCGCGGCGATATAAAAAATGAGCCGCCCCCCCTCCAGTAACGGGAAGAGGTTCGGCTCGAAAAACGGAAACATGAGTTTCCTCACTGTCAGTATATGCAATTCCCGAAAAAAAGTCAAGAAGGATGTTGTGATGAACGTTGAAATCACCGACAACAGCAAAGAGGTTTCTGGCGCCATCCATCAAGTAGGACAAGCCATTGCGGACACTGGGGGCTTTCTGCAAGTCCGGAAAGTCTCAGCAGCAAGGTCATTGGCATACACGTAGCGGCGCAAGCAGCGCAAAAGCAAGCGTAGCCAAGCGGTTACAGGAGACACGGCTAAAATGCGGATTGAAGCAGCAGGATGTAGCAGAGCGAACGGGAATCAATGTCGTTACTCTGTCCGGCTATGAGATCGGCAAGAATGAGCCGAACATGGAAGCACTTGTGTCTCTGGCCGATGTATACGGTGTGACGCTGGATTATCTCATGTGCCGGGTCGATTCATGACAAGGCGATAATGCAAAACAGGCGGCCTAATATATCAGGGCCGCCTGTTTTTTTGCGGTGAGCGATCTACAATTTTCGTAACTTTTCAGGTGATTTGGGAGATTCTTCCAAACACCAAGTTCGTCAAAATAACGAAAGCCCCGGAACCGTAGTGATTCCGGGACTTTGACGTGTGGTGCACGGTACAGGACTCGAATTGACCCGGCGCCATGTCACCCCGGGTCGTCCGGTATCGAAAAGTACCGCAAGCAAAACCTCAATCGAGGTGGTTCGTGTTAGGCAGCGTTAAACCGGATTACCCAAGTTTATTGCCATAAGGCTAAAAATAAGGCTAAATTTTAAGGCCGCGCGGAATGTACCAATTTGAGACATACTTGTTTCCCGCGATCAGGTAATAAGTCAATCGAACGCCCCGTTCTCCCAACACGCCCACGCTTGCCAAAACCGTGGAATTCGCTTATAATAGGAATAATCCTTGACGAAAAGGGGGCGTGAGCCATGTACAACCCGCAGCTTGAGACTTTTCTGCACGTGGCGGACGCAGGGAGCTTCAATAAGGCGGCGGAGGAGAGCTTCATCACGCCCACGGCGGTCATCAAGCAGATCAATTCGCTGGAGGAATCCCTTGGCGTCAGGCTTTTTGACCGCAGCCACCGGGGGCTGACATTGACAAAAGCTGGGCGCTCCATGTATCAGGACGCCAGATACATCATCCAATATTGCCGCGACTCTGTGACGCGGGCGAAGAACGCCATGCAGGAGGACGAAAACATCATCCGCATCGGCTCGTCCCCCATGACGCCCGCACAGCTTTTGATGGATCTCTGGTCGAGAGTGCAAGCATTGCACCCCGATATTAAATTCCAGATCGTGCCCTTTGAGAACACGCCGGAAAATGCGCGGGAAATTCTTGCCAATCTCGGCAAAAACATTGATATTGTAGGCGGTATTTTTGATGAGACCATGCTGCACCTGCGGGGCTGTGCCGGGTTGGAGCTGACGCGGGGGCGCTTCTGCTGTGCAGTCTCCATCCACCACCGGCTGGCGGACAAAGACAAGCTGCAAGTTTCTGACCTCTATGGGGAGAATCTGCTGCTGATGCACCGTGGCTGGAGCCACTATGTCGATCAGCTTCGGGACGATCTGCGATCACTTCTGGCAGATGGTCTCGATCTCCACCAGCCCCCCGGCGGGCAGTGCGCTCACCTGATAGGCGCAGCGTGCGGGGTAGGTAGTTCCCTCAAAGAAGGAGGCGTAGACCTCGTTAACGGCGGCGAAATCAGCGATATTCGTGAGGAAAACGGTGGTTTTGACCACGTTATCCAGAGTCAGTCCGGCTGCGGTCAGAACCGCCTGGATATTTTTCATAGCCTGCGTGGCCTGAGCCTGTACGCCGCCGTCTACCAATTTACCGGTGGCGGGGTCCAGACCGAGCTGGCCACTGGTGAATACAAATTCGCCGCAGTCGATGGCCTGAGAATAGGGGCCGATGGCGGCAGGAGCGCCGTTGGTGGAAATAGCTTTTTTCATGGGAGGATCTCCTTTCTGGTATACAGCAGTGATGACTGCCAAATGTCGGGGACGATTATAGCATAGGCCATTTGTTTTGGCAAGTCCCCTTTTGGAAAGCGCTTCCGGGTAGGGTCTGGGAGCCGATGATGGAGGAGGGAGCAAAATGGCGGTAACAGGCCATGCGCTGAATCAGTTATTACAGCAGATGGACCGCACATTTTCCAATGTGACGGGGCAGAGCGTGTCCTTTATCGATCAGGAGGGACACTATCAGGGGCCGCTGCGGCTGGACGTGTTTACCGGCTTCTGCCGCAGGGTCATCAGCAGCGAAAAGGGCGCTCAGCACTGTCTGGCCTGCAACCACAGCTTCGGGCTGGACGCCGAGCAGCGGTGTACGGTGTCCCAGTGTCACATGGGCATCAGCGTGATCTCCGTGCCAGTGCCGCTGCCGGAGGCCAGAGGGCTCAGCCTGACATACGGGCAGTTCCTCACACGGGATACCGAGGAGGCGTTTTACAGCACACTGCGCCGGCACTGTCAGGAGCTGGAGCTGGATTACGACGAAATGGTGGCGCTGGCGGGGACGCTGCGGGTGCTCTCTGCGGAAGAGCTGGATGCCAGGATGCAGATGCTGCAGGTCTTTGCCGGGTATGTGGCCACCTCCGAGGCGGAGTTGGAGACCCGGCGGGAATACGCCCGTCAGGTGGAGAAGAAGCTGGCGCTGGAGCGGACGCTGCACGCCAGTGAATTTAAGTTTTTGCAGTCCCAGATCAGTCCGCACTTTCTGTTTAACACCCTGAATCTGCTGATGAGGACGGCCTATCGGGAGGGAGCGCCCCAGACGGCGGATCTCATCTGCGATCTGGCGGATCTGCTGCGGCGGGCGTACTACTACAAGGACTCCATCTGCACGCTGGCGGAGGAGATGCAGTGCGCCCGGCAGTATCTGACCCTGCAGAGCCAGCGGTTGGGGCCCGGCTTTTCCTTCGAGGTGGGGGACGTTTCCGCCTGCGGGCAGCTGATGATCCCGGTGCTGACCATCCAGCCGCTGGTGGAAAATGCCATCCTGCACGGGGCCGGGGAGGATGAACACCCGCTGCACGTGAAGGTGTCGGCCACCGCAGAGGACGGAAAGCTGGTGATCTCCGTCAGCGATAACGGCGCCGGTATCCCGGAGGAGGTGCTGGAGAAGCTCCGGGATCATCAGGCCGGAGGCTCCGGCGTACAGAACGTGACGGAACGGCTGAAGCTGTTTTTCGGGCCGGAGGCGGAGGTGGACATACAGAGCGCATTGGGCAGCGGTACCCGGATCGTTTTGACGTGTCCCCTGAAAAAACAGGAGGAAGCATAAATGGCCATCGACATTCTTGTGGTAGAGGATGAATATACCGAGCGGCAGGAGCTGACGCAGCTGCTGGAGACGGTGACGCCGCCGGAGCACATTCGCAGCGCCGCCACGTGCAGCGCCGCCATTGCGGCTATCAGCCAGCTGTGTCCGGATCTGATCCTGCTGGATATCATGCTGCGGGGCAGCTCCGGCTTTGAAGTGGCGGAATTTGTACGCAGCAACCGGCTGGACTGCAAGATCATCATCCTCACCGCCTATCACGAATTTGACTTTGCCAGCAAGGCGCTGTCCATGGATCTGCAGGATTACCTGCTCAAGCCAGTGCGGCCATCGGTACTGCTGCAGCGGGTGCGGGATGTGCTGCATCTGTCGTCCCCGGCCAGCGCCGCCACCGGACTGGCGGTATGGCCCTATCTGGCCTGCGGCATCTCGTCGCCGCTGCCGCCGATCCCCAACCTGCTGCCCAACATGACGGTGGTGGGTATCCTGCGGGACGGGACCGACCGGGAGGTCATATCGCAGATCAATCTGGCCCTCCACGGCACCGGCTGGACGGAGCAGGACGGCCGGCGGGTCATCGGCTATTGCCACACGGCGCCGCAGCAGTCGCCGGAGGAGGCGGCGGAGCCGCTGGTGGCGGCATGGCGGCAGCGACTGGAGGGTCTCGCCGCCGTGGGGATCGGCGGTCCGTCGGAGCAGGGACTGACGGAGAGTTACCGCACGGCCTGCCGGGCAGCGGACTGCCGCATTTTCCATCCGGAGGGAACGCTGGTGTGCCGGGATACGGCCTCTGATGTGCCGGAGCCTTACCCCCTGAAGGCGGAGGGACAGCTGCTCCATGCGCTGCGAAGCGAGGAGGGCGGGCTGGAGGAGGCCTGCCGCCACATGGGGCGCTGCATGACAGCGGCCTGCAACGGAGACGCCGGAGCCCTGCGGGAGCAGCTGACGCTGCTGTGGGCCGGAATCGCAAGGCTGTGCGCCGAGTCGGCCCTCCCACCGCCGGAGCGGCTGACCACGGAGGGGATTTTCACGGTGGAGCAGCTGTGCCGGAGGATACAGACCGTCTGCGAGGATGTGCGCTGCCAGCTGGTTCTGGTGCGGGATTCGGAGCATCCTCTGGTGCAGGCGGCACTGACGGCCATCCAGCTGCGGTTCCGGGAGCCGCTGAAGCTGGAGACTGTGGCAAAGGAGCAGTACGTCAATGCGGCGTATCTTGGGCGTATTTTCCGGGCGCAGACGGGCCAGAGCTTCCGGGATGCTCTGACGGAGGAGCGGATGCGGCGGGCTGAGCGCCTTCTGCGCCAGCAGGTCTCCGTATCGGACACGGCGGTGGCTGTGGGGTACAGCGACTCCAACTACTTCAGCCGTGCGTATAAAAAGTACTTTGGTCACTCCCCCAGTGAAAGCGGTCCGCTTCGTACCCATTGAAGGAAGCAGGGACTCCGCAGCGGTATGCGGAGCCCCTGCTTTTTTGCAGTACGGTAGGTGCAGAAAAGTAAGATAGTGCAAAAAATCCTGATTGGCCGGGGAGGTGGTGGGTGCGATTGCTGCAATTATTACAAAAAAGGGGCGCAAAGAGGCATTCTCATTGGACACTGTATCTGTTATGATGTAGAAAAATTACACGGAACGCCAAGAAAAGATAGAAAACGACAAGGCAGGAGGCCCCGATGATGATTGACAAGCAGAAGCTTTTGGATATATTGACCTCTGAGATTGAGTCCTCCACCGGCTGTACCGATCCGGGCAGCGTGTGCCTGGCGGTGGCCGTGGCGGCTCATACCCTGGGGCGCAGGCCGGAAAAGATCGACGTGCTGGTGAGCCCCAACATCTACAAAAACGGTGTCAGCGTGGGCATCCCCGGCACGAACCGCATCGGACTGGAGCTGGCGGCGGCGCTGGGTGCGCTGCTGGATGAACCGGAACGGGGTCTGGCCATTCTGGCCGATGTCACCGGTGAGATCGTGCAGCAGGCGGCGGCCATCGTATCCGACGGGCGGGTACACGTCGCCTACGGCCAGACGCCGGAGCCGCTGTATGTGCGGGCCATCGTCTCCGGCGGCGGAGAGGAGGCGCAGGCGGTGATCCGGGGGGACTACTCCTGCGTGACGGAGATCCTGCGAAACGGAGCGCCTGTGATGCAGGCGGAGGGGCGGACCCATGGAACGGCGGTCTATCCGTTGGTGGAATACAGCGTACAGGAGCTGTACGAGACCATCCTCTCCATGGAGCCGGAAAGCTTCCGGTTTTTGTTGGAGGATGCCCGGCGGAATCAGGAGGCGGTCAGAAGAGATCTGGAGGATCCGGAGCTGCCGCTGGGCAGGCTGCTGAAGCAGCGGATCTCCGGTCAGATGACCGGCCCGCTGGCAGTTTCTGCCGAGGCGCAGGCCTACACCGCCGCCGCCGGGGAGGCCCGGATGAGTGGCCTGAATGTGACCATCATGGCCATTGCCGGAAGCGGCAACCACGGCATCACGAACTTTGTGGGCGTCCTCTCCGCAGCGGAGGCGCTGGGAGCCTCTGAGGAGCAGACCGCCACGGCGCTGGCCATCAGCTCCATGATCACCATCTACATCAAGGCCCATATCAAGCGGATGACCGCCTTTTGCGGCTGCGGCGTTGCAGCGGCCACCGGCATGACCGCCGCCGTCAGCTATCTGCTGGGCGGCAGCTACGACACGGCGGTCCACGCCATGCAGACGGTGTTGGGGACCATCGGCGGAATGTTCTGCGACGGAGCGAAGATCTCCTGCGCCTATAAGCTCAGCACGGCCGCCTCGCTGGCGGTGCAGGCGGCGTATTTGGCCAGAGAGGGCTGCTTCGTTCCCGCAGGCGTGGGCATCATCGGAAATACCATCGAGCAGACCTTCGCCAATGTGGGGCGGCTCAACGATCCGGGCATGGTGGCCACGGACCGGGAGCTTGTGGCCATCATTGCGGAGAATCAACGACATATGGCCGGCCGCAGTTAAACGGCCGGATAGGAAAGGAGCAAGATCATGATCGTTCTGAAGGGACGAGTGCTGGACGGCAACGGTGGCGCACCCATCGAAAAGGGTGCCGTGGTGCTGGAGGACGACCGGATCCGGCTGGTCTGCCGGCAGAGTGAACTGCCGGACGATCCGACAGCCGAGGTGTATGAGCTGGAGGACGGCACCATCATGCCGGGTCTCATCGACGCCCACGTCCACATGGGCTGGGGCAGCGCCACGGCGGTGGACTGGATCAGCATGACGCCGCAGCTCAGCATGGCCCGTGCGCTGCGGGATATGGCGCAGCTGCGCCAGCAGGGCTACACGGCGTTCCGGGATCTGGGCAGCGACGTGCTCCTGATGCGGCCGGCTGTGGCCGAGGGGCTGCTGGATGTCCCCCGTATTTTCGGCGCCGGGCGCATCATCTCGCAGATCGGCGGCCATGGCGACGTGTATCAGAAACTCTCGTTGGAGGCCAGCCAGCGGGCATACAGCCCCGCCTTCATCGTCAACGGTGTGGATGAGGTGCGGCGGGCCTGCCGCATCAACGCCCGCAACGGAGCGGATCTCATCAAGATCATGACCACCGGCGGCGTGTTCTCTCAGGGAGATAAGGCCACTCCCCACAGCCATTTCAGTCAGGAGGAGATCCGGGCGGCGGTGGAGGAGGCGGAGAATATGGGCAGCTATGTCTCCACCCACGCACAGGCCACACGGGGCATCAAGATGGCCCTGAAAAACGGCGTAAAGTGCATCGAGCACGGCTTCTATCTGGATGAGGAGTGCATCGAGCTGATGGTGAAGAACAACTGCTATCTGGTTCCGACGCTGGCCATCATGCACGCATCGAAGCTGTATTTTCAGGGGAAGGAGGGCGTGCTGCCCTACCTGAAGGAAAAGACGGAGAAATCCTACGAGGCCCACTACCGCTCTCTGGAGATGGCACGAAAGGCCCACATCACCGTGGGCGTCGGCTGCGACTTTCTGGGAGACGCTGCCTTCGGATGCCCGTACAGCGAGGCCACGCTGGAGCTGGAGCGGCTGTGTGTGGCGGGGTATACGCCCATGGAGGTCATCACCATGGCCACCAAGGTTAACGCACGGCTGCTGCAGATGGAGGATCAGCTGGGAACGCTGGAAACCGGCAAGCTGGCGGATGTGCTGCTGGTAGAGGGAAGACCGGACGAGGACATTCGGGTCCTGCGCCGCAGCGACCATGTCAAGCTGGTGGTTCAGGACGGACGGATCGTGAAAAACGCCATGCCACACACGGCCAAGGCGTGAAATATAAACAAAAGAAAGGAACATGAGCGATGGATACTATCTTTTACAACGGCATCATCCACACGCTGGACAAAGCCTATCCTGAGGTAAGCGCTCTGGCCATCAAGGACGGTGTGATCCTGCGTCTGGGCAGCGACGAGGAGATCCTGGCGCTGAAGGAACCCCAGACCCGTCTCATTGACCTGCAGGGCAGGCTGATGCTGCCGGGCTTTGCGGATACCCATCTGCATCTGCTGTTCTACGGAACGTTCCGCCGCCGCATCGATCTGGTGAACACCACCACCTATGAAGAGGTCGTCCGGATGTGCAGGGAGGGCGCCGAGAAGGTGCGGGGCACCAACCGCTGGGTCATCGGCTGCAACTTCAATCAGATCAACTGGACGGATACCAACAAGATCCCCGACCGCAACGATCTGGACGCCATCGCCTCCGATGTGCCGATCTTTTTGCAGCGGGCCTGCGGCCATATCGTGTGCATGAACACGATGGCGCTGCAGCTGGCCGGCCTGTGGGACGAGCGGGAGGCCACCACCAAGCAGACCATGGACTTCGGCCCTGACGGTCTGCCCAACGGCTACGTCCGTGAAAACTCCGCCATGTGCGTCCAGAGCTGCTGGGAGCGCTATACGGTGGAGGAGATCAAGGACATTCTGGAATCCACCTGTCTGGAGGCTGCCTCCAAGGGGATCGTGCAGGTCCACACGGACGACTTCAACCTCATCGCCGACGACGACTTCGAGGATGTTCTGCAGGCGTATCGGGAGCTCAACGAGGAGGGGCGGCTGCCCATCCGTGTCAACGAGCAGATCCGCTTCCGCCGCACGGACCAGATGCAGCGGTTTCTGGATCTGGGCTATCGGGCCAACGACACCATGGGTCACTTCAAGTTCGGCCCGGTGAAGTTCCTGTGCGACGGCTCTCTGGGCTCCCATTCCGCCGC